>ENA-UOXO01000509-UOXO01000509.1-mixed-culture-metagenome-genome-assembly--contig:-NODE-509-length-29891-cov-42.899517_pt1 | contig 29891 bp, 20 predicted proteins | sample MGYA00238162_ERZ761640 | MGnify/ENA primary metagenome ERZ761640 (study PRJEB28914, sample SAMN08778297) | mixed culture metagenome | isolation source: Freshwater growth medium | place: USA...
TGTCTTCTATCTCTCCTTCACCACAGGGGGAGGTGGGTCAGTCTCACTCATCACGTAGACGGGACTTAGACGCAGGTCGCTGTTCACGCTGGCACTCGCTCTGCGATCAGTGTGCGATGACTGAAATCTCATATCCGCTGACTCAACAGTATGAATCTCTGTTGACTGTTCAGGCTTAGTTGAGCAGGCTTCAGGCGTTCAGCATTGGCTTCAGGCCCTTCAGCGCAAATTGCGGGCCTCGTCGGCCCCCGTCCCGGCGCGTCCGCCCGGCCGGGCGGCGGCGCGGCCACGCGCGCGCGCCTCCCACGCTTACAGCGCGACAGGCGGCCGGGCACACGCTGACACGACGCCTCGACCGGACGGCTACACCGGGGGACATGTAAATGGGTCCGCATGCACATCGCCTCTCCGCGCCTCCGCGGCTGTGACCTGTGACGCCCGTTGGGGCCCGCCGTTCGAAGATTCATGATTAAAGACGCATTTAGTGAAAACACCGTGCCTGTGACTTCCGACTTCGCTTCCGTTTGCGGATCGGCCGCTGTGCGTGGGCATGCTGTTCACAAAAGACAAACCGCCGCGCCAACGGGGCACACCGGCGCGCGCGCCGCGCGGGTCTCCCGGGCCCGGTACGGCATCTCGAGCCGTGTAGAACGCCACCCAACATGAGCATCATACGCCGGACCACGCACACGGAAAACAAGAACCGCGACGCGGCGCCACAGGCCACAGCATGACACCACTGCCACCGGATACGCGGCGGACGCGTCGCGTCGCGCGCGCGCGCACCGAAAACACCCCCGCGACGGCACGCTCTACATGCCGAGCGCTACCCCCGCACAGACCCACAATGCCACGGAGGAAACCGCGACCACTACAACGAGATTCTCCCGTGCATGCTGCACCAAGCACGCCGCCACACCAAGCCGCTGCCTCCGAGGGCATCGTCGTCGCGCCTCTTACTTCTTGCCAAAGGCGGAGAAGTCCATCTTAAGCGCAATCTTGGGGGCGGCACCTGGGGTATTGAGCGCGCCGCCGCTGGCGCCCCTGGAAAGGCCCGGCGTCGATGGCGCCGTCGGTGCGGCCGCGGCCTCGCGCGCCGCCGTCTCCATGCGCGTGCGCGTCTCGGCCGAGAAATTGGCCGCCGCCGTCCGGAATTCGTTTGGCGAGCGCTTGGCGAGCGCCGTGATCGACGAATGGGCGAGCGTCGCAAGCTCTTTGGCCTTGGGGCTTGCCGGCCCGTCGACCGACACGTGCAAGCAGCCGATGAGCAGCGGCAGCGTGAGGGAGAGCATCATCTCCAGCGAGGCCGGCGGCGCGACCACACACGACGTGAGGAGCAGTTTGACCGCCCCCAGCTTGTCCGCGCTCTCGAGCTGCTTCGAGCGGTGCACGAGCGTCGCCACCTCGGGAAGCATGGCGCGCAGGTGGGCCAGCGTGGCCGGCAGCGGCATGCCGGTGCCTGAGGTGGCCGCGGCCGCGGCGCCACGTGTCAGCTCGGCTTGCAGGGCGCTGAGCGCTGCCCCTTGCTCCGCCACGTTCCCCGCGAGCAGCGTCGCAAGGGCCGAGTGCAATGAGGCCATCGTGCGCGCGCAGCCGCCGTCCTCGACCGGCAGCAGCGCCGCGCCTGCAAGCGCGCAGTGCAGCAGCGGCAGTCGCGCCGCGGCAGGCGTGGCGGCGGCGAGCATGAGCGCCGTCTCGGTCGCCGAACGCGCCACCACCAGCGCAGCCGGCCCTGCCGGCGCGGGCGCGTGCGCCGGCGGCAGCTGCGCGAGGAGCCCCTTGACGGCGTCGACAGCAGGCTCGGAGAGCGCGTCGACGCGCCCGGCAGCAGCCACATGCGCAAGGCGCAGCGCGAGCAGCAGCGGAGCGGGCAGCCAAGGCAGAGCCGCTGCCGGCTCACCGAGAGCCTTAGGGAGTGCGGCGAGGGCCTTGAGGCTCGTGAGCACTAGGGGCAACGCCTCGGCTGTCGGCACGGCCGGTACGCCCGGCGGTGCGCTCATGGCCTGAAGCTGTGGGTACACGCGCAGCAGCGGCGCCGCAACGAGGCTGCTCAGCCGAGGCAGCAGCGCAGCGGCCACGTCGCCGCCAGCACGGCAGTAGGGGGCGGCGCTCACACACAGGTCAGCGGCCACCTGACTCGCGGCAAGCAACACGGCCAAGGTCACGTGCGGCGCGCCGATGACGGCACGCAGCAGCTCGACGAGCCGCAGGAAGCCGAGCGCGGGCAGCGCGGCGCTCGGCGCTGCGGCGTCGGGCGCGGGCAGCAGCGGCGGGATCGCCTGTAAGCAGAGTAGCACCTCGGCGAATGCCTCGTCGAGGGCCTCGGGCTGCACGTCATCGCCTCGCATCGCCGCATACGCATGCAGCCGGTGCGAGCACAGGCCGATCAGAAGCTGCATGTCTTCGATTAGCGGGCGCGTCTTGATGGGCATCGGCTCGACGGCCCCGGCCTCCTCAGTGGCGGCCGCGGGCGCCTCGTGCGCGATCTGGACCGCCTGCTCACGCCCTAATGGCCAGACCGCCGTGCGCGCGCTCGCCACCACGGCGCCGAGCACCGTCAGCCACGCGCCATGCAGCTGTTCGTGCGCGGCGCGCGCCATCGCGGGCACGTACAGGTACGGCCGGTACAGGCGGCGCGACGCCTTGGGCGCCGTGTCGAGCAGGCTGAAGTCGCGCAGGAGCGCGAGCCACGCATCCCGCAGCCCGCCGAGCGCGGGCGCGAGCTGCTTCGTCAGTTCCATGTGCTCGGCAGGGCGCGCCGCGCACGCGTGCCACACCTGCGCGGCCCCGTGCAGCGCCGCCACGCGCACCATGGTTGCGGCGCGCTCCGAGTACTCTGGGAAGTTGAGTGCCATGATGGCCTTGGGCTCGGCCGCATTGGTCAGCAGCGCGAGCAGCTTCCGCACGGCCGCTGGGTCCACCTGATGTCCACGAGCGCTCGTGCCGAGGGCGAGAAGGAAGCGCGCGGTGGCCGCGCAGCCGATGGCCATCAGGTCGGGCTGCGCCTCGGGAGCGAAGCACGGGCGCAGCGCGGCGGAGATCTGCGCAGAGTAGAGCTCGAGGATGATGTGCCCCTCGTAGTCAGGATCGCCGGCGGTCGCAAACTTGTCGGCGAGGTCGAGCACGATGGCGACCCCGGCTGGCCTCATCGCCTCGACTGGGAAGGCGGCGGCCGTGAAGGCGACTGAGACGAGCTCCGCTAGCCGGCCGCATAGGCAGTCGGCCGTCTCGCCGGCCTCCTTCTTCGCGCGCTCGAGGTACAAGTCAAAGTGCGCCGGCTGCTCGAGCACCGCGAGCAGCCGACGCACGCACTCGACGGCAACGAGTCGAGTCTGCCAGCGCAGCGCCACGTGCTGCCACTTTTTAGCCTCCTCAGCCTCCATCTCGAGCTCCTTTTGGGCGCGGCGCGCCGCCTCTCCCTCTTCAGTCGAGTCGCCCGAGGGTAAGCCCGACGCGCCCTCGCCGCCGCCCTCTTCGCCGTCGCCCTCGTCGCCGCCGCCGCCGCCGCCGCCGCCGCCGCGCGGCTCATCGCCCTTGTCCTTCTCCTTTTTGATCTCGAGCGCGACGCCTCGCAGCTGCTTGACCCAAAACGAGGGCTCACGGTCCGCCGTGGTGTCCAGCGACTCGAGCAGCAGCACCTTGGCCTCCTCGAGCGCCTCCTCACTCTCCTCGAAGTCGAGGAGCTCAAAGATCGCCTTCACGAGCTTCTCGCGTGCGCCGCTCGCGCCCTTGTCGAGCGCCGTACTGGGCGCGCCGCCGCTCGCCGCCTCGGTCGCGCTCAGCACGGCGCGCTGGGCCGCGATGGCCGCGCGTCGGAGCGCGAGCGTGTGCGAGCGCAGTGCGCCCAGTACGGCGCCCGGCAGCTCGAGCCTGTGCGAGACGGTCGCGTGTTGCGGCAGCAGCGCGGGCGGCAGCGCGAGCGTCGCACACGCGTACGAGAGCCACTCCGCCTGCAGGAGCGTCGACGTCGATGCCAGATGGCACGCGGCCGCGTGTACCACGCCGCAGCGACGCACCACGGTGGCGAGCTGCTCCGCATGCTTGCCGCCGGCCGCCGCCGCCGAGGGCACCGCCTGGTCGGATGTGAGCGTCGAGATGATCGCAGTGGACAGGCGTGCGATGGCGGCAGCCGTGTACGCATTTGGGGCGGGCTCCGCGAGGCATAGCGACGTAGCGACTTTGAGGCAGGGTGAGCCGAGCGGACGGAAGTCAGCGTGCGGCACCTCGCCCCCCGCCACCGCCGTAGCCACCGAGGCGAGCGCATGGGATGCCCACTCGGTGGTGAGAGGCGTGGCCGCATCAGAACTGGCCACCTCGGCGAGCAGCTGTACGACACGCTTGAGCGGCGCGGCGCCGCCCGCCTCGGCGCCCTGCGCGAACGCGGCGCGCGCGAGCCGACCGAGCGCGAGCGCGTAGCCCGAGCGTGCCTCCTCACGCCCCTTGGCGTCCATGAGCTTTGCCTGCGCGCCCGCGACGAACTTGGCGGCATAGGTCGGCCCGAGCAGTTCACACGTGAGCCCGACGCATTGGGCGGCCGCGCGGCGAACCGCCGGGTCGACGTCGGCAAGGCAGTGGCCGATCACAGCGTCGATCTTCTCAAGGTGCTTCGGGTCTGATGAAGGAGGCAAAACGGAGGCCATCAGAGGCCATCAGTGGCCATTATCAGAGGCCTTCAGTGGCCATCAGAGGCCATCAGAGGCCATCAGAGGTCATCAGAGGCCATCAGAGGCCATCACAGAGGCCATCAGAGGCCATCAGAGGCCATCAGTGGCCATCAGAGGTCATCAGAGGCCATCAGAGGCCATCACAGAGGCCATCAGCGTACCGAGGGGCGTCTTGGACGGCCGATGCTTGAGCTTCGTCAATGAGCCGAGGAGCGCGGCCGACACATTGGCCAGCGGAGAGGCGTACGGAGATTTCTCCACGACGGCGGGGCCGCCGAAGAGGCCGCCACCGCCGGCGGCGGCCGCCGCCGCCTTGGCCGCATCCTTAGTCGCCTTGAGTGCGGCGGTATTCAGGTGGTCGAGCAGCTGCTGGCGCACATCGAACGATTGCAACCGGAAGACGGCGGCGAAGAGCGAGATGGAGGCGGCGAGCGCCACGTTCTCGTCGTCCGCACCCTCGCTGCCGAGCACGCCGAACTCGTCGCACGCCTCGCGGCAGCGCGCGGCCACGCCCTCGCGCAGCGGCTCGGGCGGCCGCTCATCCTCGGCGGAGGAGCCGAGGCACGCATCGGCGGGGTCGAGCAGCGCCGGCAGCGCCGTGCAGCTGGGCGCGAGCGTCGAGGAATGGTCGACAATGTCGGCCATCACGAGAGGCATCATCATACTGAGCACATCAGATCGCATCGCACTCGAGGGGAGCCGTTCGAAGAGCTCAGACAACTTGGCGCGGAAGCGCGTGAACGCCAGCCGAAACCCCTCGGACGCCTTGCCGAGCGACGCCTGCTGCTCACGAGGGGCGCACGTGGCGAGGAGCGCCGTGTTGGGCGGGAGCAGCGCGCTCACGATGTGCTTCATCATCGGCGCCGAGATGTTCTCTGGCGCGCGTGCGAGGAAGCTGTTGAGTGCGCCGAGGGCATGGGAGCGGCACTGGAGCGCCGTCGTGAGCATCTCAGCCTCCCCGCGCTTGCCCGTCAGCTCGACCGGCTTGCCCAGCACCCCTTTCCACAGCCCCAGAAGCTGGGTGAGCCGTTGCTTCGAGCTGAGCCACTCGAGGTCGAGGCGCATGAGGGCGCGCAGCAGCAGCCACGCGCTGTGCTGCGCCGGCTCCACGCCCTGCGCGCTGGCGAGTTCGGCCGCCAGCGCGATCGTCTGCGTCGTGAGGGCGTACGGCGCGCCGTGTGCTGTGTGAGGAATGGCGCACACTAGGGCCCCGGCCGCGAGGGCGTGCGCTACGAGCTTGTCACCGGTCTCGGCACCGCCCTTGGCGAGCTTCGCGTGCTCGGTGCGCACGCGGTTGAGCGTCGCGTTGAGCAGCCCGGTCAGCTGGGAGGGGAAGGCGACAGTGAGCGCCCACAGGCACGCACACGCGACCAGCCTCACCTGCCGAGCCGGGTGCTCGACCAGAATCATCAGTGAGCGCTCACCATGCAGCAGCGCATCGCGTGCGCCTGTGGCGACCTCGCGCAGCGTGAGCAGCAGCGTGCACGCCTCACTAAGGCACACGAGCACCGCGGGCTCCGCGGCCGCCTTGGCGGTGGCGGCCTCGGCGAGCAACTTGGCCATCGCGGACTGCGAACGCTCGGAGAGCAGGGCGCCCAACCCGGCGCGCATGCAATGGGTCAGGCACTCGAACATTTGGCGCGAAGGGTTTGGCGATTCGAAGAGGAGCTGCAGACACTCGAGGAGATACATCTGCGGGGGCACAGGCGCGCGCCGACACCATCAAGGCCAGCGAGGGATGCGGGGGCGGCGAGAGGGCGGTGAAAGAGGGATGGGGCGCCGTGCTGGGCGCGTGGGAGAGGAGTGGTCCTCGGGGCCGAGTGTGGAGGAAGCTAGGGAGTATTCGGGTTTGCGTGCGTGCGTAGGGGTGCGTGGGTAAGCGTGCGTATGTGTGCGGGGGGATGGGGGGGGGAGTGCGATGTAGGGGTAATCAGTCGGGCGGGCGAGTGGGCGCCGTGGTGGGCGGGCGCATGTGCCCTAGCGGCGAGGGCAGGAGCGCCGTGGTGGGCGGGGAGGAGCGCCGTGGTGGGCGGGGGAGAGGAGCGCGTAGAGGCGAGTGCCAACGCTCGCGCGCGACACGGCGGCACACGCCCACCACGGCGCCACACGCCCCGTGATCCGAGCAAGCCGACGCACCGCGTCACGCTCCCTGTCTGATTGCAATCAGATGCCATCAGTTTGCGATCAGATGCACTCAGTTGCACTCGACGCACCGCGTAACGCTCCCTGTCTGGTTTCCTGAGTTGCTGGCTGAAGGTGACGAACGAACGAGCGACGCCGAGCCGAAGCTCCTTGGTGACCCCGGGGCGCCCAAAGGGCGAGAGCAGCAGCCCGACGACCGCCTCCATCGCCGTCGAGGGCGGCGGCCGGCGCTCGAAGACGCCCTTACCGAAACTGATCCTCGGTTTGGGAGCGGGAGTGGTCGGCTTACCCTTGACGGCGGCGGGTGCGGCGCCTGTGAAAGGGTGGGCCATCGCGGCGATGGCGCTCAGCCCGAGGGCCTCCGCGGCCGACAGCCGCACCGCCGAGGACGGGTCGTCCAGGTGCTTGTGTCCGAGCGCCATGACCTCCTCGACCAGGGTGCTCGCCCAAAGCTGCTCCGAGTACGCACACAGTGAGGCGCAGCAGCCGAGGCACGCCTGGCGCAGCTCGACGGGCACGCCGCGCTCGCTGAGCACGGCCTTGATGTTCTTGAGCACCTCCTGCTGCGTCGCGGGCGGGATGCCGCCAGAGCCCACCAGCGCCGACGCGAGCGCGGTGAGCGCCGCGGCGCGCAGCGGCATCTCGGGCAGTCGGATGCTCTTGACGAGAAGCGCGATCGTGTCTTGGCAGAGCGCGACCATCGCGCTGCCGTGCGCCTGGCAGAGGTCGCCGAGGAGCGCGAAGAGCGCCACTTTGGACGCCATCGACGACGCGGGCGACTTCGAGCCCGCGTTGAGCCACTGCATCACCGTGCCGACCTGCGAGTACATGTTCGTGCGCGCACCACGGCCGTAGGCGTACACAAAGGTGGAGCAAATGAGACGGCGCAGCGGCGGCGCGGGGCCGAGCAGCAGCGCCGCCGTCAGGTGCTTCTCCAGATCCTTTTGAACTTCCTTGATGTCCGCGTCGTTGCCAAGCCGCACCAGCTGCTCAATGTCGTGCAGCAGCTCGAGCTGCGCCGCCTGCGAGTCGCCGCCCTTGGAGGACTGCACGACCGAACCGAAGGACTTCACCGCAGATTCCAGAGTGGTCATGACGCGGCGGCGCCCGGGGATCGGGGGAAGAAAGTCACGGTGGTCTCAAAGACGTGCGTCGCGCGTGTGCGCTGCGCGGCGGTGTCACGCAGCGCGGCACCTCTTCGTGTGGGGTAGTCTCGACAAGTTTGCCGTCAGGGCGCGAGAGTCCAGTTTCAATTGTAGAAGACCCCTTCCCCGTCAAACAAAAACCTTGGGTTGGTCTCGAGGTCGAGGTGAGCAAAAGGTTACTGACGCAGCAAATGCGAACTCAAATACCGACGGTTTCAACTTGAGACCACCCGGTGCCGGTAAAAAGACGAGGGAGGGCTTTTTTCTGAGCAAGCACGAGTGCTGGCTGCAGCGCGCACGGTCGTGCGCGAGCGCGCGGGGACAATCGAGCGCCGTCATCGTCGCCATGGAGGCGCTCGCTCTCTTCAAGCGTCCAGGCACAATGGCTTGGCTCGACAATGCTCGGGCCGAGGCGAAGCACAAGGAAATGAAGCGCGAGAGCCATGGGGCTTTGCGGAACCGCCTCAGGCCCGTCTTTGACGAGTTTGATAAGGATAAGAGCGGGTCCATCAACAAAAAGGAGATGAAGAAGGTCCTGAAGAAGGCCAAGCTCGCCAATATGACGGACGAAAAGATAAAGGCTCTGATCAAGGAGGCAGACGGCGACGGCAGTGGTGACATCGATTTCGACGAATTCGTTGAGTGCGTTGCAAATCAGGTTGGGGAGGGTGGCTTCGCTTCGGTGCTCGAGGTCACCAACGCGAATGAGTTGGATCAGATTTCGTACCTCGAACAGGGTGATAAAAATCTGTCGACGGCGGAGGCATTCAAGTCACGGCAGAAGCTGCGCCGTAATGCTTCGGTGCTCAACGCTCTCGATCCGTGGTGGACTGCAAGCATTAAAACCGCACGAGTACGCCGACCAGATGCCACGGACCTGAACCAAGAGGACTACGTTTGCATCTTCGTTGCCATCTACAAAGACCTTGTGAGCGCCGAGGATGAGGCGGAGGCAGAAGAGGAAACCATGAAATCCTGGGAGGAAGACTGCAAAGGTGGAGAGACGATGTCACGGGTGCTGCTCTTCGACTCTCTCTTTGAGCTCGTCGACATATATGCAAAAAGCATCGAAGCTGCCGAGTACGCTGAGCTCCTTCGTTCGATTTTGGCTCGCATCATCAACGCTGATGGTACGATCGGAAAGCATAAGCCGCTACCGGAAGCTCCTCCTCCAGAGAAGAAGTCGACACCCGCTCCTGAGATGAAGAAGCCGACACGGACACCGCAAGAGGCGGGGCCTCCTCGAAAAGCATCGCCGGCCAAGAAGTCGCCGAAGAAAACGTCGAAGAAAACAGTCGTCGAAGAACTTCCCACCGAAGAAAAGACAGAGATCAAGCAGGTCAAGGACATGGGATATCGTGTCGCGTTCGGCGCGACCACGCGCGATAACGAGGATGATAGCGACGGCCGCCCGCAGTCCGATGGCCCCGGATGGGTTCTTACGAGAAACGAGAAGCCGCCAGATGATGATATGAGGAATTTCACACCGAAGCTTCGCCAGGCGACGTCCATGTCCGATATGCCCAATTTCGGACAATCGCGAGGAGCTACGCGGGAGCGCACCCCAAAGAAACTCGAATCGGCGCCGCTCCTGGACGTTGCCACGCTGACGCCAGTGCCCACGCCCCAGGCTGGAGCCTCACGAGCGGAGGTGCTGCGTAGCCGGCAGTCGACCGGACTGCTCACTGACGCGCCCCAGACTGGAGCCCCACGAGCGGAGGTGCTGCGTAGCCGGCAGTCGACCGGATTGCTCACTGACGCGGACCGGAGGGAAATGGATCTGCTCGGGGTCGCGGCCTCTCCGCGAGGTGTACTCCCCGTGCGAATCAAGCGGGCCCCTACGCGGGAAATCGACGTCCAGTGGTTGAAGCGCATCGTTGCCACGCCAGCGGCGACGCGGAAAGCGCTCGACCAGCGCGCCTGGAAGCGCCTCCTCGAGGACTCGAGCTTGTCATCAGATCCATCATCACCAAAGATCAGCAAGAGGTTGCTGAGGAACGCCATCGAGGTTCTTGCGCCCCCTCTTGCGCCCCCTCTTGCGCCCCCTCTTGGGGGACCCACGGTGGATGCGCGACGTGGGCTGATAATGCGCGTGACGCCGAAGGTCCCTACGTTCCTTGTGACCGACTTGCGCGATGCGCCACGATCGCCACGATCGTGGGCACAGCTCCCGCCATTGCAAGCGACATAGTGAGAGCACTAGCGCGCGCGCTGGGCAGCACAGTCAGCACAGTCCAGGGGACAGCTCCTCACTATCTTACAGCTGTAGCCGAGCGAGCGAGCGTACGAATCATGAGGAATGTATGGAGGAATGTTCAGACGAATCGTTCAGCCGATCGCCAGGATGAAGGCAGGTGGACGAGGCCGTGTTCTCGCGCGGTGTAGCGAGTCTTGAATCATCTCGATATCACATGTCACAGGGGTGTCTGGGGCGGGGCCCAGCACCTTTTTAATCTCAAATCTGCGCCGCGAGCGAATTGAGTTTTCCGTTTTGACGTGATCAGACACCGTGACTGTTCATCTTCATGCCTGCAGGGAGACTTTTTGGCGTGGTCTGATGTTCACGAAAGGCCAATTAAAGGTGCACGCTGGGCAAGAGACCGACCTCACTAGCATACGGTAATGGAGTGACCCGAGGACTAGCACAAATGTAAATCATGACGTTACATAATTTCGTCGAAGGTCCAGGAATGGCGCTTTTCTCCTTCGACGAGCGCCAGCTCATCTCATACGTTATGTCTGGACCGCACGTGACCTTCGCCGCAAGGTCCAGCAGTGAGACTTATCGCATCCTCGAGGAGCTAGGGCTCTCCGTAACCGCATGGCAAGGCGACGACGAAAGCTACAGGCTGAGCCTGCATCAGAGCTACACTACGCATGGGCTTGTCATACGCGAGGCGCCACCAAAAGGGTGCGACGCGCCACCCGACGCGTGGAAAATGGACCGCCTCATATGGCAGAAGAATTGGGCGACCGACCACCACTTGCCAGAGTTCGAATTCCAGGGCGCATCACCTTCCAGAGGCGAGGTGATGAAGGTGCTCGACCTTGCGCGCCAGCAGTGGGCTTCACCGCACGTCTCCCGCTCTGTCGTCCGTGTTCCGTACTTCACGCCTTCGACGTTTCACCAGCTCTATGAAGTGCTTGCACCGCAGCGTGGCGCGCCTCCTGGTCGCCGCGGCGGCCTGCGCCGCGCCAGCACGGGCCAGGGCAGCGGCTCGGAAGGGAGAAGCCCGATGACACTCCAAGCTTGGCAACCTGGTGATGAGAGGAGTGATGGCGAGGACGAGGAGACCCTCGAAAAGAGCCTGCTCGCCGAGCGACTCAAGCGGCAAGGGTTCGAGCACGCAGTATTCGGCGATGGAAGTGGCATCCGGGACCGTCCGGCGACCGCCATCCCGACACCGTTCGACAACCAAGCTCCTCCGCCTCTCCCGCGTGCGGCGCAGTCTGCACGGCCGCCAACGGCACCAGCGGCATCTCCGCGGCATGGCGCATGCTCCGCACGAGCCGGTGCCCACTACGGCGGCTCCGGCGGCGAGGCGCTGCCTCCGCCGTGGCGTGGCACGTCGAGGAAAGACGTGACGACGTGGGGCACCTCGACGGCCCGTTCGACAGCATGGAGGCCGAGCTGGCGGCCGAGCAGCGATGAGCGGCAGCGGCTGCTCAGTGAGTCGATGGCGCGCCTCTCGGCTGCCTGTCCGCGCACACCCACGCGCCCTCGCACGCCACGCACTCAGGCTCGGTACACACTGGCGCCGCCCGCGCCGCGTCTCGTGGACGGCATGCTCTATGGCGGCCGTCATGGCGGGCGAGCCGGAGCCATTGACTCCACTGACGACCATGTCGACGCACTCGCCCGTAAGCGATGCGAGCAGGCTGTGCGGCGCGCGATCCTGGCAGGATGAAACGTGCATCAACGGTGTGTCGTTGTCACCCACCGGCCATCTCGGATGGAACGGTTCGGACCCTCACCCTCGGCCTCGCCGACCCCGCGACCGCGCCCCGCTCCGGGGCCGCGGCCGGTGCGCGACCTCAAGTCCGGACCCGCGCCGGCACCGCCGACGGCTTGGGTCCCCGTCCGCGCATCCCGAGCGTTAAGAGCCTTAGTGACCTGGGACCACGCGATTTAGTTTCACATTTAACTTCGCTGGCCCGCGCACGCGCATTACCTCGGTTCTTGGGTCGCACGTTACACCAGCCGCACTCAAACCTCATCCTTCGCCTTCTTCTTCTTGACCAGCAGCTGGCGCGACTTCCACGTCTCGAGTACCTTCGCCGAGACGATCTTCGTGAGCTTAGGCACTTGCTCGTCCAAGTACTTGTTGAAGCCCTCGTCCTCGCGCATCAATGTCTCGATGTCAATGCTGTCGTCTTTGGTGGGCTTGTAGAATTTTCGGATCGTAGCCATTCCGGTGCCCTCAATCTCGCCAAATGGTCGCACGCCCTCGTCTTTCAACCTTTCGGTGTTGTCCATGAAATGAATCATCAATTGCGTCGAGCCGGCACCGTCTTCAATGTACAACGGGTCCCCTTTTTGCTTCTCGTCTCGCTCCCATTTCTGCTCCGTCTTTGTTGGCACAAAGGCGATGCGGCCAGGCAGGTGCTCCAGTGGCTCGCCCGTTGATGCATCCTCCTTCTTGACACGCTCGAGCAACTCCTGAGCATGGCTCCCGCCTTTGAGGCCGAGCTGGAGGTACCTATCATTGATCAGGAAGATGCGAGTATCGTTATAAAAGCCACGCTTCACGAGCTGCATGAAACGCGCGCAAGCAAACGGTGCCCAGTCATGGTGCGCTGTGACTACGAACGACGCCTTGCCAGAGTACGACTTGACGTCGAATTGCACGCGATATCCGGGACCCTGACTGATCACCTCCTCGTCGGGCCCGGCCTGCGCAAGGAGCGCGTACGTCATGATGGCAACGAGCATGGGAAGCGACGATCGGAAAGGAAAAGACTCCACGGACGAGAGCGAAGGGAATGACACGTCATGAGCCTTCTTTTATCGCCGACGGCGCACACAAAGTTGTGGCAGCCAGCCACATTTCTTAGAGTAGCAGTGAAATAAATTTTTTTGAGATAAACTTCCGAGCCTAAACTACGCCGGCGTCCCCGTCGAAGCGAGACAGTGTACTGGTACCCGGTTTTTCTCTCGCAGCTCTCACGTCTGAGAGCCCTTTTTTAGCGAAACCAAAGAATATCATTTCGAGCAACGTTCACATGGTGCGCGGGGACGCTTGCCCGACGCGAGAGCTGCCAAGATGGTGCTTGGGCCGCCCGGCTGTCGTGTTCGCATCGACCTGGACCGGCTTCGTCGGGCACGCCACCCCGTCGGACGATGCGCACTGAAGCAGCGGACCGAGCGTAAACGCGGGCCAGTCGGCCCAAAAGGCAGCACTCGTCTGGTCCGGCTGTGCCCTCTGTGGCCGCGCCCGCCGCGAGGCGCCGAGCGCGCCGAGCAGCATGGCCGCCTCGACCTCGGCATGCAGTCCAAACCCGTGCAGGCTGCCACAAGGGGAAACAAGCAGCGGCGGAGCGAGCCGAATGGAGCGCCCAACGTCAAAGTAAGCAAAGCCCTGCGCACGCGCCGTCTCGCGAGCACACGCCATCGTCTTGAGGGTGAGAACCTGCATGTTCCGCGAGGCGGGCCAGTTGCCGCAGCCACTGGCCGCCGACCCTTCATTTGCAGGCACCAGCGATGAAGCGCTCACGGCCGCCGCGCCGCCGCTGGGGTCTGTTCCTTGCTCTTTGCAGGTGGGACAGTTGAAGAAACCATAGAGCACGCGCAGCGGCGCCGGTGCGCTCCCGGCACTGCCCGGGAGCACCGCTGAGTGGATGGCCTTGTTGAGAGTGCCCATCGCCCACCCAATCCTTTTGCAGCAGCAGTCCTCTGTCTCTTTGGTAAAGAGCATGTCCCATGTGCCAATGGAGGCCACGAGCAGGTCTGGGGCTCTTCCCGCCGCGGTCATCAGCGTTGAAACTCTCTCAGCCGTCGCGCTCAGCGTTCCCTCATCGTTGAAACTATGCCATAGGAACGTGAGCCGCGTCTGAGCTGTTGTTACGTAGTCGAGTGAGCATCCTCGAGTCGTGCGCCCTCGGTGATCGTCAAAGCAGGGGCCTTTGAAGCGCTCCTGACAGCATCAGGACATCGTCAAAGCATCAGTACTCGTCAAATCAGTACATCGTCAAAGCATCACCTGACAGCGCGGATCATAGTAGCCCCAGTACTCGCTACGGTTTTGTGTTTTGGGTGCATGTGGGGTACAGCCGAAATCCTTGCCAACGGGACCCATTGCGCGATGCGTTGGCCAACCCGCCGCGGGAAGAGTCTTATTTAGAAGGGTGAGGAGCGCGGAAAAGAGCATGCGTCCCCGCGAGTCACCAATTACCAGAACCCAGCGCCGTTCAAAACCGTCGCTCGAACTCAGGAGTTGGCACTGGCTTTGGTTCGGGTTGCGGTACTCCCAACCGTCGCCATACAGCGCGGATGTACTCGGGAACCATCGCCCCTCTGAGCTTAGGACGTCCAGACATGCCTCACCAGCCTCGTCGAGCGTCACATTGGTCCGAGGTCGAGAGCTTAGCATCGTCCCATTGTTCCATCGACCCATTGACAATCTTCAGGATTGAAGGCCAGCGGTTCTGGGCTAGGTTGTACAGCGCGATCGTGCGGCCAACCAGACGCCGCTGCGGGAGGATGTCAAGGAGCTCGACGCGAAAGCGCTCCCAGTTGCCCGGATCGCGTGGCACGTCACCGGCGCCCTGCCGCACCGCCGTCCGTGCCGCCTTCGGGCGTCACCGCCACGCAGCGTTGCGAGCCCGGCAACCCAAAAAAGGAAGCAAAATTGCCATCTATCCTCAAAGCGAAAACCCACGAACCTGAGTTAATGTACGATTATCTCCGGGCCTGTGGGGAAGGGGGCACCCTGGAAGCACTGTCGTCTGTGGAAACTGGAATTCCGATCCGCGGAAAATAGCGTGTCCCGCACTCGCTCTGTACTGCGATGCGAGCGGACGAGCATTCGCCGAGCGCTCCTGGCACGACGGTTGAAGAACGTCGGCTCTCTCGAGCGATCAGCGCGAGTCCGATCGGCGTCCTCGGACCTCGTCTCGAGGCGGTGCTCCTCGATGATACTGACAGCCTCGACCTCGAGGAGGTCGACTCTCTCGAGTATGCAATGGATCGTGTTGAGGAAAGTGGGCCGACGCTGTCCATGGAGCATCCAACGATCCTCATCAATCTGTGTTTGATGTGTGATTGCTCATGCAACACGTGGGATCCGTTGCCGTGCTGCATGCGTCCCGTCTGCGTGGAGTGCTCCGCCAAGGTGCTGATCCGGACGCGCACTTTGGCTGTGCAGCCGCACCGAGAACCGCTGCTTCGCTGCCCGTATCCAAGCTGCGGGAACATCTTCGAGCACGCGACGATGGCAGTGGACTGATCAATCATTCGCAGAGGCTCGCACGATTCCGGCCGATGAACGATACGACAGCGATCTGCGTGCGCACTTGCATCGGGAGAGCAAGCCCTGTTTTCGTATCGGCGCCATGACGGGCGGCCGATCTCTGTGGTTCATTGTCGGGGAAGCGCTCGGTAATCATTTAGGGGAATGCATGACGCACCTCGGGCACGTAAGAACAACCCCGCTGAGTGATGGTGTCGGACTTGTCCGACTCGCCTCTTGGCGCTTGGGGTGATGGGAATGCTTCAGCACTATGCGGCGTGATACTGTTGTGCAGGGTGTGACGGGGTGATGCAGAGTGAGATAGGGTGAGTGAGGGTGAGTGAGATTGAGTTGTACATGTACCTCAGCTAGCTTTACCATGATGCCCCCACCACGTCTACCACGTCCACAGCGCACTTCGTTTCCGCGGGCCGGCGGGCGCGGCCTCTCTGTGGACTGTGCGCGCCGATACTCAGAGTTCAGTCTTCAGATGTTCAAAGTGATCGTGTCGTAGAACTAGCGTAGTGTAGTTGTAGATCCGTTGCTCGGTCGGAGATGATGTCGGTCGGATACATCATAACGGAGGTGTGCCCCTAAGGCTACGCGCTAAGGTGTGCCGCCCCCGCGCGCCGTGACCGCTGACAGCGCCGCCGGCGCTGAGGACGCCCCGAATTATTTTATTAACTTTCCGGACCCAAATTCTGGCATCTGTCCATCTCTGCATCTCAGAGCGCGGACCGCAGAATGTTGAGCATCTCCCTCCAGTCGCCGCCGCCGTCATGCCAGGCTCCCAACACGAGCTCGCGCGCGCCCTGCCCCATGGTCGCGACGAGCAGCGCGACGCCCACGTTCAAGAGGAGCTTCTCGACTCCGAGCACGCCCGGCGGGGGCAGCGCGTTCGAGAGGTGATCGACGAGCAGGTGGAGGACCACGCATCTCAGAGGTGGGAGAGCGACCGAGCCCACGCGCACTGGTTCGGTGGGCAGCGCGGCGGCGCGCAGGAGCAGGAGCCCCATGGCCGCGCCGCTCACGGCCGAGCGCGGCTGCGCACGCCGCCCGAAGAGGAGCTGCGTGAGCACGCAGCTGAGCGCGCTCACCACGCCGGCCGCGGCCCACCAGCCGAGCAGCGCCACCCTCCCGGGGGCGCCGTATTGGGCACTTAGCACGGGCTCGAGCTCTGCCGAGGTGACGACGAGGACGATGAGCGCGTGCAGCCAATGGACGAGGCCCACGGGCGTTACCGTCGCCGTCAGCAACGTGTACAGCCGGCCGCGGCGCAGCAGGCTGTCGAAGCATGTCGACAGGTGGCCAGCCACGAAGCCTCGCGGCAGCAACTTGCTCAGCAAGTAGCTGCCGGTGAGTGCGAGGAGCAGAAGCGGCGGCGCGCCGACCGAGGCTGCCCACGGGCCGAGGGCTTCGGGACTCGTCGGCAGCAGCGGCAGCCATCGCCCGAGCAGTCCGATCCACACGAGCTCGCCGTGCACTGCTGCCGAGCCGAGGCCCAGGTTGAGAAGCGGTGAGATCGGCCCGTCGGCGGCTGCGCCGAGCGCCTCCTCGAAGAGAGGACCCCACTCTTCGCGGTGCGCGTCAAGCGTCGTAATCAGTGATGTCTCGTGCGGCCGCGTGTACACGCACGCCGCCGAGAGCACCGCGAGGCACGCCGTCGAGCGCCAGCGCATCCGACGGCGCTCAGAAGGCTTCACCTGTGCGGCGCCCGCTGTGACCACCTTGGCCTCCGGCGGAACTTCCGGCATTGATATCGGCATCTCGGCTGGAGGGGCGGTCAATGGCTCGATGCCGCCGAGTAGGCCGCCATACTCAGCAGTAGGAAGAGCAGCAGCAGCACCGGTATCGCCAGGACGGCCGCTAGGAGGCTCGATCGGCGGCGGCGGTACGAAAGGCTTGGCGCCGAGCGGAGGTCGCGGTGCTGGACTGCTCGTGGAGCCCGTCGCGAACGGGTTGGGTGGCGTCGGGTAATTGAGGTCGGCGCCCAGTGCGAGAAGCAAGATGGCGTGCATCGGCGAGGTCCGTGGAAATGACGAGACGAGAGCTCATCGCCTGGAAGGTTTCTCCTCGCCTCGAAAAGAAGGAACGCCGATTTTGCGGGATTGGAACTCGAAGCTGCCCCTCGTTGTTTCCAAACTAGGCACAAAGGCTGTGGGGCCCCGCCGCCCTCGCCGCCGCTCGCCGCCCTCGCCGCCGCCGCCCCTTGCTGGCAGTCGCAAGAGGCGCAATGGATGTGGCTGTGTGCCTGTCGGGCTGGGTGAACGTCAATGTCGTCTCAGCCGGTCGCACACTGCGACTCAATCTGATCGACCCGCTGGGTGCCGATGTGTTTGTTGCGGGCACATATCTGCACAGCGAGTGTACTGCAGAGCACTGCGAGCTTTTTCATCAGCAACTCCACGGACTCGAGCCGATAACCCGGAAGTCCTTTCGGCCGATGGTCACCACATCGGAGCTGCTTCGCTCCATGCAAGCGCTACCGCCATGGCCTCGTGTCCTGGCGGTCTCTGCAACTCAATACCGCTATCGCAACCTCTCCATCTTCACGCCAGTGCTTGGAAACTCTCAGGCCAATGTCCTGCGCGAATTTTGGGACTACCAGCAGGTCCTCGACCTCATGACACAGCACGAGCAGTCCATCAGAGCGAGATACGCTCGCGTTGTCTTCTCTCGCCTTGAGATGGACTGGGCGGCTCCCCACCCACCTTTGCACTTGCTCGCCCCACAGCTCCTCTGGCTGCCCTGGAGCAACTCGCGTTACGCCACAGGGCTGAACGATCGTCACGCCGTGATGGCTCGTGAGCATGCAGAGGTCTACTTTGGCCGATGGCGACTGCTCCACACGCACTTGACGCCCGAGGGACTGCGCATGGGGCCAGCACGCTCCAATCTCATTCCCATGGGCTCCCTCACGTACGTAGGCCCTGAGGTTTTCCTCAAGTTGCTGCTCTTCGCCGCCAATATCTCGTTTGGGTTCTTTAGTCCGCTCGGTTTCGTGTCCTGCTGCGGCCTGGCAGTCCGACGCGGCGGCACGTGCTGGCAATATGCCCTCTGCCGGAAGGCGCAGCTCGGCAATCGAACAGCGGGAGCGCGTTACCCGGACGAGCTCAACATGGCGATCCACGACGCTGCTTTGCTTCGCGCATGCCCAGGGGCCGCGCTGCAGCCCAAACTGTTTCTGGACGGCACGAGAGGACCACGGGGCGCGTCAGGGCTCTTGCAGCTCGTCATACCCGCTGACAGCCTCGGTGATGAGCACGTTTGGCGGAATCGTACACAAAGACGCGTCCAAACATCGCCTCTGCTGGTGATCCGCAACAGTACCAGCACGACCACGCTGCTGATGAGCACGCAGCAAATGTCATCATGTGCTCTTTAGTAGGTTCTGGCGTCTCTTGTAGTAGCTAATGCGTAATGGGTGCCGTCGAGCGTCGTGACCTCACTGGGGGTGTACCTTAGAGCGGAGTCCGGTCGATGACATTTCAGGCGGAGATGAAAAACCGTGAAGAAAAAGAGACCACCACGCGCAGTTGGCTGTTGGGAAAGCCACAGATCCACTAGCATCGTCAAAAAAAAGCAAAAATGGCGTCTCGTCATGGCCCGCGGGTCTCGGAATACGCCTCTTTGTGCTGGGGTCCGGACCGACCTAGCAATTGAGTACCCGACGAGTACTTAGTACTTGTGTTGACCGAGGGCAGCGGAGCCGTCCGAGTTTGAGATAAGAATTTCCCACACACGCACAGCACGACCCCCACACGAGCAGGGATTTGCCTCTTTCCTGCGAAGCGCCCGGCCATGGACATGGACAACAATGGTGTAGCGGCTGACGAGTCACTTCCGTGGACGTCCGTGCGTTGCGCCTTGTACCTCTCCAATCACCAGGTCATTCAGAAACTCAACTTGGCGATCTGCGATGCTGCACGCGTGCAGGCGCCCAACCCGCTCATCCACATGGCCCAGTTCCTGCGTGCGTGGCGGCCACATCCGGACGACCCGCCTTCAGTAGCCGCCACATCATTGGCGGATAGCGTGAGAGTGCGCGCTTCGAGCACCAGCGTAGGCAGCAGCAGCAGCAGCAGCGCCGTCGGCAGTCCAGATGGCAACAGCTCACCGCTGCCAGCTGACTTGTTAGCTGAGCCGCCGCTGCTAGCTGAGCCGCCGCCGCTCACGCCGCCTCCGCCCATCTTCCTCGACCCCGCCGACGACGAGAGCGACGCACCTGATGAGGACGAGAGCGACGCCGTGGTGGCGGCCGTGGTGGCGTCCCCCGTCGCGCTGGAGCCGCCGCCCTCGGCCACGGCCGTCTCGTCGCCGCCACTCGCGGCCGCGCCGCCCGCGCCCGTGGCACCCATCGGAGGCCGGCTCATGCCGAGCAGCGAGGAGGAGCTCTCGAGGCTGCTGCGAGAGTCAGGCATCGACGTTTCCACATGGGGTACCGGTACCTCAAAGTCAGTGCGCCATCTGCTGGCCGAGCTCCACGCGACCGAGTGCCACCTGCAGCTGCACGGCGAGAGCTCCGAGCTGCTGCGTGTGCTCGCGCGCGTAGACGTGCAGCTGCACTTGCGTGGGCGTGTGCTCGTCGAGACGCACACGCAGATGGGCGGGCGAACGGCGCAGCGCTTCAAGCTGCTCTCGGTGCGCATGCGGGAGGGCGAAGAATGGCAGGCGGCCATCCGACGCGTGCTGCGCGTGTTGCTGCGAGGAATTTCGGAGCACGGCTACCAGATGGACGAGGACGCGCACACGGTCCAGATGAGCCGCCGCCTCGCCTACTCGTATCCGGGCCTCCATACAGAGTGCACTCGACACTTCGTGACGGTGGTGCTGGACGAGCGCTCTGATACGTTGACGCTTGGGCACGCGGCGCAGGACAGGTTCACAACGGCCGAGTTCGCGGCGGGTGCCACGTTGTTCAAGCACCATTGGGCGTGGTACCTACCACGAGAGTGGGAGACGATCCAAAAGAAGCTCAAGCGAGAGGACCTCGAGCATGCGCGCCAGCAGCAGCAGCAGCAGCTCCAGCACGGCGGCGGCGGCGGTGGTGCCAACGGGAGCGCGCACGGTGCGAGCGCGCACGGCGCTGGCGCGCACGTCAACGGCGCGCACGCGCGCGCACATTTGGACGACACACCCGGCTGCCACGACGTGCGTTTCGACGGCCAGGGCGAGTTGCGGATCACGGATGATGATCTCGGACCCGAGGAGATCCAATTGCGTGTGCTGGGGCAGCTGTACTCGGGTTGCCAGACGCTCTTCTATCATCGGATCGGAGCAGAGCAGGGGCGAGCGCGCATCTTGTACGTGCAGGGCCTCGACTCGCGCGGCGCGTGGCTAGATCCCACAGTGTGCAAGCTCGCGCCCAAGGATCTGCTACGTGCCGAGGTGGACGCGCACGCGGCGTTCGTGCGATACATTGGCGAGTCGGTGCCGCAACGCATAGGCGAGCCCGTGTACATGGACGAGATCGGTGGGATGGTGCTCGAGCTCGTCGGGGCGTGCTGGCGCATGCCCGAGCTCGCGCACACGCAGGCCAACCTGTCGAACACGTTCGCCGAAGTGTGCAAGTACGACTCGGACCACGCGGAGGAGCTCGCGGTGCCCAGGACGGCGCGAAGCCGCCCTGTCTTCGGCGAGGTTCGGCAGGTGATCGACGACGTGCTGCTCGGGCAGCTCGCAGCCGTGGTGCGCCAGTCGGCCCACCGCGAGCCCGGCGTCTCGCTCGTCGACTACTACGGGCTGCTCCCCAAGATCCGCAAGCAACTCTCGCGCGAGGAGGACCATTCCTTGCATCTGGCCATACGCAAGGTGATCCCCATCATCAAGCCGTCGACGCTGATTGCGCTGCGCTCGCTCGAAGCAGTGCTCGCCGAAAAGGGCGAGGAGCACGTTGGGCCCGAGGGCTACCCCGGCCCCTGGTTTTGCATCGTGCACGGCGACCTGCATGGCGGCAACATCATGGTGGACTCGCGCTCGTACTCGTGGCTGATCGACTACGGTGAGGTCGAGGACGCGCACGTGTTCAAGGACCCTGCCAAGCTCGAGGCGTGCTTCTGGTTCATCTACACGACGCTGCCCATTCCGCCACGCGCACTCACGTCGGCGTCCGCACGCGAGCTGCGATGGTGGCTATCCATCCCCGCCTTGGTGGCCGAGAGGCTCGATGAGCGCGCCAAGGCCACCGGCCAAACGCTCACGCTCGAGGCGCTGCCCGAGGTGCTCCGAGGGGCGTGTGCCTCCGCGGGCGTGGCGGGCAAGCACGTGGACGTCGACGAGGTGCTGCTGCGCTTCGCATCCGAGGCGGAATGCGATGAGTACCTGCGCGAGGCTGAGCAGATGATGGACGTGCTGCTGCCCGACCGGGATCTCCATCTGATGGCGGCGCAGCTGCAGAGCTGTCCCTCGTTTGTGACCAAGGAGCGGCTGCGCCTGTGCTGGGAGCAGGTGGTGCAGATCCGCGAGCTGCTCACGCGCTCGTACTGTCGGCCGCACTCGGGGGACGTGCACCAATACGACGCGCACCCCATGCAGTACGCGGTCGCCCTCTTCCACTTTGCTCTCAAGACGGTGACCCAGTACAGGGAGCCCAATCCATACTCGCGGCGCCTCGCGGCGCACGCCGTCGAGCGGTTGGCAGGCTACGTCGAGGCGTGGGTCAGAGGGCAGGAGGTCGAGCGACCGGCCGCATCCAATGAGGCTCTCGGCATCGACCCCATACGTGCGCGTAGCTTTTCGTATGGGGTGGGCCAACGGCTTTGCATTTGGTCGAGCGAGACTGACGCGTGGGCCGAGGCGACAGTGCTGCGTCCGCCCACGGCCACGCAAGCCGCGCCGATGCACCTGCTACGCGTGCTCTCGGGCGCCAGCTCGCACGAGCGCGACGTCGATCTGGACGTGCAAGCCCACATGTGCCTGCCGCTCTATGCTTACGCTGTCGGCCACCCGCTGCGCGTCCTCTCCCCTCGCGGGGCCTGGGAGGTCTGCGTCGTCGTCGACCGCGCACCGCGCACCAACCAATTCGTCGTGCGCATGCCTCCCGCGTCGAAGCTGCACTGGGTGCTGCTGCTGCCCTGGAACCACGCGTCGATGACGCTCCATGCGCGTGTACCCCTCTTTGCGGTCCGCCAATACGACGCGCTCCACTGGCTGCCGTCAGACGAGCTGGGAGGGTCTGCTTCGCGCCGCCGCCTCTTTGCCGTTGGGAGCGAGGCGGATGGCTCGATGACGACCGACCGGAAGGCGCCCGACGAGCTGAATGATGCCGAGAGCCCGAATGTCGAGTACGCCCGACCCATTGAGTTTGTGCTCAACTTCCGAGCGGCCGCACGAGCCTTCCATTCATGGCGCGCACTCTGGTGCCCGGGCGTCGTCGTTGGTGTCCATCGCAAGCCCACGCGCCTCTCTGCGTCCCTCGCGAGTGTGATGGTGAGCAAGACGTGCGACGTGGTCTCAGGCAGCTACTGCTTTGACACGAGCTGGACGGCGCCTGAGCAGCCATTGCTCGTGAGGCAGCTCTTCGCGCCCGCTGCCCTGGCTCTCATGACCGCCGCGTCCGCCGCGTCCGCCGCGCCCTCAACGCCGGACGCTCACATGGCCTTCACGCCCTCGTCTCCCGACGGTTACGCTGCCGCGCTGTTCAGGCCAGGCAGCCCATTGGCCCTTTCTGCCGGCTTCGGCACGCCCGGCGCGCCATTGGACGGTGGCGCCCTCTCGGGCACCCTCGGCGACAGCGGCCTGTTTCTGGGCGAGGTCCTCGGCGAGAGCGCCACCGCAAACGCGGCAGGCGCGGGCGCCGAGATGGGCACCGATCTGGACGAGGAGGCAGATGGCGATCTCGACATCGAGGATATGGATACCTTCGAGCTCGATGAGCTCTCGAATGGGTTGGGGGGAGCACACTCGGCGCATCGGCTCGCGCAGATGCAGACGATCGCGGGCCACCGGTGGGGTGCTTGGGAGCGCGCGGTGGTCGTAGGCGAAGAGCTTGAGCTCGACCCCTCTTGGGAGCGACCCTCTGGCGCGCCCGCGACGACGCCGCGCGCCGAGCCATTACGGCTGGGCTGGAGGAACAACCCGCGCATCGAGGTGGAGACGCAGCCGCTCTTTGTCTATGCGCCCGGCTCGGAGCTCCGTCTGCTGCGTTCGGGCCGTTGGGGCACCGTGCGCATCGTGGCCGCGCATACGGGCGAAGCCGCGCCTCCCAACACGTACCTCATCGGTGGCGTCGATGGATTGCCGCGAGAGCCCATCGAGCTGCACGTGCGCAACCACGCGCCGCTGCTCGACGCAAGTCTCGATTTGGATCAGGAGCATCTGCGCTACTCGAGCTGGGTGCGCTCGACCTACGCCCACGTGGTCGACGCTCTTTCCGGCGAGCGGCTCGATATCTTGCTTCAGTGCGTCAAGCTGCGCGTGGACGGAATCACGTCCGACGACGACGATGCCGACGCCTTCGAGACCCTTTCGCAGGCCACCTTCGCCGAGGACTTTGTTCGGCCGATCATCGTGCTGGGCGACGCGGCCTCGGGCAAATCGACCTTTGCGCGCCTCTTTCTCGTCCTCGGCATCCTGCAGCGGCGAGAGCCACGACTGGTCCCTTTCCTCCTGACCACGATCGATCTCGTGCGCATCATCAAGCAGAACTCGCTCGGCGGCGACTACCTCGACGGCTACCTGCGCTCCGTCTACGGCCCACGCTCGCGCCGCTACCTCTTCCTCAAGCAGGCGCTGCTCGAGCGCCGGCTCGTCCTCTTCCTCGATGGCATGGACGAGATCCCAACCGGGCTCAAGAGCGTACTCGAGGCCTACTTCATGTGCTATCTGCGTGCCCACGCGCGTATCGTGATGACCTCGCGCCCAGGGGGTTTCTCCGCCGCGTGGCTCGAGCTCTGCACACGTGTGCAGCTGCTGCCCCTCGATGCGGAGCAACAGGACGTTGTCGCCAAAGCCCGGCTCAGGCAGCCACAGCACCTGCACGTGTTCAAGCAGCTCATGATGCGCCCTGACCTTCAGCAGCTCGCGACTAACCCGCTGGTGCGTGAGGGTCTCGGATCGCGTCGGATGGCCTCTGATCGCGTCGGATGGCCTCTGATCGCCTCTGGCCGTGTCTCCATCTGATCGCGTCGGATGGCCTCGGATGGCCTCAGACGGCCTCGGATTGATTCGTGCCGCCCCCTCCCCCTCGCTGGACAGGTCCTCTCCATGTTCATCTCCCAAATCCGCTCGGCGAGTAAGCAGGCGGCCACCGCCGGCACGACGCCCACCGTCCTCAATCGATGGAAGCTGTACCACGCGGCCATGTCGACGATCATAACGCGGCTGGACGCGAAAACACTCGAAGCGCGCAAGGGACGGGCGGGGCGTTCGTCCGCCGCGTACATGAGCCTCCTGATGGACATCGCATTCGACGCGCACTGCAAGCAGAACAAGGACCTGACGAGCGAGGTGATTCGATCCGCCATCACCGAGCAGACGGCGGCGCTGTGGGAAGATGTCAAGGAGAGCGTTGCACGCGGCCAGTTCGCCGTCCTCACCTCCTTTGTCGAGAACGACGAGCTTGTCTATCGCTTCAGCCACCTGACCTTCCAGGAGCACCTGTGCTCGATGATGATCGCGGGGATGCTCTCGGAAGAAATGGAGCGCGTCAAGTCCATTATGGCCAGCGCCGGGGTGCGAAAGATGCTCCAGGGCACATGGTGGCTCACTGTGACTCAGTTTTGTCTCGAGGGTCTCGTTATTGAGGGCGAGCGCGGCATGCAGCTCGCGCGCCGTTTTGCCGACGCGATGCTTGAGGACGTGATTGATCCCCAGGTCCGTGATTCCCACCGATTGCCGCAGATAGCCACCGCACCGATGGCCTCTGATGGCCTCCGATGGCCTCTGATGGCCTCTGATTGCTAACGGATCCCCACTGATCCCCACTGATCGCCACTTCGCAGGGCGTGTTGCGAATCTCGAGCGCCGAGCTGCACTCGTTCGACGCGATGGTCGCGTTCGCCGCCCTGTTCAAGCACTCGAATGGTGCGACAGCTCTCGAGATCGGCGACGGCAAGTCGTACGTGAGCGCGGAGTGGTTACAACAGCTTTGCGCGGGCATCGCCGGCCACCCGACGCTGCAGCGCCTCTCACTACGTCGCATGGTGCTCACTTCGGCTACGCCCGCGGCGGCACACGCGGGGCTGCACGGCCTCTCCGCCGTGCTCCGCGACTCACCGTCGCTCGTCTCTGTGCAGCTCGCGAGCTGCGGGCTCGAGTCGCGCCACCTGCTGCCGCTGGTGGCCGAGATCCAGAGCTCGCCCATCCGCTTGAAAGAGCTCGATCTGTCGGGTAATAAGATTGCGGATGAGGGGCTGGTAGAGCTCGCCAAGATCTTCTCGGTGAGCTCTCGGCACAATCATGGGCCCTTGATTGTGGCCCTTGATTGTCATGGATGGGCTCTGATGGGCTCTGGACCATCGGTGGCCGTCAATGATCGTGTGATGCCCCCCTTGATTGCCCTTGATTGTCCTTGATTGCAGCGTATCACTCCCTCCCTTTAGAAATGTCTGATTCCTTTCCTCGTCAGGTGCCCGGCATGGCGCTCGAGCGGCTCGACATCTCGGGCAACGCGCTCGAAGAGAGCGGCATCTCAGAGCTCGCGCGTGCGCTGGTCGCCTCGGACTCGATCCAATTCGTACAGCTCGCCTCTCACCCGCTCCCGATCTAGCAGCTCATGGCGGGAGGTGACATCGAGATCGACGGCCAGAAGCTCACTGACTTCGACCTGCAGCTGATCCTCGAGGTCGTCGGTTCGAGTGCCCAGAGGCCTGATGTGCTCGATGACGACACTGGGAGCGAGGTGGTCGTGGACGGCGGCGCACTCGGCGGCAGGGTCGACGTGCCGAAGAGAAGCTGCGCTGGCGGCGCTGGCGGCGCTGGCGGTGCTGGCGGCGCTGGCTGTAAAGCTTCGAGTGGCTACGTCTCGTACACGCCCAGCCCCGTAGCCAGCCCCGCCGTCTCTCCCCTCAAGCAGATGACCGTCATGATCCCGAGCATGTCCATCGGGTACAATGCCATCACCGAGAAAGGTGCCAGCCTCCTTGCGAGATCAATCTCCTCGGGGCGGGTGTGTATCCAACGGCTCAATCTGCGCGGCAATAAGATTGGACGCGACGGCGCTGTCGCGCTCCTCGAAGGGCTCATGGTGGCGCACAGCCCGACCTCGCTACTGGACCTGAGCGACAACCAGGTGCGCTGAGTGCCGCTGAGGCCCACTTAAGGCCACTGAGTGCCGCTGAGGGCCGCTGAGTGCTATTGATGGTTGTTGATGGCTGTTGATGGTCGCTGTTTGCCGCAGATCTGCGGGCTGACCGCCGAAGGCGATGTGCAAGTACTCGATGGTTGCTGTGGCGGTCGTGTGCAAGTGGCTTACGACCGCAGGCAGCCCACTGCGCTCCCTCAAGCTCGGCCAAAACCAACTGTGCGCCCCCCAAGCCCAAACAAGTGCAGGGGCTGAGTGCGCCTGAGTGCCCCCGATCGCCACCACTGATGCTCTCTGGGCTGCCTCTCAGATGCGGCGTGAATTGGAAGGGGCGGGGTGAGTACACCTCGGTCGCGGTCGAGGCGCTGTGCGAGGCGCTCACGAAACCCGCATGCATGCTCAAGGACCTGCGCATCTTTGGCAACTGCTGGGGCAACAAAGACGCTCACAAGCTCGCCATGGCGATTGCGAGCCGTAATCAGTGGCCATCAGCGGCGCCGCTTGAGATGCTCGACATGCGCTGGAATGAAATGGGGAGTGACGCAATTGAGGCGCTGCTTGCGGCGGCCACCGATGCATGCACGGTCGAGCACATGCCGCAACGGCTGCGGTGCGGTGCGACGCTCAACGCGCACACGAATTGGGTTGAGACGCTGCAACACGATGAGAAGTACATGTACTCGGGCTCGCAGGACCAGACGATCCGCAAGTGGCGCCGCTCCGACCTTCGCTGTGAGGCGGTGCTCAAGGGGCACGAGAAGGGCGTACTCTCGCTCAAGCTGCTCGGGGACATGCTCTACGCGGGCGACCGCAAGGGCGAGATCAAGCTGTGGAAGGTGCCGTTGATTGCCGTTGATGGTCGTTGATTGCTGTTGATTGCCGTACGGGCGAGATTAAGCTGTGGAAGGTGCCGTTGATGGTCGTTGATGGTCGTTGATTGCTGTTGATTGCCGTTGATTGCATCCCTGATCAGGTGGGTCCGGGCGAGGACCAGCATCAGTGCAAGGGGACTCTGGTCGGACATAAGGGGGCCATCTGGATGCTCCAGTACGACGAGGAGATCGGGCGGCTCTACTCGTGCTGCGACGACAAGAAGGTGATCTGCTGGGACGTGGCCCAGCTGCGCCAGGTGAAGGTCTTCGACGGGCATAAGGACAAGGTGTACCGCGAGGTGCGCTGCTCGTGGCTCAAGAGCTGTGGAGCCCTTGGTGGCCTCACTGATGAGCTCTGATTGCACGTGGTGGCCTCTTCTGAGTGCATGTGACTGCCCCTCTATTCTACCCCCTCCCCCGCCCGCCTCATCAGGTGCTCTTCCTCAACGATCGGCTAACCCCCGAAGGCGGCATGCTCTTCGCGGGCGACTCGACCGGCGCCGTCTACCAGTGGGACATTGGGCGGCGGGAACTCGTCTCCAGTTGGAAGGGGCATGAAGGCTCTGTGTGGGGGCTGCACATGGCAACCTTCGCGCTCATCTCGGGCGGGCTGGATGGGATGGTCAAGCTGTGGGATCCGCGCACGCGAGAGCTCGTCCGGCAGCTCTACAAGCACACCTCCTCCGTCTGCTCCTTCTCCGTGCAGGCAAACGTCTTCTACTCGTGCGCCGTGGACAACATCATCAAGGTGTGGGATTGGAAGGACGGCACGTGCCTGGGCACGATGCACGGCCACCGCGAGACGGTGGCCAACCTGTGCCTCACGCCCGAAGGAACGCTCTTCTCGAGCGGCATCGACAAGATGGTCAAGGTGTGGAAGCCGCCAGGCAGCTGGGGCGAGGAGTGGCACGGGTTGCGTGAGTTGGACCTGACGACCGCGGGCATGGTCGCGGAGGACGTCGACCGGCTTGAGAAGCAGTTGCGAGGCGAGGCGGCCAAGTGGGTCTCGCTCTCCGTCTCGAACAACCATCTCTACGATGAAGGCATTGGCAAGCTCGTCAAGGTGAGTGCCACCGATGGCCACCCGATGCTCTCTGATTGCTCTCTGGTTGCTCTCTGATTGCTCTCTGGTTGCTCTCTGATTGCTCTCTGATTGCTCTCTGGTTGCTCTCTGGTTGCTCTCTGATTGCTCTCTGATTGCCTCCTTGTTTGCCTCTGGTGGCCACTCTTTGCCAATGATGGTTGGATGGGCGTCGATGACCGCTGATTGCCTCCCTCATCAGGTGCTGCGGAGTACGACGGCGCCCCTTGAGTTGTTGGACCTGTCGAACACCCACATGACCTCAGCTGGTGCCAAGCTCGTGGCGCAGCTGCTCGCCGTCGAGGACGGCGACACGCCGCTGCCGCTACGCAAGCTCGTGCTCCACTCCAACGACATCGACGCCGAAGGGTACGCAGCCATTGGTGCGGCGGTGCGGCATGAGCGGTGCGGCCTCAAGGAGATTGTGGTGAGCACACACGTCAAGGAATCCAAATCGGGCAGCCGCAAGACGGTCGCGACCACCGAGCACTACTCCATTAAGCTTCATGAGGTGCGCTCTTGATTGCTCGAGATGCGCCACGAGCCCTGCATGCGAGTGCTCACCACGGCGCCCCGCGCCTCCACACAGGTGCGCTCGATGCTCGAGATGTGCCACGAGTTCTTCGGAGATGCCGAGCTCATGCTCCTTTCCGAGCTCCTCTTGCTCAACCCCTCATCCATCTCAAGAAGAATGCCATCGGTGACTTTGGCGCGAACGCCCTCGGCCGCGCTATCAGCGCCGGCAGGCTGCCCATCCGCGCACTGCGCATGCAAAGCAATCACGTCTGTGCGGAGGGCGCTCAGTCGATAGTCGAGGGCCTGATGCTCGGCAGCTCTCCCATCGAAGAGATCTCGTTCATCGACAACCCCATCTGCCTGAGCAGCTCGGTCGTGCGCAAGCAGAAGCTCGAGCAGGAGCTCGATGCGGACCTCAAGAAGCAAGCGAACGCGTCGCGATCGACACCCGCATCCGAGTGGGCCAAGGTGCAGCTGCAGACGCGCCAGGCACTCGCGGAACGGACGGCGCAGAACGTGCCCGCCACGGCGCTCCGACTGGAGGACTTTGCGGCGGTGCTGCGACTCCCTAGGGAGTTACGTCAAGATCGTTGGCAGGTTCGTTGATTGCCACTGAGGACCTGCATTGCGTGCCAGTGCTCACCACAGCGCGCGCCCTCGGCCGTTGGCAGGAACTTGGGGGGTTGTATGGCTGGACGCACCATGCCTCGACGCCGGGGCGCGGTGGTGAGCACTTGCATGCTTCGACGCCGGGGCGCTCGGCGCGCGCCGGCGCCGGCGC
>ENA-UOXO01000521-UOXO01000521.1-mixed-culture-metagenome-genome-assembly--contig:-NODE-521-length-29671-cov-47.713398_pt1 | contig 29671 bp, 18 predicted proteins | sample MGYA00238162_ERZ761640 | MGnify/ENA primary metagenome ERZ761640 (study PRJEB28914, sample SAMN08778297) | mixed culture metagenome | isolation source: Freshwater growth medium | place: USA...
GTGTGCATAATGTAGGTTTCCGTACTGCAGTGTGCGTCATACGTCGACCACTCTTTATCTTAGGATCGCACACCACTCTATAGGATATACACTACCGAGAACAGGCGAGAGAATGTGTTTTGGAGCTCGAATTGTGGAGCTGTGTGGCCAAATGGTTCACGGGTCGATATTCGAGGCGAAGTCGGATTTCGATGCACATCTCCAAGGATCGCGAGACAGCACATAGCTGGAGGGCCATAGATCGAGTCTAGGGACTATATGGACTCATACAACACAGAGAATCACGCCATTCAAGGTCGCTCTGCATGGCCAAGTACCGAAATGCGACCAAAACGCGACCTCACAGGCCGTACTCGGGGTCACAATGTGACATCTGAGTGGCGACAGTGACTTGGGATTGCGTGATTCTCTGTGTGTACACTGTACAGGCAGGTATGAAGATACAGGCCGTAAAAATTTGCCGGAGAGGTGGAAGGAGTTTTAGTTTGTTGTAGCACACCTTCAGTACCGAAGGCGGGCGCGTGAGGGTCGCTTCGGGTGCGTGTGTACATCGCTATGGGCAGCAGCCATGGATCTGTGTGCACAATCATGCAGCGTGAACAGACTTGGCACGTGGCTAAGCGGATTGGGCCAGGCACGTACATTCAGACTTCGTCTTTGGGCTGGGCGCTGCTGTGTTTCAACCGCACGGACGTGAGCAGCCGCTCTTCCCGGCCTTTCCACGCCATGATCATTTGCGAAGCTCGTTCTAGGGAGATGCCATTCCCAGGTGCCCACTTGTCATACACAGCCTTCAAATCGCTAGCACTCGGCGCTGCTGCGCCCGATGATCGGCGGCAAATGCCGTCCTCGCACATGAGACCATCGCAGCACTCATGGGCGTGGTCCTCTGGATGGAATGTGATCGATGGATGGCCGCGGTCCATAAGGGGAATGCGCACAGGTTTTCCATTGTCGTCGTAGCCACAGCGATCGTCCAGAACGCCGCACTCCGAGGCTAGCTGCATGCCGAAAAAGGCCGCGAGAAAGGGCGTCAGCATCACCATGCCGCGGCGTGAACGCAAACTACGGTATTTTAACGAAACACGGTTCAGCACTGAAAGAGGTAGAGATCCGAAAAGTACCAACATTTTGCGCTCGAGTGTCGGCGGTTACGTCCTCGCTCATTCATGACCCCCTCCTGTGCTGCCCTGAAGGTGCTCCCCACGCTCTCCAAATGGTCGCCATCCTGCTCTTCGCTGCGACCCTATCCCAACCATGTAACCAGCGAACATCGTGCTCCACTTGCGCGTCAGCGCCCGACTCCGGATCCCGGCCGTGCTTCTGGTGCTTCGACGCCGCCGTCACGGTCGGCGCCAGCGCCTGCATGGAAGTGGGCAACAACTTTACCGCCGGCTTGTTGGGTGGCTGCCAGAATGTGACCTTTGCGCAGGGTGACTGCGCGTGCGAGCCGGAACAGAGGGATACGTGCGGAGAATGCACTACAGATTGGAATTGTGTGTGGTCTACCGCGACGCTCTCGATTGCAGTTTCGACGCCTAATAACCCCCCCGGGACTGGCGATGTGTTCACCGTCGGCACTGGAGCGGCGTGCCGCGTGGGCACCGGCTTCGGAGGCCCCGACATCCTCGAGAATGCGTACGCGGTCTCTGGCCCTCTCGGTGGCATCTACTATGTCGCGTGGGTGCTCGCGCCTGCTACATGGTACTGGTCCCAATGTAACATTTCTGGCGAGGCTCCCGCCTTCTACTACACCTGCTCGATGCTCCTCTCGATGCTCTGCTGCTGCTGCTGCGTCTACTTCGTGTGCTCCATGAGGCGTCGGCGGCGCGCGGTCTTCGGGGGCACCGCAAGCGCACCCTACTACGTGTATCGCGAGTGGCAGCCTGTGGCCGTGGCCCAGCAGGGTGCAGTCCGCGTGCCCGTTGGCGTGCCCTTGCCTCGCAGGCTCGACAACGACTTCTGATCGGAAGTGACTGTGGATGAGGAGCGCGTGGGATTGGGAAGTGACTGATGAGAGGAGCCACAGGAGCGCGTGCGTGGCCGACTGGGGACTTGGCTTACGTTAATGTGAATGTGAATGTGAATGTGAATGGGGACTTGGCTTACGTTATGGGACGGAGCGGCGTGACCGTGGAGGCTGTGGTGTCATGCGTGGAGTGCGTGCTCGTGGTCGGGCGGCAGAGGAGCCAGGGGGACATTCCCCCAGGGCGAGTGTGTCTAAAGAGGAGGACCATACGTGACGGCTCACGGAACGCGAGACCGAGAGGAGGCGGTGTCGGGTCTGCGTGCTCTTCGAGCTTAGCTACGCGGAAACGAGAACGGAAACTCGAAAGCGAAGGTGCCGAAGCGCACAAATAGTCGTAAGTGTAGTGATTCGGCCGTCCTGGCGACTTTTCTATCAACGGTAGCCTGACACCGACTATCGTCGTTCCGTCCGGTCGGTTGTGAGTCGGCTCGGCGCTCGAAGGGCCGGTCCCCCGGGCCGACGCGGGAGCCGAGCCGGCACCGCACGGTCCGCCGCGGCGCCACACAGCTCGGCTACGCACTCTTTGTCCACGAACGAACGACGTCGAACACATACACGCAGTCACCGAAGAAGGCTGGCTCGTGCGTACTCTTCAGCACTGCATATCTCCGCGAATGTCCTCACTCTCGCCAGAGGAAGACCTTGCCGCTCGAGTTGCTCGCGGCCAGAACAGGCTTGGTCGGGTGCCACGCGAGCAGTGAGATGACCGAGGTAACGTGATCATGCTCAAGGCGCGATGCGACCGTGCCGTCGGCGTGGAAGACGTCAACGCCGCGTGGCTGTGCGAGCGATCCGCATGCAAACACGTCATCCGAGCCGCGCACCCACTCGGCCTGAAATGGCGTCAGGTACTGACCGGTCTTGTTGTTATGCTTCACGGTCGCCTCAGATTCATCTGCCCTTTTGGCGGCAGTCTTCGATCCCAGCCACGCGCCCGCCGCATAGACGCGGAGAAGATCGTCGTTGCAGGTGGTGAGGAGCTTGGTGCCACTCGGCGAGAAGCGAGCAGCAGTCACTGAGAGCCCGTGCGAGAGCTCCACGAGCGGCTTCGGTTTTCCTCCCAGCGTACGCACATCCCACAGTCGTACCGAGCGGTCTAGGCTTGCACTCGCAAGCAGGCATGGCTGCAATGGCGAGAAGTCGACCCCGAAGATCTTTTTGTCGTGCGCCTGCCAGCTCGATGCGCCAGCGCTGGAGACGCGAGAGTCCATGAGCACCACGACGCCATCGCTGCGGGCGATCGCGAGCGCACCGCCCTCACCGGCAGTCCGTGAGAGGCCATGGAGGGAGGCGTAGTCGCCGTGAGCGTCCTCAGGCGCGCGATACAGCTCGACGAACGCCGCGGAGGCGCCGCCTGTCAGGTTGAGGCAGCGCACGGCGCCGTCCTGCGAGCACGAGAGCAGTTGGTGCGGCGCCGAGGGCAGGACGCGCAGTCCCGTGACCGGCCGGCTATGCGGCGAGAACGTGACTACTGGCTGGTCGTCGCCGGCATCCACATCCCAGAGGCCGACTCGCCCCCAGGTGTCGCCTGCCGCCACAAGCAGCTTCGTGTCTGCCGGGTGCATCTCAAGCGAGAAGATTCGGTCGGGCACGAGCTTTGCAATGTCGTCCTCACGCACGCCGAGCGCTTCGAGCGCGATGGACCGGCTCTCGGGCGCTGCGATAGCCATGCTAGCCTTGGTCTTGGCAGTAGCCTTCGTCCTACCACCGCCGTCGGTAGTGGGTGTGGTGTCGGAAGAGGAGCCGGCGAGCATGCTGAGGCGCGCAAGGAAAGTGCTCGCCTCGTGGGCCGAGGTGGTCCCCGTCGACACCTTTGTCGCGTCGAGCGGCACCGAGGCGAGGCGCTGGCGTTTGGGTTCCGGCTCAGGCGTGGGAGACGGCAGCACCTCCTTGTTGGGCAATGGTTTGCCCTCGGGATCGAGGTTCTGCGCGCGCAATGAGCGCACGCGTGGTGCAGGCTTTTCGGCCTTGGGCTTCTTGTTTTGTGCGGCACCCTTGACGCGCGTCACAACCTTTGATGCGATGGGGTTTTCAATGCCGAGCGATCGGAGAACCTCCTGATTGCATCTTATGTTATCGGCGCGTTCAAGTTCATAGGCGGAGAGCGGCATGCCGCGCCGAGAATGATTGATGTGCGGCGGCGTGGAGGGTGAGGCCGATGGCGCGAAGATTCTTGTTGAGATTGCAGATTCAGAGAAGCGGAAGTGAAAGTTCGTGGTGTGGAAACGTTCACAGACAAAAAACTTGCGAGACGGCGAGTACTCAAGCCCGGTCAACACAAGTAATGAGTATGAATACTGGGCACAGGCGCGGAGCCGTGACCCGTGTGTCCATTCCACCTACGTTGAGTCAACCTCCAAGCGCCGGCCCAAGTGCCAAGAGTCAACCACAAGACCAATGAGTTGCCCTCCAATGCACAAGACGTTAACGAGACGGGACAGTGGTGGGGTGGGGGGGGGGGCGCGACATATAACTGACTGACGGACTGTGGCGCGGGCGTGCGGCGGGACTTCAGTCTCACATCTGAGTTCTGACGCGCACTCGCCGCCGCTTAGCAGGCCCCCGACCCCACCACAATTGCCCCACATACTGCCCCGCGTCCCCGCGGACCCAATTGCGCGGACCTCGGGAGCCCACCGCGCGCGCGCACCCGACCGGCAATGCCGCCCGGACTGGTCGCGTCACGCGAGACACGGCGAGAGTGGTGGTACGTCCTCTTCGATCCGGTGCCCTTGTCCGGTGCAGCAAGAAAGCTCGAAGCTGCAAGGAAGCTAGATAGTCGAAACGACACAAGAATGATCCGTGCAGCGGGCCCGGGCGGACCGCGACCGGGGGCGCGTACTTCCACTGACATGTCTTTGCGCTCGGCCGCGACATGCGCATCAGCCCGGGGGCGTCCGCCCGGTGAAGCGCTCGAAGGTCATGCGGTGGTTGGCAACGATGAACCACCAGCGCGGATAGTCCCGGCGCCGCCAGCGTGCGTCACCCACCGTGATGTTGCGCTCCAGCAGGCGGTGCCCGAGCAACCCGGGCGCGGCGTGCACGAGCGGAAACAGCAGCAGGGCCGGATACCACGCGAGCGGCATCGCCAGTACCACAGGAACGAACGCCAGCCCCGCGAAGGTGCCGAGCATGTGGAGTGCGACGTTGACCGGGTGGCGGTGCTCTGGCAGAAAGACCTCGCGATAGAACAGATCGAAGGTCGGTTTCGCTGCGCCATGCATGGTGGCTCCGCGGGCGTTCCCTCCCAGCCCCTTGGCGTTCCAGAGCTTCCTCGACACCAGTTTTCGATTCTCGGTTGTTCCGGCGACGAGTTTGGGGTGATTTTCATTGATGATTCAGCTAAAAATAATTGAGTTCACCTTCTCTCCTCGACGCGCTGACGCCCACCGCCGTCACTCCGCTCCTACACGGCCGCGGCGCCGCGCGACCGGCGAGGAGACAGGAGTCAGGACTGGACCGTGGTCGACACGAAACTGTACAAAGCGTCTTTGCAGTTCTCACTCATCGAGTAATTCAGCCCTCGTTCGTCTCAGGTTGGCTGGTTCATGCCAAGGTGGCGCTCGTTGCGTTCGCGCAGTCGCTCAGTACTCGCAATCACGGCCGCTCGCGCGACGGGCCACTACTGGACCCGAGGCTACCGGGCACGTCGCACCGACCCACGCAGCCGCCTCGTCGCATACCTCCTTGTCGCGCGCGCTGAGCACCCCCCGATAGCGGCTCGGCTGAGTCGCGAGCGCGACGGGCCCGAGCTCGTGCGAAGGAATCTCCTTGACCTCGTACGATTCAAAGACCTCCACATCTCGGGACGAGAAGCGCTGGATTGGCGAAAGCCGCGCCGCCCCCTCCTCCTCGTCCCTGGCCATGAGGTCCTCGGGCTCAAAGCATTCCTGGTCGCGCGCTGAGAGACGCGTTTGGAGCGGGAAAAAGGTCCTGGGGATCTTGACATCCTCGGCAGCCAGCTCGATGGCCGCCTCAATCTCGAAGACCTCTGCATCCCGTGAGGACACGCGAGCCCACAAAGGAGGCAAGCCCAAGCCCTTGTGGAGCGGGGCAACTAGGATTTCGGCCGGATTTTCGGGCACGTCGAGATCGGAGAGGTTGATAGCGCTTCCGAAGACTTCACGAGTCCGCGCTGAGAGTGGGAAGAAGGCTGGCATTCGGGAGCACCAAATCTTGTGATGATTGTGACGAAACGCAGTTTCGGCGGTGTCTCGTGCTGATTACGAAGGTGCGAGTTGACGATGCACGGATTCGCCCTTTGCGTATCCGGACCCCCCCCCTCCGGATACACAAACAAGCAGCAACAAGAAGAAAATCGTCCATCAGAGACCCCTTCGACTCGCAAACCCCAAACGTCAACAGTCACAACAGCCGTCACATTCTGATCGTGTTCACGTCACTGGGGGCTTCGCCGTCACCATCATCATCCAAAATCCGACGGGGCGTCATGTCGACCATCGGTTCCAAAACCGCTGGGCTCGTATGGACCCTTGTCCCTCGTGGACGGAGATTGTCGTCGCCTGGCACCCGATGCGGCTCTGAAACCTCCTCCACATCGTCCTCGTCGTCGTCCTCGTCGTCGTCCTCGTCCTCCTCGTCCTCGTCGTCGTCCTCGTCGTCGTCGTCGCCGTCGTCCTCTATGGGCCTGCCGCCGTCGCCAAGGCGCCCACTCGCCTGCAGCTGATCCCAGCTGCCCTCGTCCGCCTCGAGCACGTCGGCCGCTCTCGCCGCACATAAAGTCCAGCTGCCTCGCGCGAGCTCATGTTGTAATTGGCCCCGCCCCCACTTGCAGTGGCCGATGAAGATCATCGCCCGTGGCATGCGGACCGCCGGCGTGTTGTCGCCGCCACCGCCACCGCTTGCGCCGCTTCCGGTTGCGATGCCGCCGCCGCTGTCGCCGCCGTCGCCGCTACCGCCCATGCCGCTACTGCCGCCACTGCCGCCGCCATCGCCGCTGCCGCCGCCGTCGCCGCCGCCGCCGCTGCCGCCGTTGCGGGCCGGCCTGACCGAGGCAGCCGGACTGGCCAAGGCACTGCTCGCGAGCGTCCTTATGAGGTACACGAGCGCGCGGCCGCTGGAGGCAGCAGGCGAAAGCGCTCGCCCACCCCGATAGCCCGCACTGAGAACGGGCTCCGCCACCACCGAGAGGGATGGGTCCGCTGCCACCACACCGCTGCCGCCGGCGATAACTTCGAGCGAGGGCACCTCAGCGGCCGCCGCGCTCCCGAGCGTGTGAAGCACGGTGTACCGCACGACACCGAGTCGGCCCCCGCACACTGGACCTCCGCGCCGCCACTCGACTCTGACCCCACGGGACCGTACACTCATTTCGGCGGCGGCGGCTTCGGCGCCAGCCGTGGCTTCTCCGACGGCCGCGCTTTGGTTGGTGGCGCGGCCGCTCGCGTCGGCGACCGCAGCGATCGGGTGCCCGTCGAGCACCTGCACGACCGGCGGCGCGTGGCCTGCCGCAGGGTCGAGGACGCGCCGGTTGATGATGACGCCGTGTGCGCCGGACGCATTCACCTCACACAGGAGGATGATGCTGCGATCGAAGCTGCCGGCGAGGTTCGCGGTCGCCACCAGGAGCATGCCCGCACGTGGCGTGGGCGTGGGCGGCGCTGGTGGCGGTGCGAGCGCGTACGTCGTGTTGCACACATTGCAGGCTGCAGAGCGTCTCGGCCGGCCCGAGGCTCCCGATACTTGCTGCCATCGAACGAGGCAGGCCTTGTGGACCCACCGCTGCGAGCCGCTGCAAGAGCACGGCGCGATGAGCCGCTTAGGACCGGCCTCGAAGCAGAAGCGGCACGTGGCCCCCGCATCAAGGTCTTCCTGGCTCGCCTCCACCAGCGCGGGAGCGACACGTGTACAGGTTCCCTCGGCGACCTCCGACGGCGCCCCGTGAACGCGATCATGCCGACGGCGGCGATAATTGTAGAGGACCTGGAAGAGGGCGCGCTGCAGGCCGTGAAGCTCGGCCATCGGGAAAAGGGCTCGCCTGGAGTGCACGCCTGAGGCCCTTCAGCCTGGGTTGCCTCACAGACCCTCAGCCACAACCCTTATTAGGCAGGCCTGCGGCCGTTCACGTTCAGGGAAAGACGCACGACCACCGGTCCCGAGGAGGGCGCAGACAAACACACACACGACGAGGCGACAGACACAGGGCAGGCGGGAGTGTCAAGAAGGAAGTGAAGGCCTCTAGGCCTGCGCGCTAATATGCGCCCATATAACAAGTAACATGGTACATGCTGCGATGAGCTGGTCATGATGCTGGTGCTGTGCGCTGTGGCCAAGATTGTTGCAAGGAGAAAACATTGAATCTCCCTGCCAGCCCTCTGATTATGGCCCCGGGCCCCGCGCCGGAAAGACTGACGACAGCTACAAAGATCAAACACCACATCATGCACGTTGACGTTCATCCGAGCATGCACAAACCCGCGCTGTCTCACATGGAGAGAACGTATCTGCAACCGACGCACGAAAATGCATGCCCGCCCGAAGCACTTGGCCTGCCACACAGCGTCCCCACAGTTCGGATCCCTGCCGCAGGGCTCTCTGCATTCGCCCTCACGTCTCAGTGGAATGCGTGCGCTCGGCACGTCGCTCGTCCTCTCTCTCGAGAGACCACATCCCGTTTGTCCATGTCTTCCCCACATGTCTTCCCCACATGTCTTCCCCACATGTCTTCCCCACCCAGACGCTGAGGCACCGAGCTCCGCCGAGCGTCGTGCCGAGCGCCGCGCCTCCCGTCGTCCGCATCGCGCGTGCTCACGGCAGCGCCCTGTGCGAGTGCTCACGGCAGCGCCCGGTGCGAGTGCTCACGACAGCGCCCTTGTGCGAGTGCTCACGGCAGCGCCCTTGGACGGCGGCGTGTCCGCGAGGCGGCGTGCCCGACACGGCAGGCGCGTCACACGGCGCCGCGTCAGGCACAGCCGATCATCTGTAGCCGATGCCATCTGTTGCGGATCGCGTGATCGGTGCGCCCAGGGAGTTTGCGAGCGATCTCGTTCCACCGATTGCCACGCTGCGCCACGCCGGAAATGATGAGGTCGTCCTCGGCACGCGACCACACGAGCCTCTCCCTTTTATCGCCGCTGCCGTCCTCGTCGCCGCCGTCGTCGCTCACTTCGGCCGCGACGTCCTCCTCGCCATCGCCAGTGCCGGCGCCGGTGCCGGAGACGGCGCCGCTGCCGCCGCCGCTGATGGGCCCGGTGACGGCGTCGCCGACGGCGGCGGCGCCGCTCGCGTCCTCTGGAAGTCTTCTGGAAGGCTGCCAGTGCTCCCCTATTGCCTTAATTGATCGCTCCACAGTTGCCTTAATTGGGCGACCCCCTGTTGCCAACCGCTTGCGGCTCGTTCCGGGGGGTCGGCGGCGGCGACGGGGCGCGCCGGCTGGCTCGGTGGCCGACAGCACCGGCAGCGTGATGAGATCGTGCGGAGGGATGCCTGCCATCGTAGGGATGCCTGCGGGGCCCGCGGCAGCGGCGGCGGCGAGGCGTGAGAGCTCCGCGGCGAGATCGAGATCGCGTTCTCCGCCGTCGTCGGCCGGACCGCCGATGAGACCGGTACTCAGCCAGCCGGACATGGAGAGCATGGACGGGAAGGTCCCCAGCCCGCTGCCGCTGCCCATGCCCACCTCCGGGCCACCCCCCATGCCACCCCCCATGCCCAGACCAGCGACGCTCTGCCCGCCCTCAGGCTGCGGGTACGGCGCGGCCCGTCGCCTGCGACGGCGCGCGCCGTCGTGGCGATCGGCATCAGAGCGGGCGGGGCGGACGGGCAGTGGGCGCCGCGGTGGGCGCCCCCCCGTCTCACGGAGCCGATTGCATCGGTTGCGCACGGCGTCGTCGGACCGGCCGGGAAGCAGCTCGGCGATCTTGCGCCACTTGGAGCCGTACTTTTCGACCGAGGCGAGGATGAGCTCGTCCTCTGCCTCCGTCCACTCCTTGCGCTCGGCCAGGTTGCGCACCGCCGCCTCGCGGCCACCCGCCGCCTCGGGCCGCGGCGGCGGCGCGGTCGCGTCGGGTTGCTGTTGCTGCCATGTTAGGGTCGCGTCGGGCTGCTGCCATGTTAGGGTCGAGTCGGACTGCTCGACCGAAGGCAGCGACCACGCCGGCAGCGGCAGGGGCGGCGGTGGCGAGGCGGTGCCAGGCCACCATCCCCCCGGGGGACTCGCCGGGCGCCCCCCGGGGGGACTCGCCGGGCGCCCCCCGGGGGGGCTCGCCGGGCGCGTCGTCGCGGCGGACATGGCGGCATCCGAGTCGGGCGAAGCGGCGAACACCACGGCACTGGCGGAGATGCTGCTGGGACGGCGTGCGGCGCCGTGATGAGCGCCGCCTCCGGGCACAGATCGCGGCACGCCCGAGCCATCGACGAGCGCCGTATTGAGCGGGGAGCCACCCGAAGGGGGCGCCGTATTGAGCGACGCCTCTTCCGCCGATGGCGACGGGGGCGACGCGCCGACCGGCGGCGCGGTCAGCGGCCAGAGCGGCAACGGCGGCGCGATGCCCCCGGTGGCACGAGGCTTTGCGGCGGCGGCGGCGGCGGCGGCGGCGGCGGCGGCGGCGGCGAACATGGCGGCGGCGCTTGTGTCGGCGCTCGCGCCTATCCGCTTGGTCGTGCCTGTGCTCGCCGGAGTGCAGAGCCGCGATGGCAGCACGGGGGCACGAGGGCGACCGTCGGACATGGCGGCGTACGCGGCGGCGGCCGCGGCAGCCGCGGCGGCCGCGGTGGTCATGGCCGGTGGCGGCGCGGGCGTGGTCGCCGAGAGCGCCGTCGCGAGCACGTTGAGCGAGCCCGGGGCCAAGAGCGCCGTCGCGAGCTGCGCTGGGGAGAGCTGGAGCTGGGAGAGGGCAACGGAGGACGTCGGCGGCAGGGGCGGGGGCGGCGGATCCATTGGGTCGCCCACCAAAAAGTTGATCGGCAGCGCCGCCGCCTCGTCGTCGTCCTCCTCCTCCTCGTCCTCGTCGTCCTCGTCCCATCGTAACGTCTCTCCACAGGCCAGCTCGGCGGGTGTGGCGGCCGCAGCCGCCGCGAAGAAGCTCGAATGCGCTCGAGACGGCGCTCCAAAATAGGCAGGCGCCGTGAAGAAGCTCGGTGGAGCCTCAAGAGCTGTGAAGAGAGCTGTGCTCGTCGGCGGCTCCTCCGAAAACTGATCGCAGAGCAGCGGCGGCATCGCGAGCGCCGAGGGCAGCGAGGCGGCCGCACCCATCTGGGCCTCCGACGGCGCCCACGACGACGCCAGCAGCCACGCACGCCCACCCTCCGCATCCACCGCCTCGCCCTCGCCATCCGCTATCGCGTCCGCAGCGGCGCCGTCCCTCTCATTTACTAGCTCACCCGGCACCGGCACCACGCCCGTCTCTACCAGCGGTTCCGTCGCCTCCGCCATCAGCACCGGCAGTCCCGCGAACGCGCTCGCGAGCGGCAGGTTCGGAACCTCCAGCGCATCTAAATACTCAGGCGTCTTGGGCGATGGAAGGTGCACCACCGATGGCGCGCACGAGCCGTCGAGGGCGTCGAGGGCTGCGAGCAGCGCGAGCGGCTGCGAGCGTGGCTGCCAGCGCGACGCCTCGTCGGTACCCATGCGGCAGACGCCCTTCGCCGCGGGAGCGGAAGCGTCCTCTCGATCACGCTTCGGCGGCCGGCGACGTGGCGCAGTAGAAGTGTTCGCTAGGTTGGGATGAGACGGCGGGTCTTCGTTGTTGTTGGCGATGGGGGGTGGTGGTGGTGCTGGTGCTGGCGCTGGTGCTGGCGCTGGTGCTGGTGCTTGTGGTGCTGGTGGTGCTGGTGGTGCTGGTGCTGGGGGCGGCTTGCGGGAGGAAAATTGCGGCCGCTCGTCGCTCGCGTCCAGCATAGCCTTGGGCTTTCTCACGCGCCGATCGCTGTCGCCGATTTGGATGATGCCGTTCGAGGCCTCGAGCTCCTTCATGTGCCGAGCCGCCTGCATCGAGCTCTAAAAGGGATCACGACCACAGGAAAGCGCACCGCACCAAAGCGCTTGGAATTCCCGCGCGGAAACACACCGCGAACCCACGATTGACCGTTCACCACGTCATCTAGAAGAAAATGGTATGAGTTCGGCGTTCGGACTTCGTCAAAGACCTTTCCCTCGACGCTCAAGTTCGCACTGTATGCACCTGGAGCGTTCCGCCGTCCCGGGCGGCGTGACTGGAAGCCTGCGGTGTTTTCTCTCTGGCGACACACGCGCCGCGTTACGCTTCCAAGGGCCAGGGTGCTGGATGGCTCGAGGCCCCGCGCACACACGAGAGTCTACCGACGGCTGCGCCTGCATGCGACGTGCAGTGTTGGCCTCCTGCTGGCTCCTGTTACTGCGGTTTGAGCCTGGGTCTGCCTTCCCGAGAGCTGATAGCGCTGAGTGGACTGACTTGCAGGGCGGATCACTTCCAACAATGCGTGCGAACACATATGTATACCCAGCATGCCAGCAGCCCTTGTCCACAGCGCTGCCACCACCTGCGACGGTGCTGCACGTGCCTTCGTGGTGTGAGACAATGGTGGAGTCGTTGAATTCATCGCACTGGAAGTCGATGCATTGGAGCGAGCGGTTCGCAGACATGACCACGTGCTTTGGTGAGACGTACCTCACCACGCGTGCGCAGCTGGGCAACAAGAGGGCCTACGACCTCTCTGAAATGCCGTGCTGGGCCACCCTCATCCGCCGACGGCTTCCATCGGGTGCATTCGACGCGCCTCACTTGCTGCTCCCGATCGAACTGCACATGTCGCACAATACAGCGCTGGTCTGCGTGAATGACACGCTGCATGTATTTGGCGGGCAGCACAATCCAAAGAACGACGCCGACCATCAGCCTGGGACGCTGCATACCTCCATGCGCAAGGGCGAGTCGTTCACGTTACCACGATTGATCTTCAACGGCGTGCTGCTGAACGCGACTCGTTGCGTCGAAAAGCGGCAGTGGATCGCCCCATTTCCTGGAACGAAACGGGCAGCCTGCGTCTTTGACGGCAAATTCTCGGTCGTCTACTGGAAGTCTTTGGTTTGGTTCTTTGCACGGGCAAACCTCAGTCCGCGTGGCGGCTCGCGGCACGTGCAGGTGTCCACAAGCCCTGACTTTCAGCAGTGGTCCACGTGGCGGGTGCTGAAGATTGCCGGCGTCACGGCTGGTGACGTAAACGATGACAACATCTACTACCTCAACGTGCAGGTCATCGAGGGCCGATTGGTTGGCCTGTTTCCAGGCGTGCTGAGCGACAGAAGTGGCATCTACCTGACCACCAGCGAGGACGGCATCGTTTGGTCGAAGCCTCGTCTGGTGCTGCCATCTACGGCGTACGGCCCGCGCGTGGAAGACCACCCGGCGGCCATCTTTCCGCCGACGGCAGACGGCGACCTGTACGTGCTCGGCCCGATCAACTTCCTAGACTCGGCCTTCTCGTTCAGGTTGATGCGCATGGATATTTGCAATTGCACAAATCAGCGTTCCCTCGGATGGGCCGCGTCGAGATTCACGGCGTACAACCGAGAGCCAATTCTTTGGCGCATGAAGCGGCCAGCACTCTTTGCGGAGCCACCTCCTGTAATGCCAAGACTTCGACCCGCGCCACGATGGTGGATGCACGAGCTCGCGAAGAAGAATCAAAGCGATCCGACGGCAACCTCCGCCGAGCTACAATGGGGGGCAGTGACGACACAACCCATGTACGGCAGTTGCGATCGGAACGAAAGCCAGGCGAAGGCGAATGAGGGCAAACGTCGAAATCAAACCGTTCCGGTTGCATTCTCATGCAATACAACCTTCTTCAGCGCCATCTGCCGCCGCTACCCTTGGGAACCGGATCGGGGACTATAGATACGCGACGTAGTGAAACGTTCACGCGCGTATACAGATGAACGGAAGGGACACGACAGCCGCGACAGGCCATGTACTCTTTTCCGTTGTCTAGAGCTTCACACTGCGCACCGCATTGTTCGTGTGAAAGAACGGCCTTCGGGGCGCTTTCGGTGAGGCTGCGCGCCGCCGCCGAGCTTGCTCTCGCTCCACCGACGCGCGCCTGCCTGCCGCCGCAAAAGCGCAGTGTCGTCTGTGCACTAGCGGTCGTACTGCAACCGCCGCAGCCGCTGCAGTCTCCACTCGCGCGCTGCACTGCTGGCACACACACCTCACAGCTGCTTCCTGCTGCTCACTGGCTGCGCACTTGCACATGTCCGCTCTCGCAGGCTTGCCGCTGCTGCCACCGCATCGCCATGGCAGATGCCGTCGCCATCAAAGTCAACAAAGGTCCGAGCGTCAGCTACGCCGGGCCGATCGCCGAGCAGCGCGCGCTTGCAAAGAGCGGCCAGGTCGAGGGCGCGATCGCCAATCTGCTGCAGCATGAGAAGACGGCGCGCCTGAGTGGAGACATCAGCGGGACCACCGAGCTGTGTGTCGCGATGGTCGAGTTCTGCTTCGAGGCCAAAGACTATCCGCGGCTGAACGAGACGATCACGATGCTGGCGAAGCGGCGTGCACAGATCAAGGAAGCTGTGGGGGCGATGGTACGCAAGGCGATGGAGTATCTCGAGGGTTTCAGCGTCGCCGAGAAGCTCGCGCTCATCGAGACGCTGCGCGCCGTGTCGGAGGGCAAGATGTTCGTCGAGGTGGAGCGCGCGCGGCTGACCAAGACGCTGGCAGGCCTTCTTGAGGCTAAGGGCGATCTTCTCGAGGCGCGCAAGATCATGATAGAGACGGTGGTAGAGACGCTCGGCGGCATGGGCAAGCGCGAGAAGACGGCCTTCATACTCGAGCAGGTGCGCCTATGCCTCGAGACGGGCGACTTCATCCGCGCCAACATCATGTCCAAGAAGATCAACGTCAAGGTCTTCAACGACGAGGAGCTCGAGGACCTGAAGCTGACATATTACACGCACGTGGTGCGCTACCATAGCCACTCGCACACGTGGCTGGAGATCTTCCGCGCGTACCAGGCCATGTGGGGCGCCAAGTCGCTCATGGAGGACGAGGCCGGGCGCTCGCGTAACCTCAAGCTGCAGTGCATCTACCTGATGCTCTCTGCATACGGCAACGAGCAGAATGAGCAAATGCACGGTCTGGCCAAGATTCCACAGCTGGCGGAGCTGCCGATGTATAAGGAGCTCGTGCGCCTCTTCACGACCAAGGAGGTCTTCGCCTTCGGGGAGGTGAAGGCCGCGCTGCAGACGGAGCTCGAGAAGCTGGGCACCTTTGATGCGAAGGAGGTGGAGCTCATGCTGAGTACCTTCCACAAGCGTGTGACCGAGCACAACATCGAGGTGATCGCCAAGTACTATGCGCGGATCACGATGAAGCGGCTCGGCGAGCACCTCGAGCTGCCGCTCGCGCTGATGGAGGAGCAGCTCTGCGAGATGGTCACCAAAAAGCAGGTGTATGCGCGCATCGATCGCCCTCGAGGAATCGTCACCTTCCAGCGGCCCAAGACGGCGAACGCGTTGCTCAACGACTGGTCGAGCGACATCGGCACGCTGCTCACCAAGCTTGAGGGCGCGTGCCACCTCATCCACAAGGAGAACATGGTTCACAAAATTGGCGCCTGAAGAGTGCTCTCGAGAGGGCCTACAAGAACCTAGTACGGGTGTGTTTACGTTCTCAGGAGCCGTACACGGTACAGTAACGCGCCGGTGCGCGCGGTGTTGCCTGGTGGAGAGACGTGGTCGGCCGGCACCAGGACCGCGCTGCATTCAGCGGCGTGTTCAACATTTTGCACACGTACACATGCGACTTACCACGTACGAGTTACGTAACCGAGACGCCTGCCCGCGACACGCAAGATAACGGCGCTCTTGCTATCTTTGGACTTTGCAGGCCGCTGGACTCGGGCGGTCCCTGCGGACCTAGAGTTAAGCAGTACCCGCTACCCCGTACAGAGATGATCAATGACCGCTGCCAGACACGTCGCCGGATCAGACAATGTGCCCTGTGGCGCGGCCTCATGGTCAGTCGTTCACGGAGCCGCTCGGTGCTCAGGCTTCCCTGCTGATTTCTTCGTGTCCATCAATCGCCGAGACCGGAAGCGATGTGCACCGCGCCGGCGAGTCCTCCGGAACGAGCCGTCGAGATCGTCGAGCGCCGTAGCGGGCGGCGTCGGCGGCGGGAGCGGCCGCTTGAGCACGCACCAGAGATTAGACGGCTGCTGCTGCTGTGGAAGCTGCTGCGGGCTGAGCAGCGGCGCCGCAGTCATCGGTAGGGTGCTGCCGCCGCTGCCGCTGCTACTACTGCTGCCGCTGCTGCTGCCCGTGTTGGCGGTGGGAGGCGTCCCTTCGGCCAACAGTCGCACCTGCGAGATGATGAGGGAGGCAATCAGGGGAGTCATCAGGTGCAATCAGAGGCCATCAGGGAGGCGTCCCTTCGGCCAACAGTCGCACCTCAAAGCCGGCAGCCAGCAACATGCCGAGCAGCTCGGCAGCCGAGCAGCCCTGCAGTCGCAGCAGCATGTCGAACACCTCCACCTTGATCGCGCGCACCGCACCCGCAGCCAGCAGGCTACTCATGCCTCGGAGCACCTCACACTCGAAGCCTTCTACATCGAGCTTTAGAAGGTGAATCGGTGGCGGCGGCTCGGAGCGTTGGCTCACCGGCCAGAGCACGTCATCGAGCCGCTCGATGCGCACCGCCTGTGGCGACAGGTGCCCGAGCGGTGCAAACTGCACCGGCTTGTGCCCAATGACCGCATGACCGGCATTGCCGATGGCTTGGTGCAGCAGCTGGCCTGAGGCGTTGCGCCCGAGGCCCAGCGGCACGAGCGCGGCGCGCGCGGTGGCCGCGATCGTGCCCTGCTCGTGCAGCCGGAGCAGCGACGACGACGCGTAGAAGAGGTTGCTCGCACCTGGCTCGAACGAGATGACCGACGCCTCCGACGCGAGCAGCATATGCAAGCTGCATGCACCGATGTTGGCGCCCGCGTCGACGAACAGAGCGCCGGCCGTCCTCCTGCCCGTCGTGTGCTCGAGCATCTCCGGCAGGTCGGCGCACTCGGGCCAGAAGCCGTATTTGCGGATCGCGTCCGCCATCAGGTCGGCTCCATCTCGGAGGCAGATGGAGCCGTTGATAGGCTCCCTCCCGCTTGCTGCTGGCGGCGCGAGCGTGGCCCACGCGCAGGCAGGCGCAGCACCGATTGGGCGGGCCCAGTCCCATGCGCGCCAACTACCGTCGATTGCGACGAGCGACTCGGACAGCGGCAGAAGGTGCTGATCGCCGCTCTCCTGATCTTCTTCGCCCTCAACAGTCGCGAGGGAGCGTGCTCGCGCTCGCAAGCCCCGGCCTTGGTACGTGCCGCCAGCACTATCGTTCAGTGGCTGCCAGAAGACGGTCACGCAGAGCATCGAGAGTATGGAGAGCCCCGCGACTGGCCACAGTGACGAACATATAGGACTCACCATCCGCGCGCTTGGGCTTGACGCCGACAGAACCGCACTCGCACATGTGAAAAGCGGCGCGCGCCCGCGGCAGCGCGATTTTAGCGAAGCGATATGAGCCTTGAATGGTTTCGTGATGACGAAGGCACTTGGCGAGAGTAGGACGAAACCCATTCCTGGCGATGCAGCGGGCCCTTCCCGTCGTCGCCACGCTGCTGCTTTTCTCGTGCGTGCAGAAGCGCATGCACAGCTCGCGAGGCATGGCTTCACCACATCGAATCCTGTTCACAGGTGCCTCACGGTCGACGCCAAACGCAAGCTACAAACAAAGGAGGAGAGCGCAAATGCTTCTATGATGGAGCAGCCTAGCGATGATTCGCTGGTAAATCAGCTCGGCTCGATGATATTCGAGGCAATTAATACGCCAAAGTATCGCTTGTACGTGTATTTGCTCACCGGCTTTCAACTCGAGAAGCAGGCGACTATCACCATCCTCTCGACGATCTGCAACTTGTTGTACTGCGTGGCCATCTTGCTCGCGTTTCTTGGAGTCGGGCACGTCTCGAGGACCACCGTGCTGGTCTGTACGCTTCTCACGATTTACATTGGGCCCGCTATCGTGCTCATCGGCTTCGCCGCCCTCATGGGCGTGCTGGCTGCCTTTGCCCTTTACCCAATTTGCAGCGTGCTTTCTATTTGGCTGTGGTTCTTCTTGACTTCGCAGGCCGCGCAGATTATTGGCCATCGCCTTGGGTTAGACATGGACAAGGACGGTGATGTCGACTCTTTCGACGTCCTCGCATGGGCCTCGAAGCAGTGGTGGGGCAAGTATTTCTGGCTCGAGCACGTCCATGGCGTGCTGAACGCCATGTACAGTGGGAGCGATGTACCCGTCCGACTTGGCAAGATTGAAGGCCATCTGGAAAAGTACGGCAAGCAGCTGGACCAAATCTGCATGCAGACCACGAGAGCATCTCCTCGTGAGGAAAAAGATCGTGACTGAGATGAAAGCAGAAGACGAACACACGACTACTACGCAATGTACGACACTAAGCCTTGTGAGCCCAACCCCACCTTGAGTGGACCCAATCTTACGCCGTTCGAGGGACAGGGCCGCAACCACGTACCGCGGTGTGTCTCCACGGGACCGGTGGTTGATGGTTGTGCGTCTTGCCGTGATGGCAAACTTCAAACGTGAACGTGAGAACCTGAGCGGAACCCCGAATAGCGCGGGGGGTCCCATGGGTGGGGACCGCAACTCGTAACTGCGCTGTGACCTGAGCTGGCCGCCCCCGCGGCCCGCCCCGCGAAATATCGTCCCTGGCGCACGTGGCACATCCCACCAGGATCAGTGACAGTGTCGTCGTGTGTGTCGAAGACCCGTGGGACCCGTGTGAGTAAGGTTCAGATCCCCGCGCCACGTGGCGCCAGAAAGCGAGCGGTCAATTCCGTACAATCACCCTGATGACTGATGACTTCCGTTCGCAACGGCGATTTTCGAGCAGGCGGACGGGCCGGAGCTCGCGCACAAAAAACACGTCAGAATCACATGCCGATCGAGCCCCGCCACGTGCTGGGCCTGCGCGGCATCGATGGCCAGGTGAGCCTCGGGGAGGAAGCACGCTTTTCAGGTTTTCTCCGTGACGCGGCTCTGTGGGTCGAAGACGGCTCCTTTTCTGTGCCCTTTAGCGCTGCTGCGCTCGAGTTGCTCGCTGAGTATTGCTGCACAGCACATCGTGCATTCCTCCAACGTGCGGCGTCGGAGATCGATCACATGGCACAATTCACGGCGCGCATCGTGGACATCGATCTGGACCTGTTCTATGAGGTCCTGCGCGCGGCCAACTTCCTCGATTGCGACGGCCTTGTCGAGATGGCGACGACCGCAACGGCCAAGCTGCTACGTGAGGTGCACAAGGATCCAGAGCTGCTTGCGTCGGTTCTTGGTGCGACGCAGTCGGAGGATACAACCGCCTTCCTTCCACGTAGCTCCGCGTGGCATGCGAGCGTCAACGAGCCCATCCTGGAGCCGCCAGCCGATATGACCATCACGTCGGCTGCCTCGCATGCGATCGAAGATGAAGACGCCCTTTTCCTCTGCCTGCTCGCCTGTGACGCGCCGACGCTGCGCGCGCTCAAGGGTCTCTCGCCCGCTTGGCGCCAGCGCTCGCGTGCGACGCTTGACGATCCGCATTGGCAGCTCATGCAGCACACTCTCGATTTAGACTGGGCATTGGGCATCGAGGTTCGACTCCCACATGCCTACGCGAACCCTTGCCTCCAAGCTGACCTGGAAATGGGCTCCACGCCCCGCCGCCCCCCCCCCAATACTCACGGCTCCCGCGGCCCTACTTTCGCAGGCTGGCCGCGAGCTGCACCGCAAGCGATGGGCGTGCGCGCTCCGCCTGTGCCAGACACTACCGCGGCTCGAGACTCTCAAGCTACTCGAGCTCTCCGTTGACCTCCGGAGGCTCCGCGAGCGGGTGGGCGTGCTCAGTGCACGCACGATGCGCCAGGCAACCCGCCATGAGGACGAGTGTGCCAAGCGGCCAGCTGATCGTCACCGTGCGCACGGCGCCCCGAAGCGTTCCATCGACATGCTCACCTCAAGCTTCCATAACGAGCACGGCGCCACGCACCATGATGAGCGCCAGCGCATGAGCCGTCTCATCTACGCACGCGAGTCGCTGCAGCTGGTCGGGGCAATGTGGTCCCTCTTCCACAGCCCGCGGCTCGCAGGTGCCGACCTGAGCGGTCTGATGGACAAGGGCCGCAGCTGGCCAGCCGAGGCTGTTCGTGCCATCGGCACAGCTATACGGCTCGGAGCACCCGCACTCGTGTGGGTGAAGCTGCACGTCTTCGCCATTCCGATCAATGTGCTCCGGCGCGTGAGCCCGAGCCGCCCGGGCGCCGACCTCGCACGCAGCGTGCAGGGCGCCGTGTGCGACTTCCGATCGCTCCGTGTCGCTCCCATGGACCTGGTGCTGCTGTGCCACGCGTGCGGCGACATGGCGCACGTGACAGAGCTCGAGTTCTCGCGCAACCCACTGGGCAACGCGGGGCTGCTCGCCTTCACGAACGAACTCGGCAGCGCTCCATGCCCTACCAGTGATAATGGCGGCGATGCCCGTAGCCTTGCTGCGCACTTGCCCGCCCCGTCGCCACCGCTTGTGTCGCCCAATACAACGCGAGCTCGTCAGCTCGTCAACTTGCGGGTGCTCGTGCTCAACGGCTGCCAGCTTGGCGACGAGAGCTTTGTGCGCTTCGTTGGCGCTGTCCACCAGCACACCCTCTTCCCGATCCTCGAGCACCTGAGCTGCGTGGACAATGAGCTGGGCAACGATTCGCTCGCCGCGCTCTCGGTGGCTGTCCAGGGAGGCTCCTTTGAGAAACTGCTGCACCTCAACCTTGGCTCGAACGACGTGGCTGACGAGGGCTGCGAGGGCCTCGCGAGGGCCTTTGAATGCGGCGGGCTGGCCTGTCTGATCCACCTCTCGCTCGCGCGCAATCAGGTGGCTCGGAGTGCATGCTGATCGGACCGCTGTTTGCATGCAGATGGCATGCAGATTTGACCGCTGTTTGCATGCAGATGACATGCGATTGGACATCTGATTGCATGCAGATTTCATGCAGATTTCAGGAAGATTTCAGGAAGATTGCATGCTGATTGCATGTTGATTGCATGCTGATCCACCTCTCACCTTGCGCCGCCAGGTGGCCGATGGGGGGCTGCAGGCGCTCGCACGTGGTCTTCGGGCGACCAGCTGCCGCGTGCGCCTCGAGTACCTCGGGCTTGGCGACAACCTATTTGGCGACGTGGGCGTGCTCGCACTCACCGAAGCGATCCGAAGCGGGCGCGGGCTAAGCCGACTTGCGGGGCTCTGGCTCGCTGATAACGAGGGGGTCGCCGACGCAGGCGTCGTCGCCCTCGCCAAGGCTCTCGAGACGAAGCCGATTCAGAACCTCTACCTGCACAACACGAGCATGCGCATCGCAGGCTGGGAGGCGGTGATCATGTCGCTGCCCTTCTACCCTCAAATGAAGCTGCTCGTGCTAGGCCGCGTCGTGACCAGGAGCATGCACCGTATGATTTCGTGGACGCTTCAGACGATACGCGAGATCTATGCGCGCGAGGTCTCGGTCTCCTGCTGGGACTGATGTTCCGCACGAGAGCGTCGTCTCGAGTTTTTCGTTGATGGCGCACGGCCGTCGGCGTCGCACACGGCTCATCTTTAAGTTTATCTTCATTATCCGGATACATGATTGAGTTCGTGCTGTTGGTGTACCCTATTGAGGGGAGGGTGGGGAGACTGGACAACGGGAGAGTCAGACAGTGGTTTCTCCTGAGCTGATTTCACCTGGGTCTGACTCTATAGGTTCGAGTCTCAGGTGGGGCACTTCCCTGTTAACTTGAGTATGGGATTTCCACACACAATTCTGAAAGTTTTGAGATCACAATGGGAGAGCAGGGGGCACCTCTGCGCTCTCAATCGAGTTTCGTCAAAAACCTTCAGACGATTTTCAGTTAAGGTGTCGCCTCATGCCCCGCACTACATGTATATATAAGTGGACTATCCGAATCCGGATATCTTAGTTAAGAATTGGCCCGCCTGCATAAACCGTCTCTCACACCCTCTCTCGACTCGACTGCAATCTGCACATAGCACCCACGACTTCGGCGCCCCCGCAACACACACAGTGTCGCGATCGCGAAATCTCTCGATCCGTACGGAGAACCTCCACGCGGTGAGCCGGTGACCAAGCCTCAAAGTCCTCTCGACCTGTCGGAGATCGAACGTTCTGGGGTGCCCCAGCTTGGCCCAGCTGTGTCTCGCAAGCTCGCTCCGGCGTGCGCATGGGGGCGTGGCCAGCGCCTATGGGTTGATAGGGGTCTTCTTGGTTGCTCTGAGGGCCCGGTGGAGAGCCACCCGCACATGGCCGTCTGTTCGGCGCATTTCGGACGCAAAATACGCCTTCTGCGCCGCGCTGATCTCATTGCGCAGCGTCGCGTTGCGCAGGAGCAGATCGACGATCACGACGAGCTCCTCGGGAGTGCTGTACAGCTGCACGTGAGGCCATACGTACCAATCCGCAAACTGCAACCAAGCCCCAGCCGCGTGGCTGTTACACGCATCGTTGGGCTCGTTGGCGCAGCAGGGAGCGCCCGGCGTGGGGTCGGCCACGAACCACAAGCCAGGCGTGCTCACGAGCCAGTGCTTGATCGGCTGCTCCTTCGTGCTACGCCACGGCACATTTCCCGGCCCTTTGTGGCCCATGACGCCCGTGGCTGCATGCAAGCTCGAGAGCAGCTCGATGGACGGCGCCACGATCGGGATTCCCATACTGTACGCCTGCACGAGGCCGTACGAGTGCACCGAGTACGGCAGCAGCACGGCGAGCGGATGCGACGCGACGTCCTCATACTTGTACCCACATTGGGTCTCCACCTGTCCCTTGGGCGACTTGGGAAGCTTACTCCTCTTCAAGACTCCCTTGTCTCTCCCCACCCTGCCCATGGAATTGGCATGCCGCATGGCAGCCTTGCCGGTTTCCATCGTCTTTGACGCGCCCATAGCTCGCAGCCCATCGCTCATAGCCCATAGTTCTTCCCCCGGGGCGCTGGCCTCAAGACGTCTCTCCGCGGACGCTTTTGGATGTGCACTTGCTGCGGCCTCGGTGGGCTCAACAGTACCCCTCGTTCCTGTGGCGCTCGCCGCACTCACCTTGACACGCTTGCAGTGAAAAGATTTGGGATACAGATCATTGAGCCACGCGAATTGAATGGAGCCGCTGATCCGATAGTGGCCATCGAACGGAGCCACCATCGCGAGACCTTCTCCCAGTGGAACCTTGGTTGGAGCATGCACTCGGTTATTAAGGTGTTGCTCTCGGATCAGAGGCATGAAGCGCCGGCTCGCGTTCACGATGAGCTCGGCCCACTGCGCAATCGGCTTATTGTAAGGGGAGGAGCCACAGCAGAAGAGCACCTCGCGACGGCCAGAGGGTGAGCCGCCGGTGTACCGAACGCGCGAGAGCTGCACGGAGAGGCCAGGCCACGGCACGGCGGCGACCCCTATGTTCCGACGAAGGTAGAGCCAGTCGTACGCATTCGAGGCGGCGAGCACGACGTTGGGCATGCTCGCCATGTGGCGGACGACGTGCGTGGCCTCTTCGGCCATCGAGGTGGATCCCTTGTTTAGCAGACACGCGCTTGCACGATGAGGCTTGCCCAGCTGGATCTGCTGCAGGTGATGGTCGTACCGGTGCGTGTAGCGCATGATGATGGCCACGTTGACGTACATGAAGAGGCTGCACTGCCATGTCGGGAAGTTGCATGCAACCACGTCGTACTTGGCCTCGATGATCCGGCCGAAGAGGCGCGCAAAGTCGCGGCGCGTCTCGTCGTTGTGGATGGACTCCCGGCAGCGCTTCCTCTCACACTCGGGCAGCGTGAACGTCCGTCCTTGGTTGGGCTTTTGCAGCAACCACGACACGATCTCGCGGCTTGTATTCATGCCCAGGTTGCATAAGCGGCATTTGAAGAAGCGCTTGTCGATAGCGCTGCGCACGAGCATCCCTTGAAGGAACACCATGCCCTCCACGTTCTCCGTGGACACGCCAATCGTCTCGTGCAACGTCGCGAGCATGTCGTTCATGGGCCCGACGTGCCCATCGAGGAAGAAGACGCGGAGTGCTTTGGCGTCCGTAGTGCTCAGGCGCGGTACGTGCCCGGGTGGTGCAGCGGCCAAGTATGGTGCTTTTGAGTCTGCCGTGCATGCACACCCTACCGTCCCGCTCTCGTGTGGCAGCGGCGTGCGCAGCTCCAGGATCGACGGCACGACCTTGACGCAGGGTGGCGGACCGATACGACCATGATGCGCGCCGTGAAGCACCGATTCTGGGACGACGTCGTTGCTGAACCAAGAGGAAAGCAGATGGCTGAGCTCCGTCATGCCCACCACGTTTCAGGCCGCCGCGTGCGGATTTCGTTTCAGAAGTAAAAACTCTGTTGCATGAAATTTGCATGCGCCGCACGTTGAGGCTGATTGTCGGTTGTCGAGGTATCGAGGTGTGGTTAGCCCTGCAAGGCAGTTCAAAAAATCGACTCAAGTGTCAAGAGTCGAAGAGTCAGACCGCGAGACCGGCGCTTAGATGCGCCATCATCTTCGCGTTCGGGGTTCGCGTTTGGAGCCGCCCCCAGACCGAACGATCCGTGGGGCACTCGTGCGTTGTGGGGTTTCGCGCGCTTGCACGGGCGTGACACAGAAATATCGCTTCATGGCTCTGGCCACCCAGCACCCACAATTGCCAGCACGCAGCACCCACATCGCGTTCTTGGGCGCCGGCGGGGGCGTGGGTCGAATGCTGGTCGCGTGTGCGTCGCTGTCACCTGTCTCTCCCCCAGTGGGGTCCGCTTCGCTTCTTGGATTTTCTCATACGATTGCTGGCCCAGCCTGCCAGCTGCACTCCGGGCATCGCGTTCCGTTCACACCGCCGTCTAGTGTCTCGTCTAGTCTCTAGACTTGCGCGAGGCGACCAGCTTCAATACTCGCCATCGGGCGGAGCAGCGACTGGCAGCCGCCACGAAAACGGAACTAGGCGACGCCGCCACTCTTTTCGCCGGAACTTAAGTGTACATGACCGTGGGTCACACGCCTCTCGGCACCTCTAGCTCTCAGTAACCGCATGTGGCACACCACCGGCGGGTGCATGGCGCACTCAAGGGCACACGAATTCGCCGTACTTGGCAATGAGGATAATCGAGGTGGTGAAGTAGAAGCTATTGCGGAACAGCTGGACCGTTAGCCGCTGCTGCTCAGGGACAGCCTGCACCGTTGGAGGCGAGCGGACCGGCGTCAGGAAAGAAGCAAACGCAGCGGTGCTGTCGGGCGTGGGGTTCGGCCGCGCGACTGGATGAGCCGGCGGACGAGCAGCGCACCTCGCCCCACATTTTCGCGTACACGGACGTAACGACGGACATAGCCATGCCGGTCACGGTCTCGGCGACGGTCGCCATTGGTGTTTCTGTCGCGACGTGGCAGCCCGCGGCACGCGCGCCGTCGTGGCTTCAAGTCGCGTGCGTGTCTCCTATGGCAGCGTGTCTCAGCGAATGTCGAATCGGGGACCCGACCGCAGATTCAATTTCACAAACTTTTCACAACGCAGACGAGGCTTCACGAAAACGGCCGCGATGCAAGAAAAGTCAAAGATTGTCGTGGCCGCGGCTGCCGCGGCCGCAGCTGCAGCGGCGGCGTACTACTTCTATCGTCGCTACCGCTCAAAGCCCGAGGGCAAGCAGGTCAAGAAGGTGCTTCGCTCTGCGTACCAACCATCTCCGTACCAGATCGAGACGGTCTCTCTCAACTTCATCCTCACAGAGGAGGAGGCAGTGGTGACGTCGGAGCTCAAGATGACTGGTCCGAAGACGAGCCCGCCGCCACTCTATCTCGATGGGGAGAGGTCGCAGCTCACGCTCCGGTCCATCACGATCAATGGGAAGAAGCTCGTGGAGGGCCAGGACTACGTCCTCGGGGCCGAGGAGGGCCTGACCGTGCTGGCGCCGCCCACAACGAGCTTCGATCTCTCGATCGTAGTCGCGACGAAGCCGCAGGACAACACTCAGCTCTCGGGGCTGTACAAGACCTCGGGCAACTACTGCACGCAGTGCGAGGCGGTCGGCTTCCGTCGCATCACGTACTTCCTCGACCGGCCCGACGTCATGTCAAAATACACGGTGCGCGTCGAAGCCGACAAGGAACTCTACCCGGTGCTGCTGTCGAACGGGAACGAGACGGCGCGTGGCGAGCTCGCGGGCGGGCGCCACTGGGCGACCTTCGAAGACCCGTTCAAAAAGCCGTGCTACCTGTTCGCGCTCGTGGCCGCCAAGCTCCAGAAGATCGAGAGCACGTTCACGACGTGCTCGGGTCGCAAGGTGGACATCAAGATCTGGTCGGAGCCCGAGAACGTCGACCAGCTCGACTGGGCGATGACGTCGCTCAAGGACGCCATGAGGTGGGACGAGCGCGTGTACGGGCGCGAGTATGATCTCGACGTGTTCCACATCGTCGCGGTCAACGACTTCAACATGGGAGCGATGGAGAACAAGGGCCTCAACGTGTTCAACACCTCGTGCGTGCTGGCCAAGCCTTCGGCCGCGACGGACGCTGACTTTGAGCGCGTACAGGGCGTCGTGGGGCACGAGTACTTCCATAATTGGACTGGCAATCGCGTCACGTGCCGCGACTGGTTCCAGCTCACGCTCAAGGAAGGGCTGACCGTCTTCCGCGACTCGGGCTTCTCGGCAGATATGACCTCCGCGGCGGTGAAGCGCATCGAGGACGTGCGCGTGATGCGCGCTCACCAGTTCGTGGAGGACGCGGGGCCGATGGCACACCCGATCAGGCCGGAGAGCTACCTCGCCATCGACAACTTCTACACGGTCACCGTGTACGAAAAGGGCTCCGAGGTGATTCGGATGTACCACACCCTGCTCGGCGCGGCCGGATTCCGCAAGGGGATGGATCTCTACTTTGAGCGCCACGACGGGCAGGCGGTCACGTGCGACGACTTCCGCGCCGCCATGGCCGACGCCAACGGGCGCGACCTGACGCAGTTTGAGCGCTGGTATCAACAGGCGGGCACACCTACCGTCAAGGCCGTAGGGGTGTACGATGCGCCGAAGAAGTCCTACTCCCTCACCCTCTCGCAGTCGACGCCTGCCACCCCCGGCCAGCCCACGAAGCTGCCGTTCCACATCCCGGTCAAGATCAAGCTGCTCGACGAGCAGGGCAAATGCCTGCTCGACGAGCGCGTGCTCGAGCTCACCGAGGCCTCCCAAACCTTCACCTTCGACGCGATCCCCTCGGCGCCTGTCCTGTCCCTCCTCCGAGGCTTCTCAGCGCCGGTCAAGGTCGACATGCCGTTGAGCGATGCGACGCTCGAGCTGCTCGCCGCGCACGACGACGACGCGTTCAACCGGTGGGATGCCTCGCAGCAGCTCGCGTCGCGCGTCATCCTTTCGCTCATCACGCAGTGGCAAAAGGCGCCGGATTCCGCAGCCCGCGACGCTCTCAAGGTGCCCGAGCCGTTCATCAAGGCGTTTCGCGCGACGCTGGTCGCGAATGGCCTCGAGCCATCGCTGCAGGCGTACGCGCTCACGTTGCCCGACTACTCAGTCCTCGCGCAAGAGATGGCGCCCATCGACCCCGACGCCCTCGTCGGCGTCCTCCGCCTCGTGCGCCGCTCGCTCGCGATCCAGGTATGTAGATTGCATGCTGATGGCCTGCCTTGCATGCAAGTGCTCACCACAGCGCTCCGGAACGTGATTGCCACTGATGGCCTGCCTTGCATGCAAGTGCTCACCACAGCGCTCCGGAACGTGGATTGCCACTGATGGCCTGCCTTGCATGCAAGTGCTCACCACAGCGCTCCGGAACGTGGATTGCCACCGCTGGCCTGCCTTGCATGCAAGTGCTCACCACAGCGCTCCCGACCCGCTCACTCGCGCTCCAGCTCCGCACCGAATTCAGCTGCCTTGCATGCAAGTGCTCACCACGGCGCCCTCGCCTCCCCACAGCTCCGCACCGAATTCAGCGCGGCGTACACCGCCCTCGCGCCACCCAAGGGCGAGAAGTTCACCGTCGCCGCCGAGGCGGTCGGCAGGCGCCGCCTGCGCAACGTGTGCCTCGAGTACCTCGCGATGATTGGAGACGAGAAGAGCATCGCGCTCAGCCTTGCCCACTACAAGGACGCGACGACGATGACGGACTACTTGGCAGCGCTCAAGGCAGTCGACCCCTACCCCGGCGCCGCCCGCGACGAGGTCTCGTCCACCTTTTACGCGCGCGCCAAGGACAACAAGGAGGCGCTCGTGATCAACAAGTGGTTCGCCGTGCAGGCGTCTACGTTCGCACCGGACGCTCTGCAGAGGGTCAAGGCGCTCATGATGCACGAGGCCTACGACAGCACCAACCCCAACCGCGTGCGCTCGCTCGTGAGCATGTTTGCGAATGCCAACCCGGCGGGCTTCCACAGCCTCGACGGCTCGGGGTACGAGTTCATCGGCAGCCAGGTGCTCGAGATCGGGCAGCGCAACTCGCAGGTCGCGGCACGACTGTGCAGCGTCTTCAGCGCTTGGAAGAAGTACGACGCGGTGCGGCAGGGGCTGATGAAGGCACAGCTCGTGCGCATCCGCGACACGCCGGGCGTCTCGAAGGACGTCTTTGAGATTGCGTCTCGGAGCATCGAGGGCTGAGGCGCGTCGGGGGCAGGGGGTGTGGGGCATCGAAGCGGTGCGAAGCGGTGAAGGGTGGATGCGATTGATGTGATCTGAATACAGCTGTGTACGCGAAGTTGGAAGTACAGCTACCGAGTTACCGGGATACGCGGTAACGAGCGGAGTCGTGTACCGCTATACTTAGGCTATTTGTGCCAGCACCACGTGTCCCCATTGTGTCCCCAGCACATACCATAGAGCTGCCATAGTAAGAGGTTCGGTTCTAAAATCCCGAGTGCGACCGGACCGCGGGACCCGTCCGCCCCGCGGCCGAGCACTAGCCCGTTCGAACTCTACAACGAAGGATGAACGTAAGGATAACCGTGGCTTGGGCTTCACACCCTAGTCGGGCGTCGTCACGGGCGTCGGCGCCCTGCCGCAGGTCCACCTCGGGCGTCTCGAGTGCGAGCCCGACCGCCTTGGCGGCTGGCAGAACCTCGCGGCCCAGCAGCACACCCGAGCGCCATGCCGAGCGCCTTTGCATGGCGAGCACTAGCCGCCCGCCCTCGCGCAGGGCTGCCGCCGCCGTCGCAAAAAAGAGCGGCACGACGGCGGGGACGTTGAGGGCCTCCGATGCTGCCACGAGATCGAAGCTGCCATCCAGCCAGGAAGGGTGAGCCCCCGCCCAGTCCAGAGCGCTCACCTGCACGATGGGCGCTGCCGTGGTGGGCGCTGTCGTGGTGGGCGCTGCCGTGGTGGCGCGTTCTGCAAAGAAGGCCGCGTTGCGCCTCATCAACTCGAGAGAGGCAGAGTTGCGGTCCGTGAGTACCACCTGGGCTATCCGCTGGGCGCCATCCTGGGCACCTCTCGCTGCGGCCCACAAGCCCACTAAGCCCACGCCAGCGCCGAGCTCGAGAAGCCGCAAGCCGCTGCCGCCGCCTCGACGCGCCGTGCTGCCTAGCGCACCAGTCTGCGGAGACCGCTCAGGAGCCGTCAGTTCCGTCAGTTCCGTCAGTTCCGTCAGTTCCGTCAGTTCCGTCAGTTCCGTCAGTTC
>ENA-UOXO01000532-UOXO01000532.1-mixed-culture-metagenome-genome-assembly--contig:-NODE-532-length-29231-cov-46.026460_pt1 | contig 29231 bp, 20 predicted proteins | sample MGYA00238162_ERZ761640 | MGnify/ENA primary metagenome ERZ761640 (study PRJEB28914, sample SAMN08778297) | mixed culture metagenome | isolation source: Freshwater growth medium | place: USA...
TCAAGAGACCCATATTAGGCAAGAGAAGGCTCAAGAGACCCATATTAGGCAAGAGAAGGCTCAAGAGACCCATATTAGGCAAGAGTCCCAGGCCAAGCCGAAGGATCTGGCGGCGCAAGTCGATTTGGGGTTGCGCCAAGATTCCTCGTCTTCTCTGGCCGGCGTCGCTGGCGCCCTTCGCGAACAGAAGCCTGTGCCCAACCCGGCGCGCAGTCGGAGGGCGTCGACGATCAACAGGTCGCTGAGGTTCGCCGAAAGCCGTGTGCAGGACCTCGATTCCGGCGGCGAGATGCGGGGCCTCTCGTTGCGATGCACCAAACCGCGCTTGAAGCAGTGCCTGCACGGCTATCCCTCTCTCGCCGATTATGGCTGGAAGGCCGAGCCCGAAGTCGAGGCGCCACGTAGCGACGCGGGATGGATCAAGCTGATGGCGCGCGGAGCCATCCAAACATCCAAGCAGGCGCGCATCTTGGGCCAGTTCATGCCCTTCGCCACGGGCGCCGACTTGCCGCCGACTGAGACGCAGAAGTTGTACAGGCACATCGCCAACCTCCTCGACGATCTCCAGCTGCATAGCGACGAGACGCAAGGGTTGCGATCTCGCGAGAATCTCGAGGAGCAGTTGCACGAGCACGTTGAAGATGCTCACGGCAACGGCGGCAACGGCAAGGTGAGGCGCGTCAGAGTGCTACTACACAGCTGCCCCGCACCTCTCCTCCGCTATCCTCTGGTCTGCCCAGAGCTTCTGTCTGTTACACAGCGCCTCTCCTCCGCTACCGCCAGACGCCCAATATGGATGTGCACGGGGGGCGTGCACCATGCCCTACCCCCTGCCCCTCCCATCTCCCCTATCCCCCATCTCCCCCATCTCCCCCATCTCTCCCTACCCCCTGCCCCCTGCCCCTCCCATATCCCCCCCACAGAATGCGGCGATCATGATCTGGCTCGGCATCGGACTGGACGGCATCCCAGAGTCCTTCGTGCTTGGGATCCTCGCTAACGCGGGCGACATGCCCTCGCTCATCACCTTCGTCGTCGGCGTCTTCCTCGCCAACCTGCCCGAGGCCATGTCCTCATCCGCCATTATGTCCTCTTACGGCATGAAGTCTCGCGTCATCATGCTCATGTGGACCGCCATCTTCATCGGCACTGGCATCGGAGCAGGGCTCGGAGCTCTGGCCTTCCCTCCCGTGGGACCCGAGGGGCGGAGCGACGGCATCAAGATGACGATCGCGGGCATTGAGGGCATGTGCGGCGGTGCCATGCTCACGATGATCGCCTCCACTGTTCTCCCCGAGGCCTTCGAGCACGGCGGCAGCATGATCGGCGTCGCTTGTCTCTTCGGCTTTCTAGCTGCGCTGTTGACGAAGGCCATCGGTAGCGAGCTGAGCTCCGATTAAAAGGGGTAGGTAACATGAGTGCTCTACGCTGCGGTCCGTTTCACGCTTAGCGGAGTTATACCATGTCCGGCGTGTACGGTGTGCGGAGGGTCGCGGGGTCGACAAGCGCTGGAGGCAGTGCCAGTGGAGGGTGGAGGCACAGGTGTCGCGCGCCGATAGGATTTGGATTCAGGCATGGATTCAGGTGGTCGTATAGCGGAGCTCCACCTGCGAAGTGTTCAAGATTGACCTCTGACTTCAGTGACTTTTCCACGAAGGCGCTGCTCCGGCATGTGCTCCGGTCGTCATCCGGCACGCTTAATCCACGTTGATCGTTGTACAACTGCAGGGCCGCACGGGCGCGTACCGCGCCACGCCCATGCCATGCCGGCGCGTATCCACCTCTCGTACACACGTACGCTACGGGCCCGCTCGCAGCGGTCGGCGCGGGCGGGACGCTCGTCGCATGGCCGCGGAACAAGAATATTGCGACCAATATTGCGACCTGTCGGGCGCAGCCCGGCTTCACCGCCCGGCCCGACGCACTGCGCGCGGCCCCCGGGGGGCGCGATCAGCCGATCGGATCACACACGACACATATGGGATGACGGATGTGCATTGACCCCAACGTTGTCGATTGTGCGACAGGACCGCGCCACATTTCTGCTTATTTGGCAGCAAGTTATCATTTACAGGCGTTGCAATCCGGCTCCCGGAAGAAGCTACTGGCACGCAACCTAAAGTACGACCTAATTTACATATCCTTGCTCTTCATCTTGCCGTTTTCAGCCTGGCTCCACGCAGTGTAGACCATCTTGAGCAGCTTGGCAAAGTGGAACGGGTTCAGAAGATTAAGCCTCTGAAAGGGAGAGTGGTCCGTTATGTACATAAACAGCGGGATGACGAGCAGGAGGCCAATTACGCTCAAGATCGGGTAGAGCGCGATGAGAAAGATGAGGTTGGACCCCGACTTGCCGTGGTCGTCAACCTTCTTGGCCTGCGGGTGGAAGATGTGGTAATGCTCCTCGATCTCGTCCGTGAGTGTGCTGAGCGAGAAGACAATGGCGCCGACGATGGTCACGATCAAGAGGAGCGCCACAGCGATTTTCGCCGGTGGCGCGCTCTTGTCGGCCTGCATCATGTCCATTTGGCCGATTCACGCACTCTCGGACCGCGTGAGGTTTGGCGAATCCGCTCAAAACGACGCCCCTGCGTGGCTGTGAGATGGCGCGGGGCCCTCGGCCCACGGATTCCTGCAGCCTGTACTTTTCACACACACACACGGACCTGTACAAGCTACAAAAACCTCCCGCTAGCGCTCGTTGCCTTGCTTGTAGCGGCCAGCCTTGCCAACTATGATACTCCGACTGTGCTAGCTGCTACTCCCTGGACCCTGCACAATTGCACTCCCGCTTGCATCGCGAGCCAGCAGCCACATTCCGAGTTTGAACACGTTGACACCGTCGACCATCACGCGCACATACATGCCTCATGCATGCGCCATGGGATGAGTGGAGCACCTCTGCTCGATATGCATCTCTGATGAATCTGACGTCTTCGCTTTGCATCTCTGATGAATCCGAGGAATCGGATATCTACTTCTCCTTGTTCAGATATCTGATATCTCCTTCTTCTTGGCCCCGCGCGCGCCAGGCTTCCCCTTCTCCGGCTCCTTCTCCTTCTCGAAATCCTTCTCAAGGTCCTCGCCTTTGACGAACCCGACGGTCAGCGACGGCATCTCGACGTTATCTAGGCGCACGACCACCTTGCACTCGCCCACGATCGAGCACGAGAACGAGAGGGAGTACGTTCCGTCCTTGCCATCTACGACGGTGATGGGCGAGCAGCCGGTGCCCACCGTGCGCGCCGCGATCGTCGCGCCGCCCTTGTTCATGCGGTTGCCAAACTTGTCAAACGTTTCGAGAGTGAGCGTGCATGTCGAGTGCTGAGTGGGCGGCTCCTCTGGCGGCTTGAGGATCGACTTGTTCGCCACCGGCGCCGCGGGGCTCACGAGGATGTAGACTGGGGAGCCTACCATCCCTGGTGGCAACTTGTCCGGAACTTGACCCACATGCTGCCCGTCGAGAAGGATGCTCAGCCGGTGCAGCCCGCATTTCGTCAGCTCCTGTGTCACCTCATACTTGCCCAGATCGCGCAGCTGCTTGAGCGGCACGTCGTTTCGGGTGCCCGACTCGGCGCCCGTGAGGTGCTCGACGAAGGCGACGAACGGCGACTGGTCGGACGCGAACGATGCGTTCCCGAACTCATCGCGCAGCTGTGGGAAGAGTTGAAGCTTATCGCCCGCCACGACCGAAGCCTTGACTTGCATCTCGGGGATCTCGGTGCTGCCGTGACGCTTCCGCGCCACCGACGCGACCGCGAGGAGGTCGGACGCCTCGGCAGGGCCGTAACTGTACGCCTCAATGCCGCGAATAAAGGAGCCGGAGGCGGACGCCTTATCGCCTGTGACACGCACGTTGAACGGCGAGCCGGGGAGGAGCTTGCGTTTGCCGCCCGCCACCGAGTCGGTCCACAGATGCAGCGCGAAATCGCCAGCCTGCTGCGCGTTGTACCAGATCTGGTACTGGTCCTCGACGACCGTCGTCTCGAAGGCCATCGAGGTGAAAGTGTGGAACGTGTCCTTCCACGCATCCTTCGATTCGGGTGGGGCAATCAGTGGTCATCAGTGGTCATCAGTGGCAGTCAGTGGCAATCATGGACGATCAGTGGCAATCAGTGGTCATCAGTGGCCATCAGTGGCAATCACCTTGGATTCCTTGGGGTCGCGGATCAGCAGTCGGAGCCCAAAGAAGATCGCAGAGCCACTCGTCGAGGCGACGTTGCCGAAAAAGTCCTTGCATTTGAGCACGACGAGGGCAGGCTTACCCGCCTGCGCCTGCTGGGTGCCGTCGCCGGACACTTGAATCTGGTCAATCTCGGGCGGGCCCGCCTGCAAGGTCATCATCACCGGAGAGCCGACCAGGTGAACGTTGTCGATGGTGATCGACACCGAGTACACGCCCGCCACCTGGGAGGTCCAGCCAAGCCGGTAGCTCCCGTCTTTGTTGTCGACGCATTTGCTGACGACGTTGGTGACGGCGGCCGCTTCGTTCTCCTTGAGCTTCTTCTTCTCCTCGCCCGCGACGTTGATCACGGTGTTCACAGTCAGCGCCGCGCCACCGCTCGTACACCGATTCCCCATACGATCGCGGAGCGTCACGAGCAGTTCACAACTCACCTCTCCTCCTTTCAGAGGACGCACCAGCCCAGTGAGAGGGAGTGCGTCCGCCGGCAAGGGGGACGAGCGCGCGTGGGCTGCGCCAGGCGACACTTCGAGCAAAAAAGGCGAGCCGAGCAGCCGGGTCTCCTGCTGGCGCAGGCCAACGTGCAGCCAGTAACGGCCGGCGAGCCCTATCGAGTAACGGACAGTATGGAATTTGACCACCTGCCCATGGGCATGCAATACCGGTCCGAAGGGATAATCAGAGGTCATCGGGAGGACACTCAGAGGTCATCAGAGGACGCTGCTCACCTGCCCATGGGCGTGCAACACGCCCGGATCCGCGCCACCGAATGCGAAGCCAATGCCGTCTGGATCCTCAGCCATGCTGGTGAGCTCGTGAGCGAGGGACGGGCCGGCGCGCCGCTCAGCCATGTCCGCCGTGTGCAGCTTCAGCTTCTTGGACCCGGCGTCGTCCGTGCCGCGGTCCTCGGACGCGATATGCTGCACTACCTTAGAGAGGAGACGGTCCGCGGCCTTGCGACGCTCCCAGAGCTCCATCGAATGGCGGCGCGCGCCCGCGTCGATACCCTGGTGAATGCGCGCCAGCAGCTCGTGCCCGTTACGCGCGGCGGTCACCCAGCCGTGCGTGAGGCTGAGCACGTCCGCTGTGAACGACTCGACTGCCGCTGTTAATTCGTCCAACGGCTCGCCCGACACGGCGCCCGTCTGAAGGGCGGGCGAGGGGCTGCGCGTCCTCGCGCCCGGCACGACGCTAACTGGAGGCGGTTTGGGCTCCGAGAGCTCTCGCGTCCGTCGAAAGGCGTGGTGCCCGTCATGCCCGCGGAGGGAGGAGGGCGCCACCGGCGGACCGAAATCACGGGCGAAGAGCTCGACGGACGCTCGGTGCGTCCGTGAGGTGCCGTAAGGGGTCCCAACCGGACTGAAGCTGCTCAGGGCGTGCGGCGACGAGTCGGACGAGAATGGAGAGAGGGGGTCGAAAGTCTCGACCTCATCCCACTTACCCTCGGCGACCCACGAGTCCGGCGGCACCGTCGGGCGCACACGCGCGCGCCGTGGCGAGCGCGGCGAGGGCGGAGCGTCGTATGGAGCATGGCCGCTTCGCTCGCGCGGCGACATCACGACGGTCGCCTGGGTCGCGTCGACGAGTACCAAGGCTCGGAGGGAGCCGTCGGCCGCGAGGCGCGTCTCTAGCACATGCAGCTTGCCGCCCGGCGCGATCATGCCCGTCTGCTCGGAGTCGAGGCCGCAACGGAGACGTACAATCAGCGGGCGGTTCCCATCGACCATTCGCTCCACAGACGTCCTATATTTGGGTGGGTCGAGGCTCTCAATCGCATCCATCGGCCGCCCGATGCCGACGGGCTTGGCATTGGCCTCCGCCTCCGCCTCCGCCTCCGCCGCTGCCGCCGCCGCCGCCGCCGCCGTCGCCGCCGCCGCTTCCGCCGCCGCTGCCGCCGCCGCCGCCGCCGCCGCCGCCGCCGCAGTGCCCTTGGGCGCGGCTGGTGTGTCGCTTGCCTTTTTCGCCGCCGCCGCTGCGCCCTTATCCTCCTTCGGGGCCTTCTTCTTCTTGCCCTGGAGCTCGGAGACGGGCACGTGCTCGTCCTTGGGGGGCGGGGGCGGAGGAGGAGGCGGTCGACGCTCGAGCTCGAGTCGCCGCAGCTCTGCCCTCAAGTCCTCGGCCGGGATGCCCCTCTGCTTGGCGGTGCGCAGGATGGCCCATTCACGCGCCCAGGCCAGCGCGGCCGCCTCGGCATTTGTGTGCATCAGCAGCTCCAGGCTGCCCGTCCCGGCCTCGTCTCGCGGCGTGATCCGCTCCACCCAGACGTCGAGCTCCTCGGCATGCGTCGGCTGACCGAACGCGTCCATGAAGCCGACCTCGAAGGCGGCGATCTCGCGAGCGGAGGTGCGGCTCAGCGCGTCGCCGCGCACGATGCACTGCGATGGATCCGGCCTCGGCATCAGCACCGAGATCTTCCACGGCGAGTTCGGCAGCGGTGCGCCGTGCAGCAAGACGGAAACCTGGTATGACCCACTCGCGGCAGCCTTGTACTCGACGGAATACGTGCCGTCCTCGTTGTCGTTGACGCGTGCGCGGCAGACAGAGGTGCCCGTCACGTTTACTGTCAGCGTCTCGCCGCCCTGCGCGCAGCGCTTGCCATCCGCCGAGCATAGCTCAACCGTGAACGCCGCTCGCCGCTTGGCGATGGCCGTCTCCAAACCCTTGCCATGGGCCTTGCACTGCAAAGCGACTGCTGGCCGAGGGGAGCAAATGCTCGCAGAGGCCATCGACCACGGAGCAGCTGAAAGGAGTCCTCACCCTCGCAGCTGTCGCCTCTGCAGTCGCGGCTACGGGAACCCCGTTTGCACAATGAGGGTGCCAAAAAACTCTTTTGGGAAACTTACGGAGTTTGGGCAATGTGCAGAAAAAGACTCGGGGAGGAGCCATGGGGGAGCCGGGATACACACCGGCTCACAAGGGGGTTTCCTTTAGATTCACATCAATGAATCGTCTGATTACCTGGCTCATCTCGCGCGTCCAAATGGCCACGTCGCCGTGCCTTTTCGCCGCAAGCCGTCGCATTGCTGGCCAGTCAGAGTCTTGCTGCCATCATCAACGGCGTGCGTGCATGCAGCGTTGAGCTCAGAGCAACGCGACCAGCGGGCTTCCTGACCTAAGTGCGCACGCAGAGTGGACTCTGCGGCCGGTCAGTCCTGGCTGCCGAGGATGCGAACATACTTCAGTCTCCGGGTGGCGCCATCGGGCATCCCCAACGGCCCTGCTCCAAGGAGGCTCCTCCTCATCTCAAGTGCGGGCAGACCTCGTCGACCTCGAGCAGCTGCTCTCTATGCCATCGCACTCAGCACCTCATGCAGGTGAGAGCCTGCTGCCATGGGTCCTCATGGGTGCACGCACACACCACGCGATGGCACCACGGCCGACTCAGTCGAGCCAGGGCACAGAGGAGGAGCACTGAGGAGCCTCATGCGAACGACAAATGGCCCAGCCATCTGCTGACCCTTTATCTCAAGATTCTAACTTATCTGAGCTCCGTAGGTCAGTGCCGCCACGCGTCGGCCCTCCGCCGCACACGCCCGTCCGCCCGCCGCCCGCCCGCCGCCCGCCCTCCGCCCGCTGCCTGCGCCTCTGCACGTCGCATGCCCTCCTTGGCCCATACGCGGTGACGACAATCGATTGGATCGGATTCCCCTTCTCGAGGGCGGGCCCGAAAGGGAATCCAACCGCATACGATGAACGTACCATCGAAAACCGAGCGCCTTCCAAAGCCAAGCGCCACCTGCCTATTCAGGAGCGTTGTGCCGGGCGCTGCCCGGGCGTGCCACGCATACCCATACGCCCGCCTCGCGCACATTTCGGCCGCCCCACCCCTGCGCCCTCCCGCCACCATACCACCGTGGCTGTGCGCTCGAAGCCGCACACGTCGCGTGATCATGTTCTTGCTGTGGCCACAATCCCGGGCGGGCCATCCCACACGCTCGAGCACTCGTAGCCAGGGGCAGTGTGATTTTCAGCCTCCCGACACCCCTCCCACCGCCCTGGGCGCTGCCCTGCATGGCGCTGCCCTGGGCGCTGCCGGCCGCACGCACGACCCGCACGCACGACCCGCACGCACGACCGCACGCACGACCACACGCACGACCTCACCTCGAGCCTGCCGGGAAGATGTCACTACATGTCGCCCCAGTCTGATCCGGTGGTAACACCTTGGAGACACCCGACATTCCCACCTGAATTCGACTGACCGACCGGCGAGACGCACACCTCACCAGCCTCCCGCTTCCCTCCTATCTCTCCCCCCCCCCTCTCTCTCGCTCTCTCTATTTCTCTTTCTCGTGCGCGCGCTGCGCGCGCGCCCACCCGCTACGCTGACCAACATGCGATGCCTCGTGCCCTCCTCGCGTTCGTCTCAGGGTCGGAAAGTCCGTAGCTAGTCTTCCACACGAGGCCCAGGGCCGCCCTCGCGCCGCGCCGGGCGCCGATTCCACACGGGGCCCATCAGCTTCTGGGCCGCCGCGCCGGCCCTTAAACTCCTTCGTCTCGTGGTTTCGCAGTCTCTCTCTTCCTACCCGGGCTTCGTTTTTCCGGAACACGGAGAGTAGCCACGGTGCTGCCGCTGCGTGGCTGCAACATTTCCGCGCAACGCCAACAGCCAACTGGCTGGGCCCGACCATGGGAAGACCATGGGCCCGACCGTTGGCTCTCCTCTGGGAGCGCACCGTGGATCGAGGCCGGACGTGGCCGGTAGGAAATTCGTCATCGATAAATTAAAGAGTATGAAGTACTAATACAGCACTCACTGCGTGCCGATTGCGAAAACCGAAAAATGGTCATTCGCAGCGATCATGCAATGTGACCTTTCGATGTCCATGTGCATGTCGGATGCATACATGCATGGTCGGATGTCACCACTAGTGCACATGTGCACTAGACACACCTCACTCCTCACACCTCAGCGAACGTTACTCACACACATCCTACTTCCTGTTCCAGGCTTCCAGGAGCTGAGAACACACCGTTCTGGGGGGGAAAGGCCAAACCCAGGTAGGGTCTCCACTCGAGTCGTTTCACTCCTCGTGTGCGTTTCGTCGCGCCCTGCGGGCAAATACGTACCAAAAAAGGCGCGTCCGTCGCGAGTGACCTCGCATATGATGGAGTCGCGCCATGTCGCCGGGAAATGGACGAACCGCGGCTTGGGGCCGTGGGAGCACGTCCTAAATTCTACGGGTCTTCCGCTCTCGGCCTTGCTCTCGCGCACTCTGGGCGAGCCGTCTACACGCGGTGCAGGAAAAACACTGCATGAGCTCGGCTGCGGAGAGGCGCACGCATTGTTGGAGGTTCAAGAGCGCTATCCTGAGGTCGATGCGCTCTGCGTGAACTCAAGGAAGTATGCTCAAATGTGTGGTATCGCTGGACTCACCAGAGGGGCGCGCTGTGGCAATGGTCCCACCTGGCCAGACGTGGTGACGGATGCGAACAACAAGACGCATCTCGTCGTGTCCAATGCGTCATGGCGTGCGACGGCCGCATTCTTCGAAATCAAACTCCCAGAGCCGCCCAAATGGCCAGACGTTCGCTATGGAGACTATGTGACCGGCTACACCCGTTACTCCAAGGGTTCTTTGCTGCCATTCTCGAGCAACAGCAGCCACTTAATCTTCTCGCAGCAGTCCTTGAATGAGGGCAAACTCGTTCCAGAACAATTCCCAGCACTTGCTGCCGAGGTCGTCAGAGTGCTGCGTGACGACGGTGCAATTGCAGTCTTGCATCTCGTAGGCGTGCTGCCAGCTCTTGTCCTGGCGGAGCTCGAGCGAGCTAACAGCCAGCCAACGGCCGTCAATGAGCGCGTCGCCATGATGGAATCTGTCCGCTTCCCTTTCGCGCCAACAACGTCCGCGACTGTTGAGCAGACGTTGGACACGGAGAGCGGCCTTCAGGTACCCTGCTATGTTCCAGTGGACTTTGCAAAGGGCTTGCCACTCTCTGACAGCACATGTTTGGACATGCTCTCCTTCTATGCTGGGCCTTGTCAATATCAACACACGACTGACGAGGGTCTGGGGCTCTTCGTCTCCATGGTGAAGCGCGTGTGCGGCAGGGACGACACCCAGAGGCGCACGGCAAGAAACTGCGCTCAATGGGGCTGGAAGGCCCAGGTCTTCACTGACAGCCTCGCCCTGAATGCGAGCGTTCGCGCAAGCTACATGAAAAACGCTTATGACTTGAGCTTTGACTTCGACACCAAGTACGCATCCGTGGTGCACAGGCTCATTGTGAATGGAACGCAGTGTCGAGTCTACACTGCTGGAACAAATAAAGTAATCCCAATGTGATTCGCACTCTTCAGTGGTCAGGCTAATCATCAACTTTGGTGCACCGCCTTGCACATGTTCACTTGTTCACCTCCTTCATTTCCTGTAACTCTCGTCTTCGCGACCCCATGCGACCACGTCCAGGCGCCACATCACGTCAGGTTGCGGTTCGAGTTCCGTTTCACACACGACCATTCCACACGGAACGAAACGGCGGGACGTTTGGTTTGGTTAGTCACCCGTCAGTGTTCGGTCAGTCAGATACAATCAGACAAGTTCGACGTCGAGTTGGGGTTGTAACAACTGTTCCAGTTGTAGCTCACGGTTCGGAGTCTTCGGTTAGTCACGTCAGTGTTCGGTTCGAGTCACGTTGACAACGTGTGTCAGTCGAGCTCGGGCATCGAGAGTCGCCCCGTGACTGTATATTACCAATTACGCGCGCGGTATGTGACCACGTTCGATCTTTGTGGTAATATGTGGACGGCTCACGGCGGCGAGACCGTACGTACTACGTCGGTTTTCGCAAACGGTTGTATTACCGCATTGTATTATTGTCGGAAAATTGGTACGGTATTGCAGTATGTTCCGGATTCCGGTGATCGCTATCCTATCTAGTACCGCTACGGTACAACTGAACCGTAAGGCCGAACGCGCTAGGCTCCTAACCGATGCGGTAAAGTGTGTGTATAATCTCTCACGTGGAGGTGCGGTGATGATAGCGGGTGGTAAACGCGCGCTCGTAAAGCGTACCGTACTATGTGTCGCCCAAGGAAGCCCTCTTTAACCCTGGATGCTGCCTTCGAAACTCAAAGAGCGCGACCGATGTGGCGGCGCTCACGTTCATGGACTGGTAGAATCCCGCCATCGGGATGAAGACAATGTGGTCAATGCCTGGGCGCAGCGCCGTCAGGATGTCCACATGAACTCCCAGCGACTCGCCTCCGACGAGGAGGTCGCACTCTGGAGGGAAGCGAAAGTCGCAGATGCTCACTGCGCCGGTCGCCGTCTCGACCGCGACAATGGGCCGCTCCCATGTGCCGATCGCCGCCACGAACTCGCCGAGCGTCAGCAGTGTTCGCTCCAGCTTGGTTTCGCAGTTGCGCGCCACACGGCGCACTCGTCCCGAGATGAGCAGCTGGTGCGTTGACTCGCGTGTGCCGGTCGTCACGTGCACCAGCCGCGCGCCAGCGGTCGCGAAGTTGGCGAGCACGCGGCAGATTGCGCCCGCGTTCGCCTCCTGCTCCAGATCGCAAGTGATCACGCCGATCGCGCTGCCCGCCTCCTCGTCCACGTGGATACCGGAAAAGAATTGGCGACTCCTTGTGCCGGCGGCGCTCTCGCGCGCTGCGGCCTTATGCGCACGAGTTTGCTCATGCTGAGTGTCGTGGCTTGGCACCCACGCGTCACATATCGCACAGTGGCGTACGACTTGCTCACTGCCGTACGCCACTGTGCGATTTGTGACCGACTCGCTCATTGGTGCGTTCATCAGCCGCTTCTCAGTTACGGCTGCTACGGCAGCTCCACTCAGCAGTGCCGCGTTGTGGGCGTGCGTTTTGCCCTTGAGATGCTCGCGAAAATTGGAGGCCGATCGGCAATGTAGCTTGCATATTTCGCAGTGCCATCGAGGCAGCGGCGGTCGGTCATTGGCAGGCTTTGGCGGCGGTCTGTCGGTGACAGACGGCGGCGATGGTGTTGTGCCCGCATCAGGCTGCGCACGGCGGCAGCGGTGCCAGTGGGCGAGTAGCAGCATCGCCGAGCCCGCAGCAGCGATGCCCACAGCGAGCTCGTGCCATCGAGCTTCCGAGGGGCCGGGCATCCCAAGGCTCGACCACGTTGAGGCAAGTCCAGTCAAGTCAAGTCAAGTCAAGTCAAGTCAAGACCAGTCATGTCTTCGGAAACCTCATTTCCTCTCCGCAAGTGCTTTGGCCTGACTAAACTGTCCTGAACTTCCGGTGTTTTCACACCGAGAACACGGTCGGGAAACGGGATGGCGTCCACGCTGACGCCGGAGCAAATCTTCTGCAAGTATGACGTCAACGGTGATGGCGTCCTGCAAAAGGAGGAGTTTACGCGCGTCGTCGACGATCTTTTCGGGATCCTGAGGGAGGAGGACATCAAAGCGCTCCTGGACTCGGTAGATGCGGATGGCAGCGGCGAGGTCGGCCTCGTTGAGCTCAAAGCCTTTCTTCGCATGTGCAGTACGGAAACGCAGACACTGCACACCAAGTCTGCTCTCATCATCATCGACGTGCAGAACGACTTCATCAGCGGCACGCTGGCAAACGCCGACCCCACGACCACGGACATCGTGCCACTCATCAACCAGCTGAGGAGCGCCATGGACGTGGTGGTCGTGTCGCAGGATTGGCATCCGCATAACCACTGCTCCTTTGTTGAGAGCGCGAACGATGGCGCGACGCCCATCGTGACGCCCGCAGCGCCGTACGATCCGTTCGCGCTCGTCACCCTCGCTGCTGATGCCGACCGACCGGAACACGTACAGTGTGTGTTCGCACGGCACGCGGTCCAAGGCACTTGGGGCGCCGAAAACCATGCCGACCTGGTCGTGAGCCCCACGGACGGTCGCATCTACAAGGGCCAGAAGCCCAATATCGACTCGTACAGCGCGTTTTACGACAACATGAAGCTGAACGACTGCGGGCTACTCGGGTATCTCGAGGAGCAGGGTGTGACGCACTGCTATTGCGTCGGCCTGGTCTTTGACATCTGCGTCAAATCCACGGCGTTGCACGGCGCCGAGGCGGGCTTCCAGATGTGCGTCTGATTGCGTCTGATTGCGTCTGACTGCGTCTGATTGCGTTTGACTGCGTCTGATTGCGTTTGAGAGCGTCTGAGTGCGCCTATTCGCCTCCCTCATCAGGTACGTCGTCGAGGATGCATGCCGACCGCTGAATCGGAGCGAGGTCGAATCGACGAAGGCGCAGCTTGCCGCGGCGGGCGTGAAGCTCATAAGCGCCGCGGATGCGGCCGATTTGGCGCGCGCGACCAAAGGCAAAGAAGTCTCGCTCGCAGAATTTGTCGCCATGGCGAACGGCATGAAGGCGGCCACGAAGATCGAGAAGAAGTCCTCCGCGTCGCCGCTCGCACGCACGCCGGCCACACAACGGTTGCCTGCAGAGGCCTCGCCGCCGCCTTCAGCGCCGTTGCAGGCAGTGCCGCCGCTTGACGAATATATGAAGCAGCATATCCCCGGGATTGAGGCGGAGATCGATCAGTTCCTCATAGCTCTGCTCACCACACGTCCTGAAAACTCGACCCAGTTCATGGCAGACTACTTCTCACAACGAACCGGCGCTGCTCCGGCGGCAAGCGGCGCTCAGGGCGGCGCTTCGCCACCGGCCATTAACAACCGGCCACCGCACTGAGGCGCTCAGGGCGGCGCTTCACCACCGGCCATTAACAACCGGCCACCGCACTGAGGCGCTCAGGGCGGCGCTTCGCCACCGGCCATTAACAACCGGCCATTAACAATCGGCCATGAACAACCGGCCACCGCACGTCAGTTCTGTTTCGATTCCCCCGAGCGTTTGGTTCGCACGGTACAGTCCCAACACAGCAGCTCCATGAGTTACTCTTCTACTGTGCAGGGGTCGTCACGCAAGAAAGTTTGACTGGTTTTCACGGCAGTGGCCCCCGAGAGCCCCGGGGGTTACGGAGGGGTTACGTTACCACCCGGGAGGCAGGCAACCAGGCATCTAATAGACCTGTGCTCAAAACAACGCGCGTACGCGTTTTCTTTTTGTCGCTCGGTTCGACGTTCGAATACGAACTTGCCTCTCACACTTCCGCCGGCCCTTGACGCCCCCGAGATCGACTATATTTCAGCTGTGAAGACCGCAACCTAGTTTTGGATTTTTTTTAGGAAGGTTGCGGCAATCGATGGATTAGGAAGGTCTCACCCACAGTGTGGCCAGCACGCCAAAGCATCGGCAGGACTGAGATGAGCTTGCACGTCACTGAGCGCAAAGCATCGGCCGGCAGCAGAGCACCCTCGGCACACTCGGCACATTCGGCAGCGCCCATGGATGTGGACGACGAGGAGGCGGGAACGCCGAATGGGGCGGCGGCGGCGACCGTGTCGGAGGCGGCCAAACCGGTGCTGCACGCCGTCAACAGCGTCGATCTGACTGAGGAGGGGGCAGCTGCGCCGCTCTCGGCGGCGCAGGCGCAGCAGGTGGTGGCCGCGATGGATGCGATGCGCCGCGCCAGAACGACGGCCACGGCTGTTGTGCATGGCTGGCACCTCACCTTAACCGTGCGACCCCGGGGCGGCCAATGCGACATGCGCGCCGTGAGTTCGCGCGGAGATTCCGCGCGGATCGACTCTATGGTCAAGCTCCGCAAGCACCTTGGCCTTGCCAGCGCTGGTCTCTCCTCTGATGGCGGCGACTCCGATGCCGCTCCGGCCGCTCTGCCGGTCACTCTGGCTCGCGCACCGGCCACTTTGGCTCCCGCTCTGGCCGCCAGCAGTGGCCAGCCCGCTGCTTCGCCGTTCATCGCTCCGAAGCTCGACATGGCTTCGCTCGCGGAAGGCGCCTTCGGAGGGCTGCAGCCGCCGCCGACGACGATCTCGCCTGTGCCCGCGGCCACGCACAACCTGCCGGCCGGCGACGCGCGCATCGGAAGCATCTTTGAAACTAGAGGCGGCAGAGGCGGCGGCGGTGCACCCAAGCCGACAGCGCCGGCGACGGCGACGGAGGCGCCGGCCGAAGACGCTCCGGCCGGATATGAGGACGTATCGAATGCGCTTCTCAACTTCGAGGACTCGGTGCCGATGGCTCGGGTGACCAACCTCTTCGGTCAGAATCTGCGCGCGTGGCAGAAGGAGGTGCGCCGCGCAGGTGCCGAGGGCGCGGGCCAGCTCGCCGTACTTGCCAAGAAGCTGCGCGAGCTGCGCACCGGCCTTCTCGAGACCAATCTGTCTGGTACCCTGCAATACCTGAGCCCCGACTGGCGCATGACAGACGGTGGGCGGCACCGCGCTTGGGTCAAGGCTACCAAAGAGGCGACGAGCGCTGCGCAGCTGCTCGAGCTCGTGCACGAGCTGCAGCGCGCCTATGGGCATGCGCAGGAGCAGCAGGCCACGCCGAAGGCCTCGGAGCGGGCGCCGCCGGTGCGGGCTGCATCTGCCAAAGCGACTGAGAAGACCAAGCAAGTGCTTGCAGAGGAGAGCGACGACGAGGAGGACGTCGCGGAGGAGGGCGAGGGAGTTGCAAGCCGTCAAGACGACGACGACGATGAAGGCGAGCCAAGTGATGACTCGGAGGAAGACATGGTGATCACGAAAAAGGGGAAGTACGAGCCGGTGCGCTCGCGGCTTGTCAAGGGTTCGCTTTGTCCGCTGTGCGACGGCAGGCACACGCGTGGCCCATGCCCGCCGTGGGATCGTCTCGAGTATGCGAACGCGCAGGTGGGCCGCCGGGTCCGCCTCTACTGGGGTGGTAACCACATGTGGTACAAGGGCAAGATCAAGCGCGTCAACCCGAAGACGCACACGGTGCTCATCCAGTACAGCGACGGCGACGAAAAGTGGCACTCGCTTTGGGACCCGGCCGAGCGCTGGGAGTTCCTCGACAGCGCGCCGACACTCAGCCAATCGGGCAAGCTGAGTCAGCGGTCCACGAGCCAGCCGCCGGCGCTTCTGCCCGGCCAGCGCAAGGAGGCTGAGCTCAAGAAGCATTCTCCCCAGCCGCTGAACGAGCCTAGGGTCAAGAGCACCAAGCTGCTTGAGCCCGGGCTCGCCAAGCACATCGCGAAGAGTAGCGTCCTCGGCAGCACGGCTTCGGCAGCGGCGTCGTCTACGGAGGGAATGGCACCCTCTGCTGGCGTGAAGCGCAAGGCAGCGCTCGAAGTCGTCGATTTGGACGACGACGACGAGGACCGGCCTCTGCGAGCGCACAAGAAGGCAGCCAAACCCAAACCTAAACCCAAGGGGTCGCCGGGCGCGAAGCAGTCGAGCGCGCCGGCGCCGCCCACTCTGAGCAAGGCGGCTGTCGCTGTGAAGAAGATCAAGGAGGACACGAAGACCGTCGGCGAGGAGACGCCGCCGCCCGTCTTCCTCGCGCCCAACCAGCAGCCATGCTCGTGCGTGGAGGAACCAATGCAACCGTGCGCCGACGCCTGCTGCAAGCGCTACCGTTACTTTGACGGCCTACGCCACTTTGCGGACTCCAAGGGCTTCTCGCTCGACACGATTCAGAAGGAGCAGGAGCTCAAGAAGCTGCGCGATGGAGGCATGCTCTCGCCGGCCGACTTCGAGGCGCAGATGCACATGGTGGAAGCCGAGAAGGAGGCGCGCAAGGCCATGCTTAAGTTCACTGTCGGCGACGGTGTGTGCTGCAACGACTCTGCCGGCCTCGAATCTCTGCCGCTCATCGCCCTCTTCGCGGGCGCGCGCCAACGGAAGGTCGACCGACACGGCAATCCGCCTTTGCACTTCATCGAGGTGCTCTGCCGCTGGTTCATCCGTGCAAACGACATCCAGGCGCCGCCCTGGCTCTCGACGCCCCTAGGCAAGGGGTACGGCGAGCGCTACCCGACGGCGCCCGTGCCGCTACTCTACCGTGTGGGCGGCGGCGACCCGTCGGAATGGCTTTACAACTGGGTGGACGTCAGCTCGGTCATAGGCAAGTGCCGCTGCCTGCAGGTGCCCACACGCACCATCATGCACGAGTGCGACCAGACGATACGACGCGAGAACGCGCGTGGCGTCGCGTGGACGTTCTACTACGACTCGTCCGCCAGCCCCAGCATTGACAAAACCTCGGGCATTTTCGAGCAGCCTGTGCAGCTGAGCGCAAGGGGCTGGGAGCTGAGCGGCTCCAAGACCGCCGATGCCGGAGGAGGCGCGCTGCCGTCGGCGAGCGCGGAGGACGTGCGACACCAGCTCTACGGTTCGTGCGACACAGGTTCGGACGACGAAGAAGCTGTTCCACTCACCTCGCGCGAGAATGCGGCCGCGCGCCACCGGCAGCGCCGCGCCGCACAGGAGCGCGAGGCGGCATTGGCCGCGCGCCAAGAGGCGCGGCAGAGCGCTGCGCCCGCCAAGCGCTACCGCATCAAGCGTAAGGTGCGCATGCCAGGCGAAGGCGGCGAGGACGACGACTTCCTCGCCGCGATGCTCGACAACGTTTCTCGGCTCGGCGGTGGCGGCGGTGGCGGCGGCGGCTGTGGCGGCGGCGGCGGCATGCGTGCCAGCGGCATGCGTGCCGGCGGCATGCGTGCCGGCGGCATGGGTGCCGGCGGCATGGGCGGCGTGGACTTCTCGACAAGTGCATTCCTCGAAGAGGTAGCCGACGCGACGGGCGACGTGAGCCTGTGCGGTGTGTGCGGTGAGGGCTCCGGAGCGCTCATCGACTGCGGTGGCGTGTGCAGGCGCGCCTTCCATCCGGACTGCGCTGGCATCGGGGGCTCCTTCCAAAACCGCGAGATGCTCACGCAGCTGAAGCGCGAGAGCAAGTGGGAGTGCTCGCACTGCCGTATGGGCAAGGCCACGTGCGTGGTCTGCCACCAGGACGGCTTCGTCAACTCGGAAGAGAGCGGGCTCGTGCGCTGCGCCGTCGATGGATGCGGGCGCGCCTACCACCGTGCCTGTCTCGACGGCGACGGTGCTGACGGCGCCGTCGCGGGCTGGTCGTGCCCGGTGCACGCGTGCTTCATGTGCTCAGCGCCCGATGTGCGTCGCCCGCACGATGAGCGTCGCCCAATGCTCGTGTGCTGGGCATGCCCCAAGGCCTTTTGCGACCGCGCGAGCTGCCGCCCGTCGTCACAGCGCATGGCGGGGCTCGGCGGCCGTCACATCCTGTGCGACAAGACGCATCGACAGCACCAGCTCGCGCGCGCGCTCCATGGGGTCCGTCCGAGCGACATGACCTCAGTGCTTGACGAGGCGCGCGGGGGCGCCGCTTTCGAAGACCTGATGCTGCCCGAGCGAGGTGATCACGAAGCGGGGCTCGGTGTGGTCGCGTCCGTCGCGCGCGCGCCGCCGCCCGCCCAGATGCTGGGTGTCGCGCTTGCGCTGCACGCTGCGGCGGCGACGGCGGCGGCGGACTCGCCGATGACGCGGCTGCACGAGCTGCCCTCGCAGCGCTTCGCGGCGTACCTGGATGCGAGTGAGAAGCACACGCTCGCCCTTGGCGCGAAAAGCCTGCGCGAGTGCCACGCGGCCGGTCGCGTGCCCTCGCTCGGTACGGTCACAGTACCTCGCCACTTGCAAGGAGGCGACGCGCTTGCCGCACGGCTGGGCAGCGTGGTGCTCCAGGGTGGGCGACTCAAACAGCGCGTACCCGCAGGTGGCCTGCCACAGGCGAGCGTGCGGCAGGAGCTCGAAGAAGTACCATACAATGCAGGCGCGCTCGCGAGCGCCGGCGCGGGCGTTTGGGCCGTCGCGTCGCCTTCGCGCTTTCGCGTCGAGGTGGGCGAGCCGAGCGTCGAGCCCTTCGGTGGGCGCTTCTATCCGCTTCTCGTCTCGCGGCTGCTGCCGAATCTTGTCGATGGCCAAATGGTCGAAGCGCTCCCGAGCTCCGTGCAGCGCCCGCTGCTGTCGTGCAAGCTTGATGCGATCATGCGTGAGGCCTCTGGGCCTGGCTCAGCGGCGCACTCCCTGATCACGCGCGGAGTGGCCATCGAACCGAGCCTGGCCACGGCGCCTGGCGATCAGCTCTTTGGCGGCGGTGGCGATGTGTACATCTCGTCCGTTACCAACCCGTCGACGAGCGACATGGTGAGCTCGCGCGATCTCGCCGAGGTGCTCGAGCTCCTCGCGCGTCAGGGGCTCACGCCGCAGCTTCGCTCGCGCCTGGCGGGCTTCAAGTCAACGCTCCGCTCGGCGCTCAACGGCGTGATGCTCAACCGCGCCAAGTACACCTCGTTCTCGCGCCACTACACGGCGTACCGCGTGCTCAAGAAGATCGCCGAAAGGCTCAACCCGCTGCTCCGGCCGGGCGACACGTTCGTCGACTTTGCATGCGGCCAGAACTCGTTTGGCGGCTTGCTGCGCGACCCGCTCACGCAGCAGACGCTGCCGACGGTCTCGTTCGACGTGCTCTCTCCCGCTGAGAACGCGTCGAACTTTCACCGTCGCAACTGGTTCGCCGTGAGCGCAGCCGAGATGCCGCCAGGCGAGCTCGTCGTGGGTCTCAACCCCCCGTTCGGCCACCTCAACAAGACGGCGATCGACTTCGTGAAGCACGCGCTGTGCATGCGCCCACGGCTGCTCGTGCTCATCATGCCCGCGACGAATTACCAGCCCGAGGGGTACGAGCTTGTGCACCACGACGACCAGCTCTGCCGCGGCTTCGCCTTCTACGTGCCAGGCTCAGTCTCAGCCAACCGGATCCACGCAAAGAACGTGGCGCCCGCCGTGTACATTTACCGTCGCAAGCCGGATGCGCCTGGGCCGTGTGAGCGCCAGTGCCACTGCGTGCACCGCGAGGACCTACGCCGCAGGATGGTCCTCATGAAGCGCAAGCGCGACGTGAAGGAGCAACAGTCGCGGATCGCCTCTGAGCTCGAGCGCCAGCGCCTCGCCGGCCTCGAGCCTCGCGCGCCCACGAGGACGCGCTCGGCGCTGCCTGTTGGGATGGTCGAGCGTGGCGGCCCGGGACTGGTCGGCACCTTCGTCTCCCAGCCAGCGTGGCAGCAGCACGTTTGAATGTGCTCACCACAAACACGAGTCGGGCCCGAGCCGTGGCCGAGACCACCGCACGTCAGTTCTGTTTCGATTCCCCCGAGCGTCTGGTTCGCACGGTACTACAGTCCCAACACAGCAGCTCCAACACTCTTCTACTGTGCAGGGGTCGTCACGCAAGAAAGTTTGACTGGTTTTCACGGCAGTGGCCCCCGAGAGCCCCGGGGTTACGGAGGGGTTACGTTACCACCCGGGAGGCAGGTAACCAGGCATCTAATAGATCTGTGCTCAAAACAACGCGCGTCGCGTTTTCTTTTTGTCGCTCGGTTCGACGTTCGTTACGAACTTGCCTCTCACACTTCCGCCGGCCCTTAACGCCCCCGATAACGACTATATTTCAGCTGTGAAGACCGCAACCTAGTTTTGGATTTTATTTAGGAAGGTTGCGGCTCTTTCGATGGATTAGGAAGGTCTCTCCCACAGTGCCACAGAGTGGGGCCAGCACGCCAAGTGCGCGCGCTGGCTAGCAAGCGTAAGCGCCCCCTGGACTGAGATGAGCTTGCACGTCGTCGAGCGCAAAGAATCGACCGACTCCGTCCTGGAGAGGGTGATCGAGTACCGTCCCGGTTGGCTCAAGATGGACTATCAGTATCGCCCAGAGGATCTTCGGCAGTTGAACGTCGTCGAGTACGTCACCAATTATGGCATTCCTGTTTCGAAGTCCCGAACTGCGTTGACCAACTATCGCTACTACTACGACATGGTCCGATTCTCAGAGCTCTGCGCGGACCCGTCCATCGACCAGCAGGTGGCAGCAGAGATGCGGAACATGCCGAAAGGCGCTGACGTTGCGACGTGGTTCCTCGAGAACTATCAACTGAAGGCCTGCGCATTCTGTGCCAAGAGTGAGGACAAGCTCTGGCTTTGTGCTGGGTGCCACAGCTTTGCCTACTGCTGCTCTGAGCACCAGGTTACCGATTGGAAGGCAAAACACAAATTCGTGTGTCTCAAGAGGAAGGCGTCGGCGGTGACAGCGGCGGCGGCGACGTCAACGGCGGCGACGGCGACGATGTGAGGGTGCGAAGCGCCGAGGGCGAGGTGGTCGCGTGGTCCCGTTCGGCCGCGGCGCGATCGGCCGCGCTCGCCAACTGGGTGAGCGACACGGGCGGCGCCGAGGGGGTGGGAGACGAAATGAGCATAGTCGGCATGCGCCCCGATGTATCGGGATGGGGGGGGTCAGGGGACGCCGGGTGTCATCTCGCTGATGTACCCCGGGCCGTATAGGCCGTTATACTTGTGGTGGCTTCTCGTAGGGGGGATCAACGAACCGCCCTCTGCCAAAGGGGGGTTCTAGCCGCCCGATGGTCGCCCGCCTCGTTAGGTTCGGTCCGGTGTGTTTAGGTACGGTCCGGTGAGACACGATGACAAACGACAAACTTTTCTAGACCACCGAACCAGGCGCGAGCTCCGGCGTTAGAACTTTAAAAACTACGGTCGTCGATTTAGTCTCGTCTCCTACGCGCACGCAGCGTCAGCGAGGATGGGTCTGCCAAATTCGAAGGACGAAGCGGCGCGGACCGTGAGAGCGGCGACAGACCACAGAGCCGGCATCGCCAAAATGGCAAAATACGCAGAGGCTCAAGGTTTAAGTCTTAATTCTCCCTACACCTTTGTCTGACGTGCCTCGACGGTCCCCGGCTGAGGGCTGTGTTCTAGTTTTCGCTCCGGACCGTTTCGGACCGTTTCGGCGTTAGGGCCGGAATCGAGATTCCGCATCGAGATTCCGCATCGAGATTCCGCTTGCTCGCAGCCGTTGCGGCAGCAGGGGCTCGTGACAATCGCGACGACGATGAGAAGCGCAATCAGAAGCGCAAGTGCGCCGGCCGCGATCGCTAGGACGTGGCCGGTCGAGAGGGCCCCGGTATCAGACTCGGACACATGCTCAGACACTGCAGGAATTCTTACCGGTAGTGGCGGCAGTGGCGGCAGTGGCGGCAGTGACGGCAGTGACGGAAAGAGCGACGTACGTGGTGGGGTCGGTGGCGTCGATGGCGGAGGCGCGGGAGGGGGAGAGGGTAGCGGAGGTGGCGGATGGAAGAGGAGAGGAGACACGTTCGGAGCACACCTGATCACTCAGATGCAATCAGATGCAATCAGATGCGATCAGATGCAATCAAAGGCGACCAGATGCGATCAGATGCGATCAGAGGCGACCAGAGGTAATCAGAGGTACTCATAGGCACTCATAGGTACTCAGAGGTACTCAGAGGTCATTAGAGGTCATCAGAGGAGATCGCACCTCGCTTGGGTGACCGTCGCCCTTTGGACATAGAATCGGCCCAGATCCTCCCCTGTGAATGTGAATGTTCGGTTGAGGCGAGCTGCACTGCGTTCGCCCGGAGTGGGCACGCTCAGGACCGTGAAGCCAGAGGAACCCGGATAGAAGGCAGCGTCGTAGGAACTTGGTGGACGGCCGGACTTGAACGTAGCGACGTACGTCACATTGGTGAGTGACTCGCGGGCACTCACGAACAGATTGGAATGATCGTGACCAAACGCGTGGAGAGCAGGCCGGCGCACGGGCAGCACAGCGTCGTCGTCGGCGAACACATCCCAGCACGAGACAAACTCTCCGACCACTCCGTCCACCGCGAGGCCGAGCACGTTCGGTGGTGGGATGTGCGTGACAAGCAACGAGAAGGTGGGTCGTGCGCTCAAGGCAGCGTCGATCCAGGCTGCTTGCACGGCCGATGGACAGCCCCAATGCGTGTATTGGTGGCAGTGCTCCTTGCCTGAATACAGGGTGGCCACATCCAGTACGGGGTGCACACAAGCATCAAGCGTCGGATCGCAGATCCCGACGTGGTGCGCGCTTGCGTTGAGCACTGCTTTGAGCTGGGTGCGTTCTGCAGAGGATGGGTCGCCATCGTGGTTACCAAGTGTGAAGAGAAACGGCATGCCAATAGTGTCGACAACCGTACGCACAGTCGGGTAAAAACTGGCACAAGACGCAATGGAAGTGCACTGATCCATGGTGAGGATGTCGCCAAGATATATCAAGAGATCACACTGGGCAGCCACAGCCGTCCGAATATGTTGGATGTGGATGCTGTCGTCTGCCGTGAGAGGTGGCGAGAAGTGGAGATCTGGAAGGAGGCAGACGGACTGCATGAAAAGAGCGCGTGAATGTCGCGCTCAATTTCGTGTGAATAGGATCCCTAGTGAGAAAGTAAACATGGTAGGGTACGCAGGATTAAGGAGGGGCGTAGGGCCCAGATATGCACTGTAGGTGTGGCAGGGGTTGGCAGGGGGTGGGGTGTTGAGGCTGTCGCTTTGTCGGAAGTTCGGAATGTGAACACTGAAAGCGCTGTGACGGTCAAGGACCAGTGCCGCCGGATGCACACGTGAATTTTTTACATTTTTAGTTACTGGGCACAGACTCTTTGCCCCTGTCTACCTACCTGACCAGACAGTGCCGGTACCACATACTGCGCAACCGCCACACCTAGACGCTCTGTGGTACGCATACTCTCCGAAAAAGAGGCACGCCAACGATATCTACTGGCGAATGAGCCCGCTAATTGCCCGTCCACTGCTTCAAGCCGAGCTCCTCCGGCGTGCGATTCCGGTTCGCAGCCACCTTTTTCTTGCCGTCTGCATCTCGGGCCAGGCCGCCATTTTTCACTCGGTTGCGCTGAACAGTGTCGTTCTTGTCAAAGTCCTTGGATGCCACCCCGCGCGTGCCTTTGTCCCCCTTGATGCCTTCGTACTCCGCCTTGAAGGAATCCTTCAAGTAGGCGCCCGCGTTTGCACCAACGCCCTCAACCTTGTTGGGAGCCACCGTCGCCTTGCTTTTGGCGAAGGCTGGCGCCAGTGGAGCGACGAGCGCGGCCGCGCCGAGGCCAAGCGCGGAGCGGCGAGTGGCGCACGTGGAAAGGAATGGCAGCTTCAATGCGCTCGCCGCGCCGAGCATCGCGAGCACAGAGATCAAGCGCGCCAACAGAATCGACATGCCGAAAAATCACGGATCTGGAATCTCCGTCAATTCAATTCATCACGGAAACAAGTAGTGTTTGCCCTCATGACCGCGATCCGCGCCCGGCTTCGCGCGCCGCCGAGGAATCGCTCGACGTGACGCCCAAGATGTCGGCGAGGGAGGAGCTCTTGGCGCTAAATCGCGAGCGCGAGGCGCTCGAGAAGGAGATGCTGGACCTGACGGAGGCGCTCCAGGCGGGCAACATGGGTGGCGTATCCACGCCGCTCGTCGACAGTGAAGGCTTTCCGCGCGCCGATGTCGATGTGTTCGCCACGCGCACCATGCGCCACCGGCTCGCCGTGCTCAACACTGACCACAAGGCGCTGATGGCACGGATCGAGCAGGGTCTGCACGCGCTGCACGCTGCGCCACAGGCGACTGGAAGCTCGCCGCCTTCAAGGTCGGTGCACGTCGCAGCCCCAGCTCCTCGGCCCTCGCAGCCACCGCCTCAGCCGCCGCCGCCACCGCCAACAGCTCCTGGGACGGCGGCCGCCACCGGTACGACGCCGCCCGCACTCGGCACGTCTACGGCGCCCGTGCCAATGGAGGTCGTCGAGGCCGGCGACGTGCAGCCGTTTGCGGAGATCGATGCCGTGGCGGAGGGCGGGCCCGCCGCTGCCGCCGGTGTGGCTGTGGGCGATCGTCTGCTTCGCTTCGGCGGTGTGAACGCGTCCAACCACGATGGGCTACGGGCGCTCGCGCGGCTGACGCAGCGCTCCGAGGGCGAGACCATCACGCTCCTCGTGCAGCGAGGCGCCAGCAATCTAGCTCTGCAGCTCCAGCCGCGGCGCTGGGCGGGCAATGGGCTGCTGGGGTGCCATCTTATGCCGCTCTGAGGCTGACGCAGCAGTGTCGGCGCGCGAGAACGCATTGGAGCCACGTCGGAGTGAGTGTTGCCGTGAATCTTTGAGCGGCCACGGAGGGGACCCCGCCGCCTGTCAGGCCTGCGCCCGGTTTTCGGTTACGGTTCTCATGCTCGATGCTGCTTCGTCGTCACCGCGGCGTATACTCCAGTCTCCACTATGCACGCATCCTTGATCTCATCGAAAACAAGCTGAATTAATGATAGGTGCAATGAGCTACCGACCTCTAAGCGATTCCGAACGCAATATCTTCACGAGTGCCTCTTCTTCGCGTGCCTCCTCGGCGGTCAGGCCTCGAGCGATGCGGCGCTCCTCCTCCTCGGCGGAGGTCTGCACGCCAGCTCGTGCTCGTAGCTCGCGCGACTCCTCGAGCGACAATGGTGTACCGAGCCCGTCATTTCCGGAGCTGCCCATGCCCATCCCCAGCGAGGTCGCCACGACGAAGGCGAGGACAGGGACAAGAGCAGCTGCAGCAGCAAAGACAGCAACTCCGAGCCCGCGAGCATCCGCATCGATTTGAAGCTCCTTGCCGATGGACGGCTCGGGAGGCGAGTCTGGAAGTGGCGCCATCATCACAGCGAACGCTTGCACACGTGGATGGCAGACGGGCGCGCGAAGGACAAGGGTGGCAGGCGCGAAGGCCAAAACCAGGAAGAACATTGTACGCGCTCGAAAAGACGCTCTGCACGGTGCGTATGTCGCAAGGTGACTGGCGGTAAGGTGTGGTATCAACGAATTCACACGATTCCTGAGATTCACAGAGATGGACGAAGCAGGCGTGGCGCCGGCGGAGAACCTGGACGCGTTCAAGGAACAGCTGATCAAGGCGAGTGCACGCATCGTGCTTGCGGTAATCGTAGTGCTATGCGTCACCGTCTACCTGTACATGCCGACCAAGAAGCAGTTGGTGCAACAGGTCATCACGAGGGATAGGCGCTCCGTCATCAAGTTCAAAGGCAAGGTTCCGATGCCGGCGGTGCTTCGAGCACTCAGGGCCGCGATCCACGCGCCCAACCACTTTCTCAACGAGCCGTGGCGCTTCCGCTTGCTCGGGCCCGAGACGCAGAAGAAGATCCTCCAACTCAACGAAAGCAAGCGAGAGCTCCTGGAAAGCGTCCCGGGCTGGCTGATGGTGTCGGTGGTGCCCACGCCGGGCGAGTCGAAGTGGAATGTCAAGGCCCTCGAGGACCACGCGGCTACCGCGTGTGCCGTCCAAAAGTGCGCGCTCCCCTGCGCACGAGCGAGGTCGGTAGGAAGCGAGCGGGCCGTGCGCCTTCGCGTGTGTCTTGGGAGCCCATGCTGGGCCCTTTGGGTCAGATGCTTTGGGCCAGGCGCTTCTGGTGCGCTCTGAGTGAGTGCGTTTCCCCTCTGAGCGCGTGCGGTCGCCGCTGCGTGTGGCAGCTTCATGTTGAGCCTCGCTTCCGAAGGGTTCGCGTCCAAGTGGCTCACGGGCGCCATTGGCGTACCTGCGTCCAAGCTCATGGAGGCTGCGGGGGTGAGCGAGGAGACGGAGCACTTGATGGGGATCATCTTCTTTGGGCAGCCCACGCAGCCGCCCTCCACGATGCCGGTGCCCGAGCGTAAGCATGGCATCAACGAGCCCGTCCTCCAGACTACACCGTGACGGGGCCGCTCAAAAGCGCCCCAGTGGCATTCGCGCATTCCTTACCTTAGGGCGTGCACTGGCATTTTTAGTCCTTCTAGGTAATTGGTCCAGTTCGGAAGCACACATGCTAAAAGCTGGATTTGCACACAATCCTCCCAGGGTCAATCACACTCAGAGGAGCCTGGTGGCATTCTACGGTGACCTATACTTTGCTTCATCACGCAATCATACGCATGCACAACGGTCAAACGGAAACGCCGCGAACGACCATGGCAGGAACACGCTCGGCGCCTATCTCAGGTATGAACACGACACCAGGCACGACACACCGGTCCCACTCAGGGCGCGCTGCGACGGGCACCCTTTTCTTTCGTGCGTGCCTGTCGACTTGAACTGCGAGTGCGGCTCCCAGTAGGACGCACACACGCGCGGCGCTAGAGAAGGACCAACAGTCAGCCATCATGGTGGCGGGTGGTCTGGTAGACCGTGATAAGCTCGAGGCGCGCATCGCCGAGGCGGAGGAGCGCCTCCGCCAATCGATCGCCCAGCGGATCGAGCGCAACCGCTCGGAGCTCGCCCGATTGCAGCATGAGCAGGACCTATTTGACGTGGCCTCGTCGCCCATGCCGGGCGAGGGCCGCCTTCCACCGCCGTATGGTGGCTCGGTGCCACGGCGCAAGGACGGAAGCGCAAGTGACTTCGACGATGACGCCGCCGCCGGGCCGACCGGGACGGCGGCGGCGGCGGTGGCGGCGACGACGGCGCAGGGCCAAGGCCGGCTCGCCGCGCGCACGCCGCCAACGACGCACGGCGCCGGTGCGAGCACGTACGACGGCGCTAGCGAAGACGACGGCGCCAAGGCCGCACCCACTGGCGCCGCGCACGGCGGTCGGGAGGTACTACTCCTTCGGATGACGGTCGACATTGGCGACGGCCGGACGGGCGAGGTGCGCGTGCGGCACGGCGACGCGCCCGAGGCTCTCGCGGCCGCCTTCTGCGCCGAGCACGGCCTCGGCACCCGCGCGCGCCAGCTGCTCGCCGAGCACATTGCCAACAATCTCGCCGAGGTGATACGCCAGAACCAGAAGAGAGCGGCGGCGGGCGCGGTGGCACCGCCGCCAATGGCACCACCGCCGCCGCCGGCACCGCCAGCGGACGCTGCCGCCGCCGCCGCCGCCGCCGCCGCCGCCGCCGCCGCCGCCAACTCGGCCGCGGCCGCTGCCGCCAAGGCGCTCGGCGCCGTGCCGAGCACCGCCTGCTCGCCGGTCGCCGCGACCGGCGGGGCGCATTGCGGCGCCACGTCGAGCGCGTCGTCGTCGCCGCTGCCGCCCTCCTTTATGACGATGCCTCAGCTACGTGCCGAGCTCGCGTGCGCGGGCGTGCGCACCTCCGATGCTGTCGGTCGTGCCACGCTCGAGGCCATGCTCAGCACGACGCGTGTACGCACGGCGCCGCTGCCGCCGCCGCCGCCGCCGCCGCTGCCGCCGCCGCCGCCGCCGCCGCCGCCGACACCGACGCAGTCGCAGACGCAGGCCAAGGCGGCGCTGCAATGGCTCGCGGCGACTGGTATCGAGGCGCGAGCGGCGGCGAGCACGACGACCTCGCCCAATCCGAACGCTCAACACAGCGCTGAAGCGGAGCCCCCCGCGGCGCCACCCACCGGAGACACGTGGCGACGCCAATTAACGAGCCAATACTGCACTGCCTCCGCCGCCTCCACCACCGCTACATGTACGGCCTCAATTGAATCTGATGACCTCTGATGACCTCTGATGACCTCTGATGACCTCTGATAACCTCTGATGACCTCTGATGACCTCTAACTGCCTCCCTCATCAGGCACGGCCTCAATCGAATCCTCGATCCAATGGCTCAGCGCCGCCGTCGCGGCGCCGTATCGGGCGGCCAGCGCTCCCGTGTCGCCGCCGCCCGTGGCCGCCCAATACGGCGCCGCGGCTGCTGCCGCTACTGACAGCGGCGCCGAGTACCCAGCGGATGCCCAATACGGCGCCCACCCTGGCTCCTCGTCCGATGGCGCCCAATACAACGCCCAATACGACGCCCAATACAACGCCCGTCCTGGTTCTTCGCCCGATGGCGCCCAATACAACGCCCATTGCGGCGCCCAATACGGCGGGGGGCTCAAGAGAGAACGCGAGGAAGGCGGCGGCGGCAGCAGCAGCAGCCTCCGCCCTGCCAAGGCGCCCAGCACAGCGCTCACCTCACCGAACCACTCGCCGCGCGACCCGACCTCCCCCTACCGCCCCACGTTTTCACACGTGCAGCATGTGAATGCACGCCCCTCACCGCCCGCCGCCGCGCCGCCGCTCAACGGCCCCAACTGGTGCTCAGACACGCGCGTGCGCGATCTCGGGCCGCGTGCCTGGTCGACGCCATCGCTTGCCTGGGGGTGCCCGCCCGCCGCCGCAACCGCCGCGACCGCCTCCGCCTCCGCCTCCGCGCTCAGTGGGCGCGCCCTCACTCGCGCCGTCCTGAGCGCCGCCACCGCCGCCGCCGCCGCCACCTCGCCGCCTACTGCCGCCGCCGCGCCGCCCTCGACGAGCGCCCCCCCCGTCGCCCCCGCCCCCCCCGTCGCCCCCCCCGTCGCCCCCGCCCTTCCCA
>ENA-UOXO01000548-UOXO01000548.1-mixed-culture-metagenome-genome-assembly--contig:-NODE-548-length-28762-cov-7.930888_pt1 | contig 28762 bp, 22 predicted proteins | sample MGYA00238162_ERZ761640 | MGnify/ENA primary metagenome ERZ761640 (study PRJEB28914, sample SAMN08778297) | mixed culture metagenome | isolation source: Freshwater growth medium | place: USA...
CCATTCGGGAAGGGGGACACCGCCAGCGCGGCGGGGCGGCCCTTGCGCGGCGGTCACTGGCCTGGCCCCGCGCGCTTCATCGACCTTGGGGGTGTGGCGCATAGCGTTCCCTTGGCACTTATTGCAGAGACCCACATGTGCTGCCCGGAATCTGCCCGGCCCGCCGGTGGGTCTTTCTCCAACTGACTGAACGAGATTTTTCATGAGCAAACAATTTGATGTGATCGTCATCGGCGGCGGCCCTGGTGGCTACATCGCTGCCATCCGCGCTGCCCAGCTGGGCTTCAACGTGGCCTGTATCGACGAGTGGAAGAACGAAAAGGGCGGCCCCGCACCCGGCGGTACCTGCACCAACGTGGGCTGCATTCCATCGAAGGCGCTGCTGCAGTCGTCCGAGCACTTCGAGCACGCCAACAAGCACTTTGCCGAGCACGGCATCACGGCCACGGGCGTAAAGATGGACGTGGCCAAGATGATTGCCCGCAAGGACACCGTCGTGAAGCAGAACAACGACGGCATCCTGTACCTGTTCAAGAAGAACAAGGTCAGCTTCTTCCATGGCCGCGGTTCCTTCGTGAAGGCCGCCGAAGGCGGTTACGAGATCAAGGTGGCTGGCGCGGCTGAAGAGACTTTGACCGGCAAGCAGATCATCATCGCCACCGGTTCCAACGCCCGTGCGCTGCCTGGCACACCGTTCGACGAAGAACTGGTGCTGTCCAACGACGGCGCGCTGCGCGTGGGCGCTGTGCCCAAGAAGCTCGGCCTGATCGGCTCGGGCGTGATCGGCCTGGAAATGGGCTCGGTGTGGCGCCGCCTGGGTGCTGAAGTCACCATCCTCGAAGGCCTGCCGACCTTCCTGGGCGCGGTGGACGAGCAGATCGCCAAGGAAGCCAAGAAGGCCTTCGACAAGCAAGGTCTGAAGATCGAGCTGGGCGTGAAGGTCGGCGAGATCAAGACGAGCAAGAAGGGTGTGAGCATTGCTTACACCAATGCCAAGGGCGAAGCACAGTCGCTGGACGTGGATAAGCTCATCGTCTCCATCGGCCGCGTGCCCAACACCATTGGCCTGAACGTCGAATCCGTGGGCCTGCAGCTCGACGAGCGCGGCGCCATTGTGGTCGATGCGGACTGCAAGACCAACCTGCCCGGCGTGTGGGCGGTAGGCGACGTGGTGCGCGGCCCCATGCTGGCGCACAAGGCCGAGGAAGAGGGCGTGGCCGTGGCCGAGCGCATTGCAGGCCAGCATGGCCACGTGAACTTCAACACCATTCCCTGGGTGATCTACACCAGCCCCGAGATCGCATGGGTGGGCCGTACCGAGCAGCAGCTCAAGGCCGACGGCGTGAAGTACAAGGCCGGCAGCTTCCCGTTCCTGGCCAACGGCCGCGCACGCGCGCTGGGCGACACCACCGGGATGGTCAAGATGCTGGCCGATGCCGAGACCGACGAGATTCTGGGCGTGCACATCGTGGGCCCACAGGCCAGCGAGCTGATCGCTGAAGCCGTGGTGGCGATGGAGTTCAAGGCCAGCAGCGAAGACATCGCGCGCATCTGCCATGCGCACCCCTCGCTGAGCGAAGCCACCAAGGAAGCGGCCCTTGCCGTGGACAAACGGACGCTCAACTTCTGATTTTGGGTCAAATCGGGCTCCAGCGCTTGATTTATAAGCGCTGGAGGCTATTTAATTCATAGCATCAGGATACTCCACCGTGACCGTCAAAGAGGCCTACCTGGCCGAGCTGGCCGCCAAAGGCTACCAAAGCGATCCGGCCCAGCTGCGCGCGGTGGAGGCGCTGCAACGCTGCGCTGACGACTGGGCGGCCTACAAGGCCCAGCGTTCCAATGCGCTCAAGAAGCTCATCAACCGCCCCGAGATTCCTCGGGGCGTGTACATGTACGGCGGCGTTGGCCGTGGAAAGAGCTTCCTGATGGACTGCTTTTTCAACGCCGTGCCGCTCAAGCGCAAGGTGCGCCTGCACTTTCACGAGTTCATGCGCGAGGTGCACCGCGAGCTCGCCGGCCTGCAGGGCACCGTCAACCCGCTGGATGTGCTGGGCGCACGCATTGCCAAGCGCTACAAGCTCATCTGTTTTGACGAGTTCCATGTAGCGGACATCACCGACGCGATGATCCTGCACCGCTTGCTGGACGCGCTTTTTGCCAATGGGGTGGGGTTCGTCACCACGTCGAACTTCATGCCCGACGAGCTCTACCCTGACGGCCTGCACCGCGACCGCATTCTTCCCGCCATTGCCCTTCTCAACCAGAAGCTGGAAGTGGTGAACGTCGACAACGGGACCGACTACCGGCGGCGCACGCTGGAGCAGGTGAAGCTCTATCACACGCCATTGGGACCGCAGGCCGATGCGGAAATGCGCGAAACCTTCGACCGGCTGGCCGAGGTGCACGACGAAGACCCGGCGCTGCACATCGAGGCGCGCGAGATCCGCGCACGGCGCAAAGCCGGGGGCGTGGTGTGGTTTGACTTTCGCACCCTGTGCGGCGGTCCGCGATCGCAGAACGACTATCTGGAAATCGCAACGCAGTTCCACACGGTACTGCTGTCCGACGTGCCCCACATGCCGGTCAGCATGGCATCGCCCGCGCGCCGCTTCACCTGGCTGATCGATGTGCTGTACGACCGCCGGGTCAAGCTCGTGATGTCGGCGGCGGTTCCACCGGAGCAGCTGTACACCGAGGGCCCCCTGGCGCACGAGTTTCCGCGCACGGTGTCGCGGCTCAACGAAATGCAGTCCAAGGAATTCCTGGCGCTGGAGCGGCGCTCGGTGGATACGGGGCTGACATGATGGCCCGCAGTGTGATGGGCCACCTTGCTGCGACGGCGCTCCTGCTGGTCTTGGCCGCTGGCTCGTGGTGGCCCGGCTCCATTGCCCGGGCGCAGGTACCGCCGGCAAACGCGTCCACGCCAGATGTGGCGGTATCCCCAGCCGGCAGCACAGCAGCCCAGCGCGATGCAGCCCTGGAGCGTATTCGCCAGGAGCGGAATGCGCTTCTTGCAGACCGCAAGGCGCAGGAAGCCGAGTGCTACCGAAAGTTTGCCGTCGAGGATTGTCTGCGCAGTGTGCGTGCCTCCACGCGCGGCGCCGAGGCTTTGTTGCGCGCCCAGGAGATTGACATCAGGGACGCGGAGCGCAAGGAAAAAGCGGCCGAACGCCAGCGCGCCATCGCCGAAAAACTGGGCGTCGCCGATGGCATGGCACCGGGCCAGGCTGCATCCGGCGCTGTGCCGCGCAAGACGCCAGCCGATAAGGCTCCCACGCTCACCTTGCGCGACGCCGATGCAGCCCGCCGGGCGCAGGAGCAGCGCAGCAAGTTGCTGGAACGCAGTCAGGCCGAAAGCGCTGGCGCCGCCGGCACGGCAGCGCGCGAAGCCAAGGCCCGGGCCGAATACGCAGACAAGGTACGGGCCGCCGAAGAGCGCCGCCAGCGCGTCGCCCGCACCCAGGCCGAGGAGCAGGCCGCGGGCAAAAAACCAGCCGCGCCGCTGCCGCAGAGCCCGGCTTCACGATAGCCCCGCCACGGCGTGGAGGTGATCTGGTGCGGTAGGCTGCCTGCCACCGCCCTGAGTGCCGGCCTCCAGTAACCGGCGCCAGGCGCCTTGTGAACTCAACGCCTCAGGTGCGCCCGGCCTCGATGGGCGTGAGGGGGATGAGCGGAGCAACCTTCTTTTCCTCCACAAGCGCCTCGATCCTGACGATCACCAGAGACAGGTTGTCGCCGCCCCCCCGGGCCCGGGTGCGCGCTTTTTCGATGAGGAACTCGGTGGCTTCGCGGGGGGACAACGAGTCGACCACCGAACCAAGCTCCGTCGGCGAGAAATAGTGCCAGACACCATCGCTGCAAGCCAGCAGCACATCGCCCGGCTGCAGCTGAGGAATGATGTGCGTGGTGATGGGCGGATCGCTCTCGGTACCCAGGCAGCCCACCAGAATGTTGGAATGCGGATGGTTGTTGGCCTCGGCCTCGGTCAGCTCACCGCGGTCCACGAGCGCCTGCACGTACGAATGGTCGCTCGTGCGGGACACCATCCGCGCGCCCTGGAAATGGTAGATGCGCGAGTCGCCGGCGTGCACCCAGTGGCAGTCGCCCCGCGGGTTGATGAGAAACGCGGCGATTGTGCTGTGAGGCTCCTGTTCGGCCGAGATGGCCGTCAGCCGGATGACGATGTGGGCTTCTTCGACCATGCTGCGCAGCATGGTGACCGGGTCGTCGGTATCGGGCGAGTAGCGCTCGAACAGCTGCCGCGCCGTCATCATCACCTGGTCGGACGCCTTGCGCCCGCCGCTGCGTCCGCCCATGCCATCTGCCACCACACCCAGCACACAGCCGTTGTGGCGCGGATGCGAGATCAGGGTGACCTGGTCTTGCTGGTATTCCCTGTCACCCTTGTGGATGCCGGTGGACGCGATGAGGCGAAACGCTTTGGTCATGCTGGTGATTGTGTGTGCGCGGATGCGCGCGGCAGTCGCCGGGGGTCGAACCGACGCGTATTATCTGCCCGCCTGTGGCATTTTCGCCATGTGCTGCCTGTACCTGCCTTGATCTCTCGCACCCCAGCTCCCTTCGCCCTGCGCTGCGCCGCCCGCAGGGTTAGCGTACGTCTGAATTGCCTGCCCACGCAAATGCACCGTGCAGACACCGTGCGCGTGTACGGGTGCGCTGCCCGATGACGCTGGCGCAGCAGGCCCAGGAGGCCTTCGCCGAGGGGGGCGCGCTGGCGCGCGCCGATGTGCACTTCCAGCCGCGTCAAGGACAGACGGAGATGGCCGTTGCCGTGGCCCAGACCATCGCAGAAGGCGGTGCACTGGTGGTCGAGGCGGGCACCGGGGTGGGAAAAACCTTTGCCTATCTGGTTCCTGCGCTGCTCAGCGGTGAGCGCGTGCTGGTTTCCACGGCCACCAAGGCCTTGCAGGACCAGCTGTTTGCGCGCGACCTCCCGCTCCTGGTACAGACCCTGGGCCTGCCTGTGCGCATGGCATTGCTCAAGGGCCGCGCAAGCTATCTGTGCCTGCACCGCATGGAGCAGGCGCGGCAGGATGTGGTGGCGCAGGAGCGCGGCGTGGCCCGGGTTCTGGCCAAGGTGGAGGAGTGGTCACGCACCACCCGCTCGGGCGATCTCGCGGAGCTCACCGGGCTGGACGACCGCTCACCCGTGATTCCGCTGGTCACTTCCACCCGCGAGAACTGCCTGGGCTCGCAGTGCCCACGCTTTCGCGAATGCCACCTCCATGCTGCGCGGCGCAGTGCGCTGGCAGCCGATGTGGTGGTGATCAACCACCACCTCTTTTTTGCCGATCTGGCGGTGCGCGAATCGGGCATGGCAGAACTTCTGCCCACGGTGCGTGTCGTCATTTTTGACGAGGCGCACCAGATCAACGAGACCGGTGTCCAGTTTCTGGGCTTGCAACTGTCCACCGGACAGATGGCCGACCTGGCGCGCGACGTGCTCGCCTGCGGCATGCTGCACGCGCGTGGCCTGGTGGACTGGCAGGCGGTTTCGGCGCAGCTCGAATGCGCAGCACGCCAGCTACGGCTGGCTGTGGGCCCGGATCGTGCAGGAGCGCGTCTGCGCTGGGCAGATACAGCGCCCGATGGCGTTGACAGTGCAGCGTGGAATGCCGCGTTGTACGGCGTTTGCGCCAGCTGCGCCGTGGTGCAGGAGTCGCTGGACTCGGTCAGTGAACTTGCACCTGATTTCCAGCGCCTGTACGAGCGCTGCACCGAGTTACTGGCGCGCGCAGCGCTTTTTTCTGGCGCCGCCAGCCCCGCCCAGGTGCGCTGGGTGGACGCGGGAGGGCAGCAGGTGCGAATGGTGGAGTCCCCGCTGGACATTGCCGAGTCGATGCGCTCGCGGGTGCTTTCGGCGCCGGTGCCCGCACAGCAGGATGAGGACGACGGTGGGTGGCCTGCACCCGCGTCCGGGCCCGGCCGGGCCTGGGTGTTCACGTCCGCCACGCTGGGTACTGACGAGACCCTGAGCTGGTTCACCGAACGTGCTGGCCTGCAGGGGGCGCGTGTGCTGCGCGTTTCCAGTCCGTTCGACTATGCCGGCCAGGCCGCACTGTATGTCCCGCGCCATCTTCCCGCACCCGCCGATCCCGCACACAGCAGTGCGCTCGCGCGCTGGATTGCACCGGCTGCACAGAAACTGGGTGGGCGGACGCTGGTGCTGACCACGACGCTGAAAGCATTGCGCGCCATTGGTGATGCGCTCAAAACTACGTTGGAAGCATCCCACGCACTGGAGATCCTGGTGCAGGGCGATTGGCCCAAGCGCCGCCTCATGGAGCGCTTTCGGGAAGGCTCAGACCACGGCCAGCCGGGTTGCATTCTGGTGGCGTCTGCCACGTTCTGGGAGGGTTTTGATGTACCGGGAGATGCGCTTCAGCTGGTCGTGATCGACAAGCTGCCGTTTCCGCCACCGGGCGATCCGCTGGTCGAGGCGCGCAGCACCCAGCTGGAGCGCGCAGGTCAAAAGCCCTTCACGGCCTACGCGTTGCCCGAGGCAGCCGTGGCGCTCAAGCAGGGCGCGGGCCGCCTGATCCGGCGTGAAACGGACCGCGGCATTCTGGTGGTGGGCGACACGCGCCTTGTGACGATGGGCTACGGAAAGCGGCTGATGGCTGCGCTGCCGCCGCTGGCACGACTCGAATCCGAACAGGCGTTCGAGCAAGCGCTGCTGGCGCTTACCAGACCTTCCACCACGGATCCGTCTTGCCCTTGAACCCGCTGCGCACAAATTCGCTCTGCGGGTAGGACGTGTCCATCACGCGGCGGGCATCGTCGCGCAGCTGGGTCATGCCCAGGGCGTCGTACGAGCGGATCAGGATGTACAGGGCCTCTTCCAGCGCCGGCACGCCCTGGTAGTCGGCCAGTGCCACCTGGGCACGGCCAATGGCTGCCACGTACGCGCCGCGCTGGTAGTAGTAACGCGCAACATGCACTTCATACTGGGCGAGCGAATTGACGATGTACGTCATGCGCTGGCGCGAGTCCTGAGCATAACGCGAATCAGGAAAACGCGTGACCAGTTCGCTGAACGCTTCAAACGAATCCTTGGCGGCCTTCTGGTCGCGTTCGGAGAGGTCCTGGCGAGATATGAACGAGAAAAGCCCCAGGTTGTCGTTGAAGTTGACAAGGCCCTTGAGGTAGAGCGCGTAGTCCAGCGCCGGGCTGGCCGGATGCAGCTTCATGAAGCGGTCCAGCGTGGCGACGGCCTGGGCCTTTTCGCCAGCCTTGTACTGGGCGTACGCCTTGTCGATCTGTGCCTGCTGCGCCAGCGGGGTGCCCGCGGCACGGCCTTCGAGCTTTTCAAACAGCGGCACCGCCTTGTCGTAGGCGCCGCTGTCCATCTCGTCGCGGGCCTCGGCATGAATGCGGTTGGGGCTCCAGCCGGCCGTCTTGTCCTCGACAGTGCTGGAGCAGGCCGCCAGGAGACCGGCAACGAGCAGGGCGGAAACGAGGGGCAGTGGGGCACGCAACATCGCAAGCAGCTTTCAGCAAAGGAGATACAGGACGCCCCGGGAGCGCTGTCGCGGCTCCTGTGGCCAGCCATGGGGCACGATCGCGGATTGTACGGCGGGCGTGCCGCCATACGGCCCCTGAGTGTCAGCGCTGCCCCGCGCCAGGCGCCCCGGCTTTCTACAATGCCGGAATGTTTGTTCACTTGCGCCTGCACACCGAGTTTTCCGTCGTTGACGGCACCAACCGTATCGATGAGGTGGCCAAGGCCGCCGCCCGGGATGGACAGCCCGCGCTGGCCATCACCGATCTCAACAACCTTTTCGGCGCCATCAAGTTCTACAAGGAGACGCGCGGCAAGGGCGTCAAGCCCATTCTGGGGGCGGAGATTTTTGTGGAGGGCGAGGCGGGCGCTGCGCCTGCCCGCTTCATCGTGCTGGTGCAAAGCCGCCAGGGCTACCTGAACCTGTCTGAATTGCTGGCACGCGCCTGGACGCGCAACATCGTCAAGAACGTGGCGGTGTGCACCTGGGCGTGGATCGAGGAACTGGGCGAAGGCCTCATCGCCCTGGCCGGCGCGCAGGCCGGGCCGGTAGGGCAGGCGCTGCTCAAGGGAGACGACCAGGGCGCCGCCGACGTGGCATTGCGCATGGCCGGGATATTTCCTCACCGCTTTTACATCGAGCTGCAGCGTGCGGGCCGTGTGGATGACGAAAGCCACGTCATCGCGGCGGCCCAGCTGGCAGCCCGCCTGAACCTGCCTGTGGTGGCCACGCACCCGGTGCAGTTTGCGACCGCTGACGACTACGAAGCGCATGAGGCCCGGGTCTGCATCGCCGAGGGCGAGATCCTGGCCAACCCTCGCCGCGTGCGCAAGTTCACGCGCGACCAGTATTTCAAATCAGCCTCCGAGATGGAGGCGCTCTTTGCCGACGTGCCGTCTGCGATCGCAAACACCGTTGAGATTGCCCAGCGCTGCAACCTGACGCTGGTGCTGGGCAAGCCACAGTTGCCAGACTTCCCGACGCCCAACGGCATGCCTATTGATGAGTATTTTCGGGTGGCATCGTTCGAGGGACTGGAAGAGCGCCTTGCGCTGCTTTTTCCAAAACCTGCGGAGCGCGATGCCCAGCGGCCCCGTTACGTGGAGCGCCTGGAGTTCGAGATTGGCACCATCCTGAAGATGGGGTTTCCGGGCTACTTCCTCATCGTGGGCGATTTCATCCAGTGGGCCAAGAACAACGGCTGCCCCGTGGGGCCCGGCCGGGGGTCCGGTGCAGGCTCGCTGGTGGCCTATGCGCTCAAGATCACCGACCTGGACCCGCTGCAGTACAACCTGCTGTTCGAGCGTTTCCTGAACCCCGAGCGCGTGTCGATGCCCGACTTCGACATCGATTTCTGCCAGTCCAACCGCGACCGGGTGATCGACTACGTGAAAGACAAGTACGGCAAGAACGCCGTGAGCCAGATCGCCACCTTCGGCACCATGGCTGCCAAGGCGGCCATCCGTGATGTGGGACGCGTCATGGACATGAGCTATACGTTTTGCGACGGCATCTCCAAACTGGTGCCCGGCAAGCCCGGTATGTCATACACGCTGGCGTACCCGCCTGCCGTCAAGAAGGACGGCGACAAGAACAACTACGCGCTGGAGCTGGAGCCTCTGCTGGCCGAACGCGTACAGAAGGAAGAAGACGTCAAGACCATCATCGAGATGGCGCAAAAGCTCGAGGGCATGACGCGCAACATCGGCATGCACGCTGGCGGGGTGCTGATTGCTCCGGGCAAGCTCACCGATTTTTGCCCGCTGTACCAGCAGCCGGGCAGCGAATCGGCTGTGAGCCAATACGACAAGGATGACGTGGAGGCCATCGGCCTGGTGAAGTTCGACTTTCTGGGGCTGGCCACGCTGACCATCCTGGAGATCGCGCGCGAATTCATCATGAAGCGCCACAAGGGGCAGGAGAACTTCACGTTCGAGGCGATTCCGCTGGACGACGGCCCTACCTACCGCCTGTTTTCCGAGGGCAAGACCGAGGCAGTGTTCCAGTTTGAAAGCCGCGGCATGCAGGGCATGCTCAAGGAAGCGCGGCCCAGCCGGCTGGAAGACCTGATTGCGCTGAATGCGTTGTACCGGCCTGGCCCCATGGACCTGATCCCCAGCTTCGTGAACCGCAAGCATGGCAAGGAGGTGGTCGAGTACCCGCACCCGCTGGTCGAGAAGGTGCTGTCGGAAACCTACGGGATCATGGTCTACCAGGAGCAGGTGATGCAGACCGCCCAGGTGCTGGGCGGCTACAGCCTGGGCGGCGCCGACATGCTGCGCCGGGCGATGGGCAAGAAAAAGGCCGAGGAGATGGCCGAGCACCGCGAGATTTTCCGCGCCGGTGCGGCCAAGCAGGGTATCAGTCAGGAGAAGGCGGACGAGGTCTTCGACCTGATGGAGAAGTTCGCAGGCTACGGCTTCAACAAGTCGCACGCCGCTGCGTACTCGCTGCTCGCATACCACACCGGCTGGCTCAAGGTCCACTTCACGGCCGAGTTCTTCTGCGCCAACATGACGGTGGAAATGGACGACACCGACAAGCTCAAGGTGCTGTTCGAAGACGCGCACAAGATGGGGTTGTCGTTCGAGCCGCCGGACGTGAACCGCGGGTTCTACCGTTTCGAGCCCGTCACCGACAAGATCATCCGCTACGGCCTGGGTGCCGTCAAAGGCACGGGCCAGCAGGCCATCGAAGCCATCGTGGCCGCCCGGGAAGGGCGGGGTGACGGCCCGCAAGGTTCCACCAAGGGGCCATTCAAAAGCTTGTTTGACTTCTGTTTGCGGGTGGACAGGGCCCGACTGAACAAGCGCACGGTCGAGGCGCTCATCAAGGCAGGCGCATTCGATTCGCTGAACATGAACCGCGCCTCGATGGTGGCATCCATCGACCGTGCTTTTGACTTTGCGGCCGCCACGCTGGCCAACGTGAACCAGGGCGGGCTGTTTGACATGATGGGTGACGATGCCCACGGCTCGAGCACTCAGGAACCCGATCTGGTCGAGGCCGTTCCGTGGGGCATCAAGGAGCGGCTCACGCAGGAAAAGACGGCCGTGGGCTTTTACCTGTCGGGCCACCTGTTTGACGAGGTTGCTACGGAGGTGCGGCGGTTCGTCCGCACTTCCATCGATGAGCTGCTCGACAGCCGTGAGCCCCAGATCCTTGCGGGCATCGTCAGCGACTTTCGCGTCATCAACGGGCAGCGTGGCAAGCTGGCGCTGTTCAAGCTGGACGACAAGTCGGGCGTGATCGAGGCCTCGGCCGACGAGGCGCTGCTCAACACCTATCGCAACCAGCTCAAGGAAGACGAGTTCGTGGTCATGCTGGGCCGGCTGCAGCTCGATCATTTCAGCGGCGGGCTCAGGCTGAAGGTGCAGCAGGTGTGGGACCTGGCGGGCGCCCGCTGCCGTTTCGGCAAATACCTGCATGTGGTGGTGGGCGACCGTGGCCCGGATTTACAGCGCTTGGTGCGCGAGTTTCCGCCCCGGCGCGAGGAAATCGCCGAAGGCGAGCTGCTACACGGCCTGAAGGTGCGGATGGGGGTGCGCTGCAAGGCGGATGGCGGGGCTGCCACAGCCGAGTTGCAGCTGGGCGACAGCGCCAAGTTCTACCCTACCGATGCCGCACTGGCCGCCTGGACGGCCCAGGCGGGTACGGGCTCTGCCACGGTGGTCTACGAGTAACCGGAAAACATGTAAATATCCACAGATGCCCGCCTTGAAAAATAGACGGGGAACATCAAGTTTCTCCCGAGGCCACCGGGCTGCGGATCGCTAGAATGAATTTCATGGCAACTAAACCCCCTTCAGCCCCCAAGGTGCCGCCGGTAACCCGGCCTTCGCAGGATGACGGCGGTTCGGTCGTGCTGGAGCGACGCACCCAGAAGACCCAGCCCCCCCAGATGTACCAGGTCGTCATGCTCAACGACGACTACACCCCGATGGAATTCGTCATCGTGGTCCTGCAGGAGTTTTTCAGCAAGGACCGGGAACAGGCCACCCAGATCATGTTGAAGATCCACCTGGACGGCAAAGGCGTCTGCGGCGTTTATTCGCGCGACGTGGCTGCCACCAAGGTGGAACAAGTGCTTGACGCCGCCGCCAAGGCGGGCCACCCACTGCAATGTGTGAGTGAACCTGTTGCATAACAGGTTTTTGATCCCCATCTACAGTTAACTTTTCCACGCAAGCACAAAGGAGTTCACATGATTGCCCAGGAACTGGAAGTCAGCTTGCACATGGCCTTTGTCGAGGCCCGCCAGCAGCGCCACGAGTTCATCACCGTGGAGCATCTGTTGCTTGCACTGCTTGATAACCCCAGCGCAGCCGAAGTGCTGCGCGCGTGTTCGGCCAACATCGATGACCTGCGCTCATCGCTGGCCAACTTCATCAAGGACAACACCCCCCAGGTGGCCGGCACCGACGAGGTGGACACACAGCCCACGCTGGGTTTCCAGCGCGTGATCCAGCGCGCCATCATGCACGTGCAGTCCACCGGCAACGGCAAGAAAGAGGTGACGGGCGCCAACGTGCTCGTGGCCATCTTTGGTGAGAAAGACTCGCACGCCGTGTACTACCTGCACCAGCAGGGCGTCACGCGCCTGGATGTGGTCAATTTCATTGCCCACGGCATCAAGAAGGGCGAGCCGCCAGAGCCGGCCAAGCCTGAAAGCCAGGCCGAAGGCGAGGAGGGCGGTGGCGCCGAGCGCAACGAGAAGGCCTCGCCGCTGGAGCAGTTCACCCAGAACCTGAACCAGGCAGCCAAGGACGGCAAGATCGACCCGCTGATCGGCCGCCACTACGAGGTCGAGCGCACGATCCAGATCCTGTGCCGCCGCCGCAAGAACAACCCGCTGCTGGTGGGTGAAGCCGGCGTGGGCAAAACCGCGATTGCCGAAGGCCTGGCCTGGCGCATCACGCAAAACGACGTGCCCGAGATCCTGGCCGAGGCCGTGGTGTACTCGCTCGACATGGGCGCACTGCTGGCGGGTACCAAGTACCGCGGCGATTTCGAGCAGCGCCTGAAGGGCGTGCTCAAGTCGCTCAAGGACAAGCCCAACGCCATCCTCTTCATCGACGAGATCCACACCCTCATCGGGGCAGGTGCGGCATCGGGCGGCACGCTGGATGCATCCAACCTCTTGAAGCCAGCGCTCTCCAGCGGCCAGCTCAAGTGCATTGGCGCCACCACCTTCACCGAGTACCGAGGCATCTTCGAGAAAGACGCCGCCCTGTCGCGCCGCTTCCAGAAGGTGGACGTGGTCGAGCCGACCGTGGCCGAGACCATCGACATCCTCAAGGGTCTGAAGTCGCGCTTTGAAGAGCACCACAGCGTGAAGTATGCCGCTGCGGCCCTGCAGGCGGCTGCCGAGTTGAGCGCCAAGTACATCAACGACCGCCACCTGCCCGACAAGGCGATTGACGTGATCGACGAGGCCGGTGCGGCCCAGCGCATCATGGTGCCCAGCAAGCGCAAGAAGACCATCGGCAAGACCGAGATCGAAGAGATCGTGGCCAAGATTGCGCGCATTCCGCCCGCCAACGTCTCCAACGACGACCGCGGCAAACTGCAGACGCTGGAGCGCGACCTCAAGAGCGTGGTGTTCGGCCAGGACAAGGCGCTGGAAGTGCTGGCCAGCGCCGTGAAGATGGCGCGCTCGGGCCTGGGCAAGGGCGACAAGCCGATCGGATCGTTCCTGTTCAGCGGCCCCACCGGCGTCGGCAAGACCGAGGCTGCCAAGCAGCTTGCCTACATCATGGGAATTGAGCTGATCCGCTTTGACATGTCGGAGTACATGGAGCGCCACGCCGTGAGCCGCCTGATTGGTGCACCCCCCGGCTATGTGGGCTTCGACCAGGGTGGTCTGCTCACCGAAGCCATCACCAAGAAGCCGCATGCGGTGCTGCTGCTCGACGAAATCGAGAAGGCGCATCCGGACATCTTCAACGTGCTGCTGCAGGTAATGGACCACGGCACGCTGACCGACAACAACGGACGCAAGGCCGACTTCCGCAACGTGCTCATCATCATGACCACCAACGCGGGCGCCGAAACCATGAACAAGGCGACCATCGGCTTTACCAACCCGCGGCAGGCGGGCGACGAAATGGGCGACATCAAGCGCCTGTTCACGCCCGAGTTCCGCAACCGGCTGGATGCCATCGTCAACTTCAAGGCGCTCGACGAGCAGATCATCCTGCGCGTGGTGGACAAGTTCCTGCTGCAGCTGGAAACCCAGCTGGCCGAGAAGAAGGTGGAGGTCACCTTCACCGACCAGCTGCGCAAGCACCTGGCCAAGAAGGGCTTTGATCCGCTGATGGGCGCGCGGCCAATGCAGCGCCTCATCCAGGACACGATCCGCCGCGCGCTGGCCGACGAGCTGTTGTTTGGTCGCCTGACCGAAGGTGGTCGTCTGACGGTGGACATCGAGGTCAAGACGGACGACAAAGGTGTGGAAACGCCCGAGGTGCTGCTCGATATCCAGCCGCTGCCCAAGAAGGAGCGTGCTGCCAAGTCGGAGCCGACGGAGCCGGAAGAGGCTACGGCAGACTGATCGGCGCCGCGCCTGGCGCGGTCTACCGGCAGCAGCGATGCCCGCCGGTTGCCCCAGCAAGAAAGCCCGTGGTTTAAACGCCGCGGGCTTTTTCTTTGGATACGGGCCTTACGCTGCGATAGACAGGGCCCGCGCGGCCGCTGCCTGGCCATTTCCGGCGCGCGGCCTTGGTTATGACGCCGGGCTCGCCTGCAGCCGCTGCAGCAACTCCAGCGTGGGGTACCCGTCCGGCGGCAGCCCGATGCTGCGCTGGAAGCCGCGAAGGCCTGCCCGTGTGGCCGGGCCCATCACTCCGTCGGGCGTACCGGCGGCAAACCCGCGGCGGTTCAGGGCGTCCTGCATTGTCTGCAGCTGCGCGCGCGACAGGGGCGCCAGGTCGCGCGGCCAGGGGGTGGCCACCCCGGGCTCGCCGTCGATCTGGCGGGCCAGCAGCCCGACGGCCAGGGCGTAGCTCACCGAGTTGTTGTACCGCAGGATCGCGCGGAAGTTGCCGCCCACCAGGAACGCCGGGCCGCGTGCGCCCGCGGGGGTGATGAGGTACGCGTCCGCCAGCGGCGGCAGGGCCTGCCCGTCGGCTGTGCGGATGCCTTCGGTTTCCCACTGCGCGGCAGACTGACGCACGGCAGGGTCGGCACGGCCGTGGTCGAAACCGGGCGGCAGAACCACTTCGCTCCCCCAGGTGGATGCCGCTTGCCAGCCCGACCGCGCCAGAAAATTCGCCGTCGAAGCCGCCACATCCGGGATGCTGCCCCAGATGTCGCTGTGCCCGTCGCCGTCGGCGTCCACCGCATGGGCCAGGAACACCGAGGGCAGGAACTGGGTGTGGCCCATGGCCCCGGCCCACGATCCCACCATGCGGTCGGCGGCAATGTCGCCTTGGTCGAGGATGCGCAGTGCCGCCAGCAATTCCGACTCGGCCCAAGCCCGGCGCCGGCCCTCGTGGGCCAGCGTGGCCAGCGCATCCACGGCGCGGAAGCTGCCGAAGTTGGTGCCGTAGTTGCTCTCCATGCCCCAGATGGCCGTGATGACGGTGGCGGGCACACCGTAGCGCTGGGCCGCGGCCTCCAGTGTGGCGCGGTGCTGCTCCAGTTGCGCCCGGCCCTGGGCAATGCGCTGTGCTGACACGGCGCTGTCCAGGTAGGCCCACGGTGTGCGGGTGAATTCGGGCTGCGACCGGTCCAGCTCGACCACTCGGGGCTGCCACTCGGCGTTACCAAGGGCTGTCCTCACGGTGTCTGGCCGGATGCCCGCCGCCAGGGCGCGCGCGGCGAAGGCGCTGCGCCACTCTGCGAAACCGGCCTGTGCATCAGCACCGCCGGGTGCTGCTGCGGTGACGCGCGTGCCAGGCAGGGCTGCGTCGGTGGCTGCCGGGTTGGTTGTGCCGGTGTGCGGCGGCGTCGCGACGGCTGGGGTCGGCCGCGCGCCCGACGCGGGCGCGTTGCCCGGCGTCACCGCGCAACCAGCCAGGCTGAGGGCTGCCAGCAAGGGCAGCATCGGAAGCAGGGCCACTGGGGACAAGGTGACTTGAGAAGGGGCGTTGCGGGTCTGCACGTGTCCGGCAGACTCAGCGGAGGTGTGAAGGCGTGTTGCCGAATTGGGATGCATGCAACATTGTCCCGCGTCGCCGCCATGCCCCTTGCGTAGAGATGTATCACGCAGCCCCGGTACACACCGGAGTGCCCGCGCGTTCATGCGCAGGGGTCGCTTGCATGCCATGGATTACTACCATTTTGATAGCTGTCGGTGCTTATGAAGCAAGCCCTACAGGCTAAAAACACCCCAAATCGGGTTACAGTGCGGGCTTCGCGCCTGGCGCAGCGCATGTCACCCTTCACACCCCATGGCTCCCCACACTTTCCTCTGGCACGACTACGAAACCTTCGGTGCCAACACGCGCCGCGACCGGCCCGCGCAGTTTGCCGCCATCCGCACCGATGCCGAGCTCAACGAGATCGGCGCGCCGCTGATGATCTACTGCCAGCCCGCCAGCGACTACCTGCCCGACCCGGTGTCCTGCCTCATTACCGGCATCACGCCCCAGCTGTGCCTGGAGCGGGGCGTGCCTGAGCACCAGTTTGCGGCCCGCATCGAGGCCGAATTCGTGCAGCCCGGCACCATTGGCGTGGGCTACAACACCATCCGGTTTGATGACGAGATCACGCGCTTCATGTTCTGGCGCAACCTGATCGACCCCTATGCCCGCGAGTGGCAAAACCAGTGCGGCCGCTGGGATCTGCTGGATGTGGTGCGGATGACCTACGCCTTGCGCCCCGAGGGCATCCAGTGGCCCCAAAAGGAAGACGGCTCGCCCAGCTTCAAGCTGGAGCACCTCTCCAAGGCCAACGGCCTGCTGCATGAGGCGGCCCACGATGCGCTGTCAGACGTGCGCGCCACCATTGCGCTGGCGCGGCTCATTCGCCAGCACAACCCCAAGCTGTTTGACTTTGCGCTGGGCCTGCACAAGAAGGACCGCGTGGCGGCCGAGCTGCGGCTGCCCGCTACGCCAGCGTCGGCCCGCCCGTTCCTGCATGTGTCGGGCATGTTCCCGGCCGAGCGTGGTTGCCTGGCGGTGATGTGGCCCCTGGCCAGCCACCCCACCAACCGCAACGAGCTGATCGCCTGGGACCTGGCCCACGACCCGGCCCCGCTGGCCACCATGGGCGCCGACGAGATCCGGCTGCGCATGTTCTCCAAAGCCGATGCGCTGCCCGAGGGCGTGACGCGGCTGCCGGTCAAGACCATCCACCTCAACAAGTCGCCGATGGTGGTGGGCAACGTCAACACCCTCACGCCCGCGCTGGCGCAGCGCTGGAACATCGACCTGGCTGCCGCCGCGCAGCACGCCGAAACCGCCCGTGCCTTGCCCGACATGAGTGGCATCTGGCCCGCCGTGTTCAGCCGCCCGGCGGAGGCCGCGCCGGATGTGGACCAGGACCTGTACGGTGGCTTTGTGGGCGACCGCGACCGGCGCCTGCTGAACGACCTGCGCAGCATGCCCGGCGACAAGCTGGCTGCGGCGCGTGCCGCTTTTGACGACCCGCGTCTGGCCGAGCTGCTGTGGCGCTACCGGGCCCGCAACTTCCCCGGCACGTTGAGCGAAGAGGAAGCGGAGCGCTGGGAAGCCCACCGCGCCGCCTGCCTGTTCGATGGCGCGGGCGGTGCCCGCACGGTGGAGCAGCTGTTCACCGAGATCGACGAGCTGTCGGAAACGGCAGATGACCGTGCCCAGGACCTGCTGGGCGCCCTGTACGATTACGCCGAGCAGATTGCACCGGAACGGTAGCCCGCTCCAGCCAGTCGCGGCAGACGCTTGTTCTGGGCTGGCGAGGCCAGTTCCCCAGCGTTTCAGTATCGGCGCGCCAGAGCTTCCCCCGGGCAGTCTTCGCAGACACAGTGAAATATCCGCAGATTTTTATGACGACACCGCACCAGCCCAGCTTCACTACCCAGATCGTCCACGCCGACCGGCTGGGCGGCGCAGAGCACGGCGCCATCCACAAGCCCATCCACACCTCGGTGCAGTACGGCTACGACAAGGTCGAAGACCTGATTGCCGTCTTCCAGGGCACCGCCAAGGGCGGCTTCAACTACGCCCGCCAGGGCACACCCACCACGGCGGCGCTCGAATCGAAAATCACCCAGATGGAGCAGGGCCTGGGCACCATCGTGTTCTCCACCGGCATGGCGGGCATCTGCGCCATCTTCATGACGCTGCTGAAGGCGGGCGACCACCTGGTGGCCAGCCAGTACGTGTTTGGCAACACCAACAGCGTGTTCGGCACGCTGGCCAACCTGGGCATCGAGATCACCACCGTGGACGTGACCGATGCCGCCCAGGTGGCCGCTGCGGTTCGGCCCAACACCCGCATGGTGTTTGTCGAGACCATCGCCAACCCCGGCACGCAGATTCCGGACCTGGCCGGCATCGGCGCGCTTTGCAGGCAGCACGGCCTGCTGTACGTGGTCGACAACACGGTGGCATCGCCGTACATCTTCCGCGCGGGCACTGTGGGCGCAGGGCTGGTGGTGAATTCGCTCACCAAGAGCATCGGCGGCCACGGCGATGCCCTGGGCGGCGCCGTCACCGACACCGGCCTGTACGACTGGAGCGGCTACCCCAACATCTTTGCCGCCTACTGCAAGGGCGATTCCAAGGGCTGGGGCCTGCAGCAGCTGCGCAAGAAGGGCCTGCGCGACATGGGCGGCACGCTGTCGTCCCACGCCGCGCACCAGCTGGCGGTAGGCGCCGAAACCCTGGCCCTGCGCATGGAGCGCACCAGCGCCACGGCCCTGGCACTGGCCCGCTGGCTGGAGCAGCAACCGGCCGTCGCGCGCGTGCTGTACCCCATGCTCGAATCGCATCCCCAGCATGCGCAGGCCAAGCAGCATTTCCGGGCGGGCTCGTGGCTGCTGTCGTTCGAGCTGCGCGATGCCGACCAGTGCCTGACCGTGTGCAACCGCCTGCAGCTGCCCATCAAGGCCACGGGCCTGGCCGATACGCGCACGCTGATCATCCCGGTGGCGCACACCATCTTCTGGGAGGCCGGCCCCGCAGTGCGCGCCACCATGGGCATTGCCGACGGCATGATCCGCCTGTCGATCGGGCTGGAAGAGGCTGACGACCTGCTGGCCGACTTTGCACAGGCGCTGTCGGGGCTCTGAGGCGCCACACGGCGATGGCCGCCCGCTGCATGGCCGGCTGTGAGCATTGGGAGATACCGGAGCGGGCGCGAGCCGGTCAAGGGGGGGCGCTGCAACCTGCACCCGCGACGGTGCGGCTTTCGCGGCACGCAACGGGCCAGCTCAGGGTGTGAGCCGCTGCGCACGATAGGGACGCTCGCGGACGCATCTCGGTTGCGCCGGCCGACCCTGCCACCCGTCCAGCCCTTTTTCGCGCGGTTTTTCCTGCGCTTTTTACTGGGTTTGTTCCCGCATTTGTTGCGTTGGTCGCTATTAAAATAATAGCTATAAAGACAATTAAAGCCTGCCATGGCGGCCAATTTCACCCTGAAAGCGCTCTGCGGTGCCGTTTCAGCAGGTCTCAGCCAAAGAACCAGTAGCACACGCCAATTGCAGCCACCACGCCGGCCAGCTCGGCCAGCAGCGCGCAGCCCACCGCGTGCCGCGCCCGCTGCACACCCACCGCGCCAAAGTACACGGCCAGCACGTAGAACGTGGTCTCCGTGCTGCCCTGGATGGTGGCGGCCGCCAGCGCGGCAAAGCTGTCCACGCCCTGGGTCTGCATGGTCTCGATCAGCATGGCGCGGGCGGCGCTGCCCGAAAACGGCTTGACCAGCGCGGTGGGCAGCGCGTCGACAAAGCGCGTGTCCATGCCCAGCCCTTCCACGCACCAGCGGATGCCCTCCAGCACATAGCCCAGCGCGCCCGATGCGCGAAACACGCCCACCGCGCACAGCATGGCCACCAGGTAGGGCAGCAGGCCCCGGGCTACGTCAAAGCCCTCGCGTGCGCCCTCCACAAAGGCCTCGTACACCGGTACCTTGCGCCACGCGCCCACCGCCACAAAGAACACGATGAGTGCGAACAGCGTGAGGTTGCCCAGCAGCGACGACAGCTGCGCCAGCGCCGCCGCGCTGAGGGTGGCCAGCAGCGCCATGAAGGCCGCGAGCCCGAGCCCCAGCGGCAGCAGGTAGGCCAGCACCACCGGGCTGAACAGCGGCAGGCGCTGCACCAGCGCCACGGCCAGCAGGCCCACCAGCGTGGAAGCCGATGTGGCCAGCAGGATGGGCAGGAACACCAGCGTCGGGTCGGCCGCGCCCTGCTGCAGCCGGTACATGAAGATCGTGACGGGCAGCAAGGTGAGCGACGAGGCGTTGAGCACCAGAAACAGGATCTGCGCGTTGGTGGCGGTGTCGGGCTCGGGGTTCAGCTCCTGCAGCGCCTTCATGGCTTTCAGGCCCATGGGCGTGGCCGCGTTGTCCAGGCCCAGGGCATTGGCCGCAAAGTTCAGCGTCATCAGGCCCAGGGCCGGGTGGCCGCGCGGCACGCCGGGCATCAGCTTGGCAAACAGCGGCGACAGCCACCGCGCCAGCGTTTCGACAATGCCCGCCTTCTCGGCAATGCGCAAAAAGCCGAGCCAGAGCGTGAGCGTGCCAAACAGCAGCACCATCACCTCGACCGACAGCTTGGCCATGGCAAACAGCGACTCGACCATGGCGGCAAAGATCTGGGCATTGCCGCCCACCAGCCACTGCGACAGCGCCGACACCGCTGCCACGATGAAAAAACCCAGCCATAGCGTGTTCAGCATGTGCGGTACGGGGGCAGGGGAGTGGCGTGGGCGTGCATGCCGCCGAGGTTACCCGGCCGCACCAAGGGAATGCTGCGCACTGTTGCAGCGAGCCCACGGGCCCACCAGTGGTACCCTACAGGGTTTGGCCGGGCGGGCCGCGCATGTTTTTGCATGGGGGCTGCTCGGTACGCCGCAACACCTACGAAAAGAGAATGCAACATGGGCGCGCAGTGGAAAGCAAAGGGCAAGGCACAGGTCGCTGATGCCAGGGGCAAGCTGTTTGGCAAGCTGGTCAAGGAAATCACCGTGGCCGCACGCGGCGGGGCAGACCCGGCCAGCAATGCCCGGCTGCGCCTGGTGGTCGAGCAGGCCCGCAAGGCCTCGATGCCCAAAGACACGCTAGAGCGCGCCATCAAGAAGGGTTCGGGCACGGGTGCCGATGCCGTCAGCTACGAGCGTGTGATCTACGAAGGCTTTGCGCCGCACCAGGTCGCCGTCATGGTCGAGTGCCTGACCGACAACGTCAACCGCACCGCGCCTGAAATGCGGGTGCTGTTCCGCAAGGGGCAGCTGGGCACGTCCGGCTCGGTGTCGTGGGACTTCAACCACGTCGGCATGATCGAGGCCGAGCCCGCCACGCCCGACGCCGATCCGGAACTGGCCGCCATCGAAGCCGGTGCGCAGGACTTTGAAGCCGGCGACGAAGAGGGAACCACCACGTTCTGGACGGATCCTACAGACCTCGACCTGGTGAGCCGCGCGCTGCCCGCCCACGGTTTCAACGTGCTGTCGGTCAAGCTGGGCTACAAGCCCAAGAACCCGGTGAACCCCGCCAACCTTACGCCCGAACAGCTGGAGGAAGTCGAGGCTTTCCTGGCGGCCATCGATGGCAACGACGATGTGCAAAACGTGTTTGTGAGCCTGGCCGGTTGATGGCAGGACACCGCGGGCTGGCGACAGGGAATATGCAGCCCCTGGCCGCATGCCGACCGGGTGCGAGAGCGTGTTCGAGATTTCTGACCAAGCCCCGAGCCACTGACCGATGAGCGCAGACCACTACGCAGCCCTGGGGGTTGCCGCCAACGCCACCCTGGCCGACATCAAAAAGGCTTTTCGCCAGAAGGCATCGTTCTATCACCCCGACCGTAACGATGCGCCGGATGCGGCGCAACGGTTTCAGGCGGTGCAAAAGGCCTACGAGGTGCTGTCTGACGACGATGCGCGCCAGGCCTATGACGACAATCGCCGCCGCAATTTGCTGGACGACCCGTTGCAGACCGCAACGGAAATCTGGCAGTCCTATTCATCGCGCATTTTTTCTGCCACGGGTTCCCATTGAAAATTTCTCCCTATTTCCATGACCTGCGCTCGGCCTACCAGGCCGAGCTGGACGACCTTGTTTCCGACTCCGAAGGCAAGGACGTGCTGCGCAAGCGCCTGGCTGAAAAGCGCAACGAAATCGCCTTTCTGGTGCAGATGATGGAGCTGGCCCCCGAGATGGTGGCGGTGGTCTTCCACCAGGGGTTCCGCTTTGCCAAACCTGCGGCGGTGGAGCAGCTCATCAGCCTGCCGGTGGATGAACTCCCCGCGTGGGACACGCTGGCCGGTGCCGTGCAACTGGAGCCGTGGGCCCAAAGCCTGGCGCAAACGGTGCTGCGCGAACCCGCCGGCGGGCGTTTTCTGGCCATTGCGGCCGGGCTGGAGTACCTGCACGCCCAGGCCCGCATGGCGTCGATGGCCACGTCCACCGCGCGCTCTGACGGCGACAGCGATGCCGACGAAGAAGCGGGCGACGACGCCGAGCATGACGACGAGTACAACGCGCTGAGCGCCGACGACGCGATGGAGCCACAAAACAGCCGCACCCGCGAAGAGGCCGCATCGAACTGGCTGTCCGACGTGGGCTTTGAGCGCAAGGAGTAGGGCCCCGGGCCCGCAAGGCCTGCCTTCGACCCCGGCGCAGCGCGCCACGCGCTGCATGGCTCACGTCCCATTCCTACGGAACACCCCCATGACCAACCACCTCGCACTGATCACCAAGACCACCAGCCTGATTGCCGCCGGCGACATCGTCGGCGCCGAATCGGCCCTGGCCGAACTGGCCGATACCGATGGCGACAATGCGCTGATGGTGGTGCTCGACCAGCTCGCGCCCAAGGACATCCTGGCCGTGATGCGCGAGTACGACGAGTCCAAGGCGTCGGTAGTGAACATGCTGGTCACGCCCGAGCAGTTTGCGCGCGCGATGGTGCTGGAAAAGCAGTACAAGGACCTCAGCCACACGCACCTGCGCAGCATGGTCAACGCAGTGATCTTTCGCGATGGCGCGGACCCGGTGGAGTTCTTGACGGCCATCGGCGACCTCGAGGGCGGCAGCGAGGCCCTGGCCAACTACTTTGCCGAAAAGTGGAGCCGTGTGGAGGCGTTTGCCCGCACCGGCACCTTTGACGCCACCGAAGACTACGGCCCCACGCTCAGCGACGATGAACTGTTGGCCTCGGGCTACGTACAGCCGCGGGTGGACCTGGACGAAGTGGCCGACCGCGACTGGATGCAGATGGCCTGGCTGCTGCGCTACGAATGCCGCGACCTGTTCATTGAAACCCTGCTGGTGCTGCGCGCCAAGGCGCGGGCTTTTGACATGGGCCTGGAAGAGGGCGATGAGCCCGCCGAGGAAGACGACGGCAAGTTCGAGACCAGCGAGACCGACCGCGGCAAGGCCACGCCGGCGGCGCGGGTGTCGGATGAGGAATCCGCAATTTGAGGGGCTTCCCCCTGAGTCGCCTTTGGCGCCTTCCCCCTTCTCTCGAATGGCTGCGCCATTCGGGAAGGGGGACACCGCCAGCGCGGCGGGGCGGCCCTTGCGCGGCGGTTCGCGCCTGGAGCGTGCCGGTTTCATCGCCCATGGGCACTGCGAAACGCAATCCCTATTGATATGACAGTGTCCAACACACCAACCCCCGCGACGAACGAGATTGCCGCCAGCTCCGCACTGCAGCTTCACGACGCCCGTCCGTTCTTCGAGAAGGCGCTGATGTATGGCGTGCAGCACGGAATCATTGATACCGAGCGGCTGGCGGCGCTGAACGCCGATGCGCCCAAGGGCATGGTGCAGATTGCGCGGTACTTTGGCAGCGAGTTTCTGCGGCCCGAGCTGGAGCGGGCGCGCGACCGCATCGTCAACCTCATCAGCCTGCACCTGCTGGAGACCACTGAAGCCGACCTGGCCAAGGCGGCGGTGCTGCTGCGCGACCATTCGCTGCTGTCGCGTTCCAAGGCTGGCTCCGACATGCTGCGCCGCCTCATCGCCATGCCCGAGAGCAGTAACTTCGGCATGGCCGGGTATGCCGATGCCGATGTGCCGCTGCTGGGGTTGTGGTCGCTGCGCAGCCATGCCGACTACCGGGCCGAGCTGGCGCGCCGCAGCCGCATCGCCGCCGCCATCGACGCCGCGCTGTGGATGGCCGAGCAGTACGACCTGGATGCGGATGCCCTGCAGGAGTCCGGCGCCGATGCCGAGGCGGTGGTACGCACCGGCCTGCTGCTGGGCGTGCTGGCGCCGCGCGCAGCCGAGTGGCCGCACCCCACCGCGTTTGAAAAAGCCGTGAACGCCTGTCGCAAGAAGGCGCTGGCGGCTAACGCTATAGCCCTGAAGCTGCCTGCAGGATTGCCCTCAGAACTTCATGGCGTGGTGCAGGCCGAGCGCGATACCGTGCAGGCAGACCTGCGCAAACTGCTGGACCCTGCCACGTCGTTGCGCCCCCTGATGCGGCCCACCAGTGCGTTCCGGGCACGCTATTTCCTCATCGACGACCCGCTGGCCGAGGTGGATGAATACCACCGCAGTCTGGACGAGCTGGACGCGGGCGAAGAACCGCTGCAGCCCGCCAGCAGGACCTGGACAAAGACCGTGCAGGGCAATGACGACGAGCACAGCCTGCTCACGCTGTTCCTGTGTGTGGCGGCAGGTGCCCCCAAGAAGACGCTGCTGACCGAAAAGACCGCTGCCAGCCTGATCCGCAAGATGCGCAAGTCAGGGCTCGACCCGGCGCTGGCCGCCGACTTCATCCGCGCCCATGCCCCTGGCGCGCGCCATGCCGACTACCTGGCGCTGTGGAACACGTTTGTGCAGGATGCCCAGAAGACGCTGCTGAGCGACATGGACTACCAGCTGCACGATGCCCTGGCGCTGCTGCGCCGCGAGTGCAACGTCGGCGCCTGAATCCGGGCCTGGCTCAGCCCCCCGCAGCGCTTGGTCGCTGTGGAGTTCGCATGGAGCGCTCGACTGGGGCGGGTGCGAAGGTGGACAGGTCCAGCCTGTACATGTCGCTTGGGTCCTGCTCCACTCTCAATACGGGCGTGACGCCGCTCAACTGGGGCCCTGTGACCTGGGTGTATTCCACGCGGTACCGGCCTTCACGTACGCGTTCCATGAAGTAGTGGTGCCGTGCCGTGATGTAGGCCTGCCGCAGGGGGTGGCAGGCATCAAGGTCGGCACTGCACAGGCGCACCCAGAGTGGCGCGTCCCCGGGGTTGCGCAGAATCACAGAAGCCCGTCCACCATAGGCCAGCAGCTGCGAGCCAGGAAGCATGCCGCTGGATGTCGGCCACCGGGCATGGGGATAAGCAGCCGTGGCGGCAATGGGATAAGGAAGCAGCGGCGGCGCAGGCGCAGGCGCCTGTGCGACCGCACGGTGCCGGGGGCTGGCCGGGTCTTGCGGCGGCCCGGAAATCGCCCAACCTGCCATCACGTAAATGCTGCACAGCGACGCCAACAAGGTGCACGCGCCGTGGCTGGAGATGTCGATCCATGACCTGCCGTGGGGCCGCAACCAGTCCAGGAGGTTGCCGACCACGTCGTGCCCCGTCACGAGGTACACCACCCAGCAGATCGCTGCCATGCCCCACAACGTGGGCAGAACCCAGGGTCGGGACAGCTCCCAGTAGATCCCGGTCAGTACAGCCTGGGGCAGTAAAAAGACGAGGTCCGCAAGCGCGGCCTCAGCCTGCGCGACGCCCGGGATCAAAACGCCTGCTAAGACAACGGGGCGGAGGCTGGTGCGCATGGGCAAGTTCAGGTGCAGTGGGTGGCGCCCGCAAACGGCCGCGGGTGCGTGGGGACCACGATTTTGCCTGCAGTCGGAACCAGCGCCATGCCGCACCGCCCGGTTGTTTACGTCACCGCCAGCGGGCCCGCCGGGAGCGCTGCACCACGCCGGCGTGCGGAGAGCGTGCACTCGCAAGTCTCACGGGGGTGCGGTCGCACTGCCGGCCTCCCCACGGCGCTGTGTGCGGTTACGATGCTGCGCAGCCGGCCCGATCGCTTGCTCCAATACCTGTCGCTCTGGCAGTACCGCGCGTTCACGCATCGCCACGGCGCAACTCCATCCATGCACAGCCCCACCCTCATCATTACGGCCGCGATTTTCTGTTCGCTGGTGACCAGCGTGCTGTACGCGGTGTGGGCGTTCAACAGAGACGTCCCCGGGCTCAAGCTGTGGACCCTGTCTTTCTTTGCTGCATCCACGTTTGCCGTCAACCTGTTGCTGCGCGACGTGTTGCCTGAGGTCGTTGCAGTGGCGCTGGCGCAGGTGTCGGTGGGGGCAACCTCTTGTCTGTGCTGGCTGGGCGGGCGGGCCTACATGGGGCGGCACCCGCTGCATCCGTACCAGCGCGCCTGCGTGGGGCTGGCATTTGTGGCGCTGTTCGTGCTGTCGGTCTACTTCTCGGCAGTCGATCCCAAGCCCGGCCTGCGGTTTGCGCTGGTCAGCTCTTTCGCAGGCGTGTTCTTTCTGCTGACAGCGCAAACGGTTGCGCAGGGCCGGGTGCGCCAGGTCCCAGCACGCTACCTTTTTGCGGCGATCGTGGGGGCGCACGGGTTGTTTGTGCTGCTGCGCCCGCTGATGTTCAAGCTGGCGCAGCCCGGGAACATGGCCAACCCCGATGCCGACCTGCTGGCGATGCTGTCGCAGTTTGTGGTGCTTGAATCGACCATCGCCGTCGTGATGATCGGTTTTGGCACGCTGATGCTGACCAACGAATTCATCACCACCGCGTTGCGGCGGTTGGCCGAGATGGACCCGCTCACGCAGGTGTTCAACCGCCGAGCCTTCCTCACGCTGCTCGACAAGGCCATGAGCAGCGGCCAGCGCACGGGCGCACCGCTGCCCGTGCTGGTGCTGGACCTTGATCATTTCAAGGCCGTCAATGACACGCGCGGCCACCGGGGCGGCGATGAGGTGCTGCGCCATTTTGTGCAGGTGGCACTGCGCTGTCTGCGCAACGAAGACGTGATCGGGCGCCTGGGCGGCGAGGAATTCGGGGTGTTCCTGCCCAACTCCGACGCCGCCGGTGCAGTGGCCGTGGCGGAGCGCCTGCGGGCGATGCTGGCTGCCAGCCCCGCCTATGGCGACACCGCCCAGCCCGTGCGGATGACGGTGAGCATCGGCGTGGCCCTTGCCACCGAAAACGAAGCGGCGGATACCGTGCTCCAGAGGGCCGACGAAGCCATGTACCTGGCCAAGCAGCGCGGGCGCAACCGCGTGGAGATCCTGCCCCCGGCGGCAGTGCCTGCGGTCTAGCGGTGGGCGCTAGCGACCACGCCCACACCAACCAGCAGCGGCGCGGCTTTTGGAGTGAGTTCACCCTTGAGGAGCCGACTGCTCCACTTCCGTGACGAGTGCGTGAAGCCTCCCGACCGGGGAGTGCCACTTTGCAAACGGAGGCCCTTGAAGGGACTCGTTTCACCGAGCTGTCTCAGGCCATTCTGTACCGGGGCGCAGGGTGGTCCGTGGTGTGGACGTCGCTGCTGTGGCTGCTGGGCATTGGGGCGGTGCTGTTTGCGCTGGCGCTGGCCCGGTTTCGCAAGACGATTGCACGCATGGCCTGAATTTCTTGTTTGCTATTTAATTGATAGCTATAAAGTGAATCAGGAAAAGCGATAAAGCCATTTATTAAACAAAGTCTAAGCTGGACGGCCGCCCTGGCAGCTGAAGCCGGGCTGTGGGCGCCGGCTGGCTGGCCACCAGAGTGCCACGCCGCCACACGCCCAGGCGTGCAGCGCGCAGGCGGATAGCGTCTGCCGGGCTGCGCGCGTGCAGCAGCACGAAGTCGGCATGGCAGCCGGGCGCCAGGCCGTAACCCTCCAGCCCGAGCAGGCGGGCAGGGTTCACGGTCACGGCATCAAAGCACTGGCGCATGGCGGCCTGGCTGGTCATCTGTGCCACATGCAGGCCCATGTGGGCGGCCTCCAGCATGTCGGCGCTGCCGCCGCTGTACCAGGGGTCCAGCACGCAGTCGTGCCCAAACGCCACGGTCAGGCCCGCGGCCATCAGCTCGGGCACGCGGGTCATGCCGCGGCGTTTGGGGTAGGTGTCGTGGCGGCCCTGCAGCGTGATGTTGATGAGCGGGCTGGCCACCACGCCCAGCCCCGCTTCGGCCATCAGGGGAATGAGCTTGCTCACGTAGTAGTTGTCCATGCTGTGCATGGAGGTCAGGTGCGAACCTGTGACCCGCCCGTGCAGGCCCAGGCGCCGGGTTTCATACGCCAGGGTCTCCACATGGCGCGACATCGGGTCGTCGGATTCGTCGCAATGCATGTCCACACGCTTGCCCCGTGCGGCCGCCAGTTCGCACAGGAGCCTCACGCTCTCGGTGCCCTGCGCGTAGGTGCGTTCAAAGTGCGGGATGCCGCCGACCACGTCCACGCCCAGGTCGAGGGCGCGTTGGAGGTGATCGAGCCCACCGGGTGCGCGCAGCACGCCGTCTTGCGGGAAGGCCACCAGTTGCAGGTCCAGGTAGGGCGCCACGCGCTGCTTTACGTCGAGCAGCGCATGCACGGGCAGCAGGCTAGCGTGGCTGGTGTCCACATGGCTGCGAATGGCCAGCAGCCCCCGCGCCACGGCCATGTCGCAGTACTGCAGCGCGCGCTGCACGATGGCGTCGTGCGTCAGCGTGGGCTTGAGTTCGCCCCACAGCGCAATGCCCTCCAGCAGCGTGCCGCTCTCGTTCACGCGCGGCTGGCCGTAGCTCAGGGTGGAATCCATGTGAAAGTGCGCGTCCACAAACGGCGGGCTCACGAGCAGGCCGCCCGCGTCCACGGTTTCATGGGCGGGCGCCTGCAGCCCCGGCGTCACCTCGGCAATGCGGCCGTCCTGCACGGCAATCGACATGTTCTGGCGGCCGTCGGGCAGGGTGGCGTGGGTGAGGAGGAGGTCGAGCATGGCGGTGGTCCGGGCAGGGGCTGCGATGGAAAAAAGCCACCTTGGGACCCTCTGCAAGAATCAGCGCGCCGTGTGCATCTGCGGACTCGGGCGGTTTGCTGCGTCGCAAGTCCTCGCAATAGCTGCGGCTATTGCTGCGGCTATCGCTGCGTGTTGCGCCTTGCAGCCCATCCCGATCCGCAGCGCTCACTTACCGCTTGATTCGTGC
>ENA-UOXO01000557-UOXO01000557.1-mixed-culture-metagenome-genome-assembly--contig:-NODE-557-length-28344-cov-38.916469_pt1 | contig 28344 bp, 16 predicted proteins | sample MGYA00238162_ERZ761640 | MGnify/ENA primary metagenome ERZ761640 (study PRJEB28914, sample SAMN08778297) | mixed culture metagenome | isolation source: Freshwater growth medium | place: USA...
TACTTTTGGAGATCAGTTTTTGCCCCATGTACACCATGAGCGGACTACCTTAAAGCTGAACAAGCGAGAATGGCGGCCCCTCCATTCCGAACCGACTCGTCGCGAGCGGCCTCGGTGCAGGTAACGAGCAGGTAATGCTCTCCCTCGTTGCAGCCACGTTCTTGGTCTTCTCCGCGCCGGCCGTACCCTCCATCCTCGTCGCTGACGGGCTCGCGCCCTCGGCGATGAAGCTGCTCCAGCAGTCCGGCGCGAAAATCGTAGATCGGCACCTCTCCAACGCCGAGCTCTCCGGCGGCGGCTTGCAGGATTTCGACGCCGTCATCGTGCGCTCGGCGACGATGCTCAGCGCTGCCGCGATCAAGGACGGCGCCGCTGGTCGGCTGCGCGTCATCGGCCGCGCGGGCGTGGGCGTCGACAACATCGACGTCGCAGCTGCCTTGGAGTACGGCTGCTGGGTGGTGAACACGCCGGGTGCGTCGACGGCGAGCGTTGTGGAGCTGACGCTCGCGCACATGCTCGCGGCGGCCCGAGGGCTGCAGGTCGCGGACCAGGGCCTCAAGACTGGTCGGTGGCTCAAGGGCAAGATTAAGCTCGGCGTCGATGACGGCCCACGAGTCGGTCACGAGCTGCGTGGTAAGCGACTCGGGCTGCTCGGCTTTGGGCGGATCGCGCAGGGCGTGGCACGCGCCGCGTCCGCGCTCGGCATGGTGGTGCATGCGTACTCGCGCCACGCGCAGCCCGAGGTCGCCGCGTCCCTCGGAGTCATTCTCGAGCCGTCAGAGGCGGACCTGTTCGCCAAGTGCGCGCGCTCGAGACGGCGCGTGTGCCACTGAGGGCCTCTTGATGGCCTCTGATGGCCTCTGCATTGCCTCCCTCATCAGGTGCACACACGTGGCCGTGCTTTGCTCTCTGACCGAGGAGACGCGCGGTCTCGTGGATCGGCGGCGCATGGCGCTTATGCCCAAAAAGGGACTCGATGGTACGCTCTGCGGTGCTCATCTCTTCAACCTCGCGCGCGGCGGCATCGTGGTCGAGGCCGACGTCGTCAGTGCGCTTGCGACTGGCGACCTCTCGACGTATGCGGCAGACGTATTCGAGCAGGAGCCGCCGCCCACCAACAGCCCGCTGCTGCGGTGCGCGGGCTTCAACGGCACGCCGCACGTGGGCGCTGCCACGCTCGAGGCGCAGGCGCGCGTGGGCACGCAGATCGCGACCAATGTGCTAGCAGCGCTCTCGTACAACGGCGGTAGGTCGGCAGAGCTGCCCGACGGCATCGTTTGCGACCCGAGGAGCAGGAGGGTTCCGACTCTGGGGAAGTGACATCGCGCGGGCCTCAGGGGAAGTGACCTTTTGGGTGAGACTTACAGTCGGTGAGCCGGTAACCTTTTCCGGCTTCGTGTCTGTCCCAGAGTCTCATGTGTCCCAGATGTCTCTGCCTGTCCGCAATCGGTCTCCACGATCTCCTCTTCTCTCGTCTCACCTATCCGTCCTATCCCGCGCTGCAGCGCTGCCAGCGTAGCTCGGTAGCCCAATCTCAGTTCTGTCCCCCTGGTTCGTCCCTCACTTATTTTGCCCAAGGATCGACGAGCGCTTCCGGTAACGGCTGCGCCTGAGGCTCAAAAGCAGGCTCGACATCCGGAGTCGAGACCTCTGGCGGCGACCCGAGCGCTGGCACCTCCTGCGGCTCCGGCAGCTGGAAGGAGCTTATTTGGAGGCCGGAGAGAGGCGTCTCGCTGGGCGCGTCGAGGGACAGATCATTGTCGAGCGCGTCGGCCGCGAGCATCGTCGGCGCACTGTGATCTAACTGGGCGAGAAGTGTCGCCGAGGCCAGCGCCTGCTGCTGCTCCATCGGCACCTGCTGCTGCTGCTGCTGCTGCTGCTCGTGCTGCTCGCGCTGCTTGCGGCTCGGCTGCTGGATGAACCAGAAGACTGAGCAGAGCAATCCGCTCGAGATGGAGCCGCCGAGCATCGCGCGCGGGCTGGCCGCGAACACTCTGCGAATGCTCTGGCCATCGTGTACGTCCACGCGCTGCACCGAGCCGAAGGCGCCGAGCACGCCGCCCACCATGAACGGGTTGACAATGTCACTCTTGCCGCGCGCCTTCTCCATGGAGCACACGCCGCCGCTGTACGAGCCGAGCGCGAAGCCAAGCGAGGCGCCAGAACGGCCGCCCGAGCGCAAGATGTGCATCACCACGCCGCGAATCGACTCGGTGCCGGCCGCGAGGCCAGAGAGCCCCTGCACCGAGGCGATGATGGAGCCGATGGCCGCGCCAAAGAAGCCGCCGTCGACGAACGAGATGATTGCGGTGCTGAGGCACGAACGCTTGCGCTTTGGCGGCGCATCGGAGGCCATCGTGATGACGTGGCGCGGCGAACGCAACAATTATCTTGGGAAAATGTCACGTCACAGGCGATCCCTCTTGACAGCGACCCGAACGTGCTCTTCACACCCGCGCGGGCGACCCGCGGTCTCGCGAGCGGCGACTGCCGCTCTCGCACCGACAGCACCGACCTTGGTCACCAGCGCGGTCGCCATTCCGCTCGTGCTCGCCCTCCACGCGGCCGACGCGCCGCTCGCCGCGTCCGCTGCGCTGTGCCGCGTGCCCATCCAGAGGTTACCTGCCGACGGGGCCGACGATTTCTTCGATGGCCACCTGGCACAGCTGCTCACGCCTCCCGATGGCGGCGGCACAACCACGGCCACTCCAGAAGCTGCGAGTGGGGGCCAAAGCGGCGGCTCACCCAATCCTGGCGGTGCGCTCTTTTGCTGCATTCACGACGTGTCATTCGAAGGCAACCTGCCGGATGTCCTGCAGTATCGCCTCTTCGACGACGACGACGAGCCATCACTCGGCCATAGCCAGCTGCTGGCCTTTGGCCGCGTCGAGTCGGCGCCCTGCGCCGGCGCTGGCGCCCATCGCCAATTCGCCGAGCGCGGGCTCCGTCGCGCGCGCCTGTCCTTTGAGCATGCCGACACGGGCTGGGTGCTCGTGTGTGTCGCCCTGGCCGCCGAGCGGCCGTCGCTGCGGTGGGCGCTCACAGCGCTCGAGCAGGCGGTCGCCAGGGAGGCGGAGGAGCCTCTCGAGGGGCTCCACACGCTCGCGGGCCTCGTTGCCACGCTCGAGGATGCGCAGCAGCAGCAGCAGCGCCTCGTCGCCGACGGTGTGCAGGAGGACGATGACGAGGACGATGCGGCTGGCGGCGCCGGCGGCGGCACTGGTGGTGCCGATGGCGCCTCGTCGGGAGCTCATCACGGCGCCTCATCGGGAGCTCCTTACCGGCCGCCCAGCACGGTCGCGTGTCGCCAGGCGCTCCTCGAGGCGCTGCGCCCTCTCGCGCACGCGCAGGCCGCCGTGTGCCCCTTTATGCTCTCCCCGAGCGAACGAGACTGGCTTGAACTGTCGCTGGCGGAGCTGCGGGAGATGGGCGCCGACGCGGGCGCCGACGCGGGCGCCGACGCGGGTGTCGGCGAGGCGGCGAGTGGACTGCAGTCGTTACTGTGCCGTGTCGAGGAGCGCTGCCTCGCGCGCCGGCGTGCACGCCTGCCCATGACCGAGACAGACAGAGAGGACTCAGGGCTGGCGGCAGGGCCGGAGGCAGAGCTGCTGCGGGAGGCGGCGCGATGGGTGCAGCAGCTGTGGCCGTTGGCCGAGGCCCATGCGGCTACTCAGCAGGCGGTGGCTGCGGAGAGAGCGGCGGCAGCGGAGCGGGCGGTGGCAGCGGAGAGAGCGGCGGCAGCGGAGCAGGCGATGGCAGCTGAGAGAGCGGCGGCAGCGGAGCGGGCGATGGCAGCGGAGAGAGCGGCAGCAGCGGAGCAGGCGATGGCAGCGGAGAGAGCGGCGGCAGCGGAGCAGGCGATGGCAGCGGAGAGGGCGGCGGAGGAGGAGAGGGTGGGCGAGAGGGCGGTGGAAGCGGAGAAGGCAGCGGCGGCGCATAGGGCGGCGGCGGCGACAGAGAAAGCGGCCGCCGAGGCGGCAGCGGCGGCCGAGAGGGCCGATGCACAGCGGCGGCGCTCCATCGCAACGGAAGGGCGTCCCTCTGCAGGCACTCACTCTCGCCTTTCCGCCGCTACCCTCGTCACGCCACCGGCCCTGCCCGCGTGGTCGCCGCTTCCCGCGGCGGAGCCGGTTGCGTTGCCGTCGCCAGCGTCGCCAGCGTTGCCGCCGCCGCCGCCGCCGCCGCCGCCGCCGCCGCCAGCGGGGCTGGCGCGAGTGACGCCAGCAGCACGAGGCGCAGTCTCTTTAGTCGCATGCCACATCTCAGACGACGATGATGATGAGGAGGAGGCAGCAGCGGCGGCAACGGCGATGGAGGCAGCGGAGGCGGCGGAGGCGGCGGAGGTGGCGGAGGCGGCGGAGGCGGCGGAGGCGGCGGAGGTGGCAGTGCGGGCAGAAGCTGCCAGCCTGTTCTGTGGGGCCGCTGCCGTCATGCCGTCGAGTCAGCCGCCCTGGCCCGAAGATTCGTCAGCTGCAGGTGAGATGAATGGCAGCGCACCGCCACGCAGCCAACCGTCTGTCCTTGGCGACCTCTATACTCCACCAGCCGCGAACACCGCCGCCGCCGCGAGGGTCTACGCGCCCAGCGCACTGCCAGTCATCAGCTCTGGCGCCGCGGCCTTTGCGGCGTCTGTTTGTGGCAGCGCCACTGCCGCCGCCGCTGGCGCCGCCACTGGCGCTGCCGCCACTGGCGCTGCCGCCACTGGCGCTGCCGCCACCGCCGCGCCTTCGCCAAATTGTGCGACCGGCGCGGGACGTGCGGCGGCGCTCGGTATGGCACTCGGCACTTCCCTTTTGGATGGCGACCTCTCGTCCGACACAGAAGAGGACGAGCCGCCAGCGCCGCCACCACCAGCGCCGCCGCCACCAGGGCAGCCAGCGCCGCCGCCGCCAGCGCCGCCAGCGCCGCCAGCGCCAGCGCCGCCGCCGCGAGCCCCAGCACAGCCGCCACCTCCAGCACCGCTGCGGCTTGCATGGCCGCCAGCACAGCCGCCGTCAGCGCCGCAGCCGCGAGTGCCGCGTGTGCCGTCAGCGCCGCCGCGGTCAGCGCCACCGCCTTGGCTCCCCGCCAGTGCTGCCGCGGCGGCCAAAGCGGCTGCGGCAGCCGCTTCCGCTCTGTCGCCCGCAGCTGCCGCCGACGACGACCCATTCGCGCGCTTCGAGCGTTCGCCTTGTCGGCCGGTAGCCGTCGAGCGCTCGCCTTTTCGGCCGGTAGCCGTCGAGCGCTCGCCTATTCGGCGGGTAGCCGAGGCCCCTCAGCCGCCCCACGCGAGGCTCGCGAGGCTGGGGCGTACCGCCAGCCACGCCGCCGGAGCCGCCATTGGCAAGGCCATTGGCGGCGGGAAGGGCGTCTCGTCCGGTGAGGTGACAGCCGCTGCCTCGGCGATGGGTGCAGGCCGAGCGATGGGTGCAGGCCAGGCGAAGGGTGCCGGCCAGGCGGCCGCGTCGGTGGACCCAGGGGGCGAAAGCGCCGTATCGGGCGTCTCAAAGCGGCGGGTGCGCCCTCGAGCTGAGCGCAGCGTTGACGAAGTTGAGATCGAGAGCTCGCAGGAGGCGAGGGCACTCTATGCGGCACGCATGGCGCCGGTCAGCTCGGATGAGGATGACTTCGAAACGATGCCCATGATGAAACAGGCGCCGCCCACGACGAAACAGGCGCCGTCTATGATGAAACAGGCGGCGGATGACTTCGCGACGATGCCGGCGGTGGGGGGGGGAGCGAAGGCGATACAAGTGGGGACGACGGTCGCAGCCATGCCGGCTGCCGCTCTTGCCTGTGCCCGTGCTCTCGTCGAGGACGACGACGATGACGATGATGGCGATGATGAAGATCGGCCGCTCCTTGAGAGATCGAATCTCGAGAGATCGAATCTCGAGAGATCGAATCTCAAACGGTTGCGCGTAACAGGTGCGGCTGCAGAGGCTGCCAGCCTCGCTGCCGCCCTCGCTGCCGCCCCTTCTACCGCCTCCGCTGCCGCCCCAGCTGCCGCCCCCGCTGCCGCCCCCGCTGCCGCCGCGAGCTCCACCAGCTCCAGCACTGGTTCCCGCAGCGCCGTGCCTGTGATCCCGCAGCCCATGACGAAACAGGCGCCGCCCATGACGAAACAGGCGGCGCCTGTGACGAAACAGGCGGCGCCCATGACGAAACAGGCGGCGCCTGTGACGAAACAGGCGGCGCCTGTGACGAAACAGGCGGCGCCCTTGACGAAACAGGCGGCGCCCTTGACGAAACAGGCGGCGCCTGTGATCCTGCAGCCGTACGGTGGCGTCTCGTTGGATATCTTTGGGGGCGACGAGGTGCGTGGTGGGGCGCCCGCCGCGCGCAGCGGCGGCGCATGCAGCAGCAGCTCCGCCAAGCGGCCTCGGGCGGAGGAGGGCGCGAGCGGCAGCCGCAGCGGCGGAGGCGCCAGCAGCAGCCGCAGCGGCAGTCGAAAGCGAGCGCGCGTCGTGGTGAGCAGCGACGAGGACGAGGACGAGCGCTCGGAGAGCGAGCGTCGTGGAGAGCACTCGGCCGTGGCGAAGGGTGCGCGAGGCGATCGGAGGATGGCCGACGTCACCGCCGCGGCGGCGAAAGATGAGGCAGAGGCGGAGGAGGCGGATCCGTCCAAATTCAGTGCAGACTGTGCCCACTGCGGCATCCCGTACGCGCTCGACCGGCTCGACGCCCACGAGAGCGCGTGCCCCCGCCGCCACTCAAAATCCGTCCTCAGTCGCGGAGGTGCCTGTGGTGCAGTGGCTGCGAGGACGCCTGCGCTGGCCAACGCCGCAGCCGAAGCCGCCGCAGCCGCCCGTGCAGTAGCAGTAGCAGTCGGTAGGGCCGCAGCGTCGACGCCTGAGGCGGAGCGGTCGGTACGCGCGGCGAGGCGAGCGGCGGTCAGTGGTGAGGCCGGGTTTCGTCAGACTGATGAGGCTGGGTTTCGTCAGACGGATGAGGTCGGGTTTCGTCAGACTGGTGAGGCTGGGTTTCGTCAGACTCCGCCGGCCAGGGTACCGGTAGTTGCGGATGTGATCTCGATCGACGGCGAAGGCGATGCAGGCGAGGAGTGGGAAGGCGAGGAGGAGGAGGAGGAGGAGGAGGGCGAGGAGGAGGGCGACGACGACGAGGAGGAGGGCTATGGATGTGAGGAGGTGCACGATGCGCTCGACAGTCACATTGGGCTCCCTGATGACGACGACGACGACGACGCTGCCTTCGACGACGACGACGACGACGAGGACTACGAGGAGGAGGACGACGACGAGGAGGAGGAGGCGGACGCGGCGGACGCGGCGGGCGAGGCCGAAGAAGAGGGGGCAGAGGTGGCGGAGGCAGAGGCGGCCCTCTTCGGCAGACGCGCTGCCACCCGAGGCAGCAGCAGCGGCGGCGGCCACAGCGGCGGCGCGAGCCCACGCGCCCATTACGGCGCGCGTGGTTCTCACGAGCCGCTGCCGCGTGCGCCGCGTCGTGATGAGCGCCCCCGAGCGTCGGGCGCTCATCACGACGCGTTGAACGTCGAGGAGATCGAGGAGATTGAGAATTCGAGTGCCGATGAGGGCGACTGGGCCCAGCGGCTCGAGCAGGACGCGGCCCAAGCGAAGCGGGCCAGCCTCGGTGGCGGCAGCAGCGGCTGCGGGCGCTATGGCGACGGCGGCTCTCGCGACGGCGGCGCCGCCGGAGCCCACTCTGGTTCCGGCCGAGGCGTCGGGGGCGCTGGGATGGGCGCCGGCGCCGGTGCTGGCTCGATGGCCTTTGAGCCGGCGCCGGCGCCGAGCGCGCTTGAGCGGCTCTTCCCACACTTCGTTTCGCTCGCAGCATTGCGAGCGCGCCACGTGAGCACAGCCGTCGACTATCTCGGCCAATTCTCGGACAGCCCCGCGGGTGGTGCGGCGGCGGCGGCAGGCGTCTATGTGCAGCCGCCGCCCGCGGCGCGCCAGCGCGGTGGCAAGGGCGGCGGTGGAGGCCGCAAGGGTGGCGGCCGCAAGGGTGGCCGCGCCCGCAAGCAGCAGGGCCCCTGCAACCAATGGCGGACGAGAGCTGGGCAGAGGGTTTTCTTCGATGCCCAAGGGCGGCAGCTCACGGGAGCGAAGGCCTATAAGGCTGCAACGGCTGCCGCCACCCTATGAACAGTATTAGAAACTTAGTGAGTCTACCAGCACTGGCTGCGGGTCTTTCGTGGGCACCTACACAAGATTCAAGGACCCTGGTTTATATCTGCATAGCACTATGTAATGAAAGGGCCTATCACCTGTACATGAAGAGGACACGGACTGCGCCTGGCAGCGCGAGATAGAATCCGAGCGAGATCAGTGCCCCGCCAACGCTGCCGTCCCAAAGCTCGCCATTCTCTTCGTCCGCGGGCGGCGGGCGGCAAATTTTGATCGCGCCCGTGCCGATGATGCTGCCACAGAGCATCGAGTACGCTGCACCTTGCGGCCCGATCATCAGCCACGGCGAGTAGAGAATTCTCACATAGGGCGGGACTGCAAGCGTGAGCCCAGCGAGGAGCGTGCCGTAGCCGATGGACCTCCGCCAATTCTTCTCGCCCCTCCAGATTCCGAATCCAGCGCCAAGGACACAGCCAGCGCAGAAGGCTGTCGGCAGCGTGAGTGCATCGAGGCCTGTGAAGAAGACTCCGCCGGTGGCCGAGAAGCCAAACGCTTTGCGAATGCTCTCATCAAGCTCGGCATCCCACGATCGTTTGGCTGGCGCGGTCGAAGTCTTCGTCGAAAGGTTGCCGCCCATGGACGATGTCACATTTGCACGAATTCCGCAAATTCCACAGGCATTATTGATTTATTGGGTTAGCATTGGGTATATAGAGCTCACGCGACCGCCTCGAGTCCTGGGCCGGCGTTCCGCGTTCCTTATCCAAAGGCTAGGCGCTCCTCAAAAATGGGTCCAGCCTGGGAACGACTCGATCCGCGCGCGGATCTACCTGTTCGGACCTTTGTGTGCTTGCGGCGATCGGCGCGTCTGCCTCGGCGAGGAGTGCGGTTGGTCGCCTGGCGGAGAGGGTACTGGCGGAGAGGGCCCTTTGACTGAGCACCTCCTTCGCCGCTGCCCTCGCTTGCGTGAGCACCGTCAATGCTTCCCTCAAGGCTGCCTTGGACACGTAGGATCGCTTAGCAGCCTCGACAGCGCTGTCCAACTCGGTCACCGTCGCTGCGAGCGCCGTCACGTCCACGTATCGGCGGATCACCGAGCCGTTGGCGGTGCGGCAGGCGGCGCTCGGAGGGAGATGGTGGACGGCGGCTTCTCGGGCGCTCACCAGTGTCTGCATCGCATCTTGTCGTCGCTGGAGAGCGCGCGTCGCGTCGGTGAGCAACCGTTCCGCGACGGATGCTTCTGTTTGGGCAGGGCTTGCGAATCGCACCGTACGACGCTCGTTCTCCGCGGCGCTGACGACCGCACCATCTGCCCCCGTCGCCGCCAGCGCTGCCACGGCGGAGGCGAGGGGCGGCAGCGCGTTCTCGAGCGCCTCCGCCTCGCCGTGCTGACGCAGCCGGTCCCACGCAGCCTGCGCCTGTGCGGAGGCCTCACGGAGGGTGGCCAGGGCGAGGGCGCGCTCGAGGCGTGACTGGGCATCGTTGGTGACGACCACGGCCACTTCGGCGGCGAGCGCCGCGTCAATCGCTTGATTCAGCCGTGGCACGCCAGAGCGAAGCAGCTGCTGCGACGACGCCGCGGCGAGTTGCTTCAGCCCTTGGTCGAGCTTTGCGAGGGCGGCGGTTCGGCGTCCGTACGCTGCCTCTGCCCGCAGCAGCACCTGCCTTGCAGCCTCACAGCTGGCCTCGTCCACGCACGCCCTCGCCGCGTTCTCGATGCTTGCATTCAGCGCCGCCGCTGCGACCACCAGCTGCTCATCACTCACGTAAGCGAGACTCCCGAGCAGCTCTTCGGCTTGCTGCCTGCCCTGAGAGAGCTGGTGGAACGCGGCGTCTCGCCGCCCGATGGCGAGCTTGCACTCGGCGAGCAACACCTGATGAGGGAGGCAATCAGCATACAATCAGCATGCAATCAGCATGCAATCAGCAATCAGCATGGTCGCTCAGCGTGCAGCACCTGCGCTGGATAGGTGGCTGCACCGCCCAGGCGAGCGCGCGAGGCGCTCACGAGGGCGCTCTCGAGCTCCTCAATGCTCGTGAGGAGCCGCTCGGCACGACGCGTGCGCACTAGCAGGCCCAGCGCAGCATGCGCTTGAGCGTGCGCGGAGGCTAGGTGTTGCTCTGCCGCCGCTCGCCTGCGGCGCTCCGCTGCACGCGAGCGCAGCCGGCTTACAAACGTGCCCACGCCCAACGTGAGCCCTCGCTGTGCGGCCATGGCTTGCTCCAAGAGCTCCCGCATCTCCATGAGCAATGACTCCTCCACCATCGCCTCCGTGGCCTCGGCGAGAGCTGCGTTGAGCTCCTCCAAGTCAATCCGAAGCTGCTCGCCGAGGACGGGAGGCCGCGCGGCGCGCACGGCATCGGCAAGGTCGCCAATGGATCCTGCGCTGATCATATTAGGCAAGTCGCCTAATGGATTCTGCTGTGCGTACACGAGATCGCCGAGATTGCCACCGAGATCTCCGAGATTGCCACCGAGATCGCCGAGATTGCCATCCAGATCGCCAGCGACTCCGGCGCCAACATCGTCACCGGCGGCTGCGGCCTCGGTTTCAGCTTCGGTCTCAGCCTGAACCTCGGCGCTGATGCCGCCAGCCCCTCCGCCACCACCGCCGCCAGCACCAAGAGCGCTCGAGACGGCGCCGCCATCCTCGTCCTCATCATCACCACCCGGTGGACGCGGCGGCGGTGGATCCGTCTCCGAGCTTGCAGCCGCTCTCAACCTCTTCTCTGCGCGCGCGCGCTTCTCTTGTGCCCGAATGGCGCTGACGAGCATCGCCGCTGCCGCCTCCAACAGGTCCGATCGTACCCCAGCCACCGTGGCTTCGTGTAATAACGCCTCGAGAGCCGCCACGTCCACCGCCAGTGCCAGTACCAGTGGTGGTGCTGACAGGCCCGCCATGGCCCTCGCGAGGGCCGCCTCGGCTAAGTCACGCCGTCGGCGGGCCGCTTGCTGCGCGTCACTCGCTTCTTGCATCACTTGGCGCGCGTGCGCAATGAGCGCCACCGCCACCGCCGCGCTCTCGGCCTCCTCGATGGCCATTGAGGTTTCGTCCACGTCCACATCGAGCAGCCGAGGGGAGACGGCCGCACGCAGCCTCGCCTCGGCTTCGCGACGCCGGCGTGCTCGGTCACGCCGGGCTCGTTCGAGGGCGGCGCCGTCCGCATACTCGCTCGGTCGTACGTGCTTACGAACCAGATCGCTAGTAGCCACGGCGGTCGCCACGCAGGAGACTGCAGCCGCGGCGGCTCCGAGCGGCGGTGGCTCCGGAGGGTGAGGCGAGTCGCCAGCCCCACCGCCCCTGCCTTTGCCCTCCTCCTTGCCCTTGGACCGCTTGCCCTCCTCCTCCTCCTCCGCGACGGACTCCAATGTGGAGGGATCGCTCGCCAGCAAGCCTTCGAGCAGCACCCCATCCACACCAATGCCTCCCAAGAGAATCCACTCGGAATCCAACTCGTCGCCTCCTGCGCCTTCGATGCTGGCGCCCTTCGCATCAGGGCCAGCAGCACTTGCAGCCACCGCGCCGTCGACGCTCAACGTCACACGTAGCTGCTGCGTGATGGTCTGGTCCGGAAGCGCAATCTTGAGACGGCCGCACCCATCTAATGACTCCGGTACGAGCGCTGAGGCCCATGAGTGAATCTCTCCTCTCCCTCCCTGCAGCTCGACCATGCCAATATTCACCCAAACTGGCACCAAGATGCTGCTGCTGCTGCTGTGACTACTGCTAGGGTCGCTGCTCAGGGCGTCGACAGCTGCCGACAGCGCCCTCACGCCCGCACGCTGGTAGTGCACCACAACGTCGGTTGCGTGCACAGGCAGTGGAAAGAGCAACTCGATCCCGTGAGCAGCTTCGTACGTGCTCATGGGGATCCAAGCGTCAGTAGGGCCCACCATGCAATTCGAAGCCTCGCCCTTGATGCCGCCACGAGCTACGTCACCGCTGAGATCATCTCCATTCTCTTCAGTGAACCGGCCTCCGCGGACGGGCCCTAAGGCCCCCTGTGCTTCGTACGCGAAGTCGCTGCTGCTTGTAAGGTTGATGGCCCATTGATGCACCACCTCGAGCGGGCGTACACCTGCCGCGATGCTCTCGAATGTGGCCAGCGTCGGCAGCGTCGGCAGCGTCGGCAGCGTCGGCAGCGAAAAGGACACGCCATCGAGCGCCACAACGAGGTTCAGGATTGCGACGAGTACCTTTAGCGGTGACTGCCGTGCTCGGTAGCCCACCTCATTGATCAAGGGCAAGAGGCGCGACCGGCACGCGGCGAGCAAAGAGGCGCTCGAGGACGACACGCACGCACAGAGTGCCTCGACTGGGCTCATGGTGTCGCCTTCGCTGTGCACGAGCGGCGAGGACGAGAAGGACGTGGTCAACTGAGATGACGAGAGAAGGATGGACGCCTGTACGTTCGCCCGGATGGATCGAAGTTGAGAGCGCACGCCCGTGGCGCCCACAAGCGAGGTCGAGTACCGTCGCATCATCTCCTCCGCCGCTACATGGAGCCTATGCTCGAGGCCCACGCGACGCGCATTCAGGTCCTCGTTGAGTGTCTCGACGCAAGGCACGCGCTTCGCTTCCACAATGACCCATCCAAAGGCGTCGGGCAGCTGCAAGCTCGTGCAGACAAGGCTCAGCAGAGCAGCTACGACGGTCGCCGGCGTATCCACGAAGAGAACCCAAATTTGGAAGAGGGCCGCCGCTCCCATGAACAGTTGGAGGCTCTTGGCAAGGTACTCCTCCGCCGTTCCACGTACACTCTCCACTTGATCTACGAGGAGCTCAGCTCGTTGGGTGAGAGCGTTCGCAGTGGTGATCGCTCCTTTGAGCCGCTTATCGGTCACGGCCAGAGTCAGCTCCTCGGCGACCACATCCTCATAGGCCTTTGCGTACCTGGTCGCAACCTCACCCTCCGCTGGCTCCGCTTCTCCATCATCGCTCATGATGGGAGTGAACAAAAGGGCAAGGATCGCACCGAGGGGCAACAAGTATGCTGCGCTGATGGGCAGTGGACTATATGCAGCCTCGAACGCCACGGCAGCACAGATGAGCGGCACGCCAAAAATGATGCCAATCACAAGCGTCGAGGAGGGCAGCTGCGGAGGAGCTGCAAAAAGCAGCGGCATCTCTTCGAATGCTGGCGCTGGTGCGAACACTGGCGCTGGCGCTAACGCAGGAGCCACGTGGGGAGCACTGCGTTTGATCGGCTTGAGACCGATGCTCCGTCTCCACTCATCGTGCAGCGCTTGCTTGGCTGCCCATTCTGCCTTGCGATCATCTGCAGTCTGACCCGCACTTGTCAGAGCTCGCGGCGCTGGCAATCGGACCGGAGCAGGCTGCCGTCGCTGCTGCGGGCGTCGTGAGGTACGTCGAGGTGGCATCGGCTCTCCGGAAGGCTGTCCCAAATTCCCGCGGTGGAGACTTGAAAATGCGAAAAGGTCAGCTACTGTGCTGACCTTTTTGTACACACCGATCATAGACACCGAGTACGACGTCCGGTCAGTCGTCATCATGATCACGTGATTCCGTGATTCTGTTCGGATTGTTTGAGGGAGACCAACGCCATCACAGGTGGAGATGACCGGCGGCACTTTACTTGACCATCTTTCATGACATCTTTACTCGACTCTGTAGACTCTAGTGTCATTGTTGTTGTATTCATTTCCTGATCAGGTCATATTGATTTCCTCATCAGGCTCCCAACGCGCGGGAGGAGCATCCCCATGCTGGGGTTGAGCGTCGGTGTCCTCTTTGGGGCTGAGACGCTCAGCCTCGGCCGCCGCCTCGGAGCACGTGCCCAAGGCAAGTGCGGCCTGCTGGGCTGACTCATCCGAGCCGTGCTCGAGTGTGCCGTGCTCCTCTGCAAGGCGCTCAAACCGCGGCCTGGGGCGGCGCGGGATATGGAGGGTCTGCGTGTACCTGCCCAACGGCCTGATCCCAGCGAGGCGCCCGTGCTTTCTCAAGTGCCACGCGAGCAGTGCAGTTGCCACAAAGAGGAGCCCCACGGTGAGTGCCCAGCTGAGCGTCAGAGGATTCGTCAGAGCTTCTGTTGCCTCGGGCACCGTACTAGTCGTCGGTTGCGCTCGTGCAGGCGCCGGTGGCCCCGGTGGCGGTGTCGAGGCGTTCTGCAAGTAGAGCGACGCGGGGCGCCCGAAGCCAGAGAGCGCAATGAGAGCAGCCGGGCACTCGACCGGACGCCACTGGTGCTCCGGGTTGTCCGCTGCCTCGAGCCAGTCCACGGACCACAAACAGCCCGCGAGCGCGGATGCGAGGCGAGGGACGGCGCCGTACAGCGCGTGACAGTGGCGCCGCACGCATGCCTTCCGATGGGAGGCATCGGTCACACTCAGCGGCTCGGTCTCCAAGCACTGTGAGAGAAGGCCACCGTATTGGCGGCCGAGCGGAGGTACCTGGCCCGCCTCCACCCTCCACTGCACGGAGCACGCGTCAAAGAGTCCGACACCTCCGCCAGGGATCATCAGATCGAACTGGCCGGGCGCGACGTCGTACCCAATGTTCGTCGCTTGCACAATCAGGCGCTTACCCGAGCGCGAAAAGTTGAGCTGCGCCGCACCGACGTCGTGGACGAGGCGCGAGCCCGCTCGCGCGAAGCCGGTGAAGCGGAGCTCGAAGCACGTGCCGCACGTCCGACGCGGATCGAAGCCCGGCGTGGCGGCAAACGCGTACGCCGTCCGATTGGATGCGTCATCACGGGTCGCCACGAAGGGGGCATGATCCAAGCACGCGTGCGCTGTGCCGCCCGGCTCGCAGGCACTGACAGCCTCTACGGAGCCTGGTTGAGGGGAGGGCAGCGTGCTGCCGACGGAGTCGCATGAGCGGGCGGCAGGTAGGAAGGAAGGCACGCTCCCAAGCCAGCTGCAGCTGGGCTTACAGCAGTCCCAGTAGCGCGTGGCATAGCCAGGAAGCCACGGCCATGTACCAGGGGGAGTCGAGGGCACGGGCGGGGCGGCGGGAGGGGCGGGCGGCGGGCTGGGCACTGCCGGCCCTTGGCAGTACACGCCGCCACACTCGCCCACGCACCGTCCCGCGTTCCGACCGCAGTAGCTCTGGTCTTCCCAAAAGGATTTGAGTGTGCCGCCCTCGGCGGCATTCGGACCGGAGGCACTGCGTTCGGTGCACCAGGACGGCGCGTGGCGTGCGGGCGTCCATGGGCAACCGCACTCGCGAGAGTAGCAGCCGCCAAACCAGCCATCGAGTGGCGGGTGCGCTGGTGGCATGGGTGACGCAGGGGGCATGGGCAGCGATGGCGGGTGGGGTGGCGGCATCGGCGGTACCGGTGAAAAGGGTGGATAGGGCGGCGCGGTGTAGCCCTCACACCAGACGCCAGCGCAACTGACACATGTCGCCTCGAGCCCATCTTGGCATAGAGGCTCGATAAAGTAAGCGGCGTTCACGTGAGGATCGTGGTCGTTGGTATTTGCACACCACGCTTCGCCGCTCAGATACGGAGGGCATCCACACTGCGGTAGGTAACAGCCGGCCCGCGTCGGCGAGAAAGGTGGACGTGGTGGCGATGGCGGCGATGGCGGCGCGCTCGGTCGCGGTGGCGCGACGGTTCCTTCGCACCAAAGCCCGTTGCAATCCGTGCACTGTGATCGACCGCCGGACTGGCAATAGCTGCTCGGCATGAAGTATCCGGCATCAAAAAGAGGGTCCTCGTCATTTCTATTCCCGCACCACTGCGGCCCATTTGTGTATGGTGGACAGCCGCACTCGCCCAAGTAGCAACCAGTGTAGAATGGCATGCACTCGGAATCGTGGAGGGTCCACGAGGCTGGTCCACAACGACTGACTAGTCCACGTGAGCGAGCGACGCCCGCGAGAAAAATTGAAGCACTCCCAAATATGGGGGTCGGACGGATGCAAGATACCTTGATCATAAACATGATACACGTTCACGTTCACGTTCACGTTCACGTTAAATAGCCATCTTGGCAAGACGCACAATACATGATACATGATTCATCAAGTCGATACGGAGGGACCCACATGATCATTCCGACAAGAGCGTGGGTCAATCCTTCATGAACTTGTCCAACATGTTCGATGAACAATACAAAGTCAGAATCACGTATCACGTATCATGTATCTTTACATCCGTTGGGATGTAGGGATCAAGGTACATGTATGTTAGATGGAAGTAAAGATACATGATACGTGATACATGATACGTGATACATGACTATCGGTCTATCGCCCCCTAGTACATGTATCATGTGACTCCAAGTACTCTCCCCTGTTGCTCTGAGCCTGCGTCGTGGCAGCCCAAAGCCCAAAGGAATCTCGATCGGTGTGGATGTGGCACGTCACTCAAGACGTGAAGATGATGCTGATGCAGAGAGCGCCAGCATGGCCACAAGCCCCTTCGTTCGCAGCGTGCACCCTGCAAGTGTGAACTGACTACGCACCTTTCCAATTTGGCCAAGGCTGACGATCATCTCTGGGTGGGTGCCAGACGAGTAATGCTCACAGAAGCCCAAAGTTACCCGGAATTCCTTCGAGAGATGGGTTTGTGCACGGACAGGCACGCCGCGCATCAAGTTTCGTCAACCAGTTTCGTCAACTGTGCAGCATGTTTCTGAAGATTAGTTTTGCGTCGCGATAGGCCCGAGATGCTGCTCGTTGCCATCGCCACCACGCTGCCAACCTTCAACCTGGCAGGCTCTCATGCTGGCCATGTGTGCGCGCCGAGGCTCGCATGCAGCAGCTCTAAATCTCGCGCGTGCTGCGTCGCCGCACTCGATCAGATATCAATGGACGTGGCCAGCACTGCCTGCACTTTCGAGGCCCCTTGTGATCTAGACTGGTTGGGCTTCGTATCGTCCCTGGCTCTGCCGGTGGGATCGCTCGCTGTCGCAACGGCAGCATATCTGGCCGGAAGCAGCGCTCGTGACGACGATGTTGCTGCGCTCATAGGCTCCAGCGATAACGCAGACGAGCCTGTCCTAACCGGGCTGGAGGCACAGGCGAAGCGCAGCCGAGCACGTCGCGATGAGCAGTTGAAGGGCTTCGCTGCACGATTGCTGCCCCTACAGCAGTTGCTCGGCTGGGAATTCGTCGACTCAGCTGGGATGCCTACGGCAAACGCATGGCTCTTCTTCGTGATCGCGTTGGCGGTGCAAGCCTCTCTGCTATGGGCCGCGTGGCCACGACTGTAGACGCTTGGGCCGTCCACCGATTTAGATGAAGTCAAGTCAACTCAAGTTGTCTGTTGTTTATGAAGTGAATTGACTCGATTTAGTTGACTTGATCCAAAGGCCGGAGTGGTCTACTAATGGTCTCGACTTAAGTCTCCTATATTTCGTAACTTTCATGTTTGAATAAGGGCCGCATCCCTATTCCTACGGTCCTGTTTGGGAATGCAAAGGGGGGTGGACACTATTTTCCATGTTTATAAGGGCCCATCCCGACACCTGTTTGGGAATTGAATGTGAGGGGTTGTGAAACGACCGTTGGTGAGCACACGACTTTACACCGCGCCTACCGGGATGATTTCAATTTGAGAACTTCAATTTCGTCACACTGGTTCACACGGCAAAGTAACAGTGCCCTGTGTGTCCTGTTAACGTTCACACAAGCGCACGAGAAAAGTCGCGCATCGCGATCGTGGCCAGTTGATCGGCCCGGGAGTCGAGGGAGTCGACCTTTCGTCCAGCGTGAAGAGGGCTGTGGGGAGGCGCCGTAGCAGTCCTAAGGGAGGCCAGTAGGTCAAACCGTCTAATCTATTCACACCGGAGTCGAGACGTTGGACGCGCACGGCAAATGAGTTTGTCCTCATTTGAGATGGCGCTTGCATCCGCCAGCTTGGAGAGCCTCGTGGTGGTTTTCCTGCTCTGCCGTGGCCGCGACCTCGACCGCCCAAATACGTGCATCCTCTTTCCTTTCGTCGCCAATGAATGGGCCCAAGTGGTCCTGTGGGCGCACATGGGCAGCGCACCCCACAAGTGCGACCACGTGAATCGGCATGTGAGCACGCTCGTCACCTTCATCGTGTGCGCGGTGCCCGCGTGGTTCACTATCACGGCCTTTATCTTCAACAGAATTCAGACTAGGGAATCGACGCAGAATGCCACCGTTGCGCTATCCTTTTTCTGCGCCTGCGTCGCCGTTGGCATGTTGGTTGAGCAGTACTTCGTCACGACGGGTCGGTGCACGTACATGGGCCCGTGGGGCCAACAAGTCTGGCCGGTGCTCAACTTTTATTTCTCGATCTGGCCCACTTTCCAGCCGTGGGTGGGCTTCTGCGCGGCCGCCTCAAGCTTCGTGGTGTACTTCATGGGCATACCGTTCGCACTCGCTACTTTGCACGACGCTGGAGCCGAGAATATTACGAGCCTGATCGCGCTGCTGATCATCTTCATCGGCCCTCAGGGTGGGGTGCTCATCCTCGTGCTCGGCAAGGAGTGGGGCAGCTTCTGGCTCTGGGCCGCTTCAGGGCAGCTCGCGATCGTCGCCCTCTTCGAAAGAGAGATTTACCAGCTCGGGATCCGGCAAGGGTTCTTCCCAGATAGGCAGGCACTCAGGGAGCTCGCGCTGAGCCTCGAGGAGCTCGAGGCGCGAGCTCAGCGCGAGTCGATCCCCGGGGAGCCCATTGAAGGCGAGTACGAGCCGGTGGCTCAGTTTGAGGGCGCTCGTCTCGGTTGGGTCTACAAGTCAGGAGCGCAAGGCCTCGGCTACTATAACGACCGTCCTGTGATGACTGCCTGCGGCAGCGGCGATGGCGGGCAGCCTCCGATGTTGCAGGAGGACGGCGGCTCCGACTCAGGCGGCGACTCAGGAGGTGACTCAGGCGGCGACGACAACAGCTGCTCATCGCGCTGGTCCATCTCGCGAATCGGGCTATCCGGAGCTCCCAACCCAGAGAAGCAGGGTCTCATCCCGAAGCACGAGCAGGGCCACATCCCGCCCCTCGTGCTCCAGCAGGGGCCCCATCTCATCCCGAAGTGGACAAGTGAAGGGATGGCTGCAAGGATGGCCATGGCTGAAGAACGTATGGCGAGGGAACATGGCATCGACCTCGAACGCGCTCGGAAACTCCAGGCAGAGTACGACGCGATTCGAGTTCGATAGATGAAAAGGTGTTGACACTTCACGCGACGTTACTTGTGCTGGCTGCTGGGTCACCGTCAGTGCGGGGGCTCGATAGGTACGAATCGGAAGCGCGAGTTAGTCGCGAGTTATCAGCAAATTCACACCAAATGAAGGTCGCTGCGCTTCTGCTCTTGGCCGTCGGGTTCACGGACGCACTCATGACGACTCTGGTGCACTTCGCTCCTCCACACGCCAGCCAGCGCCGTGCCGCCGTCCTGCAGCTCGCCTCCTCCTCACGGGCCGAGGACAAGCTCTTGGACAGCATCTCCGGAGACGTGGAGGCTTTTGCCAAGCGCCAGCAAGCCCGGATCGAGGCCAAGGTGCGCGCAGAGCAGGCGGCGCAGGCGCAAGGCTCCAACACGCTTGCGCTCGTCGGCCTTGCCGCGGCGGCGCTCGCTGGCGGTCGCGCTTGGCTCATTGGCAATCGGCTGCAGGCCGAGCTCGAGGCACAGCAATCGCAACCGAAATCTCTGACAGATGGCAGCGCCAACGCCAGTGCGCTTGATCGGCGCAGCCTGGTGCTGTCGGCGCTTGCAGCCACCGGCGGCATAGCACTGGGCATGCGCACTCCAACGCTGCTCGGCAGCAGCGGCAGCAGCGGCAGCGGCGGCAGCAGCAGCAGCGGCAGCAGCGGCAGCAGCGCTAGCAGCGGCAGCAGCGGCAGCAGCGGCAGCAGCGGCAGCCGTGGCGGGCGTGAAAACGCACCTCCATCGGCCATGAACGAGCCCGCCTCGCGCTCGCAGCTGCAAGAAGCGCTCGCCCACGCGGACCAAGCAGCGGACGAGACACGCAGCCTCGAGGAGCGCGCCGTCCGCGCCGAGGCTCGAGCGACGGCGGCGGAATCGGAGCGTGCGGCGGCGGTGCAGGAGGCGGCGGCCGCGCGCGAGGGTGCTGCGACGGCGGAGGCGCAGCTGGCCGAGCTGAGCAGCGCCGCGGCGGCCGCCGGCTCACCCGACGGAGCGAGGAGCAGTGCGGGAGGAGCGACTCTTCACACCTCGGGAGGAGGAGAGCCTCTCGCGGCCGTCTGTGGCGTTGGGCTGCTCGCTGGCGGCGGCGGCTTCGTCTTTGGCGGCGCGCGCGCCGCAGGTGGACCCGCCGCCGCCGCAGCGCTCGTTTCCGAAGTGACGGCGCTCAGAACGAGAAAGCCGAGGCCAGAGCGAGAAAGCCGAGGCCAGAGCGAGAAAGCCGAGGCAGAGCTCGCGCGGGAATTGCGAGCCTTTGAGCAGAAGGTGGGCGCGGCGGTGGCGGCCGCGGAAGCGTTGGCCGAGGCACGCATGCAAGCGGCGCGCGACGCATTCGGCTCCCTCGAAGCCGATCTCCTCGAGCGGGAGCGGGGCGCCATCGCCGCGGCCGCGCTCGAGGTGGAGGCACGGAGAGCGGCGGAGCAGCTCCGGGAGGCGGCGGAGACGCAGCTGGCGGCAGCACGTCGGGAGGCGGCGCTGGCGGCGGCGGAGGCTGCCAAGGCCGCCGAAGCTCTGCGAACTGAGCGGAGCACGCGCGCCAAGGCACAGGACTCCATAACGGAGATGCAGCGCATGACACGCGACGCGACGCGGGCGGCCGAGCGCGCCGTGCTGGCAGAGTCGGGGCTGCGAGAGGAGGCTGCGGGCCTGCGACGGCGGCTGGCGGAGGCGATGGCAGCACTTGCGGCGGCGAAACGGGCGCAACCGCCGTCGTCCTAGATTTCGCTTGGTTTTCAGTTCGCTTCAAAACGAGGACGAGTCGTAATCGCCCGTGCGGTATCCGGATAACGCGGGATACTTATTATTATGACCGGGCGGTACCGCGTAATCGACCGGACATGGGACATCACAAGGCGATAGAATTTAGAAACGGAATTAAGCAAAGAAGGGAATCGCTCAATACACAGCCGCCGAGAGAGGACGCGGAAACAGTGAAACCTCGAGTTGCGTTTACGTACTTTGTACTTTAGTCTTCACTAAGTCTTCACATGGGCCGTTACGGCACCTCGTCAATGCGCCTTGAGATCATTTGTATGACGTGAGATAATGAAGTATTAGTATAAGCGGCCCGGCCGCTCCAAGAGCTCGAGCAGCTCGTCGCTGGCTGCATGCCGCCTCGCATACTCGACAATCGAGACGCCGTCCTCGACGGCGAGCGGGCTGGCGCCCGCCTCGAGCAGCGCGCGCACCGCGCCGCAGTCCCCGTGCAACGCCGCGAGTGTGAGCGGGTGTGTCCCGAGCTCATCGACGCTATTTGGATCGGCGCCCGCCGAGAGGAGCGCCGTTATGAGCGCGACCGAGCGCCGCGCCTTGACTGCGTCGAGGAGCATCGCGGGGGTGACGAGCGCGCCGTACCCATGCTCGACCAGTCCGAGCACATGTCGCGTCTCCTCCGTCGCGAGCGCTGTGCCGAGCGCGCGCCGCACGTGCTGCTCGGCCTCGTCGCCGAAGCCATGCGTGGCCGCGAGGCTGGCGAGTTGCAGCGCAGCAGGCAGCCGGCGCGGCGGTGGGTGGCGCGACGACGTACGGCGCGACGAGGGGCCCCGTCCCACCCGAAAGGGCACCGCGCCGTCACGCAGCAGCCGTTGCGCGAGCGGGGAACGACGAAGGAGCGCCGCGTGATGGAGCATGCTCGCACCGTGACGCGAGCAGTTGGCTCGTGCGCCGCGGCGCAGCAGCGCGTGCAGCACCTCGAGGGCAGCGCGCCCCGACGGGATGTGGAGCGCGAGCCAGAGCGGGCAGTTGCCGTCGGCATCGCGCGCATTCGCGTCCGCCCCTTCGGCGAGGAGCTCGCGCACAGCTGCCGGCAGCGCTTTTGCATCGGTCGCAGCGAGGCGCTGAGGCTCCGTCAGCTCGCTCAGGCGGTAAGTGGTGAGGCGCCGAGTCCGGGCGGCAGTGCCGCGCGATGCGATCTCGGTGCGCAGGGCGGTGATGCAGCTGCTTGATGCCTGAGGCGGCGTGCAGCTGCACGACTCCTCATCGGACGCAGCCTCAGCAGCGTCGTCCTGATCGGACGGTGCCGCCGGCTCGTCAACGCTGATCACCTCCGGGCGGCTGTTCACGCTCGCCACGAGTAAGGCCAGCAGCTGCGACGTGGCTGATGGGCCGAGTTGGCCTGCCTCGCCAGTTGTGGCAGCGCTAGCGCCAGCCTCGCCGGTTGCAGCGGCGGCCTCTGCGCGTATTCCAATCGCCGAGTCGATCATGGTCGTCAAGAGGTCTCCATCGTCGTCATCGAGTCGCAGACGCTTTCGCGCATGTCCAAGCGCAAACTGCAACAGCGTGTCGCTTGACATTGGCGCCTCCGTCTCGCGCGGTCAATCCCGCTGCGAAGGGGCTGGGAGCCCCTCGCCCGCCGTCGATCGTTTCAGAATTCGTCAAGTGCGGAAAAACGACCTTTCACGCTTACACAGCTTAGTCTCGTCCATAGTCAAAGTTCATCAGGAGCGTGCTCGTTACGAGTCGCGCTCCCGCCGCTCCCGCCGTGGGCGGTGGGTACTCGTCCGGCGTCTCAAATTTTTCTGGGAACGCGTGGCGCAGCTGGCGAATGGCGCGCCGGGTCGCGGGGACGGGGACTGCGCACGCGATGCGGTACTCGACGGTTTTCTCGATCTCAGCCTTGAAGGTTGATGGCGAGAGCTCCATCTGGCGATCACCGAAAGGATTCTCGGGTTTGAGGTCGCCGGTGCTCGCAAGCACGCCGCGAGCACCACTGGTGGGGCTGCCGCGTTTGCCCCGGGGGTCTGAGCCCTTGGCTGTGGAAAGCCGCGTGGGCGACGACGCCGAGTGCCGCAGCCGGAGCGGCAGCGTCGAGTCCTCCTCGACAGGCGACTCCATCCCCAGATGGCCACGCGCCAAAAAGGCGGGTGAGAGCTTATGCGGAAGTGGGACCGAGGCTGCGAGCGACCACGCCGCCTTGTCGAGCGCGCACTGGTAGTAGCCGGGACCGACAAGGCCTAGCCCACCCTTGGGTGTGAAGCACGAGGGCTGCGATGAAGCGATGAAGGCTGGGGAGGGGCGCGTACGTGCGAGTTGCTTTTTGAGCGGCTCGAGCGCTTCAGGAGTCGTGGATGCCTGCGACCGGATAGGACTCGTATCCAGCACCGGTGATAATGTCCAAGACCGAGGCGGTGACGATGATGTCCACGACCGAGGCGGTGAGGGCAGAGGAGCCAGCGCCTCAAGTTCCTTTTTTGTGCGCTTGGCCAAGCGGAAGCGGCTTGGGCTGCCGGACAGGGAAGGCGAAAACGTGATCCCAGTGATGCCACCGTCAGCATCGGCCGTTGTCGCGCGACCCGGCTTCCAGCTGTTAAGAATCATCCTTTTGCGGGTTGGACCACTTGGAGATGATGCACCTCGTCGGCAAGTCCAGTCGCGAAAATGGAGCGAAAGGAATTCTGTTAGACGAAACTTCATGAAACGTTAAGTCGCCAGACAGTCGGTCACGCAAAAGGGCCTAAATGCGCAGTTGTTCCTCCCGTGAAGGCAAGCACACAGCTCTGCTCCAGGGGTACCCCCAGCAGGCCACCTTCTCTTTCCCGCTCCGCTTCAGAAAATTTCGGTATCCGTCCATCTGCGTCTTCTCTCTCGACGTGCGCGTGCGTCGGGGTCTGGATGCGCCTCGTCTCTCTTAATCTCGAGCTCGAGCTCGAGCCGTTGGGCGCGCCGCCTCGGCCGACGCCGCCCTGACAAGCCCACGCCGCGCCCACACTCAGGGCAGGTGCGACTTGGTCAGCTTATTGTACCGATTGTACCCAACGCCGGTGAGAAGCACGATGAGGAACAGCAAGAAGTAGAAAGGGAAGCCCCAGCCGCCGCCGCCGGACCCCATGGCGGCGACCTTGCCCCTCATCTCGGCGAGGCTCTGCTTCGTGTCCTTGATGGAGCTGTGAAGCTCCTCAGCCTGCTTCATCTTCTCCGTCACGGCATTCATGGAGTCGCTCTTCGCGTCCAGGTTCTTCTTGGTCGTCGAGACACCTGTTTTGAGCGCGTTCACTGCGGGCGGGAGGGCGCGCGCGTCGAGTGAGCGAGAACGCGCGGTCAGCGCAGGCCCACAGGCGAGCGGCGGCGGCTGCGGCAACAGCAGCAGCAGCAGGAGCAGCAGCAGCAGCAGCAGCAGCAGCAACGGCAGCAGCAACGGCAGCAGCAACGTCGGCAGCGGTGTCAGCAGCGTCGGCGTCGGCGTCGGCGTCGGTGACAGTGGCGCGCTCGCAGTGGGGAGATATGGTGCCAGGAGAGGCGGCGGCGGAGGCGCGCGCTCCTCGCGAGATTTGATCTCCTCGCGAGATTTGATCGGCGCCCGCATACATTGGAATTCGAGCTGCTGCTTGAGCGTCTCCACGTCGGCGCTGAGCGTCTTGATGGCCTCGGCCTGAGCACGCAGCACTCGCTGGTAGTCGCGCTGCAGCGCTTCAGGCGGGCGCAAATCGAACTCGGCCAGCGCCGACGCCTTCGCGTCGCGCTCCGCCTTCTCCCATCGGTCGTAGTCGTCGTTAGGCTCGTCATCTCCCGCAAGCGGCCGCACGATCAACTGGATGATGTCATGGTTGTCGACGAGGTCGCCTGTGGCGGAGGAGATGCCGAAGAAGGCGGGGTTGGGCAGCTCGACGTCCTTCATCTCGAAGCAGTTGTACCTGATGATGGAGGCAATCAAGAGGTCATCAGTGGCCATCATCAGTGGCCATCATCAGTGGCCATCGCGTGCTTCAATCTCGAAGCAGTTGTACCACTCTTTGTTCAGGTTCGGACTGGTCTGCTGGAGCCGCAGCTTGAGCTTCTTGTTCTTGTAGCTCAGGTGGACGCGCGTGTGGTTGCGTACGGAGACGTCCTCACGACCCTCGTTGTACCGGAACTCGTACGAGCAGCCCGAGTTGTCCGCCGCGCCCGGCATCGCCTGCTTCTCCTTGGTCTTCGAGTCCGGGATATACTCCTGGGTGCCATCGTTTATCACAGCGTAGATGTATGGATGCTTGTGGTGGTGCGAGTGGTCAACGTTCTGGAAGGTGTCGAAGAAAAGGCCAAGACCGTTCCACTTATCCTCGCGGGCGAAGACAGGGCCCTCGATGTGGTCGTGGGCCTTCACAAGCCAGAAGGCGAGCCCGTCGCCATAGAGGTGTGGCGAGTTGCCCGAGGCACGCAGCTCAAGCATCACGCTCCAATCGGACATGGTAAACGGCTGCTGCGATGCGATCCAGCCCTTGGAGCCCTGTACCTCTGCTGTGAGGCGCAAAAAATTCTTGTGCGCAACCGCTGTGCCGCCGAGGTCCCACTTGTTGATCTGCCGCTGACCCGTGTAGGGGTTGATGTCCTCGTACGGCGCAACGAAGGAGAACTCCTTGGCAAAGTTAGCCTCCCTCTGAGCCTGCGCGCAGCCGCACGCTAGGCACGACGCGAGCACAAACGCCCGTCCGAGCCGCCACGGCTCCGACCTGCCCATGGTCGTCCGAAAGCGACGCGCCGGCGAACGGAGACGCGAATCGTGGGGTGCTGACGTGCACTCCCAAGGAAAAAAATCAAGACAAGTCAAGTCCGGGTCAAGTATGGCCTGTTCACATCGTGACATGATAACTCTACCGGTGCTTTTCCTTGCTTTGCGTGTTTTTCGGCAGCTGTTCGGGCGACCAGGGTATAAACTGACTGACGGACTTCCGTTTTTACACGCGTTTACAAATGGAAGTAGCGAGCACTCTATTGGAAGAACTCACGCGATCACACTCGCGACCGCCTGCGCCTCGCCGCCTACGAGCGCCTCGCACACGAGCTCGACGCGCTTCTCGGCATCGATGCGCAGCTTCACCACAAGCGCCTCTGTCTTTTCAGGCAGCGCCCGCAGCGCGAGGGAGGCGACGACGCGGCACGCCGAGGCCGCCACCGGCTGCGCCGCCGCTGCCGCCTCGGAAGCGCCGCCGTCGGCCGCCGCCGCACCGTCGGCCGCCGGCACGGGCGGGAGCGCCATCTCGACCAGCGTGAGGAGCACGGGCAGTGACGTGGCGTCGGGTGGCGCGAGGCGTACTGAGCGCTCGAGAGGCACGGCCGCTCGCACCTCCACGAGCGGCACCACTGTCCCACCCTCCGCTACGAGGCCAAGCGCGCGTGGCAGCCGCCGGCGTGCGCAGAGCGACACGACGCGCTCCTCCCCGGGAGAGTCCGGTGCGACCATTGGCTTGAGCATCGCGCCGGCATGGGCGGCGCCGCGCACGACGCTCTCCTCGGCCGTGCCGCCAAAGTGCATCGGCGACGCCGGGCAGAGGGCCGCTAGGGCTGCTTGGACACGCGGCATGCGCGCACCGCCGCCCGCAAGGAGCACTGCGTCCACACGGGAGGCGTCGAGGCCCGCGCCCGCGAGAGCGCGTGCACCGAGCGCGGCGGCGCCCATGGCGGTGGAGCCCGTGAGGTCCTCCATCGTCGCTCGAGAGACCGTCGCGACATAGTCCGCGCCGTCCGCCTCGACCGTGATGGTCGCCTGGGGCATGGTCGAGTGCTTGGCGACCTGGCATGCACTCAGCAGCCGGCTCATCGCGCGCGCGTTGTCGCTCAGGTCGATGCGCTGTCGACGACGGATCTCCTTGACAACGTGCGCGCGCAGAAGGACGTCCACGTTGTTGCCCCCAAGCCCTCGCTCCACTACGCACGAGCGGATAGCATACACATCCGTCGCAGTGCGCACGCCGTCGCCCGCGCCCTCGGCGCCCGGCACGGCGCCAGGAGCCGCCACGCTCGGCGAAGGAAGGATGCGCTCCACCACCGCAGCGTAGCTCGAGCTGCCGCCGACGTCCACGACGAGGAGCTGCTGTGGACGTGGCGCCGCAGTCGGTGCTGCTGTCGGTGCTGGAGCGACACTCGGTGAAGGGTGACCCTCGGCGGCAGCGGCGGCGGCGGCGGGCGTCTCGGCGGCGGCGGCGCTGGCGGTCGCGGCGGCCGCGCCCGCACCCGCGCCGACCGTCCGCCCATAGAGCAGCGCCACGCACAGCGGCGCCGGCAGCATCAGCTTCACGCGGATCGCGCCGATCTGCGCCGCCTCCTTGAGCGCCTCGCGCTGCCGCTCGGAAAAATCGGCTGGGACGGCGACGACGGCCTCCTTCATCGGCTCGTTCGCCCACGCGTCCGCGTCCGCGCGCAGCCGGCCGAAGAGCAGCGACAGCAGCCGCGAAGCCGCGAAGCTCTTCGCCTCGCCCTTGAGCTGCACGTTGACCTGCGGCGCGCCGTCCTTGCCCTTGGTGACGTTGAAACGCCAGCTCGCCATCTCGGTCTGGAAGTCCTCGTCGTCGTACTCGCGCCCGAGCAGCCGCAGCCCGTCCACGATCGTGTTCTCCTTGTTGCGCACGAGCTGGCTGCGCGCACTCTCACCCAGCAGCGTCTCGACCTCGGTGAACGCGATGCACGACGGAGTGGTGCGGCTGCCCTGCTCGTTGGCGATCACGTCGACGGCACCCTGCCGGTAGACGGCGACCGAGCACGACGTGTTGCCGAGGTCGAGGCCCATCACCAGGGAGGACGCCATTATGACTCGTCGGCGCAAGCGAGAGCGTCGGTAGATCGTGATGGGGGCACGTGCCGACAACTATGAATCATTCAAGTACCGTAAAAAGACTCCGGAATAAGGATCGACCGCTCCGCCGGCGAAAACCTCAGTAGAAGCCGCGCACCCCCTTGTATGCATGCACGGAAAAAATATGTTCGACCCGTAACAAGAAAGTGCAACGCTGTTCGAAAAAAATTCGCGGTAGGCGACTCGGGACCAATCCACTGGGGATACTAGTGCAAAAATGAAGCTCGTGCACATCGTCCTTGGCCTTGTGGCAACAAGCCACTGCAGCACGCCTCCACAGTCGCCGCCGCCGCCGTCGCCGTCGACGACGCCGCCCCCGTCGCCACCTCCGCCGTCACCGCCGTCGCCATCGCCGCCGCCACCGTCGCCCCCGCCCCCGTCGCCGTCACCGCCGCCGCCGTCACCATCGCCGCCGCTGCCCCCGTCGCCACCTCCACCGTCACCGCCGTCGCCATCACCGCCGCCGCCATCACCGCCGCCGCCGTCGCCGTCGCCGCCGCCGCCCCCGTCGCCACCTCCGCCGTCACCGCCGTCGCCATCGCCGCCGCCGCCGTCACCGCCGCCGCCGTCACCATCGCCGCCACTGCCCCCGTCGCCACCTCCGTCGTCACCGCCGTCGCCGTCGCCGCCGCCGCCGT
>ENA-UOXO01000577-UOXO01000577.1-mixed-culture-metagenome-genome-assembly--contig:-NODE-577-length-27876-cov-38.388843_pt1 | contig 27876 bp, 21 predicted proteins | sample MGYA00238162_ERZ761640 | MGnify/ENA primary metagenome ERZ761640 (study PRJEB28914, sample SAMN08778297) | mixed culture metagenome | isolation source: Freshwater growth medium | place: USA...
AAAGACGCACCAGCCGCGCTCGTCGTACGGGCGCTCATTGTACAGCGTGTCGACGGCGTCGCACAGCTCTGGCCATGGCCCCGCGCGTTTAGCGGCGAGCGCCGCCTCGTGTGACGCGAAGCGCACGACGGGCGGGTTGCGCGTAGGCTCGAATGCGACGATGGTCCCGAAGCTGCCGAGCGTCTCGCGGACGGCAGCCTCGCCCTTCGTGGCCTTCAGCCCAAAGAGGCACAACGCACCGTCGAACGCCTCCGGACGGGGCGGGATCTCGCGCGACTGCAGCACGGTGGTGCCGACGGCGGAGGCGTACACGTCGGCCATGACCATGATCGCGCGCTTGAAGGCGGCGCTCTCGTCGGGCGTGCGATCGCGGTCGGGCAGGTTCTGGAAGAGCGAGGCGTAGTCCCAGAAGACGCCCTCAATGTGCGGGTGCTCGTCGAGGGCGGCGAGCACCATGTCCAGGCGCGCGCCGTCCGGGTCGCACTCACCAGGCGATAGCCAGCCGTGGGTGAGCGCGCCCACGCCGCGGTTGCCGCGCCTCAGCAGCGCGACGGCCTCCTCAGCAGAGAGGAGCGGCGGCTTTTTCCCCGGTGCGAGGAAGAGCGCCTCGAGCTCCTGCCGCCGCTTCAGCCGCCTTTCGTTCGGTTGCCGCAGCAGCCGCCGCAGCCGCCGCAGCCACGAGACTCGCAGCAGCTTGATGTCGCCGGCACGGAGCGCGTCGGCGAGCCGGTCGTCGAGTCCCGAGAGGACGCGAATGATCTCGGGCGGTGCACCCATGGGCACAGTGGGCTGCATTGCGTCGTCGTCGTCAATGTCGTCGAGGTTGGTGTCATCCCCGTCGTCCGAGGCATTTGGCTGCGTGGGGCCATTGGACGGCCCCGATGAAAACAGCCCACGCGGAGTGAAGGCTAGCACAATCGCCTCGATAATGGAGTTGCCGATCTCGACAATCGGGTTCTTCGTCTCGACCGCCGCCTCTGCCTGCGCAGCCTCTGCCTCCGTCGCCACTCCGGCCGCCGGCTCCACAACTTCCGTAGGCATGGTGTCGGTCGTCTCGGGCCCTGGTTCGGCAACTTTCACGTCTTCTCGTGCTGCCTCCGACACGTCAAGGCCGAGACTCACTAGTTTCCTCTTTTCTTGTTCGCCAATATGGACGAGGAAGACCGACCGCTCTTGCGCCGATGCACCTTCGTAGGCGGCCTGGATGTCCGCGTCTGGGCTCTCGACGGTCAAAACAGAGGCACCCGCACCCATGCCGCCTCGGACGCGCATCATCCCCGCAAGTCGCTCCGCAGCCGCCTCCGCCTCTGCCTCCGCCTCCGCCTCCGCTGCCTGAGCCGCTTGCGCCGTCTCTGCAACGGCGTCGTCGACGTCGTCGAGGTTGGTGTCGCCCCCGTCATCCAAGGCATATGGCTGCGCGGGGCCAATGGCGTGGCTGAAAAGACGTCCGAACTCGGACTGTGCGCCTATGGCCACGGTGGGCCGCACAGCGTGCTCCTCGTCGTCGTCGATGTCGTCGAGGTTGGTGTCGTCTCCGTCGTCTTCCAAGGCTCCCTCTGAGACAGCGTCCAACGCAGACTTCCCCTTTTTCTTGACTTTGCCGCGGCTGGATTTCTCCTTCTTGCTCGGACTGTTGCCGCGATGGCTTGGGGTGATGCCGCGATTGCTCGGGGTCCCGCCGCGATGGCTCGGGGTGTCGCCGCGGTGCGAGTCACTACCTGATGCTGGCAGCTTGCCCTTGTCCTTCTTGCCCGTGTCTTTCTTCGGAGCCATGGCAATGCGGTAGTTACCAAACCCTTTCGAAGCCGCGGCTGGTGAGCCGCTTGGTGGCAGCGAGGTGAGTGCAGCGAGGTTGGGACGGAAATGGACGAGGCTCTCTAGATAGCTCTCCGAGCATTCCGGAAAAGGTCTCGGTGATTTTGAACCGGAGTTTTTGAACCGATCACTTCATTCCCACGATTCACACATTGATCACCCTTCTCTTACCCACAGCACGGAGGCGCTCGGGCAGCATTCCGCTTCTCTTTACTCGACAGCATTCACACCCGCTCTTTCTGCAACGATTGCTGCCGCGAGGGGTGGAGGCGGCGCGCGCTCGCGCGTGCAGCACTCCACTATGTTCTTCAGTCCATGAATCCCAGATTATTCACGTCATTTCTGGCACTTCTCCCGCTCAGTGACGGCCTTCCATAACGATTTGCGCGGCGGCGTGTCCATCGAGCATGCCATCTTTGAGCCTTCCACCAACCATCACTATATCAACGCGCTCATTGCTGCTGTTCCCCGCCGCCGCGACCGCCGCGGCGGTGCTGCTCCTGCTCCGGCGCCGACGCTCCTCGGGCTACGGCGTGGCGGCGCGGTTGTGCGAGCCGTGCGAGCCTGCAGAGGGCGAGGCGGTGACGGCTGGCGGAAAGCGACCGCTGCCGGAGGCGCTGACGCCGAGCTCGTCGCCGGGCGTGCGCTTGACGCCGCGACGCGCTCTCCTGGGTGGCGGCAGCCCGCGCGAGATCGGACTGAGCAAGGACGTGGATGCGACAACGAAGCGCGAGAACACCATTGACTGGCACGACTACTTCATGTCGGTCGCGATGCTGTCGGCGTTCCGTTCCAAGGATCCGAACAAGCAGGTGGGCGCGTGCATCGTCGACCCGAAGCGCCAGCGCATCGTGGGCATTGGCTACAACGGCTTCCCATGGGGATGCAGCGACGACGATCTGCCGTGGGCGCGCACAGGGACGAGCAAGCTCGAGACGAAGCATCTATACGTGTGCCACGCGGAGATGAATGCTATCTTCAACAAGAACTGCTCGTCTCTCGAGGGCTGCCGCATCTACACCACCCTATTTCCATGCAACGAGTGCACCAAGATGATCGTCCAGAGCCGGCTGCTGGACGTCGTATACCTGTCCGACGAGAAGCACGACGAGCTCTCGACGGTGGCGTCGCGCCGGATGCTCAAGCTGGCGGGGATCCCGTTCTGGGAGCACAAGCCCGCCTCGCCGCGCATCGTCATCGACTTCGAGTCGGAGCTCGCGCGATGACGAGGGTGGCGAGAGAGGTGGTGATGCGGGCAGTGACGCCAAACGACGGGCGGGCCTGCGCGCGCTGAGGCGTGCGAAAGTGCGACCGCTCGCGCCGAGGGCTCGCGTCGTCGGTCAAGACTCAAGTGTGCAAGCAAGTTTGTATTCAATGCTTCAATAGGAGGTGTCTATGACAGTCTGCTATACCGAAGAATCATTGCGAAGAATATCTGAGCCTCGAGGGCGAACAACCTCGACCCACGGACGCCGCGGCGACGCGCGTCGCGCGTCGGGGGGTTCGGTTACTTTCACCCTTGGTTTTCGGTGACCCTGAGTGTGGGGAACGGATTGAGTTTCATCCATAAGTATACAATGTGGCTGTCAGCAGCTGATGAAGCACAATCTAAATTCGTCAAAGCAAGCGGGATGTGCAACATTTCGTCAGGTTTTGTCAATTAGGCCCAGAAGTCCGTTTTCGTTCATCCCTGATCCTGTGCACCCTCGTGATTCGCCCTTCTTCCGAGCACATCATCAATGCCACCCAAGCAGGCCAACCAACCTACATCCCTCAAACCTCCGGGCGACGTGCGGAGTCCAGTCTCGAACACGGTTCACAACCAGGGCAATAGCATCAAACCGTCGGGCAATAGCGCTAAACCGCCGGGCAAGTAACTGGTCTATCGACTGGTCTAAAACCTTTGCAGACTATCTCGACCCAGTCGTGGGCAGTAAGATCGAGGAGCTGCGAGGTGGCGATGACAGGCGATGACGGAACAGTCGGGGCCAGGAGTACTGGATCATGGACTCATGCCGTTGGACTCAGGACCCAAGGTGCATACTCTGTCTCATATGCTCTGTCTGCACTGCAGCGACGAACGACGAACCAATGTCAAAGATGTGTCGTCGTGTTGTGATAGTGGTCCGGCTCGCCTTCGCGTGTGGGATGTTTGAAGTTGTCGGAAGTGGGTTCTGGGAATAAATAAGACTCGTATTCAACAAAATTCGACGACGAGTCGACAACGCTGGGAACGCACACCGACGCGCGACCCGCGCGTCGCGGCCTCCGCCAGTCATGCCGCCAGTCCGCCACGCCCCGGACGTCGCCGCGGGACGTCGGACGATCCTCTCGATTGGATCGTTGCTCGTTGGCAAGCGCCTTGGGGACTCGCTCCGGACGATCCCCCGGCGAAACTCGGCATCCACAGCCCGCTCACAGCGACAGGAGCCGGCGGCCGCGGCGGGCCCGTCGGCACACTGCGCTGCGATACACCGCGCGCGCACACCGGCACAGTCAGGCCGGCGGAAACGTTCACGCGGGACTCGCGCCGCGGCGCGCGACGCGTGTCGCCGCGGTTGCGTGGCGGGCGTAATTACATAGGAATTTTTTCGCGCGATACCGATACGACATCAGCTGACGCATCGGCGTACATACTACTACATAGAGGAGTGAGGACGAGTCCGAGATCCCGGGAGTCCGAGACCCCGGCGAACGCGCGGGCGCTCAGTGTCAGACGAGCGAGCCGAGCAAGAGGGCCAGGAGCGAGAGGGCGGCGAAGACGTTGTACGCGAGCGCGTAGCCGCCCTTGGCCAGGAGCGCCTTGGTGAGCACCGGGCCGAGGAGCGCGGCGCTGCCAAAGGCGGTGAACAAGAAGGAGTAGACGGCCGCGCCGTTGGCGCCAAAAGTGCGGAAGCAGTGGGCGGGGAACATGACGAAGTTGCCACTCATGCAGAAGAGCATGACTTGGGTGCCGAGGGCGAAGGTGAGTCGTCGCTCGGCGAGCTTCCGATACACCAGCATCGTGGAGGCCTGCAGCGCCGTGAGCGTGAGGAAGCAGCGCCGGAACCCAAACTTGTCCGACATGGTACCCCAAAAGAAACGGCCGGCTGCGTTGCCTCCGAGGGCAGCGATGGAGCCGACGAGGGCGAGAAAGGCCTCTGAGTTGAGGTTCGGCTGCTTGAGCGCGAAGGTCTTGTAGCTCGAGGCGATGTTGATCCCCGAGGTGGCCGACATGATGATCATCAGCCAGAGCTGAGCGAAGCGCCAGGAGCACAAGTCCGACACGACGGAGCGGCACGGCGCCGTCGCGGGCGCGTCCGACACGATAGAGCGGCACGGCGCCGTCGCGGGCGCGGGCCGTTTGGGTGCGAGACGCGGCAAGGGGACGCCAAAGCGGTTCTGCCAGAAGGGGGGTGGCAAGGGGTGGCAAGGGGCGCAGGAGGGGTGGGAGGGGTCAGGAAGGCACACAGGTTCCAAATTAGGGCAAAGGAGACGTTCGCTTCCAAGTTTGGCAAGGAGACGTTCGCGGGCGGCGCGGGCGGCGCGGGCAGCGGGCAGCGGCGTGCCGGCGTGGCGGTATCGGCGCCGTAAAACTGGCCGGCACCCGACGTTCGCAGCCATCGGAGCCACGCCAGCTCCGCATCAGCCCTAACACAAGCCCGCTCGCCGCCGCCGTCGCCGCCGCCGCTGCCGCCGCCGCCGCCGCCGCCGCGAGGTCTGCTGCTGCCGCTGCTGCCTCTGGCGAGCGCGGGCGCGGCGGGCGCGGGCGGCAGGGTCGCGTGTGCCTGTGGCTTGGGAGACGGCTTGGGCGGAGCCCGCCCCATCCGCTTGAAGAACTCGAGGATCGGGTCTGCGGGAATGAGGCGAGCGCCGTGGTGAGCACTTGCATGCAATCGGTGGTCCGCTGGTGGGAGGCGCGAGCGCGGGACGTGGGAGACGTGCATCCAAATTTGGGACGTGGGAGACGTGCCAAGCATCCAAATTTGGGTCGGAGAGCTTCTCAAGCGTCTCCGCAGGGCATTGCGAGGCGCGCGTGTGCGCGGCTGCGTACACGTCTTGCCGAGCGCCGACGGGTTGGACTGGAGCGCCGCGCCCGTGAGCGCGAGCGCTGCATAGCACAGCGAGAGCTTGCGCAGCACGCCAGGCCAGCGCGCGTAGACCTCTGGTGGGAAGGCTCCGCCGACTGCGTTGACCTTTTGCGGGTTGAGGAGGTGCGTGCAGAGCATGTTGAAGAAGAAGGCGGACGAGCCCAAGCCTGTCATGACCACGCCCTGCACCGAGCCCTTCTTACCCGGGAACCAGCGGCCGCCCGTGATGAACGGCATCTGATACGAGAGACCGATGCCAAGGCCGAAGAGGACCGCATAGCTGAGGACGAACTGGGTGAGGGTGGTCGCGGATGAGGCGAGCCAGAGGCCGGAGGCCATCATGGCGCCGCCGAGAAGCGCCGTCAGCCGCGGGCCGACGAGCGACTCGAACAGCGGGCCGAAGGGCATGCCGCACATCTGCGACAGCAGCGTGAAGGCGAGGACGAGTCCCGCGTCCGAAGGGCCCTCGCCGCCCTCGGGCGACCAGTACTTGAGGGAGGCGGGCATGTAGGTGACCAAGTTGCCCCAGCAGTACAGGCTGCCGCACACGAGGTGTATCATGACGCCGCCCAGGACCGCCAGGTATCCCTTCGTGAGCGGCGCCGCGGGCTCTGGCATGGCCTTGCCGGCGATGAGGTCTGTAGATGGCGCCGTGTGCGCCAGCGGCGCACTCGGCAGCAGCGGCTTGCGTGCGCGCAAGCCTGGCCGATCGGCGGCATGAGCAACCGCAGCCAGGAGCGCGAGAGTTGCCACGAGACGCAGCGAAGGCATATTCCGCCGGACGGTTCTGTCCTGATGAGAAAGACGAAATTTACCGGTTCTGACGAGTCTTCGCAAAATGCGGTCAGCTCACACAGAAGGCGAGCGGGAAAATCAGTGGGTGAGTAAGGAGCGAAGAGAGCGAGTCACTCCCTCACGGACAATCTGTGTGGGCGATCGTGGAACTTCGAACCGATGTATAGGCTATAGCTTTGTTAGCGTGGATAGTCGATAGATCATCTTTTAGATCGACGCCTCGCCGGTGCGTCGTCGAAACGACAAACGTGGAGCACTCCGAATATCCGATAGAGATCCCCTTGAGTCCAGCCGGAGTTCTATGGTCTATGCTGCTCTTGCAGCGCATCCGTCAACAGCCTCTGCCACTCTCGGTTCTGCGTGTCGTGCTTGATGTTGAGCAGCGCGTGCTCCATCGCGAGCTGCCGGTTCTTCTCCTCCAGTCCGGCCAGGGCCCCGCGAAGCTCGACGAGCTCCTGCTTGTTCTGGTGGGCCATCTCGAGCCGCAGCGCGCGCAGCCGCTTGATCTCCTCGCGCGCTTGGATGAGCGCGGCCGCCTGCCGGTAGGCATGCTCGCGATACGCCTGGCCATTGATCATCGCGCCACTCTTGCCCGTCGCGTCATTCTCGATGACGGCGTCAGGCCCGTCCCAGCGCACGCGGCCGCGGCCGCGCAGGTGATGATTGGCAATGTGGCAACGGCACGCCTTGCCTTCGAGCTGCTCGGGCGGCGTGCCCTCGAATGTGGAGAAGGCGGAGACGCTGTGGAAGGACACGTGGCGCGCCTCGAAGCAGCCCGAGCCGTCGCACGTGTGAATGATCCACGGCAGGTCGCTCTTGCCGTGAGCGCGGAGTGCTGGCGGCACAAAGTGAATGAAAAGCGCCGTGGCTCCCTCCTCGCTCGCCGCATCGCCCTTGTCGATCATCTCCTGAATCGCAACCAAGCGCGCCTCAAACTCGCTCACGCGTCCCTGCGCGTCCTGCGCCGCATCGCGCGCTTCCTCAATGCAGGCATCGAACACTTCCGGAAACTGCGCCCCGTGCTTCAGCCGGACCCAATCCAACGCGGAGCCGGCAGAGGCCTCACGCAGCTCGGCGAATTTTGACTGCTTGGCGCGCTCCCTTTCCTTGACGGCGTCCTCGCACGCACGCAGGTTGCCACGCAGCTGTTTGAGCTCACCCTTCAAGTCGGCAGAGAGCTCGCGGAGCTGCGCCGTCGTTTTCGTCTTGTACTTGTTGATGACCGCGGGCTCCATGTCGCCTCGGCTCGTGGTTGAGGGCCGGCCGAGCACCGGCTTGTGAGCCGCTGCGGCATCCTTAGCAGGCGCGTTGCTTGCGCCGCCAAATTGCTGCCAAACGTCCTCTGGCAGCGCTCCAGTCGTGCCGGTGGCGGAGCCGTCGTCTGCGACTTTGACAGGTGGTCGGGTGGCTCGGGCGAGCTGTCCCGCAGCGAAGCGAGGGCTTTTCGAGGCGGACTGATGCCTTGATGTGTGTGGCCGTGGCGAGGAAAGCCGAGGTGAGCCGCGCGGGCCAAGAAGTGCAGACGCAGAACGCACGCGTAGCAAAGGAACCGTTGTTGGGCACTTTTTCGGACCTTCAGGACCCTCGGGAAGCTTATGCATCACGAGCGGCGATGCTCGAAGCGCCATGTCCGCGATAAAAACATTGAAATCGGTTTCGTTTCGAACGCTTTGTAATCATAGCCTTCCCAAGTGTCGGTCAGAGAACTGCGTCGCAGGCGAAGCTTGGAAAAGTATTTTATAGGCGGGATCGATCGACTTTTCGAGAGGGCGCGGCGGTGGGCGTTCTGAGCGAGCGAGCGAGAGCGAGCGAGTGAGCGCGAACAATCTCAAGTGAGTCGAGCCTGAAGGCCATGGTGCTCACACGCGCGATGAGAGGCTCGCTGCAGCAGCGAGTCGAGGGGCGTGCTCAGCTGCCTCGCCGCGCCTCACGCTCGCCCGTGCGCCAACGACGTGACATCGTGCCCGCCGCTGCCTTCGCGGCCGACGCTGCCGCCGCCGCCGCCATCGCCGCCGCAGCCTCCGCCGCTGCAGCCGCCGCCTCCGAAGCTGCAGACGCGCTGCTCCCAAGGTGCCTGATCTGCCTCGAAGTGGTTGGGGCGCCGCGCCACTCGTGCGGCCACACCTTCTGCGGGCCCTGCTGGCAGCAATATCTGCGCGTGCGCATCGACGAGCGCTCTGTGCTCGAGCTGCCGTGCCCGGCGAGCGGCGCCGACCCCGGCGAGCGGCACTGCCCGGAGGTGAGCCGTGCCGAGGTGGCGGCATCGCTGGATGGGGCGTGGCTGCACCGGTACGACGCGTTCGTCGCCGCGCAGCGCGCCGAGCGTGACCCGGAGACGCGCTGGTGCGCGCAGCCGGGCTGCGGCACCGTGTGCCTGCCGTGCGTCGAGGAGTCGCCGGTGTCGGCAGGCACGGCGGTGGCATGCTTCGCGGGCAGTGCGGCGCTCGCCTCGCTGCCGCTCCTGTACCCGACGCTGAGCGAGGCGATCGGACTGACGCCCCGACTTGGCATCGCCACCGCCGTGCTCGGCGCCCTCGGCTTCGGCGGAGCCTTTTGGAAAGGGAGCGGCCGAGTTGGCCCGCGCCGGCGAGCCGAGTGCCCCTCGTGTGGCCATTCGGTGTGCCAGGACTGCAAGGCCCCGTGGCACCCGGGCACGCTGTGCGAGGAGCTGCACGCGGCGCAGCTTGTGCGCTGGTGTGCGCGACGCGACGCGGGACAGTGCCCTCAGTGCGGCGTCTTCATCGAACGGCGCGCCGGCTGCAACCACATGGACTGCCGCTGCGGCCACTCGTTCTGCTGGCTCTGCTTGGGGCCTCTGTCCGAGCGGTGCTCGTGCCCGCAGTTTGGCGGGCGGCGCACGGCCGAGGCGCGGGCGCGCCTCGCCTCGGTCTCCTGGCGCCGTGCCATCCTCTTTGCCGCCGACGCCGCCGCACTGCGACGTCTCTTCGGTGCTCTTCTCGCGGGCGCCGTGCTGCAGCAGGCGGACCTCCTGTGCGCTGGCGTGTGCGCGGCGCTGACGGCGCTGCTCGAGGCGCCGCGCGCGACGCAGCTGGCGGTCGCGCAGCTCGTGCTCAGCCTGGCGCACCTCGCCCTCGCACGCGCCAGCCTGCGCGCAGTGCCTCGCCGACTGGCCTCCTATCTGGCGGTGCGCCAGGTCGACATCTCGTTGATGGGGATGGGCACGTTCCGTCTGATCGCGCTGATGAAGAGGCTCGAGAGATGGGGCGTGCTGCCGCCGCACCCGCCGCCCGTGCCGAGGGCGGAGCTCATGCGAGATAGGCTCGTCCAACGGCTCCAAAGTTTCGTCAGCGCGATCTTCGCTCGGGACGACGCGCCTCGGCTGACGGCGTACAGCGCGCGAGAGTCCGTGCGCGTGATACCAGCGTGCCGTGACCCGCCTGAGCCCGCAGCGCCCCATAGAGCCCGACCGTTGGCGTTTGGACTGAACAACGCACAAGGGTATTCGATGAGCCGGCGCTGCCGGGCCGCCCTGCCCGCCGTCGCGAACGCCGCGTATGAGCTCGAGAGCTTACTGCCCGTCGTGTGCGCGCCGCTCGCCGCGGGGCTCGTGTCGCTCGTGACGCGGCTCGTGCTCATTGCCTTCTGGGCAATCTCGAGCCTTCTCGTCCGTTTCGCGGCGGCATGCGTCGCACCCGCCGGCGCCACCCTCCCCACCCGGCTGCTGGCGATCCTCCCAACGGCCCTCGCCTACTTATGGGGCGCCTTCGGAACAGTGGGGACTCTCGTGCTCTCGTGCGCCCTCACGAGCATGCTCAGCTGGACTGCGGTTGCATCGCTCCTTGGTGGCGTGGAGCAGGCGGGCGTGCAGCGGCAAATGCATTCACGCGTCGCCATCGACCCCGAGGTGGAGCTCGACGAGCTGCGCCTCGATGGCGAGCTCAATTACCGGTGCGAGGAGCTCCTCTTCCCCACAGGCATGCACGTGCTCACCACGGCGCCCTTCTCTTCCCCACAGGTGCGAGGAGCTCCTCTTCCCCACAGGCATGCACGTGCTCACCACGGCGCCCTACTCTTCCCCACAGGTGCGAGGATCTCCACTACGACGCGCTCCGGCTGCTCATGGACGGGCGGGCGCTACTGATGCATGCATCCCTCTTCCTCGCGTTCGATCGCTACTCTGTGGGCTTGTGGGCGGACCTTGAGGCCACGTTCGCGCCCGCCGGAGTCTTCAGCACTGGCTTGATCTGGTCGCCCTTGTCTTCGGTGCTCCCTGTGGGGATCAACCCGTTTCACGCCCTCCTGCACGGTCTGCACCTGCCGGCCGCGATGGTGTGCCTCGCCCGCTTCGCATAGCCTCTCGCATGGCATGCTGAGTGCACCTCCATTGCATGCTGACCTCGCCTCCCGCATTGCATGCTGAGTGCCACTTGCATGCTGACCACGCCTCTCGATTGCATACAGGTGTGCCTCACCGGCTTCGGGGCGCACGTGGGGCAGCTCCTCGCCCTATGGATCCCCTTATGGACCGTGTGGACGGGTCGGCTGCTCCTGCCGACCGAGGAGCTCCTCAGCCATGGCTTCGAGCTGGTGCGTCTGTATTCGTACCTCTTCCCCACAGGCATGCACGTGCTCACCACGGCGCCCTCCTCTTCCCCACAGGTGCGTCTGTATTCGTACCTCTTCCTGCTTCTCGTGCTGCTACTCCTCGGGCTGCGCTCCTGCCTGCCGAGTTTCATTCGCGTCTGGCTCGAAGACCCGACCGATGGACTTGTCTCACTGTGGAACGATCCCGTGCAACTCGCCGCCGCCGCCTCGCCGACGTGGGAAGCGCTCCGATGGATGGCGGCGCTCCTCAATGTGTGCTGGGTCGGCTTGTCCTTAAGCGCCTTCCACTGCCACGACGCCCAAGACGGCGCCTTGTTCCACGGCCGTGGCGGCGGCGTGCGCCGTGTGCCGGCGGTCGTGCTCGTCGTCTTGTCGAGTGGTCTCCTCGTTTGCATGCTCGCCATGCTCGCGCGCATGGGCGACGAGGGCGCCGTGTCGGGCGCCGAGGGCGAGGGCGAGGGCGAGGGAGGGAGTTCCATTTGGGCAGCCTCCGTAACGACCTCTGATGAGACCTCTCCGGACGGCATCTCGACGCGGGAGCTCAGCGCCTCGTATGGTCCGTATGGTCCGTCTGGTCCGAGCCTACCCTCCGGGGGCGCGCCGCTGCCGCCCTACCACAGCGCCCATCGCGCCGTGCTCCTCGCCGCACTCCCGGCGGGGATTGCATGCGCACTCACGCTCGCGCCGCGCGTGTGGCCGGCGCTCAACACGGCGCTCGACCCGTCGGCGTGGCTGCGAGGCTGGCGAGGCGGGCGAGGCGCCGTGTTGGGCGGGCGAGGCGCCGCCGCCGGGGTGGCGGCAGCGGCGGTGGACGGCGCCCAAGACGGCGCGCGCGCCGTCGTGGGCGACGCCCATGACGGCGCGCGCGCCGCTCCTCCCGGGCTGGGCCTGCCAGCTCGGCATCGCGACGAGGAGGAGCTCTTCGCTGAGGCGCGGCGCGAGCTGGACGGTGTCGCTGACGAGCTGCAACAGCGAGGGGAGCAACTCATAAGGCTGTTGAACGAGCAATCGTTGCGTCACGATGCGCTCCACACAGCATTCACGCTGCGTGTCTTTGCCGAAGCGCACCGCGCCTATTTCAACAGGTGAGTGCGATTGATTGCGACTGAGTGCGACCGAGTGCGACTGAGTGCGACTGAGTGCGACTGATTGCGACTGAGTGCGGTCTCCTATGTGCCCATTTGAACAGCGCTGCGGGACGCGACCCGCTCGGCCTGCCACCGGCGGCGGCGGCGGCGCTTGTGGTCGCCGAGCGGGTGGAGGAGCTCGGCCAGACCGTCGGGGGTCGTCTCGAAGTGCAGAGGCTCGAGAATGAGGTATTGCTCGTCCATAGGATCCCCACAGCCTGCCCAGCATGCAAGTGCTCACCACGGCGCTCTGCCTGTGCAGGTGTTGCACGTCCACGGGATCCTTCAGGACCCTTCGGTGCCGCCCAGGCTCCGTGAACACTTTGCGATGCGCTTCGGCGTCGGTGTTGGAGGCGTCGGTGGCGCTGGTGTCGGTGGTGTCGGTGGCGCTGTGGTGGAAGGGGGAGGGGCCGGCAGGGCGAACGATGTGGACGACAGGCTACCGGTACCGCCAGTCGACAGCGACGCTGACTCGATGGACGAGGAGGACGACGACATGGAGGACGACGATGAGTGGGACAACTGAGAGGATTGACCTAGGACGTCGGCCGTTACTAGGAGAATCGGACCCTCTTAACTTGTCTCACTCGTCACTGTACCGCCCGCGCCGGCGGGGCCGTCGCGGTGTGTGGGAAGCGGAACCGGAAGCCGGAAGGTGCGCGAGCGGAGAGAGCGCGTGGCAGCGGACAGCTTCCTGCGTGGCGCGCGTGGCAGAGAAAGAGAGGTGGCGGTGTCCACGCATCGAGTTTCAGTTCCGTTTTAATGCGGTCTGCACCCGCTGCAATTGTAAAACCCACAGAACTCTCAAGGATAGCCTGGCAGAGAGACCGCGCAGGCACGACGTCTCGGACCGGACCACCGGCGTGAGGGGGCCCGGGGGCGCGCCAGTACAAATCATGCGATACGCGTGCCTAGCTCAGGATGCTCTTCTTGCTGGTGCCGTAGAGCTTGACGAAGGCATCCTTCGCCTTCTCGGCCGCTTCCTTCTGCGCACGTGAAAGGCACGGGGCACGACGAGCGGCGGTGAGAGGAGCGGCGCGGTTCCTCGGGATCATTGGTGCGGCAGCAGCAAGGGAATTAAGCGTGGCGGCAGCAGAGGAATGATCAGGGACGGGCGCTGGGGAGGAGCTCACGTGCTCCTCGTGCCAGAGGTACTTGGCCTTCGCGGCCTCGGCGATCTCGAGGCGCATGTCGTTCAGGTGGATGCACTTGTGCTTGATGTTCTTGCTGCGCTTGGCCATGTTTGTCTGAGAGCGCGATCCGCTCCGAGTCCCGGGTCAATGACGGCCGACGCGGGACGCGGCGCGGGCAAAGGGAGGCAAGGGGAAAGGGACACCTTTTCTCGTGACCACGCGGCGGCCGACCCCTCTTTTTTCCAATTTTGATAGAAAATGGGAACGCATGCTTGACCTCTCACGGTCCGGAGATTCCTCATTTGTGGATCCAATTTTTGACTTCGAAGAAATCTTAGGCTTCGAAAAGCGGTCACAGGATGGCCGATGTGCCGATGTCCTCTCGCTCTCGAGCCTCTTCGTGTGTAGGAACCTCGTAGGCCACGCAGTGTCAGCATCGATCTCGAGGTTCATGTTTTGCGCATGTCTTTCTTGCGTGAGCAGCGTAGCAGCAGCACGCCCAAGAGCGTTCAACCCACGCTTGCCCAAGAGCGTGCTGCGGCCACAAAGCGTGCGGGCCATGGCACAGAGGTCGCCACCAGCCATGACAAGGGTGCCGAGCACTCCGCGCCGAGCCTTCATCGCTCCCGTGGATCGTCGAGCGTCTCTTCTTCCTTAGCTTCGTCGCGCTCATCGTGTACTTTGCGCCCAGCAAGGCACATCTGGTCAGACCTGAGCAGTGCGCTCAGGTGGTCGCGCTCGCCGAACTCGAGAGGACGACGGGCTGCCCACGACCAGATCCCAGCAAAGCCAGCTCGTCAGCCCATCAGAAGGCACCCTCGTCTTGTACCTTCTGTACTTCTCGATCGATAAGGCCTCGCCGCACGCGCCGTCCGTGGTAGTGTTCACCCGTGCGCTCAGCCTCAACAGCGCCCTCCTCCTCGGTGTGCGCTTCGGCCTCCTCGCGGCCATCCCCGCACCCGCCTTTGGCTCGTCTGTGCTCTGGTCACACGAGCTCAGCCGACGGATGGGCGGAGCTCCCGACGAGATCGGCGGAGCTCCCGACGAGATCGGCGCCGTGCCGAGCGTGCGAGAGACGGTCCTCCCAGCGATCGCCCTGCATGCAAGTGCTCATCACGGCGCCATTTCCCCACAGACGGTCCTCCCAGCGATCGCCCTCCTCCTGTGGCCGATGCTCGCGATGCTGGCCGACCTCAGGCTTCGATGGGGCGAGCTGCGTCGCTGTTACGGGCGCTTGCCACCGCGTCCGCTGGCTCGTCCCCCTTTGGCCACTGTGTGACCATATTAGGGATGACCATATTAGGGATGGCTCGCCGCCCTTTGGCTACTGTGTGCAGCGCAGCTGTACCTTGACGCATGGACGATCGTCTGTGGGAAATGGCGCCGTATTGAGCACTCGCATGCAGCTGTACCTTGGCGCATGGGCGGCGCTCACGACGGCGTTCGCTGGTCGGGAGGTGTGGGCGGCGGCGAGGGCGGCGGCGAGGGCGGCGGCGAGGGCGAGGCCGTTGGAGGCTTTCATGGAGACCTGATCGACCTCTACGTGGCACCGCGTGCGCCCCTCGAGACGTCCCTCGGTGACTATTGAGGGAGCCTTGTTGGAGCCTTGGGGAGAATCTCGGTGAGAATCTCGGTGGCCCTCGCGCACGTGCTCGAGGCGCGCGGCGCGCCCGCGCGCCCGCGCTATACGAAGGATGTAGCCGCGTAGCTCGGGGCCCGAAGTAGCTCCGCGTTATTTTTCGTTAATTCGAAATTCGAGGGTCATGCACACAGTGTCACATTTCTCGGCACACCACGGCTAGTTAGTACCTAGAACACATAACCGAATCATAATCGGCGTATCGGCCCCAGTCTGCGGGCCTCCCGTCCATAAGGGAGATTAGACGATCGGACGAACAGATAGTTACGGCTGGTTCGCCCCGCATAGTACAGACCAGACGCGGGGGACCGTCAGTGAAGCAAGTGTAGACGCGACGACGCGTGCGCGTGCGCGCGTCAGCTCAGCACGATGCGCGAGCGCGGCGCGGGCGGCGCCTTGCAGCTGTCCGACAAGGTGGGGTCAGATTGCGACTGGGGGCGCTCGGCGAGAATCTTCTCCTCAAACGCCGCGCCTCGAATCTCAAGCAGCGTGGCCACATCTTTGCCCAGTGGTCGGAGGGGCGCGCTCAGCCGCTCGGCGAAGGTGCAGATCTTGAAGTACCATTCGGTGTAGACGGCCGCCTTGATACCCACGTTGTAGTCGATCGCCTGAAGGAAATCTCGCTCGAGCTGGGCCATCTGCGCCTTCGTCACCGTCTGGGAGTGGGGAGTGGGCGGGCGGGGGGGGGCAGGTGAGGAGTGGGGAAGGGGGGGGGGGGGGGGGGGGGTGGGGGGGGGGGGGGGGGGGGGGGGGGGGGGGGTGGGTTGGGGGGGGGGGGGGGGGGGCGGGAGGGGGGCGTCTGGGGGGTGAGGGGAAGAGTGACGTGCAAGGGGGGCAGGCGGAGCGCACCGCATTGAGAAGCGCGGAAGGGGGGCAGGTGAGGGGCGTGCAAGGGGGGCAGGCGGAGCGCACCGCATTGAGAAGCACGTAGTCCTTCGGTGCTCGATAGTGCCGGCCATCTTCCCACACCTTTTGTGCGAGGATGACGGCGGCGAAGAGCGTCGGCTGCCACGTCGACACGAGGAGATCTGAATGCGTGCCGCGCCGCAAGCGCTCAATGTAGATCATCGCCACCACCAGGCAGCCCGGATGCATGCGCATGAGCGCATGCATCTGCTGCAGGGCCTGACAAATCTCGTCCTCGCTAGGGATTTCGGTGTCCATGGGCTCGGCAGCGTTGGCGGCGCACGAGGTGGAGTCTGCACAAGCCGAGGAACCCATATTAGGGCGATCATCCATATTAGGGCGCCCATCCATATTAGGGTTGTACCCACCAGAGGCGCTGCTGCTGCTGCTGCTGCTCATCCAGAGGGGCGGCTGATGCGGCGGCGCCTCCACGAGCACCGTCCTTGGCGGCGGTGGGGATGGTGTCGTGCTGGCCGCCGCTCCCGCGTCGCCGTACCCGGTGCAATCCATCGATACCGCATCACTTGACGACGCTTGACGCATAGCTTGGCGCGGCGGCGGTGGCGGCATCATCTGAGCAGCCGCACTGGAGGACGAGGCGCCGACGGCGAAAGTCGTAGGCTGCGGCGCGGGTGCTGCCGGCCGCGCGAGCGGACCGCCGCGCACGGACGTATCGTCTTCTTCACGCTGGCGCTTGCCCGTGACGAAGATCTCCTTGGGGCGGAAGAGAGCGCACGGGTTGGTGGGCGTGAGGCCGGCCGCAAGCTTGGCCTGGTGCGAGGCCTCGCCCTCGACGATCAGGTCGTGGACGAGGATCGAGACGCAGAAGACCACCCGGGTGAAGTCGGGCGACGAGATCGTCGAGTCTATGTATAATGAGCTCGTCGAGTTGTGCTTCGGCGGCATAGTGTCGGCTTCTCCCGTGTCGGACATGAGGGCATCCTCCTCGCGTGGAAACTCGACCGGGCGGGCTTGCCGCATCATTTCGGCCGCACGAAGCAGGCGAATCCTGAGGCCCTTGGTCACTCCCATGGTCTCGATGGCCGATGGTGTGAGCATCATGAACGCCTCGAGCGTCGCGATGCCCTGCTGCTTCAGGAGCTCATGCACGCTCTTCAGGTCGGTCTTCTCGAGCAACTCTTCGAGCGACGTGATATTTGCCGGGTCCACCCCATTCAAGTACTTGCCCAGACACGCCATGATGTCGAAGTGCTTGCAGCCTAGTGGTTGTGAGGAAAGCTAATACTGTAGGCTTGGTAAGCACTCTATCCGGACATTTGGTTTTCGGTTTGACCAAACCCGAATTCCGCAGGAGCATCCCATGTTCGAGGGGTTTCTAGAACCCTGTCATAGTGCTACCGGTTCTATAGTGCTACCGGTAAAAAGACACCGGGGGGAGCCGGGACACACACGGTACTACCTGGATATCGGCTGGAAAGCGAGCACGTCCACTTCGCGGGGACGCGTCCTCTCGTGATGCTCGCGCCATTCATGATCGCGCTGCTGCTGCCGCAACAGCGCGCATGCCAGCTGCCGCGATTACCTATTGGCCGCGACGGCAGCGCGACGACGGTAAGCATTTTTGCAGCTTTCTGTGCGCCATGCTCTCGCCGGCAAGTCTTCGGACTCGGTGCTGCCATGGCCCTGGCTAGCCAGAACGTGCGTCGAGCGGCGGCTGCCGAACAGCCTTTGCCACTCCCACCTGCTGCCATGGTACTGCAGGTCGCTGAGACCACAGCGGCCATGCAGACCATACTGGTTCAATCGGCGAGGGACGTTGAGAGCCTCACCGAACAGCAGCGCAAGGAAGCGGGCCGATGGCCACCCATTACTCGCAACGAGCTGAAGCAGAGCGTGGACGTGCTGCTTCGGAGCTCGAAGCTGGCAACGTTTGGAGACGCTGGCGCGGAGGCTGCGGGCATTCTCAACGGCGTCAAGCTCACCGCGGGCGCGGGTAGCGGAGTGATCACATCGGATGAGTACCTGATCATGGCGAGGCAGTACGAGCAGGCTCGCGATGCATTGAAGACGGTGTTCGAGTCCTTCTCAGAAGTACAGCAAGCTGAGGGAAGGGAGGCGGTGCGCAAGCTCCAAGCGGCCTACGCCGAGCGCGTTCGTCAGCTCGAGGAGGAAGACGAGAAGCTCAGGACCATCCGTGCCAGAATGGCGGCCGAGAAGGCGGCGATGGCCGAAGGAACAGCCGCTGGCGAGCCGCCGCGCACGAAAAAGAAGACGCTCGAAGAGCTCGAGGAGGCTAACGCAGCGTTCGCCAAGCAGCAGAGCTCCACAGTATCGCTGTACGCGTTCTGAGAGCAAGAGAAGAAAGCGACATAAGGGAGACTGTATGGCCTGTTGGCGTCGAGTCAGAGCATGTCCATGTGAGCCTGACGCCTGCCTGGCAATCGCGACAACGCGCAGCGGACTCGCAAGCGATCAGATCACTAGCTGCCTCTTGGCTCAGCTTAACTCAGCTTGGGCCTTGGCTCACTTAACTTTAAGACCCTCCCCTCGGCCGTTTTCACAGCTGAAAACTGTTCATGCCCCGGGATGGAGAAGCAGGGTAGAGAAACAGTTTCTGCGACGACAGTGCTTGGCGGCGGCGCCGAGAGGATGCGCCTCCCACTCACCCGACCCTACAATGTACTGGACCCAATCGAAAGGCAGTACCCACTCGAGAGCGACCTCCCGATCGTGCGGCGGCTGGCGCCTTCCGGAAGCTCCTCGCTGCCAGCTATCCTCTCGGCGGAGCCTGCCAGCATGCCCAAGATGATGCTGCACGAAGCGCGAATGATTCGGGCCTCGGCCTCGCAGCAATCGCTCGCCGAGACGAAGCAACTGCGCCGCGCACTGAGCATGAAGATCGCGCAGAGCGCACCGCTCGCGTTTCAGACGGAGAAGCGGCGCAAGATGATGATGAGGCAGAAGTCAAACTTCGAGGCTGATCTTCGCATTCAGAAGCACCGCGATCGGATGGTCGACGATGTGCGCGAGACGCTCACGACCGATCAGACGTACGCGCTCTCAGCATGTTTCATGGCGCTCGAGGTGGAAAAGCCCGTGGGTCCGACCAGCCGCATCCCGGGTACGATCAACCTCGATGAGCTCACGCTCGCACTCCGATCCTTTGGTTACAGCATGCATGAGGAGGCAGAGGTGATGAAGAACGCGCGCGAGATGCTCGAGGAGCGGCCCGAGTTTGGGGAGTTCGGGCTGCGGCTGACCCTTGAGGATTTCATCAACGTCGTGGCGGGCGGCCCCAAGCCAGAAGGTTGTATGGGCCCCACAGGGAGCCTGCAGTCGATCGGCAAGGTGATCGCAGCGGTGCGGCTGGAGATGGGAGAGGAGGAGATTGATTACGCCGCCGGGCATCACGTGATGAAGTCGGAGCAGTCCCGGCGCAAGAGCGACCAGCGCATGAAGTCACTCGAGAGCCTCGCGTCTGAGGCATACCCCTTCTCCATCGTGACCGACGCCTTTCGAATCTCGAACCTGATCTCGTCGTACTCGCTGCCTGCCCTCCCTGCGCCGTTGAGCTCGCCGACGCGCGCCGGCAAGGGCGGCAAAGGCGCGCCCAAGAAGAGCGTCGACGTGTACAACGTGCTCAAGGATAAGACGAAGAGCATTGGTGCGGGCGCCTTCAAGGACGCCAAGGAGCTCGGCAGTTGGCTTTCACACCATGGCATCGGTGTGGAGGCCTGGGGCAGCGGGAGCGCGAAGGCGGTGGCTGACCTCTTGGTGGAGCTCGAAAATGGCGACGCGAAGATGGTGATGGTGGACGGCAAGATCTTCCGCTGTCTGAGCGCCATCCGCCTTGTCGTACGCGTCGCCGTGGGCACCAACCGCCACCTGGTCTGCGTGGGGCAGCAGCTCGCGGCCGGGCGCCGTCGTAAGCGTCATCAGCTGCCTTCCGGGCCGCTCTACGACGACGAGGATCCGCTGGCCGTGGCGTTGCGCGCCGTGCAGGCGGAGCTCGGCGCGCTCATCCCCGACATCCACGCCGGAGTCAAAGTCCTTGACGAAACTTACCTCCAATGGGACGAGATCGCCGGCTCGTCGTCGTACCCCCAGCTGCAGACGCTCACCCGCTTACACCAGGTGGACGTGCTGGTGCGAGGGCTGCCTCTCTCGCCTGAATTTGCGACGCAGGAGGGCAAGACGCAGCACCTTTGGCAGTGGCACAAAGACGCGCCCGACGACCTGCGCAGGAAGCCGGAACAGCATGCATCTCCCCAGGGATCTCCCGCATCCCCCTTTCTGGCATCTCCCGCGCGGAGAGAGAATCCCGAGATGGCATCTCCCGCGCGGAGAGAGAATCCCGAGAGCGCGTGACCGTGCGAGTCGAGGTGCACTTGCGGTTTCTTCTTTCGTCTTGCGGTACACTGCTGCGGACGACGCTCTGTTTTCGTGTGTATGGTGTGGCTTGTATTTTTGTTGGTAAGCATCGCTTCACGCGGCGCTCGCTTCACGTCCGTTCAATCCTCCAGATCCGCCGCCTCGCACCTCAGCTCCTCAAGCGCCTCGTAGATCTTGCCCGTGCTCGTGCTCAGGGCGCCCTCAAGGGTCGTGACGCGTTGCTTGCCGCCCTGTGCCTCCTCGCTCTCCGCCTCCGAGAGCGAGAGCCGCTGGCGCGTCACCTGCAGCTCCAGCTGCAGCTCCAGCCGGCGCGCCTCTTCGGCGTTTATGGCTCTGACCATCTGCGCAAGTGCATCTCCATGCACCGACCCCGCTGCGAGGGCGCTCCCGGCCCTGTCGAGGTTGCCTGCGATGGCCCTGAAGCGCTCCATGAAGCGCTCGCACAGCGCCGCGTAATCGTCGGCGCGTCCGGCCGTCACGAGGTGCTCGAATTGGTCGTCAAAGGTGGCCGCGACCTGGATGCGCTTCTCCTGAGATTGCTGCACGAGAGCGACGAGCTGAGAGGCCGACGCCTCCTTCATGACATCGTCAGGGATGAGTAGCTCGGCCGCGCTAGGACCCTCCTTGGGAGGCTCGAGCGGCATGGAGGGGCGGGGACCGGCTCCGCGCGCAAGCATTTGTTGACGAACCCCGCTGTGATGACCCCCTCGGAGGGTGGGCCTGCTCTCGAAGTCAAGTCAAATGACAAGTCCGTCGGAACTTACGAAGCAATGTCAGCTGTCAAGACTTCGGCATCTCATCTCCGCAACTTGCACCGAAGTACTTATTTTACACTCGTTTCGCAAATAGTAGCTCGAGATGACAACCTCTCTTAGCTCATCGGAACTCGCCCGAGCCGACAAGCTCCCCGGAGCCCTCCCCTAGTGCCTCCTCAGCCTGAGCCTCGGCTGCGAGGCCGATGGCAAACTCGGCCGACGAAAACGACTCCTCGAGTGAATCCTCGTGTGCAAGCGAGTCGCTCAGAGCTGACGCGTCACCGGGGGCCTCCGTTAAGGCAACCGACTCGGGCGCAGGCGCGGGCGAGGCGGCGGCGGCGGGCGTGGCGGCGGCGGCGGCGGGCGCGGCGGTCGACGAGGCGGGTGCCGTGTCGTGGCTCAGTTTGAACTCGGCGGGCGCGAGAATCTCATTCGACTCCTCGAGCGACTGACCAGGCGCCGTAGCGGGCGAGCGGCTTCGCACGAAGGCATCGGACGGTGCCTCCTCCTCCTCCTCCGCGGGTGCGGGTGCGGGTGCGAGTGCGGGTGCGGGTGCAGGGGCGGGGGCGGGGGCGGGGGCGGGGGCGGGGGCGGGCGCCGTGTTCGTCGCGGCCGGTGCGCCCGAGATGCTCAAACCAAAGTCTCCCGACGTGAGATTTTCATCTCCCGATGCGAGATTGTCATCTCCCGACGTGAGCAGCTGGTACTCGCCTGACTCTTCCAGGGACGGGCCCGGCGACTGGCTCCTCAAGTCCTCTCCAGGGACCTCCGCGACGGGCGCCGTAGCGGGTGCGGACGCCGTTGTGGGCGCCGTTGTGGGCGCCGTAGCGGGCGCCGTAGCGGGCGCCGAACGCTCCGGTGCAACTGCGGTGCTGAAGGTCTGAAACGTGCCGGAGGGGCGACGTTTGAAGCCGCCGCTGCTGACGAGAGGTGTGCCGCCGCTGGAGGCGCCCGGGGAGGTGAGCGATGGAGGCGACACCGCGGCCGCGCCCTCGCCCTCGCCCGCGCCCAGATCGGCGCCCGCGACGGCGCGCCCTCGACGTTCGGCCTCGGCTTCGGCCGCGAGGGTGACTGCAAAGTCGTCGGATGCAAAGAGCTCGCCCGACTCATCGAGAGACTGCCCAGCTGAGTCTTCCAATGCTGAGTCGCTCTGTGCGGACTCGTCCCCGCGCCTCTCCGTCCCAAATATGGCAATGTCCTCCCCGCGCCTTTCTTGCATGACCGCCGATACGGCGGCAGCTGAGGCGGCAGCGCGCAACGCACCGGGCGCCGCAGCCGACGAGGCCGGTGCCATTGCGAGGCCGACCGCAAAGTCAGCCGAGTCGAAAAAGTCACGTGACTCCTCGAGCGAGTCGTCGACAGAGTCTTCCACAGCAGAGTCGTCGCGGGGGTTGCCAAATAAGGCAAAGTCGTCCCGGGGATCGTCTGCTTCCGGCTCGGCTTTCTGCGGCTGCGGCTGCGGCTGCGGCTGGGGCTGCGGCTGCGGCTGCGGCTGGGGCTGGGGCTGCTGCTGCTGCTGGGGCTGCTGCTGGGGCGGCTGCTGGGGCTGCTGCGGCTTTGTCAGTTGCCTTATTTGGGCCTCTGCCGGCGGTTGCAGCTTCTGTAATATCGGCTGTGACTTCGGCGGGTTCGGCTGGGTCGGTACCGGCTGCTGCTGCTGCGGCGGCGTCGGCGGCGGCGGCTCTTGCTGCAGCGACCGAAGCGATCGCTCGGATTGCAGCGGCTCCCCCAGCGTTGTGGTGGGCACCCCGAGCGTTGTGTTAGGCACCCCGAGCGTTGTGGTGGGCATCCCGAGCGGCATCGCCCTCCCCGAGGGCAACGGAGAGGTCGTCCTAGCCGAGGGCAACGGAGAGGTCGTCCTAGCCGAGGGCATCGGAGACAAGTCCGCAGCATGCGATGGCGCGAGCGCCGGGACAGTCGTCCTCGCCGCCGCGGCGAGCGCGGCGGCGCCCGCGGGCGGTGTGAACGGCTTCGTCAACGGCCGACGCGGTGGGCCCAGCTCGGACGCGCCCGCCGCCGCCGGCAGTGCGATCACGAGGGAGGTCGCCGGTGCCACATACGCCGGGAGCACAATGGAATTTCCACCGCCGACATCGAGTACGTGGCCAGGCGCTGCATTGGGTGGTAGTGGCACTAGATCCAGACGCAGGGGAGGGGCTGCGCGCGCCGTCGCCGCCGCCGCCGTGTCGCGTCTCTTCCTGGCTGGCTCGCTCGCGGATGCCACCGAGGCGAGCACTCTCTGCACGTGCCGCAGCCCCGGCGGCACGAGCAGTTGACGAGTCTCGCCGGATGGGCCAGCGACGAGTACCTGATGAGGGAGATCATCAGTGGCTCCTCAGCGGGTCATCAGCGGGTCATCAGCGGGTCATCAGCGGGTCATCAGCGGGTCATCAGAGGGCCATCAGAGGGTCATCAGAGGTTCATCAGAGGGTCATCAGAGGGCCATCAGAGGGCCATCAGAGGTCCTCGGAGGGTCATCGCGCACCTCATCGCCCTGGCTGATGCCGGGTACAAAGTGAAGGGTGGCCTGCCACCGGCTGCCGTTGAGTACCTCGACCCACGTAGGCTGGCAGTACAGTACCGCGGGCGTTGTACCGGTGGATCCCCACGAGGCCGCTGGTGACGCTGATGATGCTGTGGATCCCCACGCGGCCGCGACGCTGCCGCCGCCCACGCCGCCGCCCACGCCGCCGTGCGTGCCACCCGCAGCCCCACTAGAGGCAGCGTCGCCGTCATCAGCGTCCGTAGAGGAGATTTGGGCACGGCCCGCGCGCAGGACGTCCGGCACAAAGCTCGTCTCCTCGACCGACTCCTCCTGCGCGAGCGGGGAAAGCTTGTCGGTCTGCCGGTCATTCGCATCCTGCGCCCTCTGCCTTGCGAGAGCGCCGCGGAGCCTACACGAGAGCCATTGGAGTTCGGATGCGATGAGCTCGCGCTCCTCGCGCTCCTCGGTCGCTCTCGCCTGGCGCTCCTCGGCCTCTCGCGCTCCTCTCGCCTGGTTGACCACCGTGCGCAGCGACAGCGGCGAATTGGGCGCGTTGCCGGCGCTCGTGGCGCGCTTGCTGCCGCGCAGCTGCCCACCGCCGCCGCCGCCGGCAGCAAACCGCAGGCGGTGGGCGTGCCAGCCCTCTCGGCCAACGGACGTCCACAGGTGGCGCAGGTGCGCGTCCGGTAGGCGCTGCTGAGCTTCGAGAACCAGATGCCGTGCCCACTCGACCCGTTCCTCCTGGCTCGCGGGCGTCGTCAGCAGGCGCATGAGGCTCGAGACGTCCATGGAGATCCGGGCGGAGCCGCCGCCGTCCGCGGGCGTGAAGGCAAGCGTATCGTGTCGAATGCCGAGTGCCTCGAAGCTGGCCTCGGCCGAATGGAGCGTCGCCGGCGGAGCCCTCTTGGAGGCGCTCACCCGGCCAGGAGGCCAGGCGACGCGTGGGAACGACGACGGTTGCATTGAGACGGTTGCTTCACGCTGCCCGACCTTTGTTCACGTTCACTTTAATTTGATTAAGGCCCTAGACCGAGCCTTCCTGGTGGGCGAGCGTGCGGTATGCATGCATCAGCATGGTATCGTGACGTGTCGTAACGGTCGACAAAACGCCCTCCTTCAACGCGCGAAGATTGGCTCGCCTTCAACGCGCGAAGATTGACTCGCTCTCGTTTTTGGGGGTCACTACTTGCATCGTCTGGGTCTTTCCCGAATCAGCGCGCACAGCAATGTCGACAGCTGATTCGGCAGGAGGAGCGGCGAGACTCGCCGCGAAGCAGGCAGCGGGCAGAAAGGCGCGCGAGGTGGCTTCCGCGGCGATGGTGAAGGCCAGGATGGAGGCGGAGGCGCAGAGGCGCACAGAGGTGGAGGCAACAGTGGCTGCCCGACGAGCACTCACCCAAGAGGCTCCCAAACGATTTGACGTCGGCTACCATGCCTCAGCTCGAACTGCCGCGAAGACCACAGCGGATGCACAAGGCCCAAGAGCGGCTGCCACGAAAGCCCCATTCAAGCCGGAGGCTTTCTTGATCCCCAAACGACCTGTGGCGGCCAATTTGCCACCGCGGCAGCTCTCAGCGATTGAACACGAGCGCATTCGAAATGCGTATTTGGGCAACGAATGGATGATCGACCCTCGCACCTCGAAGTTCATGCCCGTGTGGGACATCATCATCTTCGTAGCGCTCGCCTTCACAGCGACGGTCACACCTATGGAAGTGACGTTCATCGATGAGGGGCCATGCATCACGGGTCTCTTCGTGGTCAACCGCGTCCTTGACGTCATCTTCCTGCTCGACATCGCCGTGCAGTGCATGCTGTGCGTCCAGGATAGCAATGGCATGTGGATCCGCGACCGCAGCCTGATCATGTGCCACTACGCCAAAGGCTGGCTCGCCATCGACCTGGCGAGCGTGGCGCCATTTTGGCTGCAAGAGTTTCTGGAGGGCGAGGGTGCCGAGTGCCCCTTTGTGCCTGTACACCTGCGGGAGGCGGCGAGCGGCCCCACCGGGATCGCGGCGCCCAACCTGCAGAGTGTGCGCGTCGTCCGGCTCATGCGCCTCCTCAAGCTCGCTCGCATTCTGAAGGCCTCGCGCGTGCTCAAGCGGCTGGTCGCCGATCTCCTCATGACGAAACTTGAGCTCTCCTATGGGACCATCAAGGCCATCTCCCTCTTCTTCCTCCTCCTATGGGTGTCGCACATGCTCGCGTGCATCTTCGCCTACGTCTCCATCGACGCGGCGGACGCGGGCGAGCCTTCGTGGGTGGGCACGTTCAGAGACAACGAGCGGGCCGTCCACGGGCGCGAGGTGTCGGCGGGGGGGCTGTATGTGGGTGCGCTGTACTGGTCGATCATGACGATCACCTCGATTGGGTACGGCGACATTACACCGAAGAACGACACCGAACGGGTTGTATGCTGCCTCCTGATGATCGTCTCTGGCGCCACGTGGGCCTTTGTCATCGCCGAAGCGGCCGGCATCGCGGCCACGCTCGACCCAAACGGCGCGGCCTTCCGGAACTCGATGGACGCGCTCAATGTCTACATGCGGGAGCGCAAGCTCGACAGCCAAATGCGCCACGTGATGCGCGACTTTTTCGTGGACGCGCGCGCGGTCAACCAGGCAGAGAGCGACGGCTCCCTCCTGAGTCAGCTCTCCCCAATGCTCCAAGGAAAGGTGGCACTCGCCGCCTCCACAGACTGGCTTTCTCACGGCCGCGCCCGGAGTGATGGCCGCTGATGATCGCTGAGTGCGTCCCTCATCAGGTGGCACTCGCCGCCTCCGCAGACTGGCTGAAGCAGGTGTGGTTCCTGAGCAGCCTCGGTGATTCGCGTGTCGAGCGCGACTTTATCGCCGCCATGTCGAAGTCGATGCGCGTGGTCGCCTTTGCGGTCGAGGAGCGCATTCCCCTGGGCGAGGTGATCGATTGCCACTTGAGTGTGCCACACTCTCATTGCATGCTAATGGCCCTCCTCGATGCATGTGCTGCTGATGGCCTTCTTCTCTGATTGCATGCTAATGATCGTGATATGATCTCCCTGCGCGCCTCACCCTTCGGCGTCATTGCATGCTAATGAAGCGCCTCACCCTTTGGCTTCGGCCACTGTGTTTGGGCACACAGATGTACGTGATGCGCCGTGGCATGGTGGTGCGCCTCTGGCGCTTCTTCAACCGCGGCAAGGTCTTTGGGGAAGATATGCTGATCAATAACACGGAGTTGCAGGACCATGCTCAGGCCGTGTGCTTGAGCTTCGTCGAGACCTTCGTACTCTCGAGGACGGACTTGACGAACCTGCTCAGGGAGCATCCACAAGCCTCGGCGCCGATCAGTAAGAAGATTCGGATGATGAACGTGACCCGCTCTCTGCTGTACGAGCTGAGCCTCGCACAGACGGGCAGGCCGCCGCATTCCTGGGTCCCCCGCAGCCTCGCCAACGGCTACAGCCTCTCGAACAAACAGCCCGATCTCGATCAGAAGATCGATCACCTCACTGCCAAGGTAGAGGCGGCCGCCGTCGTCGCCGAAGGGAAAGAGCCGAACAGCCCGTGGTTGGGCCGGTTCGAGAGGCGGCTGGCGAGCGGGGAGTCCACTCTGGACGTGCTCCCCTCTTCGCTGGGCTCGTACCATCCCACTGGGCCTCCTTTGCCGCTGGGGCTGGTCGAGAGGCCGCCGGCGTGGTTGGGCCCGAAGCTATCTGCAGCACAAGATCCTCTCGCCGAGCCGGGGCACCTCCACGTGGTGGTCGAGAGGGCGCGGGCGAATATGCCGCTAGGGCTCGCACTCGTCCCTAGCGGGACAGGGCACCTCATCGTGAACGACGTGGCCAAGGGAGGGCTCATTCGTTCTTCAGGCGCGGACATCATCAAGGGCGACCGGCTGATGAGCATCAACGGCACGGTGGTCGAGTCCCTCGACGGCTTTGTAGAGCTGCTCCACGGCCTCCCATTAGGCGAGCTCGTCTTCGAGGTGCTGCGCCCGGTCGATGCGCCCGGGACGGCGCTAGACTCGAGGCCGGTCGAGGTGCCCGGGACGGCGCTTGAGGAGGTGGTCCCGTCAGCCGAGGCAGATGCCATCACAGGCGCCGTCTCGGGCGCAGCCTTGGGCTCAAGGCAGCAGGAGCAGCAGGAGCAGCAGGAGCAGGAGGAGCAGGAGGAGGATCATCGTCGTCATCATCATGAGCAGGAGCAGCAGCAGCAGCAGCAGCAGCAGCAGCAGCAGCAGCAGCAGCAGCA
>ENA-UOXO01000580-UOXO01000580.1-mixed-culture-metagenome-genome-assembly--contig:-NODE-580-length-27772-cov-3.917812_pt1 | contig 27772 bp, 31 predicted proteins | sample MGYA00238162_ERZ761640 | MGnify/ENA primary metagenome ERZ761640 (study PRJEB28914, sample SAMN08778297) | mixed culture metagenome | isolation source: Freshwater growth medium | place: USA...
CTTCAGCAGACAGCTCGGGAGTATCCGTGCGTGAACAATGGGGCGACCTTTGTCCATGAGCAAGCCCTATGTACCGAGGACAGGATCAGGGTGCGACACGGCCTCTATCAAGCTGCGCAGCTTAGCCGGGTCGATCTGGTACTCATCACGACTCACCCCTGTGGCCACCAGGATGTGAGTCAGGTACTTGGCATAGCGGCGCACGTTTTGAGGGGTCATGCCGCTGGCGATTGCCAAGGCACCGTCTGCGCCCATGGCGGCGATTTTGGCGGGGTCTGGGGCTGAGCCGGTAGCCTCCCCGCTGGTCGTCGGAATAAACCCTGCCAAGCGCGCCTGACGGGCTGCCATAACGGGCTCAGGCTCATGAGGCCGGTACTTGAAGGCCACGCTGGCGAACAGTTGCAGATCTGGGTTGGCTTGGGCTATTTCGGTCACCTTGCGGCCCAAGACATTGAGACCGCTGGAGTCAACCCCCATGTCGTCGGCCCAGACCATCCGACATCCGATATCCATCGCTCGTCGGGTCGCCTGCCAGCAGTCAAGGGACAGCAGGTTCAAACCAATCGGGAAGCCTTTGAATTCCTGAATGGCTTTCTTGGCGACTTCCACCAGCTCGTCATCACAGGATTCGTGCGAGATGAGGAAAACGCCGTCAGCTGCGCAGTCGATGGATACCTGGATCTCATCCATCGTGAGCTGAGGCTCGATGTGGTGAATCACTGGAAGCACGCGGGGGGCTTTTTTCATCTCGGTCATGGGTTCACGCCTTTTCAGTGGATACAACTTGGGTCGATGCATCGATTGGCTCCAGTCCTTCATCCAAGGCCGCGCACGCCAACATGACGAGTTTTGGAGCTTTGTCAATTCCAGCGAGCTTGTACTTGGCGTACGCTGCCCGACTCACGCCCAGCGCCTGCGCCGCTGTCACGTACGTGTGGTGGTGGCGCTGGTGCCATACAGAGACATCGCGTACACATTGGCCAATCGTGACGCCCTGGCACGCCAGACCGATCAAACGGGGCAACTGCTCGCGCCTCAGGTACTTCCAGAACATCGTGCGGCCCAAACCCAGCGCCTGCGCCGCCTGCTCGTAGGTGAAGCCATGGCCCCTTTGCCAATTCGTGAGTGCTTCATTCATGCGTTCAATAGGAAGTATGCGACTGCTGATAAAGTCTATGAAGTGGACTCCAAATACAATTGGAGAAAAACAATTGTAACAATCTGACAACTTCATTTCGCATGATGCCAGCATTCGCACCGGAAGACTTTCCAACTGTTGCGCAACACCCTAATGAAGAACGGCCTTGGATTCGTTACCCTATCGCACGCAACTGCTCAACCCTTAGAACCAAAGTCGCGCCCCAGTGATGACGAACTCCAGCAATAGCGACAGTGAAAACCCCGGAAAGCCCATTCATCCGTGGCCATGGCAACACCACAAGAAGAAGACTGTGGCCATCGTGAAATCACCCAAGAATCAGTGCTGGATTCGAGTGACGCATCATTCAGGCGAGCAAAAGCTCGTGCCCTGGCCGGCCTTCAAGGATTGGGAGAAAACCCTCCCTCCTGAATGCGGCACGCCAGATTTCGTGCTCCAAGCCTATAGCGTCCCTGACATCGTGATCGCTCTAAAAACGCTACGCCACATGGGGTATTCATCGCCCATTGTGACTTCCTGGCCCCGCGTTCTTGGCCATTTGCCACCGGCCTGATCCACCGAATCAGTTCTTTAGAAGACTGCCAGTAGCCAGAAGGTCGCGGGCCATGCGCTGGCCGATGTGAACCACGAATGCGCGGGTGAAGGCCATCACTGATGCTCGAACGTTCTCCCCTCTGACGAGCCCCCGGAGATGGGGATCACCCGGTCGCCCAACGCCCTGGATGACCAGACCGCCATCCACGTCATCGTGCAAGGTCAGGCGCACTTGGGGAATCTCGGCCCCAAAACCTAAAGAGCGGACGTAGCCCTCGCCGTCATCGGCCAGTCGCCAGCCTGAATCTCCCAACACTTGGGCGACCATAGCGAGCGTTTCGACAGCACCAGTGGATTGAACATCACGACTCACCTTGCGCTCTAAATAGTCCATAAAGTGAACTATAAATAGAAGACGCGAAAAGGGAAACACAACCGCGCCCAAATGGGGCGGATTTTCAGCAAAAAAGCGACTGTCGGGCGACTAAAAGGCGAGAGACGGGCGGCTGCGGGGCGCTTGGAGGGATTTGAGGGAGTCGCTGTGCTCCGCCTCGGCAGCAAGAACGCTCACAATGGCTTGAGCCTTCTCAGGGTTGGCCACTGCCCACGCGATGGCATCAGCCCATGCCATATCCAGGGTGCGGTTGGTCTCTCCGCCAGTGGCCTCCTTGCGCGCATCGCCAACCAGGTTGAGCGCCCAAGGGCTCCAGGACAGGCAATCGATCGGCACCGTGGGCACAGCGCCGTTTTCAGAACGCATCAAGGCCTCACCCTTGACCGCGACACGAAATGCCTTCACCCGCGTTCCAGCACGCGCCTCGCGCGAAGGATGTACCCACAACTGGTCACCAGCCCGAACGGGCTTGCCTTGGACTTCAAAAAGGACTTCACTCATGGTGTCTTCCAGATTTGATTGCGTCATGGTGACTCATCTTCGCATTTACTGCATCAATGGCAACTGCTTGACAAGGGCTCGCCACATATCCAGGCCACGAACTGGTTTGCCACGGAGAACGCGCTCTTCAAGGATCTTCTGAGCTTCGGGGTACAACACTATCTCGTTGAGAAACTGGTCATGCTCCGCCTGGATAGGGGAAAGCAGACGCCTGCATTCAATGAGGGCTATCGACAGCGCTGCGATCATCGTAAGTGCGGCGATCGTCACGATGTACGGGTACCCTATGCGGGATGTCGTTTCGTGGTCGGCCACACTGCTCAGCACAACACCCGCAATACTGACAGCCACGGCCAGAAAGACAACGGGTACTACTGGGTTGCGATCCGACACGTACTCATGAGCCTTCAGCTCCCAAATCTCTTCATCCATCCTGCGACCAATCATTTCCTGCTCCAAGACAAAACTGTCAAATCAAACGTAGGGCAACGCCTAATTGTCTGAATTGCCACCCAGCATTTGCACCTTGAAAAGCACATAAAATCATGACGTTAAGGCACATAGGGCGCCTGCAGCGCATCAGGGATTGAAATGAACCTGGACAGGTTTCGTTTGCAACAGCAGATCCTTACCAGGCGCTACGCCTTGGAGTTGCACAACAAAGTGTTAAGCCTCGTCATCAACAACGATGACGGGACTCCATCGCAAACCTCCACCCCCCTCCCCTCTCCCGCCGAGCAAGAAGATCGCCCCAGCCCTCCAGCTATTCACCTGGACCAGAAATGAGAAAGCGGCCCAGTGAGCCGCTTTCTAGATTCGAGAAAAATATCGGATTAGGTGATCAAGAAAGCCTCACGGTCCTTCCCCGCGATCCAAACTGGGGGCTTACCACGGCCAGTCCACGTTACACCGGTCTCAGGATTGCGGTACTTTGGCGCAACCGGCTTGGACTCTCGAACCTTCTTGGCCGTTCGACCGAAGATATCTCCTTCGGTCAACCCGAACTCGGATATCAAGGCGCGCACTTTTGCAATTGCGTCGCCCATCTCCGTCTTGCGCATGCTCTCAATCTGAGCATCGAGTGATTCACGTTGGGCAAGCAGTTCTTTGTAAGATTGCATTTATCGAGACCATTTATTGAAGAGTGATTGCTTAATATGCCACAAGGAATCAATAAAATCAATCGGTCATCAGAAATCTGGCTTGAAAGGTTTTGAAATTTTCCAATTGCGCGCAAAGTGTTCTCCGTAGGCTTGCGCCAACTGTTGATTGTCCCAATGCACGACTACATTCTCAGAGTTCTTTTTCGCTGCAGCATCTGAGTAATTGAAGCTTCCTGTTTGAACCGTCTTACCGTCCACTATCTGTACTTTGTCATGAAAGATCGGGTACGCGTCAACGACACGAACCTGAACCCCGGCCAATGCCATCGCCGACAAGGCTGCTTTGCCTTTGGGGCTCATCCCTGGCCCCAGGTTCTGCTTGTAGTCGGCAAGCACATAGACCTTCACCCCTCGCTTGGCTGCCCGTACCACAGCTGATGTGATGCGGGAGCTGGTGAGTGCGTAAGCCATCATCCTCAGGTCTGCGCTCGCGCTGTCCGTCGCCCTGATCACAAGCTCTTCAGCCCCGTGATCTGGTGAAAATGCCACTTCGATAGCCCCAGTGGCATGAACCGGCGTTGCACTGCTTTGCTTGAAGATGTCGCGTGCCTGTTTAACGCCCTCTTCAGCCGTCGAAACAAGCAGTTGAGTTGCCTTGTCCACCAGCCCGGAATCACGCGCATGGACTACCGATGCGACACCCAGCATCGCCAGAAGCATGGCGTGGAATCGAAGCAACCGCACCTTAGTGGCCCGAGCTGAGTTGCAAGCCTGCATCAGCCATTTTCAGCAGCCCCACACACCGCTCAGCTACTCGCTCGGCCTTGGCCATATTGCGATCAAAGGCACGAGTGAAGGCACCATCCGTACCCTCCGCTGTTTCCATCACGGTATCAACGCTCAACCCCATCAGAACCATCACCGCTGCTGCCACGAGAACTCTCATCACTTCCTCCTAAAGAATTGCACAATAATTGCAAATACAACAATTAAAAGACATTAAAGAATTGCACCATGTTTGCAAAATAATACAATTGTGTTAACATGCAGCCAGTAACCTGGAGCCTATCTTGTCCATCATCGTCAAATCCCTGCTTGCGGCCACCATCGCTCTATCCCTTGTGGGCTGCGGAACAGTCTCGCGCGAAAAATCCTCTGAACTGTTTGCGCTCAAGCGAACCTCCCAGCAAGTGAAAGAGGTCGGGGAAGGTCGCATCATTTCCGCGAAGCTGGTAAAGAAGAACAAACTCAATACCGATCCATCTGTGACCGATTCCGTTGGCATGCGCACACAGAGTTCGACATTGGCGGGCGCTTCCCTGGCCATTGCAGTCATTGAACGCATGGAGGCCAGCAAAGAGGTGTTCCAGATCGAGTACCAGAGTCTCGATACACAGGAGGTAAAGACCTTCATTCCTTTTGCTGCTCCGAAAAACTTGGCCAAATATCAGCCTGGCAAGCTCTTCCGCTACTACACGACCCATGACGATCACAGCGTCATGAATGTCTTCAATACGCAAGAAGAGTTCGACGCTGACCCCTTCAATCACTGACAAATCGGCTCCTGAAGAGCCATCTCGCTATCGCTGGCTCAAAGTTTCGCCAGCTCCGCGTGACTTGTCAGTTTTTTGGGCTCAAAAACGCTAAACGTCATCAAAATCCGTGCTTTTCGATGGTTTTGCAGGAAAGGTGCGGAGGTTCGTACAGCCCCAAGCCAAGTGGGCGCGCTTTTTTTAGGGAGAAAAATGCACATGGATTCCAACGTTTTCCCACTCAGCGGCCTGCGACTCCAAGCTGTTCGGCGCAAGCTTTTTCTATCCACCGTGGAAGCAGCTTCGTTCTTCCCTAATTGCACCGCTGCGGGTTGGGAGGCAATGGAGTCAGGCCAGACTGAGGTCCCCAGCCATGTCTCTCAACGACTGGATCGAATCCTTGAATGGCGTAACGCCCAAATGGCCATCATTGAAGCCGGCATGTCCTTACAGCTGGACCAAGACGGCATCTTGGACTTCTGGCATGAGTCCATGGACGACTGGATGGCTATCGATGGGCGTGAGCCAGAGAACTACCGGGCAATGCAGTCTCTCCAGGCTGACTGGGCGCTCAACCATCCATCACGAGTCACCCTGGTGCGCTTTGATCGTGTGGATTTCACCCGTTGGCTTGTCGGCCGTACCCCCACCGAAGAGAGACAGGCTGAGTACCTCTATACCTTCGCGGCGCCCCTAGCGGATCGTCCCTATTGAGGTCTTAGTGGAGCTGGTCGAGAGCCCTCGTATTTACTCAAAGCGGAACCCACCAGGGTCCCGTGTTATTTCAACTCCCATCGATCCTGCACACGAGGCATCGGGAGAAGCCCACTGGAGGTGGTGTCTGGCTTCATTCGCGTCCGTCCACGCGAAATGAAGTAGAACATGACGTGTACCAGCCTGTTCCATCTGCGGTAGCTTTCAAAATCCGCGAAATATGGAGGCCAAAGGTACATGAACTTCGCATCCTCCGCGAATCTCTTCAAGAACAGTTCTGGGTCCTCAATCATGTCTTGGATGCGGAACTGAAACGAAGATCCTGGAAGAGGTTCTTTGGGTACATGCGCTTGGCAGAAGGCTCGAATGCCTTGGATGTGAGGTCGATGGCGCCCATCTTCCGCAAAGCCTTCTCTTGGCGTGGTCGCAGGTGCAGACTTTGCGTCGTAAAGGACGGATCCTGACATCCGTTCCATCAAGCTTGTCCCGCAGGTTGAGCAACGTAAAACAGGCGGGGTTTCATACACCTTGCTGTCTGAGAGTTCTCGAAGGACCCGCGCGTGTCCTTTCGGAAACCATTGACGCACTAGGCGCTCGCCGTCATCAAGCTCGTGAAGAATCTTCTTGATGTCAGCGTCCTGGATGAGGATCACGTCAAATGCATCTGACAACTTGGGATTCGTCTTGAGGCCATTCGCCCTGGTGTTGAGTCCTTCGCTAACGTGCGACGAATAGAAACCCATGAACGCATCGCAGTGGTGTGCCCTCACTCTTGATTCGATTTCTTTCTCATGGTCGAGACCAACTGCTGTCTTCTTATGCTTGCAACTGACGAGGTACTTGACCGTCTTTGTTGATACTCTTCCAATGAGCGTATCGGTGACCACCATGTCCCGGCCACCATCTGGACCTTCACCAGGCCGCATGTTGATTTCAAAGCCTTTGCTGCGCAGCACATCTTCGGCAAACTGCTCGAATTTGTGAGGGGTCTCGATTTCAGAAAAATCGATGATTTTGCTTAATTGAGTTTCTGTCATTGGACACCGCTAATCACACTTTTCTGTATGTAGGTGATTGAGTAATGTAGTTCTGTATTACTACACACTACACACTACACACTACAGTGGTAGTCCGCCAAGTGCAACCAGAGGATCCCATTTTCCACCAGTCGCCCGCCAGTCGCCCAGAAGTTTCAATACAAACCCAACCATTGGCGTGAGTCGCCCGCTAGTCGCCTTGCAGTCGCTCTCTAGGGTGACTGTCATAATCGGTGGCTGACTCTAGAGCCTCAGTCGCCCGCTAGTCGCCCAATAGTTAGCCGCCTGTTTCATGTTTCGAGTTCGCAGGGATCTGATTGAGCTTTGCCAGTAAAGGCGTGAGATTGCGTATTTCTGTCGATAGCGTGTCCATCGCTCCGCCGATGTTTTGCTGAGCCAGCTCACGTTTCAATTCCTCATTGCGATCTGTCAGATCAGCAATCCGAGCCTCAAGAACCTGCACTTTCGTCTCTGCTTCGGACTTGTCCAGCCTTGCTGCCTGCAACTCCTCCGCCAGTTCGGCCGCGCGGGCTTCGTGCATATCCGCGCTTTTGATGACCTCTGCCAGCTCCTCTTTCAGCTGCTTGCATTCAACGGTAGCGGCTTCCTTGATTGCTCGAACCTGGTCGGCAGTCTCTTGCTGACTAACAAGCCAAATTTGGCCAGCAAGCCTTTGCGCCATCTCCATAACGGCTTCAGGTGCATCTTCAACCGGCGATGACTGGCCTCTTTGAGTTTCTGCCCTCCATTCGCGCAGGCACTTGGTGAGGGTCGAGTAGGAACCTCCAACCTTCTCCTTGACTAACTCCAACGTGGGCTCTTTGCCATTGGCATCGAGCAACTCCTGAGCGACTTTGAAAACAAGTGCTCTGCGATCTTCATATTTCATGCGTACGTCAGTCATTGGGTGTTCCTTGGAACTTCAAAAACTCAAGTGTAGTGATTCGTAGCGAGGAGACTGACATTGCAAAAAGCCTTGGTACGAATGTATTTCTTTAGATTGTTAAAAAGAATACAGATATAGAAACCGCAAATTTGCGATATGACATGTGGATAACTAGCGGCAACCTCAGTCCGAGGTTCCTACCAGTTTGCCGCTCGATATCAGCTCAAGGAATGGCCGATCGATGGGCCTCATGCCAAGGATCTTGTTTGAGAGATCGAAGACCCGCACAGCGCCCTCCTCAACGCGGTATCTCTTGGTGTTTGAACGGAAGGTTCGGCCTTCCAGGTCAACCGCCTTGTTCTGCACGTACTCTTGCTCACGCGCAGCTCGGTCGTTATCTGAAGACTTTTCCACCTTTTCACTGAAATCTTGGCCAGATTTGATAATTTTCTGCAAATAGGCGAAAAGTTGGCGTGAATGCAACTTATCCAAATATTTACGGCTTGCTTCGACAACATGAGTCAGAAATTGCTTCGATTCACGGGCGAGTCTCATCAATCTAAGAACGCCAAATGCAGATACCCCCCGCGAGACCAGCCAGGTAAGCTCAGCCGGGATTAGGGCCCCGTTCACCTTACTGAAGAGCCCACAGGCCCCCGTTTGGGGGGCTGTTGGGGGAATCACCCCGGCGAGGATTGATGCATTTAAGCCGTCAGCTACGCGCGCCTTCTGAGTGCTGGCGCCAGACTCGTCAACAAACCGGAGCGCCTGCAGAAAGGCCTGGGTAGGCTTTATTGGTGACGTGGAGCCACGAAGGCCTGCGCGGGCCTTACGCTCGCGTTCAATGAATCCGTGGTCTTCTAGCCAAGATAGAGCGCGGCAAACTGAGTCGAGAGACTTTCCAGCTTCTTGCGCCAATGTCCCACGAGATGCAAAGATTGGCTGAAATGGAGAGGAAACAGAAATCTTTTGAACGATCTTGAAAACGACGCGGAGATGGCTATCAGGTAGATCGGAAAAGTGCTCATTGAATGGGAGTTCGCTGCAGGCGCGAGTCACCGAGTATGGCTGGCCAAGGGAAGTGGCTTGAGTAGGAGATGTAGGGGCGAGCTGAATCATCGCAGTTCCAAAAAGGGACACGAAACTTGCCATGCCCACCTTTTTCGCCTAACATTCCCATGTCGTTAGTTGTTCAGCAATTTTCGGATTGGCGTCTGAAAATTGTTTGGGAATGCTAAGTTTCGGGTGGCACGACCACTTGAATGAAAACCCCGCTTGGTTGGCGCTAAGCGGGGTTTTTTATTGCCCGATCAAGTCCAGGTCATGGATTTATTCGCTTTCATTTTTTGAACCCCCAAAAGCACTGAACCCCGCATCGCGGGGTTCAGAAGTGCTGGGGATGTTTGGAGTTGTGTCGGCGGGGGACTATGCCGAGAGTCTGCAGCCCTGAGTTGTATTCCCAGGTCATGCGTTGAGCGCTCAACATCATGAAGATGGTGAGCGGGTGCTGTCCCATGCCAAATTGTTGAGCGCTCAACATTCGAGTGACGGCGGCCAGGAGCCGAGCCCAAAAATGCTGAGTGGTTAACAGTCTGAACTGCTGGGGGATGCGTGGCGCCCAAGGCATGTGTTGAGCGCTCAACAATCGCCGGATGGTGGTCTGGTGCTGCGCCAAAAAATGTTGAGTGCTCAACAGTCTGGGTTGCCGTTGGATGCGTGGCGACCAACCCATGTGTTGAGCGCTCAACATTCGAGTGATGGTGGCCAGGAGCCGAGCCCAAAAATGCTGAGTGGTTAACAGTCTGAACTGCTGGGGGATGCGTGGCGCCCAAGGCATGTGTTGAGCGCTCAACAATCGCCGGATGGTGGTCTGGTACTACGCCAAAATATGTTGAGTGCTCAACAGTCTGAGTTGTCGATGGATGCGTGGCGACCAGGCCATATGTTGAGCGCTCAACATTGCCGTCAATCAATGAAGAAACTGGAGCACGACTGTCAGTACAAAAGACCTCACGGCAGAAGGCTGTGATGCTGTACATGCAATGACAGTCAGCGTGGTGCATTGGTTAGAGTTGGACGGAGTGCTTAGTCCACGGTCTTTGCAGAGCCAAAATACTGGCTTAGCAAGGCATCGATCTTTTCCTTGAATTCAATTTGAAGCGCTGGGTCGGAAATCGTCCCAGTGATCTCAACAACCCCATTCGCGCGGTTTTTGAAAACACCAGAACCATAAACACGTTGGAAATTAACGGAGTTTCTGGTCTTTGGCTTTGCCAACGTTCTTTGTGCGGTTTCAACTTTCGATTGGAGCCACCTAAAGGACTCGTTGTTATCGACAAACTGACGAGCTACTTTCAAAGCCGCATCCGTGGAAGAGGCCTTGGAAAGTGAATGGAGCATTTGACAAGGACGAACTGTCAACTTGTCTGGATGGATTTGAACCAGACTTAATATCTCGTGATCGATATCGTCGTAAACAGAAAAAGCGCGCAATGTGCTAGAGCTACTGCCCAATTCCTTGGCAATGTCGTCCCAAGATTTCCCAATCTTTCGTAATTTAGAGAAAAACTGGGCTTTGTCGTAGTCAGTATGCGGTCGCCTCTTTTCATTGGATGACCAGCCTCGGATCGCGATCGATTCCTCGGAATGGTTGAAATGAATTCTGGCTTCCAGACGCATGTCCAAAATGCCGCGAGTTCGAACTGCTTGTACGCGGCTCCAGCCATCACCAATAATATATCGACCCTGCTTTTCAGGATTTGGGATTACATGAATCAGTTCCAGTTGGCCCGCTTCCAAAAGAGAGTCAGCGAGAATCTGAAGATCCGAGTCTATGTAAATGGTCCGGGGGGCGTATCTGTTCCCATCGATCAAGCTGACATCAATACTATCGATTTTCGACTGATCGTCCACGCCATGTGGAAAATGGTCCGAGGTCAAGGGGTCCCTGGTTTCACTGTCCACTGCTGGTTCAACTTCAGTCCGGGGCGGTGGACTTGCCTTGGTAGCAGGATCTGAGGTTGTGTCAGCATCGGTTCGCAAAATCAGCTTAGGCGCTACAACCCTCCCGCCGAAAGGTGGCTTTGGTTTGTCAATCAACTCGGGTGGCGAAAACGATCTTGTGCGAGCCATATTATTCCTCACTGCTCAAAACGGTCTTTACGACATGCTCGGCAAACAACCTATATTCACGGCTTGGATTGCCTGTGGGTGCCAAAAGTGTCAGAGGAACATATGTTTCAAGAGATTTCGGAAATTCTTCGGATTGACTTATTGAGACGGGGGAAAGAATATCCTTGTACCGCTGAATCTCGGCATACATTCGTTGAATTCTTGGAAGTGAAGCCGAAACGTGCGTGGGGAGAATAATTTGTTTTGCTTTTACCTCCGCGCCATATTCATTCTTCAGAGCGCGAATTTCAGAAATAACCCTTGAAAGTCCACCAACGCCAAATGCATCCAGGCGAACGGGAATGACTACATAATCAGCCGCTGCTAATGCGCAAGCGCTCGTCATGGTGACGTTTGGAGGGCAGTCCAGAATTATGAAATCATAATTGTTGATGTTCAGATCGGGGATCTTTCCTTCCATCGATTCCCTGAAGAATCGTTTGAAAGTAAGTTCACGTTGCCCCTTGGACGTGGAGATGGCATATTCCATATCGCCTAGATTGGCATCCGCTGGAATTAAGTGAGGGCCATATTCTCCAAACGGCTTTTTGATAACAGATCCAAAAGCCTCTGCAGATGGTCTTCTTCCACAGTAGCTAGTAATCAGGTCGGAAAAAGTTTTGCCGACAAGAGCATCCTCGGTGAAAACTGAGCGATCAAGCTCCTCCAGATTCAGGTCGGCTTCGTAACCCAGGCAATGGGTCAAATTGGTCTGAGCGTCCAGGTCAATGGCAATGACGCGGTAACCCATGAGAGCAAGATGTGTTGCCAATTCGACTGAGGTAGTGGTCTTGCCAGTTCCACCTTTGATGATGTCAACAGTCAAAACTACCGGGCCTTTGACCGTTCGTGTTGAGCTGTTTTCGCGTCGAAAGCGCGCCAATTGGAAAAGCGTGTCCGGGTCGAAGACGCGGGCTGCAATAGTCTTCACACCACCTTCATTGGCCCGCTTGACATGGATTTTCGACTGTTCGATGGTTTGCTTCAGCGTCGTGTCACTCACGGACAGTAGCGCGGCTGCGGCGCGCATTCTGTATGAGAGCGAGGCGAGGTCCGGATACGTTGAGCGCAGCGACATGGTGGGTCTGAAGTGGAGGTAGATGGTGAAATTATGCCGCTGTTGGTGCAGAAGTGTCAAAAAACTGTTGGTCAGCCTTGAGTTGTCACCTATTGCAGGAGTCCAACGTTTCAGACTTGAAGCTCGTGAGTGGAAGTTTCCCTTTTTATGGCACATGTCGAGAAAAAAGGGAAAGTTGGCACTTGCGATGCTTAGTGCTCTCAAGGTCACAATACGAAGAGCAGTCTATACATTGAGGATGCCCAGAATGGTGTCGAAAAGTCACCAAAATCATGATGTTTAGGCCCAAGTGGCGTCAAACATAGGGCTCTTGATGCCTCAGGGCAGTAGCTGGGTCTTGTGTGGGGCTGTAGCTAGAGACTGTCGAGCTTGATGAAGCAATTGATGGGCAACAATAATTGCAATAGAATTGCAAAGAAATCTATTGTCTGGATGCAACGAACGTTGCTTTTGCAGTTGAAGCCCTATGACCATTACCACCAAGCTTTCTGAGGTCCTAGCTCAGCGCGAAGCCCTCGACCGCCAGCTTGAAGAACTGCGCATGCAAGAGAGGGAGCCTGTTATCAAGGAGTTGCGCCTCATCATTGCCCAGTTCCAATTGACTCCAACGGAATTGTTCCCGGAGTACAAACTGGCACCAAGAACTACGCCACGTCGCGATCCGAGGACCCGGCCAGTGATGTACCGTAGCGAAAGCGGTGAAGTTTGGGGTGGAGGAGTAGGCCCCAGGCCTAAATGGATACGCGAAGCGATCAACCGTGGCGAAGACATAGAGCGCTATCGGGTTGCCGGATAGCGACCACCCATCATCTACTTATGGAGGCTTCTGAGCCTCCTTTTTTTTGGTCCTTATGGGCCAAACAAGACCATCCAGGACAAGACATGACATCGAAAGGTCATGTTTTAGCGTGCTTTTCGAGGGTGGTTTGTAACGACCCCATTGCTATTCTTAAACCCACTATATGTTTAGGAGAAGCGTGTGTGGTTGTTCGATGGGAATCCTGAGCTAGTAAGTGCAGCGGTGCCCGATGCCCCGGCCAGCGATGGTGGCTACATCATGGTTTTGGTTCTTCAAAGTGGCGCACCAAGGATCGTGGCTACTCGCTTCCCAGGAAAGAACGTGAGCAGCTGGAAGGCCAGGTCTGCTCGATACGGCGGTGAGACGCTGTGCCGAGTCCTGGTGTCAATTTCCCACCCGCGTTACGAGAAGATCAAGCGCCTCTTGGCGAGTCAGCTTGCGCTCGGTGACGAAGAGGGGGGAGCGAGCAAACCACTCACCGTGGAGCTGATCACAAACCAGGTGCAAGAACTCTTCAACATGTTGGTACCGGAGAGTGCGCGAGGACAAATGCGCGCCACCGACCTGTCAATCGCGAACTGAGCCTGCGATGTCAGAAGCAATTTTTGATTTCGATAACCCCTGGCGTCCAAATTACGAGGCTGGCCAGACTACCGCTTGGTTTACCGCCATGGGAGTTTGTTTGGGGTCGGCTTGGTTTCTGCCTCTGCCGACATCATTTGCCACCGTGACGGCATCCGGATGCGCATTGGTTGGTTTCTGGCAGCTTTCTAAAGCGTGGGCTCGTTATGCAGACATGGCGCGTACCAGGTTCACGGGGAAAACCTTCATAGATATCGAAGGCCTGAAGAAGATCACTGAAGGTCCTCGGAAACGCAAAGAAGCTTGGCTGGGGACCGGGTTCCAGTGGACTGACATGGTTTCTCAGCGCATGCATTCCCTGGTTGAAAACGGCATCGCCAGAACCCTCGGCAAGGATGCTATGTCGAAGGATGGTAGCTACTGGCTACATGGCCTTCACAAGGAAGATGATGTTTGCGCACCGCTGGAGCTGCTCGAAGGCCACACGCTGATCGTAGGTTCAACCGGTGTTGGCAAGACACGTTTGTTTGATCTCCTGATCGGCCAGGCGATCCTGCGCGGTGGTCCCGTAGTCATCATCGACCCTAAGGGGGACCACGGTCTTGCGGAGAACGCTCGAAGAATCTGTGAGTCTATGGGCCAGCCTGATCGGTTTGCCTACTTCAACCCAGCGCACCCGGACAAATCAGTCAGCATGGATCCGCTGCGAAACTGGAACCGAAAGACCGAACTCGCGTCGCGTGTGTCTGCATTGATTCCCTCAGAAACGGGTGCTGATGCATTCGTGGCCTTCGGTTGGAAGGTCCTGCAAGACATTTGCGCGGGTCTGATCGCAACCGGTGAGCGCCCCAATCTGGTGAGCCTTCGTCGTTACATTGAAGGTGGTCCCGATGACCTTCTCACGAAGGCCCTGTTGTTCCACTTCCGCAAGAACGTGCCGAAGTGGGAGAGCGGAGTTGCGAGCTACATCAATCGGGCAAAAGCTAGCTCGAAGGTGAAAGGCCCAGAGGCCATTCTGCTTGCCTATATTGATTACTACAAAGAAGTGGTAATTCATGAATGGCCAAATGTCGATCTTGCCGGGTTGATCTCGACTTACGAGCACAACCGCGAGCACTTTCAGAAGATGGTGGCCTCGCTCATTCCTATTCTCTCCATGCTGACTGCAGACCCTCTCGCAGAGTTGTTGTCACCAAAACAGGAGCCTGGAAATGAAAAGGTGATCCTGGACATGTCCAAGGTCATTCGCAACAACATGGTTTTGTATATGGGTCTTGATTCGCTAGCTGACCCAACGGTGGGTAGCGCCATTGGGTCCGTAATGCTTGCCGACATGACGGCCGTTGCCGGTGACTTGTACAACTATGGCAGCGACAAGATCAAACCCATCGACGTGTACGTTGATGAGGCGGCTGAGGTCATCAACAACCCCACCATCCAGCTGCTGAACAAGGGCCGTGGCGCTGGGTTCCGACTTACTGTTGCCACACAAACATTCGCCGACTTCGCTGCGCGGTTGGGCGACGAAAACAAAGCCATTCAGGTGCTGGCCAACACCAACAACAAGATTGCGCTGCGTGTGCAAGATCCACGAACCCAGCAACTGTTTGCAGACGGTATTCCAAAGATCAGGGTGAAGTCCATGGCTGTGAGCTACGGCCACAACGTAGCTTCAGATCCAGGTGAGGACTATGAGGGCGCGTACAGAGAGCAGGCCTCTTCTGAAGAGGCTGACCTGATTCCGCCACCGGTCCTCAGTGAGTTGCCGCCGCTGCATTTCTACGCTCGGATGTCTGGCGGTCGAACTTTCAAGTCACGAATCCCAATCCTCATAACCAACGGGCCTCTGCCGAAAGCGGCAACAGTGAAATTGGTTCCCGCGTGGCTATCGCGCATCTGGGGGTGATACGACATGGCATCAAAGAATAACGAGAAGAAAGCCTCTCTTGGGGCCGTCATCTTGGTCATTGTCGTATTCGGAACAATTGGCATCCTGCTTCTGCTGCCGCTGCCATTGTTCCAGGCCGTTCGGGAGGCAGAGCAGCGTCAGATCATCAGCTGGCTGGGGACGGACACAGACAACTGGATCATGGGCCAGATCATTGACCTGCTCAGAACGATCAACACCGAAATCACCGACCTCTATGAGCAGAGGGATTCCAGCGGAAACGAGAAGTTGGACCGCTGGCTACTGGAGAGAACCTTTGCAGCTACGGTGTGGATGCAAGTCATCTTCTACCGGGGAGGGATGCTGCTACTTTGGATGTTGTTCGCGCTGCCATGCATGGCAGCTGCAGTAGTCGATGGCCACTACCGTCGAGAAATCGCCAAAGCAACATTCTCATCACAGAGCCCAATGATGCATAGGCGCGGCATGCAACTGGCAAAGGCAGTCTCGGTAGTGATGGTGGCGTGGCTGTTTGTTCCAGTCTTTGTTTCGACATGGGTTGCGCCGGTAGCCATCGCTGGCTTGTCGTACGCACTGTGGCTTTGGATTGGCAATCTCCAGAAACGGATGTGAGATCGATGATGAAGCAAGAAATCCACTCGCTCACCAGCTCGCTGGGTCTACATACGTCCAGCCTAGTCGTCGGTGGTGCGCTATCGAACTTTAGAGTCCAGCCTATGGTGTCGAGCACAACCCATGACCTGCTTGGTATGGAGCTTTTGTTTGGTCGGAGAGTGGATTTCAGCAATCCGGCAGTCATGCTGGAGGTGGATATCGCTGCACTGAAGGCGGCTCAGTTGCTCTCAAAGGTCTACGACGGCAAGGTTCGCGTTCACTGCAACGTAGAGATCACATCACTCATTAACCTCGATTGGGTGGTTGAGATGTGTCAGCGGATTGGAGAGGGGATGGTGATAGAGATTGTCGAGCGCAACGATATCCTGGGGGACAGCTACGGATTGCGCAGCGTGAGAGAGATCTGCGAGGGCATCAAGGGCCTTGGCGGCAAAGTAGCATTAGACGATGTATCAGGCTCCGAAATTGAACGGAGACTGATCGACTCCATACGGCCAGACGTGCTGAAGGCAAATGATGCAAAGGGGCTAAGCTTCATTTCCGAGTTGGATACAGGCGCCATTGTTGTTGCCGAGCATATCGAGTCCCAGACCATTGCCAGGCAGGCCATGATTCTTGGCGCCAGCGAGCTACAAGGCTACTGGTGTGATGTTCTCAAAGAACGCGAGCTTCCCTACGGAATGATGGCACCTGGCGTGCTCGCTCGTAACAGCGCTCAAAAGGCTGAAATGCACTGAGTAGGGCCCTCCTGGTTGAAAGGTCACGATTTAGCGTGCTTTTCGAGGGTGGTTTGGGGTGGATCGGTTCGTAGCATCAATGGCTATGAAATCGTGGTTTCTTGTCCTCGCTACCTTTTTTCTATCGCTGGACGCCAGCGCAGCCTGCTTTGAGGAGGCTGCTGCACGTTACAAGGTTCCTGTCGAACTTCTCAAGGCGATATCGACAGTCGAGTCAAACGGCAACATCTCTGCGACGAACTCCAACAAGAACGGGTCCGTCGACTTTGGCCACATGCAGATTAACGACTGGTGGCTGCCAAAGCTGGAGCCCTACGGCATCACGAAAGAGAAGCTCATGGAGCCTTGCACCAATACCTACGTTGGTGCCTGGATTCTGGCGCAGAGCATTGCAACCCATGGCTTCACATGGAACGCCGTGGGCGCATACAACGCTACCTCCGAATACAAGCGGCTGATATACGCCCGGAAGGTAGAGCGTGTGCTTGCCAAGATCGCTAGCGCTGAGAACACCAAGAACTGAACATGCATCGGGAGCAAATCATGACGAAAAGAGCCAGTCTGCGAGCCACGGCTGCTGCCGCACTAATCCTCTGCGGAGGGATTCCAGTCCTTTCCCATGCCGCGCTCTTGTCAGCGTTGTGTGACGTGAATGGTGTCAATGTCTGTACTGATTCACCTCAAACAATCACCCCTGGCGGTGTGATCACCATTCGCGGCTATGCCTTCGATATCGCAACTGGGGACCGACCGCAGGATCCAGCAAGCGGATACATCGTCTTGCGCCATACCGACACTAGGATCACGTACAAGCTCCCCATACAGCGTATTGAGTCTCGCCCTGATGTGGTGGCCCCGCAGATCACGGGAGCGTTTTCTGAGGCGCTGTATCCAGTGCTGAATGCTGGCTTTGTTGCACAGGTATTTGCCGCGTCGTTGCCTGCAGGGCCATACGAGGTCGCCGAAGCTCGAATCACGATGAAGAATGGCCTCACACATTCCATTCCTCTCGACGCGGTGGAGAACATTGGGCGCTTCATCATTTCAGATGCGCAGAGCCCTCTCAAAATCGTTCAGAACGGCAATGAAATACCACTCAAAGTAGTTCGTAGCGCAAGTGGCGTAGTCACTGCCTCGGGCTACCCAGCACTACGAGATGGTCCCATGACCATCAGCGCATCGGTCTCTGTCGGCGGATCTTCCGTGTCCTCCTCTGTCGATTTCAACTACAAGCGACCCGTGATCCAGGTCCCGGTATCGCTACCGATCGTCAAGGACTTTCCTGGTGTCAGCAGCCGCGTCACCCCTGTAAACCCTCTGAACAATCGCGCCATGGACATGGCCGCGTTGCCAGTGGTGGTTGAATCGGAAACGATGGCCGGTATGAAGATCAATGGGAGCGATGTATCCCAGGGCGCATCCATTGACTTGACTCGGCAATCCAATATGTCGGGCTCGTTCCCAACATTGGTGGCGGATTCAACGGATTCGGAAGGCACACGCGATGTCCGATTGTGGGTGAACCTTCCCGACGCGCCAAACATTCTGCTAAAGACCAGTACCTGGAATCCGGCGAAGAAGATCAAGCTCACCCAGTCGCATACCACGATGGCGATCAAGGTGCAGGACGCTGATGTGGTTGCTGCTTTGGACAATGGCTCCAAGGAGACGTGCTTGGCCCTCAACATGATTCGCCCTGAATACATGCTGTCACAGACGGCCGGTGTGAATTGCGCTATCAAATACGGCGAGCTGCCCGAGGGGATGAAGTACAACCCTTACGCCTCGAATGCGCTCAGGGGGCCAATCCCCACGATCGGAGTCAACAAGATCGAGTACACGCCAGGTGTTGTTTACACGGATCCCCTGACACGTCAAACAGCTTTTTACCCTGCTAAGCAAGGGGCAGGGGAGGTGAGCATCGAAGGGGTTGCACCTGATCCTATTGCGCTCACATTCAAGCGTGACAAGTCGCTTGATAGCTTCTACGACAAGCATGAGAGCCAGATGCCAGGCAAGCTCTTCGCGCTGGTCGACAAAGCCCAGCCTCGTTCTGTGGGCATCGTGAACGTGAAGGCGGCATACCGCGACATCGTGACACGCGTGACGTATCCGGGGAACGAAACCAAGGAGACCAACAGCTCAATTCCGGAGTCCAACGTACCGCTGGTGATGAAGTCGGAGACGCCATGGGAGCAGAGCAAGATCATTGTGGAGTCCTGGTACAAGCGCGCCCCTGAATTCAAGAGCACGCAGGAATTTGACGTGGTGGGCATTCCTCAGAACCCACTGGTTGACTTCGAAAAGACGTTTACCTCGCACGACCAGGCAGACACCATCGTGAATGGTGTTGTCGGGATTCCTCGTGGCCAGGTCATCAACTTCGACCCAGATTCCATGGGGCAATGGCAAGTGACCATCAAGGAAGACAAAACCGGTAAGGTGCTGTCTGCGACGGTTCCTGTGGACTCGCAGGGCAACTTCACGGTCAATCTAGGGACGCTTTCTGCCGGCACTCGATACATCGTGGCAGAGGCTCAAATGGTGGCATCGGGGACAGTCCTGGATACGCCCGTAGCAAGCAAGCCACGCTCGTTAGTCACTGCCGCAGGTTCTGTTATCGAAGCTACGTTGACAGCGCGCGCAACCAGTGGCCGCGCGCCCTTCTATCAGACCCTCAACGCAAACGCCAAGAATGCGAAGATGCTGGCCAGCGTCAAATCGGTGGCATGGGAAACACTGAACGAAGACGGTACATGGAAGCGCATCATGCGCACGGACACCGTGGAGCAAAGCGGTGTGAACTTCACCGCAAAGGTGGAGAGCGTGGGCTCGGTGACATACCGCGCGGTTCTGGTCAACAAATACTCTGGCGTGGAGTTCAAGACCGATCCATTGACTCTGACTGCCTTCGACACACCAACGATAACTGTGACATCACCATCTGTAGTTTTGGTGAATCGCCCGGTAGAAATGTCGGTGAAGGCTCAGGACGGATTTGAGGCTGATTTCCAATGGCGCGTAATTACTTCCGGTGGCGTCACTGAAGTCATGGGATCCAGTACCGACAAGCTCACGTTCACACCCACAGAGATCAAGAACTACGCCATTGAGGTCACGGCTCGGCAGAAGGGGGCGCCAGCTAACCCAGCAGCTGACATCACCAAGACCGTTGCCATCAAGGCAGTCAACCCACTTGTAGCACGCGCATCCATCAAGGGCCCGACCTATGTGGAGGCGGGGAAGACCTACAAGTACACGGCAACGATCAACGATGTGGTCGCAAGCTCTCTGGACAAAGCCTATGAAGTTGCTGGGTTCTGGCTGCTCTCAGATGGCACGCGCGTAGATGGGACGGAACTGGACTACACGCCCGCGCCCAACGATAAGGCAATCAGCTACTACACCTACGTCAAGGGCTACCCAGATGAAACGACAGCCGCAACGCTGCCCATCAAGACCTGGGCGTACAACTGGCCGGCAACATGGCGAATCAAACTGGTTCCCCAGATAACGGATGTTCCAGCAAGCATCAAGTTTTATGTGGAAACACCAGAGTTTGATTTGAAGACCCTCAACGGCGAGCCGCTGACCTACACATGGTCATTGCCGCAAAACGTGCTGCGCACCAGTGGTAGCGATGTAGCAGGTACCTTGGGCATCAGTGCTCACGGAACCTACCAGCTTGCACTACAGATCAGTGACACGCGTGGCAATGTGTCCAATGTGACATCAGACGAGTTCACGATCCTTCCACCGGCCAGTGTTCAAACTCAGCTGTCGATGGTTTCGAAGTATGCCAATCAGTATTTCGCACCTGGTTCGTATTACATCGGCTTGAAGATCCTCTCGATGCCTCGGGGTGACTCGTTCGTTCGCAATGATGTGCTGATCAACGGCAGCAAGGTTGGCGAGTTCACCGGAACAGGCAACTATGTGGCCTTCCAGACTCCAGGCCAATACGATGTGACAGTTCGCACAATCACCCGTGCGGGCAATTACGGCGAGCAGACGTTGAATGTGGATGTGAAAGACCCACCGAAGCCCGTTTGTGAGATCAAGCAATCAACCACAACTTCTGGCCTGCTGCTCACGCCTGAGTGCCAATTGGATGCGGGCTCGATCCGAACAACGACCTGGACATACACACTGGACGGTGTTGCCCAGAAGTCCACGTCGAAGACATTCCTGATTCCCAAGGCGTGGATGGGGACCACAAGGATGCAAGGGCTGAAGATGACGATGGACACCGATCTTGGTGCTGTCGTAGAACAGCTTGTGACGGTCCAGTAAACCTTCTATCCATCGCTCAAAGCCCCCTCTCCAGGGGGCTTTCTCATTTGGGCGGTCTAAACGTCACGATTTTCCGTGCTTTTCGCACCTCTTTTTGCTTGGGTGGCCTCGTAATATCTTGCTATCGCTCGATGAGCAGTTAGCAAGGATAGGCCGGTGAAACTTGGAAAGTTCGGAGTCATTTTGGCGGGGGTACTCCTTGCTGGATGTGCGCCTCAGTTCATTGACATCCCTGCCCGAAAGCCAATCCCCTTATGGGTTGAGCGCGATGCAATCGAAATGCACACGGCCATTGCAACGAATGAGCAAAAGGAAATTGTTCTGAGCAATGTGACGAAAGATCAGCGATTGAGCCCAGATGAGCGTGTTCTTTGGGTTTCCAACGTCGACATCAGGAACAGTCGTCTCCAGAGAAGCGCTGAGCGAATTGCAAATGACAATTCGGAAAGCAATTCAAAGCAAATTGCAGCTCAAGCAAACATTGTTGAAACAAACACTTTCTCGATAGTTGGATCGCAGCTGTCTGTGAAGGGTCAGCTTGCCCTGAATTCCTTTAAGGGAAAGGAAACATCACGGTACTACGTTGAATTCCTAAATGATGGACCTCTAACCGAAGAGCGAGTCGAGCAAATGATGTCTGCATGGAAAGATTTGGCATCTCTGCTCAAAGCCCGAGGATTGAATGCATCGAATGTGGTTATGGGCGGAGCTAAATACGATCAGTCTGTCAACGCAATTGTTTTGATCAAGGTGGGCAAATGACAGAAAAACCAATTCCAAACTACGTCGATGACCAGATGCAAATCTTCTTCTGGGAAATTGACGAGTTTTTGCCAGCGCTGGTTATCTTCGTTGTGATGTTCATGTGGGACCAGCTTTTGTTGGGGATTTTCTCTACATACGCATTCGTAAAGTTTTTTGGTCGTTTCAAAAATGCACGTATGGACGGGGTTTTGTTTCACATGGCCTGGTGGGCTGGGTTAATGCAAATGAACGAAGTTTTTGATAGTGGTGCTATGCGAGAGGTTCACGAATGAAACTCAAGGATGCAATGAGAAATATGAGCGAATTGCAGCTCATGACTAAGGGCCTGCTGCTCTCTAACGCGATCCTCGCTGCGGGGGTGGTATATGGCATCTTTGCCTTCTCTGGAGTGCGCGAACGCATTGTTCTGGTGCCTCCAACGTTGGACGCAAAGGCCGAAGTCTCTTGGAACTCGGCAAACAAGGAGTACATCAAGGGCTTTGGGGCATATATTGCGACTTTGGTTGGCAATATTCAGCCAAAGTCGTCGATGGTCATTATCGACACAGTTTCAGCGTTCATGGATCCGGTGATTTACACGGAATTCAGAAAGCAGATGCTGGCGTTGATGGAAGACCCAATATTCAAAGCGTCAAGCTCCGTCATTAGCTTTCAAGCTAACTCGATTCAGTACGAAGCCGAGACAAATCGTGTTTTTGTGGGCGGTACTCTGATTACCTCGACCACAACGACGCAAAAGTATCAAAAGCAAGTGACATACGAAATGGGCATCTCGATCCGAGAAGGGCGCCCATGGATTTCCCACTTCCTAAGCTACGAGGGCACCACACCTCGCACCGTGGCATGGCACGTCAACCGTCAGTCGCGTACTGGCGGATCAATTCCGGACTACGCAACGCCGGAGCGCTACCGCAAGAAGGGTTCGATGGACGAAACGGGCCAGCTCGACCTGGATGTCATCAAGGCCTCTGTAACGAGCCAGGCGGGAGCAGAGCAGGGCAGCGAAACAGTGATTGAAGGGTCTGAAAAGCCTGCTGCCGATTCAACGAAAAAGGAACAACAGTGATGCGTCAGATGATTATGAAGCCACTGGCGTTATCTCTGTTGGTGGTCTTTGGTGCAGCTCAAGCCCAGGAGGATGCGGCCAAGGTCAAGGAAGCCATGGGGCAGGCAAAGGCAGCCATCAAGGCGGAGCTGGACAAGCCACTGGGCAAGCCGATAGCCCCCGATGTTGTGCAGCAGGCGAATCAGATCGCAACGGGCCAAGAGCCAGCACCTACCGGTGTAAACCGTTATGTCGAACGCAAGGGCACTGGCGACTCCAAGCAAGTCCGTTCCGCGCCTCCGGTGGTTATGCCTAAAGGGCCACTGGGTAAGCCTCCGGTCGAACTGAAGAATGCTCTTATGGAGTCGCAGGCTGCTGGCGGCGTTGCGCTTGATCCCATCCAGAAGGATATGAACCTTCCTGGACTGAAAAAGGATGACCCAAGCCTCAAGCCTTTCGTGATCCACACGCGAAATGGTGTGAACGAAATCGTCCGGATGTCCAGCAAGCTGCTCAACCGTATTGCGACCCCATTTGCAAAGCCAGTGGTCATTGACACCAGCTCGTCCATGGCGAAGGTTGTTGGAAGTGATGTGTACTTCATGCCTGCTGGAGACCAGCCGATTGGCCTGTACATCGTTGATTCCAGCAACACATCGCAATCCATCTCTCTGACGGCAATCCCTTCCGGCGCAATCCCAGGCCAGAGCGTGATTGTGAAGATGGAGGATCTTCGTACGACTGCCAATGTCACAGCCGCCAGCGAAGAGGAAAGCGAAATCTCGACCCCTCGCGCAAGCGACTATGCGGGCTTCATCCGATCGTTGATGTCGCAAGCGGTTCGCGGCAAGGTTACCGGCTTCAATCCAGTCCCCCTGGAAGGGGGGGTTGCACGCATGGGCCCATTGGTCGTAACACCCGAGATTGCCTTTAGTGGCGCCTCGGTCGATCTATACCGTTACCAGATCGTCAATAAGTCTACTGAAACTGTAGACCTGATTGAAACCGCCTTCTACCGCAAGGGAGTGAAGGCCGTGAGCTTCTTCCCAAACATCGCTCTGAAACCTGATCAATCAGGGTACGTCTTCCTGTTGGCTGACAAGCCACAGTCCCCCGCAAACATGGCGATGGAGGCAATGCAATGAGCATTTCCCAAACGTTGAACAATATGCCGCCAAAAACGCGGCGTATTGTCCTCTCCGTAACGGCGATTGGAGTTGTCATTGGGGTCAGCGCATTGCTTACCAGCATGACAGAACGCAAGGCGTCGCGTACTCCTCGTGCGAACAAGCCGGAAGTCACTGTTGTCGCACCACAGCGTGCGACTGGCGTAGAACAGTTTGGCGCTCGCTTTGATGGTATGGAAAAGACCTTCAAAGAAATGAGTAATGCATTCGAACGCCGGTTGGCCACTCTTGAGGACCAAAAGAAGGGCAAGACGGATGGATCACCATCGGATGATGGCAAGACAGGCTCCACCGAGCCCAATCTGCCGCCGCTGACGGCGCAGACGAGTGTCTTTGATGCACCACCTGCGAAGGCCCCTTCGCTGCCTCCACCTCCTCCTATCGCTAACACGCCTCTCTCAAACTCAGCAAAGGCAGCTCCTACGAGCGAGCCAGTTGCAGCTGAGCCGGTAAAGGCTGAGCCCACTTCCCCTCCCGCTATTCGTTTGATGGGCGAAAGCGGCGAGATGGATGAGCAAAAGGCCGAGCAAAAGCTCAACACTGCTACGAACGCGAAGCCGAGCAAGAAGCGTGAACCTGAGACCGCCTACATCCCAGGTGGATCTATGTTCCCTGGCGTGCTGCTCAACGGTATGGACGCTCCAACATCCTCTGTTTCGCAGAAGAACCCTACGCCCGTAACGATCCGGGTGAAGAAAGAGGCGGTGCTTCCGAACTTCGCATCGATCGATGTGCGCGAGTGCTTCGCACTGGGCGCTGGATTTGGTCAGCTGGCATCAGAGCGTGCCCTGATCCGCACGGAAAGCATCGCCTGTGTCCGCAATGACGGCAAGGTGTTCGACACGAAACTGGAAGCCTATGTGGTTGGGACCGATGGCAAGGTGGGTGTACCAGGCCGTCTCGTATCCAAACAAGGTCAGATGATCGCCCAGTCGCTGCTTGCTGGCGCCCTCGGTGGTATCGGTCAGAGCATGGCTCGATCGAAGGTTCCTGCCCTGAACATCAACCCCACGGCTGGCAACAACATTTACGAGCAAGACTCGGTGTCATCTATTGCGCAGTCTGGCCTCGCTGGCGGTGTTTCCTCTGCAACCAACATGATTGCCAAGTTCTATTTGGACATGGCCAAGGAGACATTCCCTGTTGTGGAGACACAGGCTGGCCAGGTGGTGACTGTCATCGTGACGCGTGGCATGACCTTGCCGCTGAAGGGCTCGACCAACCTCCAGCGCTATGCAGACCCTGAGCAAAAGGTTCGCACAGGAATGGGCAAGACGAATGATCCTGATGAGTTTGAAGAGAAGCCGCATCCCGTAAGTGCAGCTCCATCTGGAAGTGCTGCCTCGATGGTTGGCTCATCCGCGCAAGCACCGACCGTTGTCGGGCAACACCAAGTACCGGTATCGATCCCCGGTGTTACCAGTCCAGCGCCCAAGGCCGCATCAAAACTTCAGTGGTGAATCTCATGCAAATTATCCAACGACACGTATCACTCGTGGCTGCCATTGGTGTTGTTGTACTCAGTGGTTGCGCAAGCTCTCTGAACACGGCCGGTGAGTCAAAGTTCGCGTGCGACGCCTCGAACAACAACTGCCCAACGCCTCTGGAGGTGTATCAGGCAACGCATAACAGCCCCGCAGCCATTCGCAACGGCAGAACGCCCGATGAATGGAAGACGGGATCGAAAGACAGTGGCCAGATCAAACAACTCAATCCGGCTGAGGATTTGCGTCGCGATCTGACTTCACTAGCACCTTCATCGCAACTGCTGACTGCTGCAGAGCCCCCGGCTCTACCTGTTCGTCAAGCAAGTCAAGTGATGCGGATATGGGTGGCCCCCTGGATTGACAGCAATGACAACCTGAACTGGTCGACCTATGTCTACACCGAGGTTACGCCTAAGCGTTGGAGCTATGGCGAACAAGAAGTGCGGCATCAAGGGATGCCCGCTGCATTCATCCCCCGTTAATTTTTTCAACCACAAAAGGACTCACATGTTCGCTCTGACTTTCAACTCCGCTCGCGCCGCAGCTCGTAGCACACCAGCCGTCGAAAAAATGATGATGGTTGCGTTCATCCTGGCAATTGCTTTTGTGAGCATGTCATCCCAAGCCGGAGCTGGCGGAACCGAGTTCACCCAGGTGTACGACCAGATCACAGGATGGGCAAACGGCACGCTGGGCAAGACTCTGGCCGTCTCTGCATTGCTGGTTGGGCTGGGCGTAGGCGTGATCAAGCAATCCATCATCGCAGCTGTTGTTGGGGTTGCCATGGCACTGGTGAGCGGCTTTGGTCCAGGCGTTATTGACGGCGTGATCTCCAGCGGTATCGCCATCGTTGCTCCCATCTGACCAGAGTAGATAAGCAATAGGGGGATTGAATGTCGACTCTGCACCGAGCCATGAATCGCGCTGCTCAACGTTATCGTCCGAGCGCCTATATTCCTGTTACCGCACAGGATGAGGACACAGGAATCTTCCTGTGCAAGGACGGCCACATTGCAGTGTGCTACGTGGGTGATCCAATCATCGGTGCCGATGACACGACAGCGGAAATGCTCAAGGGAGCGTTTTCGCTGCCTCTCCCCGAGGGCAGCTTCATTCAGGTCAGTCTGTTTGCAATGCCTGACATCGATCTTTCAATTGGTCGATACAGCGCGCGCAGGGACATGGGTATCCATCGCCTGCAGAGTCAAACAACGCGCGAGGGTGTTGAGGCTTACTACAAGCGCCGCATGGAGTTCATCTCCAAGTCGCGCGACGAGTCGAATCTCCCAAACTTTGGGACAAAGATGCATGACCGCTTTGTTGTGCTGACACTCAAGATCCCCTTCAAGGGAATGGAGCCAACAAAGTCAGAACTCAACATCTTGGCGGAAAACGGAGCCAAGCTTGCAGAGTCATTGCAGACAATCGGGCTGTTCACGACGCGTATGAGCGCAGAGCAGTATTTGCGACTGGCTCACCGTATCACCCATCCTTTCGCAGAGCCGAAGATGGATGTGATGCGTGATGATCAGCCACTGAACGATCAGGTGTTCGATGCCGGTGAATGGATCAGGGCTGAAGAGGACCACCTGGAATTCTCCGATGGGACTCTTGCCCAGACGCTTTCGGTGTCGCGGTGGCCGAAGGAGAACGCTCTCCACCTCATGGCGTTCATGATCGGCGAGCCTCAAGGGGCGAACAACCAGATCAAGTTCCCCTACCACATCAACTTGACGATGCATTACCCGTCGCAGCACAAGAAGACGTCTTCTGTGAAGACGAAGGCGGGGATGATTACCTACCAAGCGTTCGGACCAATGATCCGATTTGTGCCAAAACTTGGCGCAAAGAAGCATGGTATGGATGTAATGGTCCAGGCAATTGACACTGGCGCGACCATTGTTGAAGCCTCGCTCACGATGACCGTCTATGGAAAGGACAAGGAGAGCCTTTCTCGCCAAATGGCAGCCACGCGCACCTACATGCAGGCATTCCAGTTCAACATGGGTGAAGAGCGTCTGATCCTGTGGCCGGTGTTCTGGAACTCGTTTCCAATGTTTCCGTCTGCCAAGAGCATAGAAAACACATTCCGATTCAAGACACTGGCGGTGGAGCATGCAACTACGTTCTTGCCCATCATCGGTGAGTGGAAAGGTAGCTCCCAACGTGTCCAGCAGGACAAGGGCTACGCGATGATGATGCAAAGCCGTCGCGGCCAGTTGATGTCGTGGGATTTGCGAGATA
>ENA-UOXO01000585-UOXO01000585.1-mixed-culture-metagenome-genome-assembly--contig:-NODE-585-length-27556-cov-46.704738_pt1 | contig 27556 bp, 12 predicted proteins | sample MGYA00238162_ERZ761640 | MGnify/ENA primary metagenome ERZ761640 (study PRJEB28914, sample SAMN08778297) | mixed culture metagenome | isolation source: Freshwater growth medium | place: USA...
GGTATTCTTTCTGGATTCACACACTATCCCCACCACCTGATTTTGAACTCAGTGCAAAGCGCAAATAGGGGAAGGGCAAAGGGGTACATGAAAGGGGAGGTATTCTTTCTGGATTCACACACTATCTCCACCACCTGATTTTGAACTGATTGTTCGACGTCGCATGTCTGGTTGCTGATCATGTTGCACCATGGCTGAACTTCAACAGACTTCCCCTCGATGCATGCGCATGCACGCGCATCATGTGCACGCGCGTCGCGAGCCGGCGCGCGCGAGCTCTCGCCGAGAACGGCCTTGTACTTATGAAGCCCTCGTCATTTTCAGTGGACGTGTCCTGGAGCCCAGGACTCGTGTACAGCCGGCGAATAAGGGCATGCGGCACCGTGGATGCCGGTGCCCCGACAGCTGCAGCCGCCAGATCCACCTGCTCATCCTTACCCTCCTGCACAGATTTGGCCACACCCACGCGACGGAGCGGCACGCGCATGCCTCGCGGCGACGGTGTCCCCCCATGCTGGGAGTACGGAGGCGCGAGCACCTCTTCCAAGGCGGGACTGCAGGCCGGGATCGGCATTGAGGCAACCACGTCATTGTTTGCAGGCCGTCGTAAGTCCGCACTGCGCAACCCCACGTGCGACATCGGCGGTACATGGTCATAAGTAAACGCACGCGACCCGATCGGCGGAGGCTGGCGCCCATTCCACTTCATCGGGGTGAGTATCCCCGCCCCGTTGCTCACGGCAGGCTGCCAGCGATGCCAGCGGCGCGGCGACAAGTAGGCAGTCGCCGCCGGCCAGTAGGTGGCAGAGCCCATCGGCGAGTTGATGAACGACACGTCGAAACCCTTGCGCTGGTCACCTTCTGCTTGGGCTGTCGAGGTGCGAAGGCGAGGGCCGAGCCCCTCGTGCCGAAGATCTTCCTCCGAGTCGCGAACCCACTTCCAGCCCTTGCACTTGCTCGTGCCATCGCCTACGTAGTCTGTGATGAGCTCCGAGACGAAAGGCTGGATGGGCAGGCCGCGCACGTGCACCTCCACTTGATGCAGTTCGCGCCGCGTGCAGAGCGTCGGGTATGACGTCGAAGAGTCCGCCCGAGCAGTCCTCCCGTCTCTGCTTCTCACGTCTCTTCGGGATCCCAGGTGTGGCTCTTCGATCTTCTCCAAACGCAGGCAGGTGCCCATGCGCAGCACGCTGCCCAGCTCTTGGGGCAGCACGTGGGGAAGCACGCTGCCCAGCTCCTTCTCGATGGCTCGGGTCGCCGCCTGCTGCGCGGTCTCGTCGGGCTTCTTCTTCACCGCCAGAAGCGCGTTGCATGGGCGCTTGCGCCCGTCGGCCAACTGCTGCTCGTAGCAAACAAGGTGGTACCTCGGGACCTCCGGATTACGCACCACGACTTTCACCAAACCCACGGTGCGGTACATCTTGCCATCGATGAGCTGCAGTGAAATTTCTTTGTCCTGCATCTCCTCGAGCAGGTCCTCGACACGCTTGGCGCCTTTTGCCCCCCATGAGGCTGTGTCCACGCCATGAGCCAGGAGGTACTTGCGCGCCTCCTCTTTGTCAGCGAATTTATGTTGGGCCTCTCTGCTAACTGACGGACGGACATTTATGTTGGCGGTCGCGCTCTGCCTCGTGCTGGGCCTGGGGGCGGGGGAGTTGTATGTACTATGAAGCATGCTGGTGCTCTCGAAACAGAAAACAGTGCGGAACTTGTGTGAACTCACAAATGCATGCTGGTGTCCTCTCGAGGTACGGTGCACGAGAACCCAAGGAGGGGGGTGGTTCGTGAGTATGAGCCTCGCGGGGCGTGTTGAAAAGAATTCGTCAATGGGAGGCGTCATCCCAGACGCTTCCCCACGCATGAAGCCCACCCTGGCACAAGCTCACGTCGAGAGCGTCCTCGCGACGACCTTCGAGGAGCTCCTCCATCCACCCTCGGTCGATGAGAGCGTCCTCGCTACCGAGGAGCACCTCGATCCACCCTCAGCCGTCCAGCGCCTGCGCCTGCCGTCCGGCGCAGCGGCGCCTCCGCCTCTGCCCATTCATGCGAGTGCAGCCGAGCAGCGCCGCGGCCGAAGCCCAGAGCCGAAGCCCAAACCCATGCAGCCCGATGCGACCGATACACACGAGCTCGTGCGGGCAATGATTGACCTCGCCGCCGAGGGCGATACGACGCCCGCGCCCGTGCCCGGGCATCAAGCATCACGGGACTTTGGCAGCACAGAAGCATCAACCTTGACGAACAAGCGCGGATCCAGAGAGTTTGAGGATGTCGACCTCCGCCGTCGCAGCCACATAGCATCGGCGCCATGGGCAGCTGCGCCGAGAGCGCGCATGCTCTCGCCCGACCGCGGATGGAGGAACCCCGATGAAGTAGGCCGTCCCATCTATGGGGCCGCTTACGCCATCGGCGAGCAGCCGAACTTGAGCAGCTCACGGCTGGTGGACATTCAGATGCTGAAGGACGCGATGCGCCTCGATACCTTGCACGCCAAGGGCGACATGCTGGAGAAACAGCTTCGGGAAGCGATGCGCCTCGAAGCACTGCACGCCAAGGGCGACAAGCTGGAGAAGGCGGTGCGCGCCAAGGCCGACATTCTGAGGGACGAGGTACGCGCCAAGGCCGAGCAGCTGCGTGATAAGGCTGACATTCTGCTCGACAAGGCGCGGGATCTTGGGCCGCAGCTGAGGGATAAGGCTGACATTCTGCTCGATGAAGCACGGGCCAAGGGCGATGCTGTGCTCGCCGCGTCTCGTGCCAGGGCAACCAAGGTGATCGCGCGCACTCGCTCCTTCGTGCCACAGCGCGAATCTCGTGCGGGCTTCATTGACGAGAGCGCGGTGCCCGACCCCGATGTGGTGCTGTTCGCGGATCTGGTGCTTGCGAGGCGAGGCCTCCCGCCACGTCCCGGACATGACTCGAGCCGGCATGAGCGCGCGTCCGTGGACAGCATGGACGACTGTGACGAGGAGCCGCAGAGCGACGCGAGTGATGCTGCGCATGGCGCCGAAGGAGCCCGACACGGCGCCGATGGTGCCGACTGGCTCCACCACGCCACCCACGCCTCCACTGAGGCCGGCGCCGAGGGCGCGGCGTCAATAGGAGCGGCGATGGGCGGCGGCAGTGGCGGCCCTGGGGGTTCAGGGCTCGCCTACAGCTCGGCCTTGGGAAGCTTCTGTGCGGAGCCATCGCCCGACGGTGCGCTCGTGCAGCAGCTGCGCAGGCAAGTCGCGACGCTCGCTGCGCAGCTCAGTGCCACCGAGGAGGAGCTGCGCTCAGCCCGAGAGATCTCAAGCGAGTGGAGCCAGTGCGTGCGCGCTATGTTCCAGGCGCTCTTGCTCAACCCGCGCATGCTCCTCAAATATGAGCTCAAGATGGGCAAGATGATGGAGAAGGCCATTGGAAAGCTCGAGCAGATCCAGGCTGTGCGGTGCGTACAGAGATGCTACGATGGCACGCGGATGGCCTGCAGATTGCATGCCACGGTGGCATGCAGATTACCGTGATTGAATGTGATTGTCCCCGATTGCATCTCGAGCTGATCTCTTCTGGGCGGTGCGCGCGCGCATTCCGTGTCACAGGTACGTCAAGTGCTCATTCCCGAGCATCCCGTCGGACGCCCCCCAGCTGCAGCTGCTCAGCTGGACAAGCTTGGAGGCCTCCCAGTGGACAGTGTCCTTCGCCCCGTCGTGGCGCATGGAGATGTGCCTCGAGGGGCGTGCCGCCCTCGTCCCCTTCAAGCTACTCGTGCGGGTGAGCACCATGACAATTAAGGGCGAGATGTCGCTCTCCTTCCCGAGCGACATGGGGCACGTGCTCATCTCCTTTGCCGCCATGCCGAAACTCGAGATGGCGATCGACTCGGAGATCTCCCTCGACGTCGGCGTCTCCCTCGGGCTACCGGTCGGGCGGGCGGCCGCATCGCTCATCCGGCACGAAATCCACAAGTGGATTGCGAGCCACGCGGTCGCGCCGCACGCGATGAAGATCAAACGGACGCCGCCCACCGACCCCGCCGCTGCGGCCGCCGATGCGGCCGCCACTGCGGCCGCCGCCGCACCGGCGGCGGCGCAGGAGACCTCGAAGCCCGAAGAGACGTGGTCGTCGTGGCTCCTCGGCGGTACGACGGAGAGCGCCGCCGCCGAGCCGTCGGCCGCCGGCGCTGACGCAGCCGACAGCAAGGCCGACAGCAGGGGTGCCGCCGGGACTCACGCCGATGCGGCGCATGCAGCCGGCGGCACCGAGAACGGCGAGTCGCCCAGCATGAGCGGCGTGAGCGATGAAGACTTGCGGCGCGCCATCCTCGCCGCCCTCGTCAAGCACGACAACCCAAGCGTCGGCGCACGCGATGTCGGCGCGCGTGCCCGAGAGGTCCGGAAATTCAGAGTTGGCGGGGTTTTCTCGTCCGGTAGTTCTTAAGCGAAGGTAGTCCGCTGCCTGTGGGCATGGGCGTCCGATGTCAGTTCGTCGTTCCGTTCAATGTTAGTGTGAATGACAAAGAGCCCTCACGCGTCACACGGCCTCTCGACTGTGTGCTCAGTCCCCGGACGGCGAGGGCACACTCTCGACAGCCCAGGCACGCGGGGGCGATAGGATAGGCGCGCGCGACCTCGGGAGCCCCGCCCGGAGCGGACAGCGACAGGCGGACTCCTAGGCGGACTCCCGACCGATGACCCACCGTTCGCGCACTCCCTTCACCCCTTCATCCGAGATACACACGTCGACCGGCGCTGCATGCCACAGCAGACTAGGGATACATCGACCTTTCAAACTCAGAGCTCTGCCCAACGCGCACTTTGCACCCACGCCAAGATCGCGGCTCGTGCAGCGGCTCGCCATGCGGCTCGCACACATTTCTGTAAGGCTCCTGCACGCGGCACCGATTCGAAAGTCATCAGGTCGGATTCCATCGGTTCCTCATGCCACCGCTCATGATCATCGGAGTCATCGCATGGCTCAATCTCAGGAGTGACCGAGGGAGTGGCTGCCCCCAAGGAATGCCGCTGTTCCACCACCATTGTGATCCACCTGCCGCCGTGACCTCACCTGCTCTCACATGCCCTCACCTGCTCTCACCTGCTGTCTCCTGTCACCGGGAATCACCGCCTCAGAAACCGCCGATCTTCTCATGCCAAGTCTCACGCGGAACGGCCAAAGATGCGGGACCGAATTGTGGTCCGTTTCTCACTCGAGGGCGAGTCGTCCACCTTAATGTCGGGATTGTACATCGAATGATTCGCCTCATCGTCGAGGGAGGCGCCATACAGGGCACCGGTGAGATTACCGGACTGCGACAGAGGGGGGCTAAACTTGTCGGAGGTGACGAGGAGCCTGTTGGTCGTACGGTATGGCGTTGGGGTCGACCGGTCTGAGGGCGACGAGTGATCGTGCTCATCGGCCTCCGGCTTGATGAGATCGCCATTCGGCGACGCCGGCACGTCTGTGATCTTGGGGGGAGATGGGGGACAGGGCGAGATGGCCGCGAGCCTCGACTCGAGAGAGAGCCTGTACTGGTGCAGGTTCGACATCTCGTGCTGTAGCGTGAAGCGCTCCGCATCCACGGCGGCCAGGGCGGTCTGCGCCGCCTTATCGACGGCCTCGAGCTTCTCCTGCGAGGCGAGCAACCCTTGCGTCGCTTGCGCTCGCTGCGCCTTGAGATCGTCCACCAATAGGTGTACGGCGAGCTCGTTACTGTGCGCAAGCGCGAGGCCGTGCTTCCCTTGGATTGGCTCCACCGGGGCTTCCTCCACTCCCGTCTTCTCCATCGCGGCCACCTGCTGCTTGACGGTGCTATTCTCCTCAACGGCGGCACCTTCATTGTGCTGCATGCGGCCCATCAGCGACTCGATGTACGCTTGCTGTTCCGTGGCCACCCTCGACTCCGACTCGATGGCCATTCTCATGCGGCCCAGGTTGAGCATGTTGGACGTCTGGACGCTCTCGAGCTTTGTGCCGAGAGCCTGCTTGAGGCTGTAGGCGGCGGCCAGCTCGTCCTGTCGCTCATTGATGGTCTTCTGCAAGAGGTCGTGCTCCGTCTGCAGCACGCTCATGCAGTACTTGTGGTCGAGCATGATGCCCTCCGCTCGAGCGAGCTGCTTCTCCTCGATTTCGAGCTGGTTCCTCTTCTCGTGCAGGTAGCGACTTCTCTCGGCGTGCACTGTCACGAGCGCCCGGCGCTCGGCGCGCAGCTGGCGCAGCTCCGAGTCACGAAGACCCTTCGCCTCGTCGTACTTGTGCATGTACGTGCTCGCAGCCTGCTCAATGAGCGCCAGTCGCCCCTTGCTGTCACTCAAGGTCTTCTCTACAAGCGCGCGCGCGCGTTCGAGCAGAGTCTTCTTGGTCGGATCTCCCTGATCTCCCAGCACAGGGTTGCTCGTGAGCTCCTCGTCGAGTCTCATCAGCTTGTCCGACCGGAACGACTCCTGCAGCGCGATGAGCGAGCGCAGCGAGTCCCGGTCCGCGTCGAACTCACGCACCTTGTGCTCCTTCTGCGCCTCGGCGAGCTGGTCCTCGGCGTAGAGCTCCGCTTCGCGGGCCTTGCACCCACCGATGGTTTGCTCATCGAGCGCCATCTTGGCCTTGATCTCCTCCACCTGCGCGGTCGTCGACGAGACGCGGCGCGTCTTTGAGTCGATGAAACGAGTGTTCTCGGCCACCTGCTCGTTCAGCTTCTTCTGCTCCGCCCGAAGGTGCGAGAGGCGATGCTCAGCGAGCTCCACCCGAAGCGTCTTGCCGACCACCTCGCTTGAGATGGTGCTGAACTGCGCCTCCGACTGCTTCTCTGCGCTCGTATACTGTGTGTACATTTTCTTGAGCTCGTTTTGCATGATGTGCAGCTTGTCAGTCTGCTTGGCCATCCGGTCCTGCGCCTCGGTCACCTCCCGCCGCACGCGCCCCGTGATGCCGTAGCTGTCGATGCGCCTCTGGTTCTCCATCGAGACAAGCTGATTGACTTCGTATCTCAGCTGGCTGCACTGCTCATCGTACGCCTCGACATGCTTGAGCATCGAGTTGATGGACTTGATGTTCCGATCGTACTCGGCGACCTTGTGCGTCTCCGTCGCACGATCCTCCTTCAGGCCCACCTGGATGGTGCCGATCTCGAGCTCGGTGGCCACGACCGCCTTGGCCGCGAGCGCGAGCGACTTGGCGCACGTCTCGAGATCGCTCGAGAGCTTCATGGTCATCTGCATCCGGACGAGCTCGTCTTCGCTCATCGCCGCAATCTTGGCCTCGAGCGCGGCCTTCTCGTTCACCTTCTCGAGCTTCTCCTCGGCTGCTCGGGCCTCCTGATACGCTGCGCGGGCCTGCGCAGCTTCCTCCGCGGCAAACGCCTGCTCCTTCTTCCTGCGCATCTCCTTCATCTCCTTCTCGAGCTCGCGCTCGGCTCTCGAGTCAAGCTGGTCCTCCGCCTTCTGAAGCTCTGCCGCCTTGGCGCGATCCGCCTTTCCTCGAATGGCAGCCTGCAGTGTGATCGCCGCCTTCTCGGCCTCAGCCGCCGAGAATCCCTTCGCCGCCGCTGCGAGCGCCGCATCCACCTCGGGCGTCGCCTGCACGACCTCGGGAGCCGCCGTCTTGGCGATCACTGTCACGGGAGACGCGATCACATCTGTCTGGTTGGACTCGATGCCAATGGTCTCTTCTTCGAGGCCTTCCACAAACGTCCGAAGACGTGTCGGTGAGGGATCCACCCCTGGCGAGTTCCCCGCAGAGCTCGTCTCGCTCTTTCGGGTCGGTGAGCTGAAGGCATTGACGCCTTTGACCTCTTTGACGGCTTTCTTGATACGGTTGAAGCTGAGCGTGGAGCGCAAGCTCATCGCACAAGTTTTGCTGCAAAAGCAGATAGCGAATGTCGCCAGTAGTTTTCCAAATGTGATTCAGATCGAAGCATGCAAATGTCACCCCATGTCGTTTCACGCTGCGAAAAAAACCCTTGCGGCTCTCTGTAGACGCGAGATTTCAATCCCCGTTCATTTGGCTTTATCTTTTCCATCCACGTTTTACATTTGCATGCTTCGCGGCAAATCATCAACGGTGCTCTCCTTTCCCAAGGCGCGCGCGCCACTTCGGATCCTGACTTCATCATGAGCGGCAGCAACTTCGACCTCTTTTACAGCGCGTCTCCCGACGTGCACGGTCCCCTTGAGGCCCTCGCGGATGACCTGAACCAGCTGGCCCTCGTCTCGCCGTGTTCCAACGATGCCGCCCACGTGGCCATGGTGGCCTCACCAGACGCCGTGCCCGTCAGGGCCGACGCACTCACCACGGCCGCTACACGAAATTCCGAGCCCACTGCGACCGCTGACCCAGCATCGGCAGCGTCATCCACGAAGGCAGCGTCGAAGTGCACCCAGGAGGAGATGATGCTTCCTTGCGAGACGCAGCTCCTCCACGACTTGTCCGAGTGCAAGTTGTCGACCACGTCCGAGCAACTCGCCGAGCGCCCCCTTACGCGTGCGGGGCCACGTTTGCGGAGACACAAGGCGGACGATGGAGCGGATGCGGTAGCGGCAGGCGTCGATCCTGCGTGTGCCGCCGCTCAGGGCAAGGAGGCCGCCGCGCCCATGGATGCGGCAGCCAATCGCTCCCTCCACCCGCGCGACGCTTTCACAGATGACCAACAAAAGGAGATCCTCCTCAAGGCCTTTGACCAGGAGGCGTATCCGTCCGACCAGCAGACGCGCGAACTGAGCGAGCAACTCGACATGACCACGCGTCAGGTCCAGGTGTGGTTCCAGAACCGACGGGCGCGTTTGAAGCACACAAAAATCACGCACGAGCCGGACAAGAAGACGGGAGAAACGGCGGAGGCGGCTGATCACGGTGTCCGGACGCCCACGGCTGCGACGCCCGCGGCTGCGACGCGCACGCTCGCGCAGGCACCGACGCTCGAACAGTCGACCGAAGAATCGCACGAGGCCGCTGCCGAGCCGACGGGTCGCCGCCCAAGCCTTCGCTGCCAACGGTCGACGCCAGAACCATCGCACGAGGCCGCGGCCGAGCCGACGGATGCCATCTCGGCAGTGCTCAAGATCGCGCCGCCAAAGCGTCTTCGGCCGACAGCCGACCCAGCGGCTACGCGCAAGAGCGCGCGCACGAATGGTGCCGCGACTGCGCCCAAGCCCGCATCCAAGCCTCTACCCAAAGCCGCAGCGCCCGACAAGGAGCCCGAGCCTCTACCCACTCCCACAATCGGGTTGGCGCCTTGGGCGCCGGGCCTGATCCCAGCAGGAGACTCAAAGTTTGCTGCCGCAGTGGCAGCCATCAAGGCCGCCGGAGCGAATGATTTTATAGCCAACGTCCTCGCCGCAGCAGCAGCCACGGCAGCGGCAGCGGCACTCAAAGTGGCGGAGGAGCGGGCGGCTGCGAGGGAGAGGGCGGCCGCCTCAGCGGCTGGCCGCATGACTCTCGACGCCAAGACCGCCGCGGCAGCAACGGCGGCAGCAACAGCTTCGGCGGCGGCGGCGGCGGAGCAGGCGGCAGAGGCCGCCAGCATGTTCCCCAACAGCTCCGGTACCGGTGCTGCCGCAGCGCCCGAGAAGGATCCCGCACCCAAGCCCAAGCCCAAGCCCAAGCCCAAACCCGAGCCCAAGCCCGAGCCCATGCCCATGTACCCCGCCGTGTCGGCGCCGCGCGCGGGGCATGTGGGGACGATCGTGTGGGCCAAGATGGACGGGTTCCCTTACTGGCCGGCGGCGCTCGTGGCGCCCACATCGACTGTCGGCGCGCGCGACGGCTGCACGTGGGTCCGCTTCTTTGGCACCGCCGACTTTGGGTGGGCGCGTCACCAGCTGCCATGGGAAGCTCACCGGGAGCAGTGCGAGCGTGAGGCCAAGAGCAAGCTCAAGGGCTCGAAGCGCCTCGTCCAGTTCCGACGGGGCGTCGCCGAGGCCGAGAGCGAGCGCGCTGAGCTTCCACGGCCCGTGGTAGCGGAGGAGGTAGAGACGCTCGCGGTGGTAGAAGAGGATGAGGAGGAGGCGGCGGAGAAGGAGGAAGAGGAGGCAGTGGTGGAGCTAGAGGAGGAGAAAGTCGCAGCGGCGGAGGCGCCGAAGGAAGAGGTGGAGCCCACGACAACGCTCGAGATGGAAGCCGAGATGGCTGAAGCTGATGAGGCCTTTTCCAACGGCAGCATGTGCATGGAGAGCAACGACGACGAGGAGGAGGCGCGAGCGTCACGCAATGCGGCCGTGGTGGCCGAGGACGCCGGCCAGCAGAATAAGAAGAAGCGGACTTTGGTCAGCAACGAGCTCGCGGCCATACGCGCAGCGCCCGCGGGGCTCGAGATGATGCCCGGTGAAGCTGCGGCGCGGGGCGAGCGCATGAAGACCGAGGCACAATCGTCGCGTGACGAGCAGACGATGGCGGCACTCGCGCTTGGAAAGGACCCGTTCGAGCTGCCGCGCCCGCTCGCAGCCTCCCTCGGCGACGAGCCGATGCCGTCAGCGGCTCCGGTGATGGAGCCGCCTTCGGCACCGGCGACAGCGCTCGTGCTGCTGCTATCATCACAGCCAGTGGAACCGCTGAGCCCATCGTACGTGAGCCTCGAGGCGACAGAGTACGACGGGCCGCACGCACTGCCGCCGCTTGCACCGCCGATGGCACTCGTCGACGAGTTGGGCATCGACGCGATCGACGTCGAGTGCGAGGCAGTTGCGGCGGACGAGGCCGCGGCGGCGGCGGAGGCGGCGGAGGCGGCAACGGCGGCCCAGCTTGCCGAGACAGAAGCTGCGCTGCAAATGTGCCCCGCCTCGCCCATCGACCCGTGCGCCGAGGGCGACGACGACGAGGACCGTCTGATGGCCGCGGGCGGACGCGGAGCGGTGGCGGCCATGGAGCTCGAAGAGCGCCACTGCGACGCCGAGGCGGCAGGTGAGCTGCGATTTGAGCTCGTGCGCTTCGATGGGCTGGAGCAGCATGGGCCCTCCTTCTCAACGGCTGTTCTGCTCAAAGAGCTCTTCCGCGCTCAATTGCCGGAGATGGACGACAAGTACTTCACTAAGTGCCTGCTGGACCCGAAGAATGTGGCGATGGCATGCATCAGCCGCGGCGTGCTGAGCGGCGGCCTGCTCTATCGTCCGCACCCGGCCGCCGCCGCCTCAGTCGGCCCGCTTGGCATGGCCGCCGAGTGCCAGCACGTTGGGGATGCCGCCGCCGTCGCACGCCACGCTTCTGCCGCGCTCGACAAGAGCAGTGCTGCCGCTGCCGCCGACGCCAATGGCGCGGCGGCGCTGCTTGCGCTGACTGCGCCGCTCGAGCTCGCTCAAACGGAGTCGTCGACGGCCTTTGCGGAATTACTCCTCTTCTCTGTGGAGAGCTCGCGCCAGGTGCAGGGGCTGGGCACGCGCCTGATGAACCGGCTCAAGGCTCAGCTGCTCCAGCAGCGCATTGGACGTATCCTCGCATACGCAGACCAATTTGCCCTCTCCTTCTTCCACTGCCAGGGCTTCACGCACCGCGTGTCGCTCTCGCCCGATGCCTACAAGGGGGTCATCGGCGAGTTCGAAGGGGCAGTACTCATGGAGTGCGTGCTGTATCCCGAGCTGCCGTACACGCGTCTGCCGCGTCTGATTCGGCTCGCACGCCACGCGGTGCTGCGCGAGCGCCCTGACGCGCGCCTAAACGCGCGCCCGACACGCGAGGGCAAAGAGAACGGCGGCGGCAAAGGCGGACGAGGCGAGCGCAGCGGTCGGCGCAGCGGCGTCTCCGCGAGCATCATCAAGCATGGGGGCGGCAGCCATGTGCTCAGCAGCACCCTCGGCCGTCATTTGGAGGCGGCCCTCGAGCGCAGCGGCCGTCAGCTCGCCCACCCAGATTGGCTCTCGACCGATTTTGGGTGCGGCGTGGGAACGCGCCTTGTGCCCGTTGAGTACGGCCACTCCGCCCTACTTGAAAGTGGTTACGGTAGTGCCGTCGGCGGCGGTGGCGGCAGCAGCGCAGTGGCAGCTGCGCTGGACGGTGCGCTGCAGCAGACGCTCGCCCAGCCCAATCTCGCATCGATGGAACTGCGGGCTCTCTGCTCGGCGGACGAGCGGCGCATGTGCCGCTTCTACATTGACACTCCGCAGCTCCTCGCGGACGTGCACCGGCTGGGACTCGCGCCATTTGCAGCAACTGCCGGCCCGTTGCGCTCAGCCTTCGCCCACGCCGCGCAGGCGCTCACGACAGCGCTCCCGTCCGCCGACGACCCCATGTAAGGCTCGTGAGACGGTCAGGACCGCGCCTGAGAGAGCGTCGCCTTCGACGCTGGTCGGGTCTTCGTCTTGCAAATGTGGATGACTGAGGACCTCGAGCTGACGGCTGTTTTAGGGTTTTGCTGGTCGGGCAACGCCCTCGCCTAGCGAGATGCTAGCGAGATGCGCAAACGGCCGCCGCCGCCCGCCGCGAGGCCGGGCTCGGGCGGTCGGCGGTCGGGAGGGGGTCGTCGCATGTCGACACGCAGGGCTGCCTCGACGACGACGACGAGTGGAAGGTCAAGGATGGGGATCGAGGTGGAATAGGAACTCCGCCCACTGCCGCGGCCCACCGCCGGCGCCGCCGCGCGCGAGTACCGAGTTGGTTCGCCGGATCGGTGGCGGATGCCGTGCCGCGGACGAGCGCGGTACGCGGTTGAGGTTGCGGTTCTTTGGCCCAAAGAACATCGGCACCATCACCGATCAGTGTCGTCGTGTTTGTAGAAAGTCGCGAATTTTTTTGCTCAGGCGCGCACTAGCCACAGACTACTGGCTCCATCGCCTGCTCTCCCTCTCCTGCTCAGCGGTCCATGGAGTAAGCGGTACCAGCTCGAGTGCGTCGAAGTCAAGCTCGGCCTCGAGGCTCGCGTCCGAGGCCGTGGCATATGGTGTGAAAACGGACGCTACTGGCCCACGATGCGCTGCTGGGGTGTGCGCCTGCGACGTGGGTAGCCTCTCCTCCTCCTCGGCGATGCCCTCGACTACCGCGCACAGACGGGCTGCATTCGCGTGCGTGGGCGCTGGGGCGCTGAACGATGGGAGCTCGGCCAGGAGATGCCGAGGTGTTGGCGGGGCATCGGGCACGATGGGTGATCGCAGCAGCGGATCCGGCGCGATCGTCGCGTACGACGCGCTGAGCACACTGCTGAAGGATGCGAGCGCGTCCACTTGCGCCTCGAGCTCAGCACCGGCGCAGTCGAGGCACATGGCCGGGCTCGGGCTTACCAGGTGCATCCGCTCAATGGGCGGAAGATCGATAGCGGCAGAGGCGTCAGCAACCATGATCGACTTGAGCATCGTCGCGGGCGCCTGGCCCGGGCGCTGTGTGCGGTTGCTGATCTCTCCCAGCGGCCGGCGTGTGGCGCTCGCCTTGGACTGCGGGGCGACTGGCGTCTCAAGCCCGCCCAGAGGTGCAAATGTGCGCCCGGGCGTCTTGGCGGTGGCCTTGCTCGCCGACGGCGCGCCCGGTGTTGCGAGATACGGCGCGTTCTCGTGCTCGAGCATGGCCGATCCTAATTTGAACGTGCGGAGGGTCTTAGAGTTTCGCTTCGGCGCGAAACGCGGAACACGAAACGAGTTGAGCGCCTCCCAGTCGCGGGACGCCTTCTCATGCGTCCGGCGCTGTCGCGGCTCCACACCGTTTCATTCCTCTTACATAGCCCGGCGCAGCCCGAGCGCCTGCCTCGCTCGCCGGCGCCGCAATGGCGGAGCCGGGCTTGCTCCTAAGGGGCAATTCTTACGTCGACCAGGCTGAGCAATCTGAGATGAAGAAGATCATGGCGGCCGAGCTTAAGCAGGAAGACCCCACGCAGGAGTCGCTTGAGAACCGGGTGAATGGCATGAAAGTTGCCCATAGTGAGAAAGATCTCGAGGGCTTTGAAGACGATGGCGAAGATGACGGATGGATCGACGCGGTGCAACAAACCACCGAGCAGGCCAACGCACGTGCGTGCAGCCCACGCGGCTCGCAGCCCGCGAGCGCCCGCCGCCGCGTCTCTTGCCCTGCCAGGCCACTCGCCTCACCTCGCGCTCGTGTGTGACTCGCTTGCGCAGTCTTCGGCCTGTTCGCTGCGCTGGGCTCAGTTGGTGCCCGCGGGGGTAACGCTATGAATCGCAACCCGCTGCCGCGCGGCCGTGGCCTCGAGACCACTGACTGGCTCGTCGACTTTTTGAAGTTTTTGCCGCCCACGACAGGCAGCTGTGGCGTGCCGTCCGTGCGCATGCCGCTGACGCTCTCGCTGCGCCATTCGCGCCCGCACACGTGGTACTTCTCACCCAGGCGCGGCGGTGTCATCGAGCAGCCCGCGTCCACCGACTCGGAGGAGATCATCGCGAGATTCCTCAACGAGGCCGACGCCGAGGCGGCCAAGCTGGACCTCGACGGCCAAGTCGACGTGGTCGCGATCTACATCTGCTCGGTGCGCGTCGTCGACGCGAAGGGCAAGGTGCGCATTCGCACGCGCACCGAATACTTCGACGAGGACCTGCTGCGCGACTTTTTGGCGCACCGCGCGACGAAACGGGATGGCATCGTTCAGGTCTTCGTCGTGCCGACCGGGAGCAAGTCGAATATGGTGCGCGCTCGGTTTGTGGGCTCGCGGCTGGCGACGGTCGAGACTTGCACGAACGTGCACTACATCACCGGTGGCGATCGGACTCTCATCGAGCGCGCGGCCACGTTTGACGGCGAGGAGCACCTCTCCCGCACCAACTCCGTACCCTCGAACGCAGCGCTCTCTCAGCATCTCACCCGGCTGATGAGGGAGGTCATCACGCACGTGCAGGAGCACATCCCCGACACGTACGCGATCGCAGAGGCGACCGCGTACTTCCGCGTGCATGCCGACTCTAAGCTCTACTTTCTCTACTGCCCGTCAGTCGTCCTGATGCACAAGGAGAAGGAAGGAAACGAGGAGGCGCCGACGGAGGTGGCCAACGCCTCCCAGGTGCCACTCTCACCGCGCGTGACGAAGCCCGTGCTCGCGTATTCGGGCTCGCTGCCACGGGACTACTTCCGCTGCCCGTGCTGTGGCTCTGTCAAGGGGTCGGTCGACCGCGCGCAAGTGCCCTTCCGCATGGTGCTGCAGCACCTCGAGTTCCTGGATGGTGAGGACGGGACGATGGACGGCGACGCGCCCGAGCTGCGCGCGATCGCCACGACGCTCGACAAGGTGAGTCGCAACCCGCAGTACTACGCCGAGTTGTACCGCGCGGCCGCCAAGTCGAACCCAGCATCCAACGTCGCCAAGCTGCTGCAGGAGTGTGGTTACCCGGGCGGAGATTTAGAGCTCGATGATAAGCTCGAGTCTCCCGCGGAGCTCATCTGCTTCCGGTTGCTCCAGCTCGCGGTCACCGGCACTCTCGCGGGCGATTCCAAGGGGGGGGGGGGATTTGGGGGGGGATATGGGGGGGGATATGGGGGCGATTACACTCTTTCCCTACACGACGCTCTTCCGATCTGGGGGGGGATATGGCGGCGGCGGCGGCGGCGGCCCGAAGTTCGAGATGCTCTCGATCGCGCACTACAAGTGGGTGCGTGACAACAAGCCGGACATTTTGCAAAAGGTGCGCGTCTTCGTCTGCTCCAATTGCTCCCTCGCGTTCTCGAGCTCGCTCGAGGGCACCCATAAGCACTCTGCCACGGCGGCGCTCACCGCGGACTCCTCGGTCTTTGACATGAGTGCCCTCGAGAAGTTCCAACTGAGGGACCCTCTGGGGTACAAGAACTACCTCAAAGAGCAAGAGAAGAAGCGCGAGGCGGCCTTTCTGGCCTCGATCATGTCGGCCAAGAAGGCCAAGGGGGCTGCCAAGGCGAGCCCCTTCGGCGCGCTGTTTCAGAAGCCTGCCGCGGCGCCCACCGCGCCGCCGTCGCCGCCGCCTCCCAGGCGAGACAAGCCGGGGTCGCCGCGCGGGGGCGTCAGTGCTACGGTGGTGGACACGCGCACCGAGGCGGAGATGCGACGAGCCCTCTCGCTGCCGCTGCTGATCCCCAAAAAGGACCGTAAGAAGCTCATGCAGCAGCGGCCGTGGCGCGTCGATAAGAACGATGACGAGCTTATTGCGGCGAGGAAGCCGCGCCCCATTTCCGAGGAGCCTCGCTTCAGCGAGGTGGGCGCGCTGCGCGGTGAGATGCCATCTCCCGACCCGCGCTACCTACCCTCCCTCCAAGCAAAGGAGGAGAAGCGGAGCATGGAGAAGCGCATCATCGAGGCACGCGAGCTGGCCGTCCAAATCCGCGAGTCCAACCGGCATCAGCTGAACCAAGCTGCAGAGAGGCGAGCGCGCGCAGCCGCGAGGGAGGCTGCGGAGGCGGCCCTCGCACCAAGCTCCTGGGAGGCCGCCGACTTGGGAGAGGGTCCCTTCCTCACCCAGAGCCGCTCCGCGCCGCACCTGAAGCGCCATTCGCACCTCGCGCCCGGCCTGCGCCCGCCAGGCCGGCTGCCTCCGATGAGCTTGATGAGCTTGGCGGACGAGCTCGGCGCCGCCGCGGACGCGGCCGCACCCGACGTGCTCAAAAACCACCGGCGCGCAGTGCGTGACGTGGCGGCCGACCACGGCTCATTGGATGCGCAGCTGGCCGCGCTCAGCGAACGCATGCATGCCCTTGAGCCCGCGATGAAGCCGATCCAGCAAAAGGCCGCCCAACGCGAGGGGAAGCAGCTCGCCCTGACGGCCAATGCGGCGCTCAACTCGGCGCTCACCGAGATCCGCGCGAAGCTCATTGCAAACATGCCCCGTGTGATGGATCTGTTCCGCAAGTTTGACAAGAACGGCGACGGCTTGATCGCGCGCTCGGAGTTTGTACAGGTGCTGCCGATGCTCGGGCTGCCTCAGTACGGCGCTGCCGAGATGGAGGGGATGTTCGACGTCCTCGACGCCGACCGTAGTGGGACCCTTGACTTCCACGAGATGGACAGGCTCTTACGCCGTGGTGCCGACGTGCAGCTGGCGGCGGCGCTGCAGGTGGGTGCCAAGGGCGTCATCGAGGTCGAGGCACGCAACCGGTACTCCGTGCGCGAGCACGCCCGCGACGGCGCGTTGCAGCCGCAGAAAGACTCTTCAGTCGATGCGATGCGCGCCGCCATGATCCGCCAGGCGGCACGCGTCACCGACTTCTTCAAGCACCTCGACATCAACAGCGATGGCAAGGTCTCGAAGCCCGAGTTCCGCGCCGCACTCCCTCTGCTCGGCTTTGGCGCCGGCGGCATCCCTGCCATGGACAAGCTCTTTGAGCAGCTCGATGTCGACGGCAACGGCTACGTCGAGTACTCAGAGCTCAAGGTAGCGCTACGACGCGACGACATCGAGCTCGCGGCGCCGTTGCAGGATGGCGCGCTAGGAGTCATCGAGGTCAAGGCGAAGAATGCGATCGAGCTGCGCAACGTCCACGGCGACTAGAGCATTGTGCGACCGTCCGACGGTGACCGTGCTCTAGTCGCTGTTTGAAGTACCTGCTCGACGCGTGAGCGCTCTCGTCTCTGTGCAGAGCTGGAGGAGACTTGTCAGTGATGTTGAGGCAGCGGAGAGAGCGGAGAGGGTTTCTCCCTGCCCAAAGCACTGTAGCTATGCTATCCGACCCCGGCGCAATTTCCCCCACCGTCGTCGACCAAGACATATAAAATCTCGCGTCCACCTAAGTTCGCGCCGCGTGCACTTCGTTTCGTTTCTACTATACGTTTCGGCCAAAAACAAAAAGTTGGGTTATATTTGGACGCCGAGCCCAACATGGAGAACGTGCCGTCCGCGAAGCAGCTAAAGCTGGAGAGGAAGAAGGCGAGAGCCGTGCGGATCGCCGCTCTCCAAGACAAGGACGATTTAGCGGCCGCCGAGCTCATCGACTACGGCAAAATCGCCTTTACACAACACAACTCGGGGCAGCCTGCAGAATACATTCTCGCCAAGGGCGCCACGGACAAGAAGCTGATCGCCAAGCAGATCACAACCGCATGGAAGATTACGGAGCCGGGTGTAATGATCCGTACCGTGGGCTCGGTCAACTACAGCCTCATGGATCTGGACTCCGACGACATCGAGCACATCCTTCAAGGCGTGCTGGCGGCTGCGGCTAAGACGGGTGGGTGCCTTCAGACGAACGGCCTCAACTTTGGCCTCGCGAGCCTGCTCGGAGCTTGTTATGGGCGCCTACGTCATCGCTGCCCTGTGCCTCTCATGGGCGTCCTCAGCTGGTCGGCAGTCCAAAACCGCGATATGATCGTGAGCAACGAGGACATTTCCAACGAGTTTATCCCAAACAAGGGCCTCAAGCACAAGTACTTGGACGGCGCGCCAGAAGAAGGCGCGGGCTGCTACTCTCTGCAGCCCGCGCACACCCACTTTGTCTTCCTGAGGGCGGACAAAGCCACGCTCGCGGCCTCGGGGAAAACTCCTGCGGAGCAGCTTCGTAATGCCCGGATCCGTGCGTACAAGGCAGGGCACGCCGTGGAGAAGGAGATCGCCGCCGCAACCACCAGCCGGTTCATGCCCGCGCGCGTCCTGGTCATCTTCGGGGGCGATGCATTCACGCTCGGTGAGATCGAAAGTTACGTGGCCGGACAACACGGAAGGGTGCTGCTCCTCTCTTCAACGGGCGGGCTGGCTCAGGCACTCGGCAAATTCATCAAGAAAGGCACAATCCCACCGGACTGGGAGCAGCATCGTCAGGCGTTTGAGACTCTGATGAAACTGAACCACGACGACGGCGATGAAGCAAAAGATGGAAGAGATTCGTCCTTGGAAGAGGAAAACTGGAAGTCACCTCAAAAGATCGCCATGACCGAAGTCACCTCAAAAGAGGGCATCATAAGTGCGATCTTGGACCTCGCGATGGAGCAGTGCAAGACGGCTTCCGCCAGACTCGCAGCCGCGGTCAAGTGGAATGATGCAGAGCGGCTGAACGATATCCTGCTTTCGATGCCGCCCTGGGACAAGGATCGTCCCACCTTGCTCAAGGAGGCATTGGAGGATGCGCTCAAGCTGAAACACACGGACTGCGTGAAGATCTGCATCCACCACGGGGCGCCGGTGGCAAAACTCGACCTGCTCGACCTCTACGACTTGCTGTACGACACAGCTAGCCCGCCAATCATCTACCTCTTCAAGGGGCTTCAGAAGCCGTCGGAACGGCTCGAGCAATGGAGGACTCACGGAACGAAGGGCGCAGGGGTGACTGCCAACCTCGACGACCCGATCTACGAGTTTTTCCCGGTCGAGGCGTGGAACTTTATCGGTGCAGTCACGCCTGGCCTCTGCAACTACTGGCGAGGCAAGATCGGAGATTATGTCACGCAGGGACCCCTCCCTGATGGCGGTCGCGGATACATGAAGCTCAATGAGGAGATCGAAGTGAAGAAGATAACCGGCCCGAAGTGGATCGACATCTACCTCTGGGCCATCCTCCTCGGAGAGACCGAACTTGCCCTCGCCCTTCTGCCCGCTTGCCGCGAGCCTATGCGCGCGGCCGTTATCGGTGCGGCGCTCGCCAAGTCCATGGCGGACGCACTGCCGCTGCACGCAGTTGCGCTTCAAGAAGCTGCCGATGAACACGAGGCGTACGCAATCAAGCTGCTGGACATGTGCGAGACCTTCGAAGATGCGTGGCGCATGCTGATCACCAAGTCCACGTCGTGGACGAGGCCTCTGATGCACCAAGCCGTGATCGCGGGCCTTAAGAAGTTCGCCTACCACGTTCACTGCCAGACGCTCGGTGACGAGTGGCTCTATGGCCGTGCCGACTTCGAACAGACCGCGGTCATGCTGAATGGCACCTCCCACTCAGTCGCCCGGATGGTCCTTCACGCGGTCGTGCCTTTCGATCCACCCTTCTTTCCCAAGATGCTCAAGGCCGTACCGCCACAAGGTGGAAGCGACGAGGATCTAGATGGCGTGACCCCGTCCTTCTTTGATTATTACAAGATTCCTCAGGTCAAGCTACTCGTGCGCTTCGTCATGCATCTCCTCTATACGGTCTTGATTTCGTTCGCCACCCTGGAAACACCGATGCCTTGGCTTCAGGAAGGTGCGCGCGAGAGACCACGCTGCTCCACCCTGTGCTCCCCCGATCGATCGATCCTTGCATTTTTTCTGACTCCTCGGACGTGTGCCTCGCAGTGCATGAAGATCTGTCTCCTAACGCCGTGGTAATCGACCATGACGGGGGGATCCCTCCCATGGCTATGACAGCCGCGCACCATGGCGGCGGCTTGGAGAACAGAGCGTACGACATCATTCTATGGATCTGGACCGTTGCCTCTTGCCTGGACGAATTCTACAAATATGCGATGAACCCAAAGTCGTTCCAGGCATCGGGGTGGAACCAATTTGACTACCTGACGTTTTCAGTTGTTCAGATTGGGTTGACGGTGCGCTTCGTCAACCTCGAGCGCTCCGTGGAGACTGAATGCTTTGCAGTGATCCTGGTCTGGGTACGCATTCTCAAGTTCCTGCAGCTCGATTACAACCTTGGTGTGCTGGTCATCATTCTGATGCGCATGACCAAAGACATCGTGGTGTGGGGCGTGGTGAACGCGATCGTGCTGATCGCATTCACCGTCGCGTTCGTGAGCATCGCCGACCCCTTTATCGTCGAGTCATCGGGGGGGGATCCGATGACGGCACCATTGTGGGCAATGCTCGGGGACTTTGACGTCCAGGAGTACCACGACTGGAATCCGTCTATTGGCAAGACGATGCTCTGGCTTTACGTCATCTTCTCCAACGTCGTGCTTGTCAACTTGTTGATTGCGATGATGGGCCACACGTTCGAGACCATGATCGAGGAGGCGGACCTAGAGTGGAAGTTTGGTCGACTTCAGTCGATCATCGAGTGCAACGACCGTTTCAGCGCCGTGCCGCCGCCTTTCAATCTGCCGATCACTCTCTATGCGTTCTTGACGTTCATGTATCGCAAGGCGACCGCCGGCACCGGCGAAACGTCCAAGAAGGCACTGGATGAAGATCAGATTGCCGAGATTAAAGTGGCAAACCAGAAATTGGATAAGGTTGCCAAGAGGCTGCTCTACTCGCTGAAGCGCGCCGAAGAGGATGCCACGAATATGGAAGAGGTTGGGGGTGACGTGAAGACGATCATAGCTAAACAAGAGACGATGGAAATTCATCTCCATAAGAGAATGGACAAGGTCGAAGGCATGATGAGCAAGACCGAAGACGTTCTGACCTCTGTCGCTGAGATGGTGAAGGGACTGCAAACGGCCCGGACAGCACGTTGACTCTCGTCGTCCGTGTCGGCTGCGGAAGTCCCGTCTGCCGTGCATTCGGTCCCGTGAGATCCCACGGGATGCGAGTTGGGCACGGGCTTGCCCCATTGCGTGCATTCGGTCTTGGTGCTGCGTCTGGGTGTGGACTTGTTCGGATCGATGCAGCAAGATGCAGAAATCGCCGAGTAGGAGGCCGAGTCGGAGGCGTGAGCCTGTGTGAGTGCGGCATGTACACCGAGTTGGACATGAGTTGGGATGGCTGTGCTGCGTCGGAACATTGCGGCCCCATGGACGCTATGCTAAACCACGTGAGTGCCCTGTGAGGCGCGTGCGGGGGGATGCCTGAAACTACCATGCAAGGTGCACGCTATGAAAGTAGAACAGAATGAGCAACGGGGCATATGGAACGCCAGCCGAGACCAGAACGCAGAAGTGGGCGCCTATACCAGAAGCTAGCGACGCGAGGGACGAGGGGTTCTGCGAGGAAGGGTACATGCTCGAGGGTCCTTGTTGGGTCAGCTTCAGGGTAAGGCAAGCCGCCATGTGAGTCACTCGGCGCTCTACGCGGTGACGATCGTGGGACCAACTACAAGGAGTCGGAACAGCAAATGAGCGAAGCTGCAGTCTGGAGTGCGGATGTGCGTGCGTTCGGCTCGACGCCGACGACGGGCGCTGAGGCCGGAGCCGCTCCCGTGGAGCCGCGCCGAGACCGCGATGACGGTGAGCGAAAATCTGCGTGGTGTTTGCGAATGCGATATCTGTTAACGGAGCACATTGAAGGGTGTGGAAACCCAGTCGCTACAATCGAAAGTATGTATGTTAAAGATAACACGGCAAGACGTCTAAGATCTAAGAATACGGTATACGCTGATGTACATACGTAGTCAAATCATTACAGCTGTATTCCCCACGTGTCGAATACAGGTTACAGCTGTTAATAAGGCGAAGCTGTGGCGTGTGGGACTGTGGTCGGCGGACACTGGCAAGGTACCTTTCAGGCCACGCTTTCGGGCGAATTCTTGGTAGTAGAGTGCTGCAGTTGGCTTTGCTCGGTGACGAAAAATGGACTCGAACCCATGGGCGACCATGTCGGACGTGCCGGCGGCGCTTGGTGGCGTGGTCTTGATGGCGACTTTGGCTGATTGTGTGGAGGTGACGTGGGCGGCTCTGGCTGGTGGCCGTGCAGTCGCTGGCCATCGTGGGCCGGAGACTGCTTGAACAGGGGTGGCGGTTTACGGCTTGGATTGGGGATTGGATTAGGGCGAGGCGCATACGTCGGCACAGGGCGCTCCCACTCGTCCTGATGAAACTCCGTGCCTGGCCTTTGATAGTCGTGGGTAGTGCCGCGCCACGAAACGGCCGCTGGCTGGGGGTGGCCGTTGAACGCGGCAGGCAGCTTGAGCGCCTCCTCTAAGATCAGCAGCCGCGCCTTGCCGAGCAGGGCAGTCTCGGGCAGCGGAGTGAAGCCGACTTGTTTGCGACGGAGAGGCTCGAGGGACCCTTCCGCGAGGACCTCGCGGAACAACGATTGGAGCCGCGCCATCTCGTGGCGGAGCGCCATGGACTCGCGCCCCTTCTCCTCCAGCAGCCTCCGGAGCTCGTCGATTGGCCTCTGGAGCTCCTCGCACTGCTTCCGATGCTCCTCTTCTTGTCGGGCCTTATCATCTTCAGCCCTCAAGAGCTTATCGGCGAGAAACGTGGTGTACTCATTGAACTCCTGCAGCGCTTGCTCCGCCTCCTTCAAAGCCTGCTGGCGCACCTGCTCAGTCTCCTTTCGCGCCTGCTCAGTCTCCTTTCGCGCCTGCTCAGTCTCCTTTCGCGCGCTCGCAAGTGAGAATTGTAAAGCCTCTGTCGCCTCTCGCATTGCAAGGCGATGCTCTTCCGCCTTCGCCTCCAGTCGCCTCTCGCACTGCTTCCGAAGCTCCCCTACAAGGCGTGACTCGAGGGCAGCCAACTCCATCAGACGAGACGTTCGCGCTCGGATGCGCAGCTCGTGCATCTCGCGCGTGAGCTCCACGCGCTGCGCTTCCATCTGAGCCTCCAGCGCCTCGACCTCCTCCCTCCACTTCGCCGCGATGATCGACACCTGAAATTCGAGATCTCGCGTCTGCCACGTGAAACATTTGATCACGGTCTCCAACTCGAGCTGGGCACCTTTCATGAACCCCTCTAAAAGGAGCTTTATCGCATTGAGCTCGGCGAGCAGCGCCTGCCGCTCCGCCTCGCTCTTCGCTTCATTTGCATGCAATTTCTCGATGGCCTCGCGAAGGTCTCTGCTCAAGCTCTCAGACACCTTCTGCAACCGAACGTTCTCGTCCTCGAGCAACTGACATCGCTGCTTCCACGGGTCGCAATAGCGCTTGCGCATCGCAATAAACTGGCCCATCTCACCCTCGAGACGCGCCTGCGCCTCCGTGATGCGAACCAATGGCCGCGCCATCCGCAGAAGTAACCCGCGGCAGGCGGAGCGAGCCTCGGCATCATGACGAAAGAACCACTCCGCCTTCACGAATGTGTCATCGTTCATAGCCGCCGCCTGGTCTCTCGCGTCTGCCATTGCAAGCTGCGCTGCGTGCACGCGCTCTCCTTTCTCGATGAGCTCCGTAGGCGACTTGATCAGCTCTCCCGGCACGCTTGGGTCGTCTGCATTCTCGAACAGCAGCGCGGCCGCCAAGTCGGACAGTTCGAAGTGGACCTTTGGCTCAGTGTGAAGCTCCTCCAGGCTGTAAGTAGGGTCCACCAGGCTATTGCGCGCATAGTCGTTTGAGCGCTGGATGGCTGCTGCATAGTCGCCATCGGGTGATGGTTTTTGAGGCGCAACAACAATGCCTGCGTGTGCAAAGCGTTGAAGCATCGAATTCCACTGCGGCTTGCGGTGCGGGCTGGGAGTGGTCGCTCCCGGTCCCTTGAGTGGGCTTGGCTGGACCCGTGGCACACTGCCTGGACGGATTGCGAAGGCGTCTATCATGGGTGTGCCGCCGGTTCCGATCGACTGCCCCGCGCGTCCCTCGAGGGTGAACGAAATGCAGATTTCCACAAACTTCCAAATATGTGTGACACGCAACTTTGGAAGATACGGAACAGTACCGTATATTCGCGTTGCAGACCTTCGACGCGAGTCCGCACTACGCGGACAACGCGGGAGAGAAGGGGGAGACAACCGTCGCGGGCCACCGCAGACGCCCGCAGACGCCCGCAGACGCCCGCAGACGGCTCTAACCGCAAAATCTGAACTCACGCGCTGAGGACGACTATACCCGAATAACCCGACAGCCCCAACCGCCCAAGGGCAACCGTTTTAGCGGCGAGTGCTTTTTTCAGATAAACCCAGATGAGCTCTTACAAGCTCCAGGATTATAATTGAGGCGACGAGGTCCACGAGGTACCAACATGAAATGATGACAACTGGAACGGGTTTTGTTGGACGGGTGCGTGAACTGGTGTGTGAACGTTAACACGATTGTCGCGACAACTGTGTGCCGCGACTTTCGGCAACCTGTTACTGCCCGCTCAGAATGTGTGTGTGCATCGATCGTGCCAGGATCGTGAGGCATTTCTTTCATGACAACCTCAACCTATCATCGACCGTCGTCATCGCTCACGCTCCATCACGACACGTGGTCAGCGGCCGTCAACGAGTCAGAACAGGTGCATCTGCAGCTCGGAGGACCGGGTGAGATGACCGTGGTATTCGCTTCGGCGACGGCCTCAACGCCCTCCGAAGTCTCATGGGAATGCCTGAACTGCGCGGTGCCCACCTCTGGTAATGTGACTGGCAAGGCGCACGCTTACAGCACGCTGATGTACTTCACGAAGTACCTAACCGCTCCGGCTCTCGGTGCGCCATACGCTACTGATGCTCAGATCGTGGCCTTGCAGAACACATCCAGCTGGGCATTTGACCCATTCTACGCATCAGAACAGGGCGACAGCTATTCCGACAGTGCTAAGCCCCAGTTCGGGCTCGGCGCGTATAGCAACCCACAGGAAGTGTACACGAGCCCCGTGCTGCACACCGTCCGCTTGCAGAACCTGACCGGAGGTACCACTTATGCATACCGCGTAGCGGGCTCCGAGCGGCTGTTCAACTTTTCGATGCCCGTCAACGGGTTCAACTTTTCGTCGCCGTACCCGTTCGTGCTCGCGCTGACTGCCGATCTCGGCCAGACTGCGGCCTCAAAGGCCAACGTGCTTAACCTGCTGCAAATTGCCACCTCGGAGGGACCTGGGCGCGGCGTAGCTCTCTTGTCCGGCGACCTGTCGTACGCTGACGGATACGGCCCCCGCTGGGACAGCTACGCGCGCATGATGGAGCCCCTCGCGAGCGCCGTGCCGGTCATGGTGACGGGTGGCAACCATGAATTTGGCGATGGCGAGGCGTGGACGGCATGTGCGCGTCGTGCGGCTCTCGAATCCTTTCTGTCACCTCAACCTCAGGCCCTTGGCCCACGCAAACGCATGTCTGCTGTGCTTGCCTGCTGTGCTTTGCCTGCTCACCCCCCGTCTTCCTGCCCCGGTCGTGCGGCGCGTGCACAGACAATGCGCGCTATCCAATGCCCTCGGAGAGCAGCGGCTCGGTGTCCAACTTGTGGTGGAGTCGCGACATTGGGCCTGTGCACATCATCGCTCTGTGCTCGTACGCCGCCACGGCTGCTGGCTCGCTGCAGTATGAGTGGCTCGCGTCCGACCTTGCTGCGGTCGACCGCCAGTCGACGCCGTGGCTGCTCGTCATGATGCACGCGCCCTGGTACAACTCGAACAGCGGCCACATCGCCGAAGCCGAGCTCATGCGACGCGACATGGAGCCGCTCCTGTTTCAGTACGGCGTTGATGTGGTCCTCTCCGGGCATGTACACGCCTATGAGCGTGTTGCGCCCGTGCTCAACGGCTGCCTCAACAGCTGCGGGCCCGTCTATCTCAACCTCGGCGACGGTGGCAACTGTGCGCTGCACCTTGGCTACGCGGCCCACTGCACCTTGGCTACGCGGCCCACTGCACCTTGGCTACGCGGCCCGCTGCGCGCGCGATGGAGCCCCTAAGCTTGCGACTACGCATTTGTGTGCCCTCTCCCTCGCTTGACGGCGCGCGCGCTGCCGTGCCGTTGTGCAGACGAGGGAACGTACATCCCATGGCGTGAGCCGCAGCCGCCCTGGTCCGAGTTCCGTGAGTCATCCTTTGGAGTGGGAGGGCTCCGAATCCTCAACGAAAGCCATGCCCAGTACTCGTGGCAGCGCTCGTCGTGTGAAGGCTCCGAGGATCCGACGCACATCAACTTCAATCAGTCGTGTGAGAGCATTTTGTGGAATCAGTACGGCAGACCGGTCGACAACTCGCAGTTCGCGAACGTGACATCGGACGTGACCTGGATCGTTCGCCCGCGGCCCCTTCCCAATCCGGGCCTCTGCCCACTCCCCGCCGATCTCTCTCCGCAGACGGCCTGCTCGGTCGTTTTGCTCCCATTGCCGCCCTCGCCGCCGGAGCCGCCCTCGCCTCCCCCGCAGCCTTCCCCCCCTCAGCCCCCCCCCTCACTGCCAGCCCAGTTCGGACTCGGCGTCGTTGTCGGCACGGCAGTGGCCGGTACAGTCTGCGGCGGCGCTCTGGTGGCCCTGGCATTGCTCATCATCATCCCCTGGTCCCGTCGCAAGCTCCCTGCTCGTCCCCTGATTGAGCCTCTCAATCCGTTGTCTTCGAGCACCGTGACGCTTGTAACGGGAGGGAACGCGGAGCACACGCACGCGGCGTGATCGGCATCGGGAGGGAACGCATGCGTGCTTCGGAAGGATCGGAAAGGACGGGGAGGGAAGGCATGCATGCGAGAGCACAGGTGCCAAATGGGGAGGAAAGGCATACAAAGCGAGAGCACAGGTGCCAAGCTGACAACAGGCACTAGTACTGCTGGCATTGATTGTGGGGCCAAGTAACTCAGGAATCCGTGTGGCTGGGTGCCAACCAACTATGGAAAACAGGCACCGGCGCGGCGAGGAAGCCAAGGCAGGCGCGCGCGCGACGAGGGGGCCTCCTCGTTGAAACGGCATGCATTTTTTTCCAAGGAAAAGGCCTGGTCGTCGCACGACCGGCCTCGTGTTTTCCTCACAGTGTGTCCACAGATACGGAGAGGGACGAAATTGGCAGCTCTGTGTGAAACGGCTGTGAGCCGGAGCATGCTCCCGCACCAACTCACAGTTGAAAAGGTCGTGCCTGCGTCTCCCATGAGCATGAGACAGGCAGAGAGAGAGAGAGAGAGGCCAAATACACCGCCGCGCATACCGACACAGGCGATGGATACCAGGCAAACGATGCATACCGCCATAAGGAAGGGAGATTACATCAACCACAGGGGAAGCATGCTGCACTTGTGCATTCCGGATCCTCATACGATCACACATGTGTTGA
>ENA-UOXO01000602-UOXO01000602.1-mixed-culture-metagenome-genome-assembly--contig:-NODE-602-length-27185-cov-36.446517_pt1 | contig 27185 bp, 19 predicted proteins | sample MGYA00238162_ERZ761640 | MGnify/ENA primary metagenome ERZ761640 (study PRJEB28914, sample SAMN08778297) | mixed culture metagenome | isolation source: Freshwater growth medium | place: USA...
CACTCATTTGTCGGAAAGCGACGCGCTTGGTTTCACCCTGGCGTGCAACACGTCCAAGCTCAAGCGCGAGGCATCTCCGGCCGGCGCACCTGCTCTTGCCCACCTGCTCTTGCCGAGACCCGGAGACGCGCAGCTGTTCCTGTGTGAAATTGGTAGTTTGACTACTGTAAGTTTGTGACGTCATGCTCAACCCGGACTTAGTAAGTCCGGGTTGAGCAAAGTCCGGGTCGAGCAAATCTTTTTCCGCGTAGCTGGCTGTGAATTTGCTGTTAACACTCGGCCCCTCGTGTGGTCAATTGGTGGTGTAAGTGAACCGTCTTTCGCGCTTTGGCTAAGGGGCCGAAGGCAACCGCTGGCTAGAGCTGTACTTTGGACCTCACACTAGAGACTACCATACTATATAGGGGGCGGCGCCGATGTGCCACCAGGTCCGCGCGTCTCCCAGCCTGACCCCGGATTGTACGCACGCAATTATACTATTAACTGTTGGATAGCTGTAGAACCGGGGTAACTGACTGCCTGCTTGATGACCTCACGCAGGAACGATTTTGACCTTCTTGGTCCTCGCGGCGGTCCCGTAGCCATACCTCCACCTGTATAGGAGGCATATGCAAGGCAAGGCTAGGCAAAGGCAAGGCAACATGATGCAAGGCCACCTGCGTTGGGTACAGGGCTTAGCGTGCTTGGTGTGCCTCCTGTACAAGAAATAGACCACGAAGCACATCGCCAGTGAAAACACGATCGCGCCTACGACAGAAACGCCAATGATGGGGATGAGGTCATCGGGGGCCTCGCCGCCGCTCCTCGTAGGCGGAGGCGGGCCGGCAGGTGGTGGGGCTGGGCTGATGCTCCTGTACACAACGACAGCCCGAGCCACAGGTGGGTTCGTCACAAAGGCGCGGGTGACGCCGCGGCCGCTGAGCGCCGCCTGCAGCGAGTCTACAGTCGCACCCGCGCCGTTGATGGCGGCCGCCGCCGCCTGAGCGGCAGCCTCCGAGGCAACGGCCCGCTCCATGCGCAAGGTGAGCAGCTGCCCCGTTTGGAGCTGTCGTCCCGCAACGTGGAGGCGTCGGCCGCTGGTGGGCACCTCGGGGCCTAAGGAGACCTCAGCGAGGCCAAAGTCCGTCACCGTCACGTCGTTGACTGCCATCCGAATAGGGTCGAGCTGGCTGGCGAGATCGGGGAGCCGCCCCCATAAGCCCACCTCCACCGCGATCAGGTGCATGTTGGCATCGATGGGCGGCGGCGGCGGCGGCGGCGGTGAGGGATGTGGCGGCACGGCGAGCGCGTATACGCAGAGTGTGCGGGCGTTGACTGTGGCGACCGGGTTATAGGTGGTCGCGCGCGGGTTCATGCACCCGACGACCCTCGGGACACAAATGGCGACGAGCTGCACGGTGGCATGCGCGTCATAGTTCGCCGCGCTGGAGTCCATGCAGCCGTCGATGGCCGGCACACAGCCGGAGAGCACGTTGGCGCTCGCATTGTAGTTGAGCATGCCCACACGGAGTGTGCAGCCGGGTGCGCCGTGCATCAAGCACGCCGCCGCGTCATGCTGCGTGGCGAGCGAGTTGTAGTTGAGCGCGTTCGGATCCATACAGCCGAGGGTCTCGTACCGGCAGAAGGCTGACTCCCGCGCGAGCGGATCGTAGTTGACCGCGCCCGGGAATAAGCAGCCAGGCAAGTAGTGCGCAGGCTGGGCGCACATCTGAGGCACGTGTACGTCGGCGCTTTGAAGGAACTTGGTGTCCGACGGGATCATGCAGCCGGCGATGGGCCCTCGGTTTGCGGCGATGACTGTGCCCGTGGCCCCTCCGTTGGTGTTCGGCGTGCCGGGAGGGCACGGCACAACACTGTCGACCGTCGAGATGACGGGAGATTCTCGGTAGTATGAGGTGGTGGAGATGGCGTGGCCGCACTCGAGCGTGCGTGCGGCGGAGACGTAGCAGAAGCCGCGGCCGCCCTTGCAAGAGGACCCGGTCCGATGCACGGCCGCATCGCACCTGCCGAGCGTTTCGCACATCGTGATGCCCACGAGCTGCGGGTGCAGTGCAAACGAGGGCAGCTCAAGCATGAACGTACCAACGAGGCCCGCGCTAGCCAAGGGCTCGCCGATGGCGTATGCCGAGTCGAACATGATGTTCGCCGCATCGTGCTTGTCGTCGGGACGGGCGAGCGTCGTCTCGTCCACACCGTCGGAGCCGATCACAAGCTCGGACGCTCCTGCGGGTGCATCAGCGACGATGCTGCTCAGCCCCCCGGCGCCGTGCACAAAGGTTGGCACGCTGCGCGACACGTCCGAGGCAAACAAGCAGATGCGCGAGCAATTCTCTCCTCTGGGCGGTGGTGGGGGCCAGGGCGGCGGTGGCGAGGGCGAGGGCGGCGGCGGCGAGGGTGGAGGTGGCGAGGGCGGCGGTGATGGCGGCTGCACGGGAGCGTTGTGTTGAGCGTCCGGACCGTGCCAAGGAGGCGGCGAGGCCCCTGGCGGCGGTGACGGAGGCGGAGAGGGTGGAGGCAAGGGCCGTGGAGGCGGAGGTGGCGAGGGTGGTGGCGGCGAGGGAGGTGGGGGCGAGGGCGGCGGCGGCGAGGGCGGCGGCGAGGGTGGCGGCGTCCTCGGTGGCGAGGGTGGCGGCGGCGGGCTTGGGGTGGGGGGCAACGGTGGGGGGGAGGGCGGAGGGGGTAAGGGCGGTGGCGGGCGCCACCAGTACGGCGGTGGTGGCGACGGCGGTGGAGGGAAGGGCGGCGGCGTTGGAATGGAGGCGCCCGGAGGTGGGAATGGTGGAGGCAACGGTGGAGGTGGCGGCGAGGGCGGAGGTGGCGAGGGCGGAGGTGGCGAGGGCGGTGGCGACGGTGGCGGCGGCGGCGGCTGAGAGGGCGGCGGCCTCGGGGGCGGTGGTGGCGGGCGCGGAGGTGGCGAGGGCGGAGGTGGCGAGGGCGGAGGGGCGGGTGGCGGCGGTCTCGTCCACGGAGGCGGCGGGGCGGGTGGCGGAGAGGGTGACGGTGGGGGCGGCCTCCCCGGTGCGGGCGGCACAGCTGGCGGCGAAGGCGGCCGTGGCGGTGGCTGTCGCGGCAACGGTGGCGGCGGGCGTAGTGGGCATGGCTGCGAGGGCGGTGTGCTTGGCGGCGGCGGCGTGGATGGTGGCAATGGTGGTGGGAAGGGCGAGTGGTATGAGCTTGGAATGCAGGTGGTAGCCGACGGTTCAAAATTGAGCGCCCTCGGATCAGTACAGCCCACGATTGTCCTTGGGTACGCACATTGCGCATAGTCCGGGTCGGTGGCGAAGATGTCGTAGTTGAGCGCCATTCGGTCGGTGCATCCCGCATAGCGGCAGCACGTCGAGGGCGGGTGGGGCGGCTGCGGAGTTGGCGGCGTGCTCGGGAGTGCCGGCGAGGGTGAGGTGGTGCTGGGCGCCATGGTGGGCGCCTCGGGCGGGCTGGGACGGGCGGGCGGCGTCGGTCGGATTGGCGGCGCTGGCGGCGCTGGTGGCAGCCGCGGCGCTGGTGGCGGCGGTCTCGGGGCTGGTGAGTGAGGCAAAGGCGGCGGCGGCGAGGGCGAGGGCGGCGGCGGCGGCTGCACGGGCGATAGGGGAGGCACGGCGGGCGGGGGACCCTTGGGCGGCGGCGCCGGCGCACGGAAGGGTGGAAAGGGTGGAGAGTAAGGGCCTGCAGCCGGTGGCGACGATGGTGGGTTCGGAGGGGTGGGCGGCGGGCTTGGGGGCGGCGGAAAGGGCGGAGGCTTGGGCGGCGGCTTTGGCGGGGTTGGCGGTGGCGAGGGCGGCGGCGGCGAGGGTGGAGGCTTGGGAGGCAGTGAGGGCGGTGGTGGCGACGGCGGTGGTGGCGGCGGCGAGGGCGGTGCAGGTGGCATCGGTGGTGGGAACGGAGGGGGCGAGGGGGGAGGCGGCGAAGGCGGCGGCAAGGGCGGCGGCGAGGGCGGCGGCGGCAATGGCGGCGGCGAGGGTGGGGGTGGTGACGGAGCCGATGGCGGTGGGCGCGGTGGCGGCAGCGAGGGGGGCAATGGCGGGGGTGGTGGGAAGGGCGGCGGCGACGGTGGTGGTGGCGAGGGCGGTGGTGTAGGCGGTGGTGACGGTGGTGGCGGAGAGGGCGGCAGCGAGGGTTGTGGCGAGGGCGGCGGCGGCAACGGCGGCGGCGAGGGTGGGGGTGGTGACGGAGGCAATGGCGGTGGGAGCTGTGGCGGCGGCGAGGGCGGCCGCGGCGAGGGTGGTGGCGAGGGAGGCGGCGAGGGTGGTGGTGGCGAGGGCGGTGGCGAGGGCGGCGGCGACGAAGGTGGTGGCGAGGGCGGCGGCACAGGTGGCGGCGAGGGAGGCGGAGGTGAGGGCGGCGGCGAGGGCGGGTGAGTCGGTGGCGGTTGCGAGGGTGGGGGCGGGGACGGTGGCACAAATATCCTCGGACCGCAGTCGGTGCAGTCCTTGCCATAGGGGCAGAAGCTCGCTTCAGAGCCCGGCCCGCCATCACCGCAGTGCCCGTCGGATGTGGCCTCGTAGCCCTGGACAACGCATTCGTCGATACACTGCATGGGAGGGAGCGGAGGCGGCGAAGGCGGTGGTGAAGGTGGCGGTGGAGGCGGCGAGGGCGGCGGCGATGGAGGCGGCGGTGCGGGCGGAGGCAAGGGTGGCGGAGAAGGTGGCGGTGGCGAGGGCGGCGGGGTCGGCGGCGGGGACGGCGGGGGAGGGGGGGAAATCGGCGAGGGGGGCGGCGAAGGCGGCGGCGGCGAGGGTGGTGTCGAAGGCGGTGGTGACGGAGGCGGCGGAGAGGGCGGTGGCGAGGGCGGTGGCGACGGTGGCGGCGGAGAGGGCGGCGGCCTCGGTGGCGGCGAGGGCGGGGGCGGCGAGGGCGGCGGTCTCGGCGGCGGCCGAGGGATGAAATATCCTGGCGGCCTCGAAGGCGGCGGCGAGGGAGGAGGGGGCGTGGGTGGCGGGAAGGGAGGAGGGAAGGGCGGCGGCGAGGGTGGCGGTGGCGACGGCGGTGGACTCGGTGGCGGCGAGGGTGGCGGCGGCGAGGGCGGCGGCTTGGGAGGGGGCGAGGGCGGCGGTGGCAACGGTGGTGGAATCGGTGGCGGCGAGGGCGGCGGCATCGACGGTGGGGGCTTAGGAGGGGGCGAAGGTGGTGATGGCGAGGGTGGTGGGCTAGGCGGAGGTGAGGGCGGTGGTGGTGAGGGCGGCGGTGTAGGCGGCGGAGACGGTGGCGGCTGGGGCGGAGGTGAGGGCGGAGGTGATGGTGGTGGTGAGGGCGGCGGCGGCGATGGCGGCGGCGGCGAGGGGAGAGGGCTCGGTGGCGGAGTCGGCGGAGGCGATGGAGGCGGCGAGGGTGGTGGCGGCGAGGGCGGCGAGAACGGCGGTAGCTCTGGTGGTGAGGGTGGTCCAGGCGGCAACGGCGGTGGTTTGGGTGGCACTGGAGGTGGCCTCGGTGATATCGATGGCGGAGGTGCCAACGGCAGCGGCGGCGAAGGTGGTGGCTTTGGTGGGCCCGGCGGAGGCGAGGGAGGCGGAGGCGAGGGCGGCGGGGGTGAGGGTGGCGGAGGGAAGGGCGGCGGCGATGGAGGGGGTGAGGGTGGCGGAGGCGAGGGTGGCGGAGGCGAAGGCGGAGGCGAGGGCGGAGGCGAGGGCGGTGGTGACGGAGGTGGGCTCGGGTACGGTGGCGGTGGTCTCACAAAGGCAGGCGGCACCGCTGGCGGTGGAGTTTCTGCGCAGCTGAACCCGTACAGGCCGCCGAAGTAATTCGAGGCAGTGGTGTCAACGCATCCGACGCGAGGAAAGACGCAGGTTCCGTCGTTGTCTGCGAACGTGGTGGGACATGGGCAGGGGTTTGAGAGATTCTGACACAAGGCAGTGAGTCTTGTTTGTATCTTGTTTGAGTTGCAAGAGGAGAGATAGGCATGGAGAGAGGTGTTTCGCACAAGTTGCCAGCGCGTTGAAGTTGGTAGCGGTGCTGTCGTTGCAGCCCTCGTACTCGCAAAGGTCTCTGCGGCCAAGTGACGTGCTCGGGTCGTAATTGTCCGCTCTCGGGTCGTTGCACCCGGGAACCTGCGCGGTCGCGGTCGCGAGCAGCGATGCTACGCTGATAATGGACCTCAACATCGTCCATCTGCGAACGGCCAGGCACGGGCGAGTTTCCGTTACTCAGGGGACGCATGCACGCGCATTTGAGAGCGTCGGTCGTGTCACGTTCACATAATGTTCACATGAAATGATGACCCTTCTCGTGGTCTTGATGTGTTTCTCCGCGCCTACCACGGCAGCCGTAAGCATGTATGGCGTCATCAGACATCTTCTGCCACATGGGCCGGTCTCGTGCCGAATGGATCTATCGCAGCAACTGCCAGGGAACCCGATCTCGCCGAGGGTGGATCTAGATCCAGTGCTCGTGCGCTACATGTACGATGGCGGCACGCTCGCGCAAGGCAGACTGACCCAACTGCAACCGGCTGATCCAAACGTTGCGCGCGGCACTGAGGTGCTGCGAGCTCTCGTGGACGATGGAGTGGATTTGCGGCACTTCTTTGCATGCATCTATGAATCGGAAGCCAGCACGGGCTCGTGGCTGCCCGTGCTGCGCGAAGTCACCTCTCCGCATGCTGAAGACCTGGCGCATGCGAAAGATGTTGAGCTGCCTCTGAAGCCCACTGCGGCTGATGGCTCGCGTGTGGCTCGGCGCATCGACGTCAAGTTGTTCCGACGCACTGCTCCGAGTTTCGATGCCGCGCGCGCTGACCAAGCTGCGCAGCCGTCTGGCAAGATCCCCAAAGCGGGCTACTTTGGCATCGGCGTGATCAACGCCAAGAACCAGGCGAATCTGGGAACGCTCTGGCGTTCGGCGTATCAGCTCGGCTCGAGCTTCCTATTTACCATCGGCACGCGGTACAAGCACCAGCCAACGGACACGGTGAATGCGATCACGAGGGTGCCTTTCTTTGAGCTGGACGACTGGAACGCCTTTGCACAGACCTTTGCGCCGCGTGGCGCGCTTTGGGTCGCCGTTGAGTTTGGCGGCACACCCCTCTCGTCTTTCGACCATCCGCTTGACGCCGTCTATATCTTGGGCTCGGAAGATGCGGGGCTGCCGACCTCCGTGCTACGTGCATGCCACGCGACTGTCTCGCTAGAATCCGAGCACTATGCGAGCTACAATGTGGCGGTGGCGGGTAGCCTCATCATGTACGATCGGATGGCGAAGCAGAGGGCTGGCCAATCCGTGGGCAAAGGAACGCCGTATCAGCGACCCGCGGGACCTGCTGCTACTGCGGAGGAGCACAGCCCCTCTGACCCTGCGTCATAATCGTGCGTCGCCGTCAGTCCGCGCGGCACTGTATGTATTATAATAACATGAACCCCGGCATGGGCACTCGGTACGTTGGAACCGGTACAGTCGTGTTCGCCGCTACTACTCCTACGCAGTTTATTAGTCGTCGTCCTACAGTTCACTCGGTCTCTCGCGGAGGGAAGATGTTCGAATGCTTTTTGATGTGCTTGCGTGTCAGAAGAGGTACCCGCGGCACGAGGGCGCGCCGCACAGGCACTTTAGTGTCTTACCCTCGACGGAGCCGACGACGTAGCCATAGTCGTACGTGAGCTCCTCGTACGGCAGGATGTCGCGCGCGGCGAAGAGCGCGATGCGGTGCACGCGGCACGAGTACTCGATGAAGACAGACTGAGAGGGAGGCCATCAAGGAGGTGCTCAGACACACTCAGACTCAGACGCATTCACACCTCCTCCTCCGCTGAGCGCACCTGCACGAACAGGTTCGGCTCGCAGCAGTGGTTCAGGAAGCGTGCGACCGAGCCGATACGCGACGCATCCACCGCAAGCTCAGGGTTCTTCGAGGTCTGCGCGGCGATCGCTGAGGTGCCCGAGGCGGCGGCACCAGTGCGCCGCCGCTTGCTCACCTGCCCCTTGTCCTCGCCGTCGAGGTTGAATAGGTATGAGTCATCCACTTCGAGCCCGGCCGCGTCCGCATCCGTGTCGAGGAGCATCGTACCTGTGGGGAAGAGGGGCGCGTGCCGTGGTGAGCACTTGAATGCCGGCCCGGCCGCGGCCGCATCCGTGTCGAAGAGCATCGTACCGGTGTACTCACATACGAAGCTGCCCGCTGCGAGTCGCTGGCGGCAGCGCACGCCCCATCCACGACCAACGGTCTTGACCACTTGCAGCGGCGCCCACACGCCACGCCCCACGACGCGGTTCGGGCAGTCGGGGCCGCAGGAGGACGTCTCGTTGCACTCAAAGATGCAATCGCGCGCGAAGAGGAGCTGCCCCTGCCGATTGTACGCGGCGCCCTCGCCACCACCTTCCCGCCGGATCGGCTGGCCCTTGGACTCCTCGTTGCCGGGTAGCCACGACGTGGCCTCCGCGTCGATGCACCGGCCGCCCCAATTGGCGTGAGAGAGCGTCGTGAACTGCTTGATGGCGTTCGGGTGGCGCCACGTCACCTGCTTCGCGTACTCAAAGCCGCCCGCCTGCACCTGCTCCTCGACAGGCAGGGCGCGGTTGGCCTCCGGGTCGACCTCATTGAGCAGCGGGATCGCGTGTGCCTCCTGGCCGCCGGTGCAGTCCGCCATCACGAGCGCATCATCGATGGCCGCGCCAGTCTCATGTACCATGCACGTCGGGCACCACCACGTGCTGCGGGCGGTGGCGGCGGCGCCGTTGTCCGCAGCGGCATCGTCCGCGGCGGCCGCCGCCTCCAGATGCGTCGCGATCTCGCGCTCGCTCAGGCCGGTGCACCGATCGACCGCGTGGTACGCGAGCTCGCACCGCCCGCAGCGCAGAGCACTGTGGTCGGTGCGCACCTTGAGGCCGCAGCCAGCGCACGAGTCGGTGAGGATGCGGAAGGCTCGGCGCCAATCGACGTGGTCAATGTTAGTGGCGGGCAGCTTGAGTGGGTCCACCGGCTGGGTCTCGCCCTGCCGAGGGTAGCAATTCAGGCAGCACCACGCGTCGCGTCCACTCGTGGTGAATGCCGTCGCGAGAGCGTCACCGCAGCACTGCTCGTTGGCATGGAACCAACAGGCGCAGCTCTCGCACATGAGGCCGTATTCTACGACCTTCTTGCACATCGGGCACACGTTGAGCGAGTCGGATTGAACGGACCGACGACGCATGATCACGTAGAGTAAAGGCCGCCACACTCTATTTGCAATGGTTCGACAAAGGTCCTCTCCCCGCGAACTCAGAAGATGTAGTTCACAGCTGCCGATGGCTGCTTCTGGAGTCCGCGCGAGGGAGTCGACGCATGACAAATTACTCGGCAATCTGGAGAGTCTGCAAAGACACGAGAGTCTTCATCACGACGCAGATGCTGCACTTGCTCGCCGCATGCTGCGCCTTCCATGGGCCCAGCGCCCTGCCGCGATTGGCGCAGCAACGCAGCAGCACCGTGCGCTCCGCTGCCTTTGCACTGCCAGTCGAGGATGCGCGAACCAAAGTCTTGTATGACGGGAAATGCATGGTGCGCCAGCGAGCCTGCCATCCCGCCTCTGCGCTCGCAACGCCGCTCTCCTGCTTCCTCGGCTGCCGCTGCTGATACGGCTCAGCATATCGACCGTACAGGTGTGCCTCACCAACAAGGCCATTCTCAGCTGGTTCGATAGGAGGCGGAGCCGGCTCGAATTCGTCAACATCCGCGACCCTTCTTACTCGCCTGCCGCCAACGGAAATGTTGCTTTCGAGGACGCAATGGCCCACTTCCATGTCATCAGCGGCGGACGGGTCGCAGAGGGCTCGGAGGCGGTGTTGACCGCGTACACCGCAGTCGGCCTCGGCTGGCTCATGGCTGTCCTTCGCCTGCCGATCATCCGCTGGTTTATCGACGGCGTTTACTCCGTCGTCTCGGAGCATCGCCACAAAATCTCCAAGTGGCTTCCTGGCGGCAAGGCGCTCGCGTCTGCCGTTACGCAACTGAGGGACGTCCAGAAGGCGTCGGCGGGCGAGGGATGTGACGCCGAGGAGGAGTGCATGCTCGACTACGGCGACGAGGAGGATGAGAAGAAGGACGGCGGTGCAGCGACGGCGGCCTGAGGGCTGCGCGTTCGCATGTTAGTTTCTCCGGTGCTGCGATGCGAGTGGAGTCGACGGACACGCGTGCGGCCTGTACGCTAGCGGCGGCCCTGAGGGGCGAAAAGAGCAAGGACACAGGAAGAGAGGCAACTAAAGAGCCGGATCCGTGAACATATGCATGCACGTGCCGACGTGGACGCGAATTCTCGGCGGCGCCGTGAGTCAGTTCGCAGTTGTAATCTCGTAAGTCAAAGAATCTGCCTCGGTGCACAACTCACTGCCGAGAGACACGTCAGTGAGTCACCAGTGTCTCGAAGTCGAACGTGCGGCAACGCCCGCGCGAGGCATCATCGGACATCACATCTGCGGCATGATCTGCGGACTGTCCCGCGCGACACACCGCGGCGCCCCGCGCCGGGGGCACCGCGGTCCGGTCCCAGCGACGGCTCCGCACGTCAACTGAGAGCGACGGCTCCGCACGTCAACTGAGAGACTGATTGCGGAGAGATAGAGACTGATTACGGAGAGACTGATTGCGAAGCGCTTCGGTTGGTACAGTCACACCTTCCTTGTTACGAGTGCCACGATTGGCATTGCATGGCCCCAATTGATATGTAGACGACACTGCATGTGCCTCAGAAGGCCGTGGGACACTGCTCAATTCCTGAGTGGTGAGCTTTTTATACAAATTACCTGGAACCGGGTCGTTATGGCTTATGCGCGTCGTGCGGCGCGGACATCCGTCGTCAACGATCAAGAACGTACTGTGCTTCTCGAACTCTGCTCGCCCTCTGCGCACGCCGCGCCGACGGCCACAGTGGCCAGTCGCAACTTGAATTTGTGCCCTCCACCACTCGAGCTGTCGTCCAGCACGCGCACGCGCAGCCAGCACACAGTATCCACCTCCCTCACAGCCTCCTCCTCCTCCTCCTCCTCTGTCGTCGTCGTGGACTGAGGCGGCATGGGCGGCGTGCGCCCTCGTCGACTCAGCCGCAGGGTTAGCCGCAGCTGGCTGAACAAGGACACGTTGCGCTCGTGAGCGTCCGGAGGCCTGTGGGCATCGATGCGCCGCGAGTCACATGCACAACCGCGCACGCAACTGACGCTCGCGACGCCCATGTGCTCATATGAGGTCAGATAAGAGAGCTCCGCGCAAGCAACAGCGCCGGTGGCAGCGTGTGCGCGTGAGATGTCGAGAGGCACCTCAATCGAGGCCCCGGGCCGCAGGGCGAGTGCCCCCTCTGACCTCTTCGGGCGCCGCCCGCGCACACTCGATTGTCCGAGGGCATACAGGCAGTGAGTCCAGACCGGCAATGAGAGAGCAGAGGTAGAGTGAGGTGCGGTCGCGGTGCTCACAGTGGGAGGCACTGCCGCCGCCGCCAGATACGAGGGCTCACCAGGGTGGACGGCGGGACACAATTGTGCGCATGATGCCCGATCACACCGGAACTCACACCGTTCAAATGGCAGATCGGCCGTCGCGCAGTACGCAGTTCGCCAGGGCACCAACTGCAGCCGCGCATACCTGTAGTGCTTCCCATGCGCTCCCAACGGCCCAAAGCCCCAGCAGCGGTCCGGTTCAATCTCAGCGCGGGGCATGCGAAGAGCTCGCCGTGCCTCGGGCAGAAGCGGCGCGGGCAACGCTCGCGACGCGAGATGTGCCGTTGGCGGCTCCGTTGGCATGATTCGCAGCGACAAGGCTGCGGCACGTTCCCGCGCACCCATGGGCGAGGCGCTCGTAACGGCGCTGTCCGCAGCGGCCATGACGCGCCGAGTCCAATGCTCGAGCAGTTGCGTCATGTAAGCCCCGCCATGCCTTCCCTTGGCAGGGTGCAGGCAGTCGGCTGCAATCGCCGCGAGCTCGAAGCCGGGCCAGCCGCCGTAGAAGCCTCGCGCGAGGGCGCCGTGGTATGAGACGCAGCTCAAGTCATAGTGCAAACAGAAGCGCTCGAAGGTCGCCTCGGCCTTCGCGTACAGTGTATCGGCGCCTTGAGCGTAAGTATGCTTCGAGAAAAGGGTCTTGGCAGACACATTGCGCTTGGAGTTGAACCATATGTGCGACGAGGCGCACCATTCGCGCACGGTCACGAAGAGGAGGAGCGGCTGCGATGGCAGCGCAAGCAGCCGACGGATGAGCAGCTCTGTGCGGGGCAGATCGATAGAGCGTGCCATCGAGCCAAATTCGAGGAGCAGGAGCTGCGGCGGCGCCACGGGTAGCAGCGGCATCAGGCACGTCATGAAGCTTTGCGCTGGGGTCGCATCGATGGCTCCATTGTGCAGCGCGTTCGATGGGTGCGGCCATGTCGCGTTAATGTACCGCAGAAGCCGCACAAAATAGCCTTTACGGCTGTAGAGCATGCAGCGCTCACCGGGCTGGTCGAGGCACCCTCCCTGCTGAGCAACGCTGGCGCCGAGCACGCCGATGCTTATGGATGCGCCCGTGCGGAGCCGCTGCACAAAGGCGCTTTGCCGCAGGGTATTCGCGGATTGGAGGTGTCTCAGTCCGCCGTCGAGCGCCAATAGTGGGAGTGTTGGGCCCGAATTTCCGGTACGAGTGTCAGTCCACCGCGTGGTATTCATCTTGGCGACGACCAGGATAACAAAAGGATTACCCGCTAGGAAGGAGGCGTTCCAGGGCGAAACAGCGGATAAGAAATCATTTCGTCAAAAAGTAATATCATCTTGCATGCCAAATTTTCATACTTTCACAATGACATATTCACGTGCGATTCACAATTTCACATGCACATCACGATTTGCAGTTGCAGCTGTCCACATGCAAATACTGGTTACTGCGCGGCGAGCTAGTCACGAGCTGCACCCTATCGCTCTCAAACAGCTCAATCAACTCTAAACAACGTCCTCGTCGAGCTCGCCTCATTGTGCGGCGAGCTCAGAGGCGGCGAGCTCTTAGGCGACCTCTGCGGCGGCGACCTGGCTTGCGGTGCACTCGACTCTGCGCTGACCGTCTGTATCCCATTCGTGTGCTCCATACTCGTCTGCGTCTTAGGCGAGTTCGCGCACTTGGGCGGCATCGCATCCACGGTTGCTTGTACACGCTTGCACCAGCCAGCTCGCAGCGCAAACCACAGCGCCGTGCCGAGCGCCACCACACCGACGGCCACGGCAATTGCGATGATGGCGCCTACCGGTACCGATCCCGATACCAGTCGTGGCGCTACCGCCACCGGCGGCGTCGACTGCGACGAGTCGATGAGCTGCACCACGGGCGTGGCGGTGACGGAGAGGCTCGGTGGCAGCAGCGCCGAGGCATTGGCGGCGCTGCTCAGAACCGGCGCGAGGGCCGCCTCGACCGTCTGAGCAGCCGCGAGCGTGGCGGCGGCGATGCTCAGCGACAGGCGTACGGAGCCCGATGTGACAGTGAGACGAACGGACGAGGCTGGCACGTTGGCCGCCGCCGCAAAGGAGTCTACGATTGAGGCGCGCACCGAGTCCGTGTAGTCGCTCACGTCGCCCGAAGCCACCAATGTCACCTCGACGATGTAGGGAGGCGGCGGCGTCGACGCGGGAACCCGTGGCAATTGCGGCGAGGGCGGCCGCGGCGAGGGCGACATTGAAGGCGGCGAGGGCGGCGGCGAGTACAGTGGCGGAGGATGTGATGGCGAGGGTGGCGGCGGCGAGGGCGACGGCGGTGGTGGCGAGGGCGAGGGCGAAGAGACAGCTCCGGGTGACAAAGGTGAGGGTGGCGGCTGCGAAGGGAATGGTGGCGATAATGGTGGTGACGACGGCGGCGGCGGCGAGGGCGATGGGGGTGGCGGCGAGGGCGGTAACGGTGGTGACGACGGCGGCGGCGGCGAGGGCGATGGGGGTGGCGGCGAGGGCGAGGGTGGCGAGGGTGAAGGCGGCGGTGGCGAAGGCGAAGGCGAGGTTGGCGGCGGCGAGGGCGATGGGGGTGGCGGCGAGGGCGAGGATGGGGGTGGGCTACAATTGGGCGCCGTCGAGCTCGGGGTACAACAAGTGGGCATCGACCTGCTCGTTCTGGAGCTGGGATCGCCTGGATAGCTCAGGCCAGTGGTGAACTGGGCGACAGTGCCTAGGGCCCACGTACAGCAAGGGTCGCCCATCTCAAGACCGTTGCTTTGGCCATCAGAGTCATCGTCAGCTTGACAAAGTGCTAGCGTCCACACATTGCCAGCATCACGCACTGAGTATCGGAAGCCGCCCACGTGGCCCACGTTGTCATAAAATTGTTGGCCGTATTCACTGCTGTACGCATTGGGAAGAACATCTCTACGGCCCGGATAGCCTTCGACAGCACTCATGAGTGGCACGGTGAAGAGCAGAAGAACAGAGCGAGCGTGAAGGATCACCATCGTCCTTTCTGGCCAAGCAAGGTTCGCCGACGGCTTCTTGGCTTGCTTGAACCGAGCCTCTCGGACAGTACTAGCTCGGTCGGCACCTCGGCAGCTTGGGTCAATCGCCGTCGGCTGCCCGCGCGGACGCTCCCAAATAAGTTGCAGAAGAAGTCGACGTGTGAACGCAAACACGACAGACGCGACAACCGTGTTAGAATCACACATACACACATTCACATTCACATTCACACGTAAACATTAACACAAAGGCGGTACCGTACGTCCGTACCGCACGAACAATTAATTCAATGTTAGTGTGTGCACGACCTGATATTACATGGAGGGCCTATCTGGCCAGTACCCCTTAAAAGTGTGATCTTGAACGGCGCACGTGCGATCCGATTGATGAGCGTCGCAATCGAGGTAGGCCCATAGGCGTTCGTGGTTGGCCTAGATGGGTAGGCTCGCACAGCGTGCACTAAAACTGAACTTTTGGGTGAGGCTCAAGCAGCCCGAAGCCGTCCGCACTGCCGTCGCCAGAACACCCGACCCCTGGCTCGCCGGGCGGCTGCAGCAGCATGGCGTTGGCGGAGAGTCCGACCAAGCGTACCCTAGGCCGCGGATCGAACCAGCTTCCGAGCCCGGTGCGGCTACCGCCATGGGCGCCTCCGCCAGCGAACCAGCTCGTGGACACGCGGGCATTCACCAACCCGGAAGGTTATTTCAACGGCAGGTCCATTGACCAAACGGCCATGGTCCACTTCGTGAGTATTGGGCGCCAATCGACGATGAACGGCGAGCTGGTGCACAAGCCTAAAGGCCCCGGGTACGGAATGAACAAGGGCATCCACATCTTGCCGCACGAGAAGTTGCAAATGCCCAGATTGTCCAAAACCAGCCCAAAGCGCTCGCCATATGAGATGGGTCGATTTGGCCATGCGACTCCGCCCAAGATAGACATTCGACCCGTGAAGTGGTCCGCCAAGGAAGCGAAGGCCGCGCGCATCGAGCACGCGGCCGCCGAACAGGAGCGCAGCGCCTACGAGGCACTCTACCGACAGCAGGATACGATTACGCTCGCCGAGCAAACCGCCATGCTGCAACTTGCTGCCGAGGAGGCATCTACCTGGACGGTTGCCGCAGTCTTCAGCTTCCCGCTGGTGTTGGGCGCCCTCGCGACTGCTTGCGGCTTCAACAGCGGTGCGAGCGCGCTCGCCATCGCGTTGCCCCTTGCCGCGCTCTCTGCTGCCGTCGCGACGCCACTCACTTCGGACTCGGCCGCGCTTGCCAAGCAAAGGGGACGCGGTGGGTGCAAATCGTGGCTCGAGGCGCGCCAAGAGCTCGTTGGCAAGCTTGTGCAATGCGTCGTCGGGCTGGCCGCCTTGGTGCAGGCGTCCCTGCTGCTGCTCTCATTCGAGGCTTGGTGCGTCGACTCGGGCGTGTTGCCTGCGGACCGTTGGGTGCCCCCCGAGTGGATGCGCACCACAAACGTGCTAGCGGCGCTACTTCTAGTCGTCTGCACCACCTACTCGCTCGTGGACACCTTCATCTGGCTCGTCAAGAACGCGCCGCGAGTGTGCTGCCTGCCCTCGATGGACAGGATTGGCGAGAGACAGAGGAGAGCCAACTTCGTCCTCATGCGCACCGTGGAGGCGATCGTGAGGAAGCAGGTAGCGCAGCTCAGACAATGGTGTGCCCCAACGCCGGGGAGTTTGCGCTCGGAGCGGTTGATGAACCGGTGGCGGCAGCCCTCGAAGCTCACATTACTCGATGACTTCTTCGACACTCACGACGTCTTCGACGCCCCGATGCACCCGGTGCGCCCGCGTACCGTTTTCGTGCTGCCGTCGGACCTTGAAGAAAACGCCGACGGGTCCTTCTCCTTCAGGCGAGTTGACTCACATGCGACTTTTGAGCATGCGAGAGCCTCGCCTCACATAGTGGCTTTGGCCGCGTGGATCAACAGCATCGGAGCGCACGTGCGTCTCGCTCCACTGAAGACGGCTATTATGTCGATGTACTTTGTCGTGGCCGCTCAGGGGATGGCGGTGCTGTCGGCGCCCACAGTCCTTGCGCTCGTGTCCGCCCTTGCAACAGCTCTGTCGGGCAGCGAGTTCGTGCGTGTTGTAACAAGCGAGGTTGCACACGCTGAAGGAGTGCGGTCCGAGCAAGAGCGACGGCAACATGGCGAGGCGCTGAAGAAGGCGGAGGAGAGGTTGCGGTCCATGATTCTGGAGTCCACCAGGCAGATCGATGAGCGCAAGCTGACGTGTGCGATAGACGACGCCTTGACGGCCAACGTCCCAATCAACATCGTCAAGCAGGCGAGCGAGGCGCTGCGTCTGGTACGCGAATTCAAGTTGGGACAGGAAGAGGTTGCCAAAGAGACCCTCAAGATGGAGGAGACCCGCCGCGAGAGAGCGATAGAAGCTCTCCAGGACGCCATGGCCGGCGATCCTCTGGAGCTCTCTCTGGCTGAGCTTAGGAATGCCATCGAGAATGCCATCGTCGCAGATGTGCCGAAGTCTCGTATTTCCAAAGCGAAGGAAGCCCTCAGCAAGGCGTCGCATGCGCAAAGCTTCCATGCTCGAGCCGTCGCGCGCTTGCAGGCTTTCCTTGACTTGGATCCACAAGCTGATGCGCCACAATCTGGGTCAGAGCCTGCCTCTCCTTTTGGAAAACGAGTGGACAAGCCAGCAGAAGAAGACGTTTGCGGCGCAGCCTCAGGCGTGCTTGCCCCAGCGGCGGCGCCAGAAGCGGCGCCAGCGCCTCCGAGCGCTTCGGAGATGTTTGCCACAGACTCCGCCTCGGAGGATCACGTCTCGGAGACGGCCAAAAGAGCCCTATGCACCATAGACGTGCAAGAGCTCGACGAGGCGCTCGAGGAGGCTCGTCGCGCGGGCGTCAACTCCAATCTCATCAAAAGGGCACATGGCATGAGAGTGAAGGCGCTTCTGGCTCAAGCCAACCTGACCGCGGCCGCTACGCTCTTTTATGTGAGGCTACGGCGCAAAGGCAAGGAGAGCAGGTGGGTCAACTCCGGGGGCGAGGATCGGCTGCTCGAGGCGATCGCGGCGGGGAGGGAAGCGCTTGAAGTCCTTCATGGTCAGCAGAAGGCGTTGCCACTATCGGAAGCCATCCCACCGCTCGAGAATGCGCTCAGCGAGACCAAAGCGGCCAACGTGGCTGTGCGTGGTTCCATGTTGAGTGAGGGTGAGAGTTTGCTCACCGAATTAGTGGAAGCACGAGATGCGGTCAGAACAGCGCAGCAACTACTCGAGGCGGCTATTGAGTCTGTCTCAGACGTCGCAACGCAGTCGCAGTTGCTGAGCGCCGAGGAGAAGCTCATGCAGCTCATCCCAGCAGCGCAGCGGGCCGACGTCGACAACCACATCGTTAGCGAGGCCGAGGCGAAGCTGAAGCGTTTGCGAGTCCAGATTCGGGAGGCGGTGGGGGTTGCTGACCGCGTCTACCGTGCCATGGCCTTCTGCAAAGAGCAGCTGAAACTGTTCCGCTCGGGATCCAACTCACAGCTCAAGATGATCGCGATTCCGCAGCTCGAGGGCGCCCTCGCCGCCGCCAAGTCGAAGCCTGTCCCCGAGGACCTCATCGTCTCTGCAAACAGTATCCTGCGCGAAGCGCTAGAGGCTCGCGGGGAGGCTGAGAAGGCCGCAAGCTTTATCACATCTGCCGCTAAGATGGGCGTCAAGGCTTTGAGCCGCGTGGGGGAGGAATCGGACGAGGCGGAGATGGCGCTCGAAAGCGCAGTCGAGACGCTCGCTTCGGCGTTGCAAGGCGTGCGCATGAACGGAGGGGTGGACGAGGCCGAGCTTGCCGGGGCAAACGAGCTCCTCGATAGCATGCGAACATCATTTAGGCGGGCGAAAGTCCGGCGTGGAAACACTGCGCCCTCGATAGTGATTGCCTTGAACTAAGGAAAACGTTTGTACTCGTCACATGCACAGTGTATTCTAAGGACCTCACAGGGTCATAGGGTGGGGTGCGACGTGCGAAACTTGAAGCGGTAAATCGGTAAAACCCTCCGGGGTGCGGGGACGCGAGAAACAGTCACGCTCACGGTGAAATTCTAAGACTTGTAAACGTCCACCGTCCGCCGTCACGTTACACGTAATAGCTTATCCACGCACTATCATTCCCAAACGGCTGGGAGAACATCCTGATCTCACCCACTCTCCCCTTCCCCCGGTCCCTTCCCCCTGACCGGGCCTTTACTTGAGAAAGGGTCAGTTGAATCGACACACAAGGTACCGACCAGCCACTACCACGCAAAACACTGCCACGCAGTGGTCGCGTCGCTCGGTGGACTTACTTCTTCAGCTTCACACGTTTGTTCACGGTTCGGTTTTTCGGGCGCGCCGAGCGATGATGAGGAGCGCGCTGCTTCGCGAGCTTTCCGCTGCCGAGGCGGCGAAGAGCAAGGCCAAAGATTACGCCGCAGCCAAGGAGCTGGAAAATGCCAGGGTGAGCCTTGAGGGGCTCGTCTCCACCATTGAGACGCTCGAGGCAAATGAGCAGGAGCTCGTGCGGGCGAAGCAGTACGCCGATGCCGAGGAGACCAAGGCACAGGTGGAAGCCGCGCAGTCCAAGCTGGCCACTGAGGAGGCCGACGTGCGTGAACGCTTGGGAGCCTGGCTCGTGATCAAGGACGACCGGGCAGTGGCCGCGGCGGCCACCCGGCAGTCGCCGAGCGCCCCTTCGACGGAGACGACCACCACCGTGAAGCGCGCGTCGTGGTCGGAAAAGATGGGGCTCGCGTGGAAGAGCGCGGTACATGCGGGCTCTAAACTGCTCGGCTCCGCCGACGACGACCGCATCTACAAGCTGCTCGAGAAGGCGAATTGCGCACTCGATGCGGCGGAGCTCGAGAAGATCGTGGCGGCGGCATGGGTGAAGCGCGGCGACGCGGAGGAGTTGGCAAAGTCGAAGGACGAGGGCGTGGCCGCTGCGGCGAAGGAGGCGCTCGAGACGCGCTGCGTGGCCGTCGCGCTCCTCATCACCGCGCGCGAGCGTCTCGACGACGTGAGCAAGGCACGAACGGCCGCGGCTGCGGTGCTGCAGATGGCCAGACAGCCCTCGATGCAGGAGCAGGATGTAGAGGTGCTGCGGGCGGCGCTCGAGGCAGCGGACGCGGCGGGCGTCGCGCAGCCGAGCCACCGGCTCGAGGGCGGTGCGCCGGGCGCCGAGGTGGTGGAAGGAGCTCGAGCATGGCTGTACCAGGTGCGCGATGCGCGTCAGCGGGCGCGTGAGCACGTCGAGGCAGGGCTCGGCATGAGCGCCGCGACGTTGGACGTTGAGGCGTTGCGAGTGCGTGGTCTCGAGGCGGCTGTGCTCGCGGGCGGCATCGATGCGGAGCTGCAGGCCATGCTCACCAAGGGCCAGGGGCTCCTCGAGAAGGTGCTCGCACGGCGCGTGAGGGCGGTGGCGCGGCTGGTGGAGGCGCGGGCGAGCACGATGGCGGAGCAGGACGCGGCCGAGCTCGAGGCCGCCATTGGGGAGGCGCGGGAGGCGGGCGTCGCGCAGCCTGCGTACCGCCTCGAGGGCGCCCTCGAGCTCTCGACGACAGCATCGACTAGATTGGGCGACGAGCTTATGGCCGATGCAACGACGTGGCTGAACGCGGTGCTGTCCGCACGCACGGCCGTCACCGAATGCTTGCAGGCCATGCTGGCGCAGCCGCGCGCCGAGCTCGACGTGGAGGTGCTGCGCACCAACGGCGTGGAGGCGGCGCTCGTGGCGGGCGGTGTCGAGCCCTCCCTCCTCGACAGAGGGCGTGCGTTGCTGGCGGAGACGGTCGCGGCGCGCGCTGCCGCCGTGCAGCAGCTGCGGGCGGTGCGCTCGAAGCACATGGCGAGCCAAGACGTGGCCGCACTGCAGGCGGCGCTCGAGACGGCGCGCGAGTCGGGCGTGGGGCAAGCGGCGTACGAGGTAGTGGCCGATGAGTTGCCGCCGCCGCCGACGACGACGACGACGCCGACGACGACGACACAAGCGACGGCAGCGACGGTGGCGGAGGCGAGCGGGATCAAGTGCGATGCTGACGAGGACGAGGTGAGCAGCGCCGAGGTGAGCAGCGGAGGCAAGGACGGCGCGGCGGCGGCGGAGGTCGAGATGGTCGTCGGCAGCGCTCTGCCTTGCATGCATGTGCTCACCACGGCGCCTTCCCCCCTTCAGGTCGAGATGGTCGTCGGCAGCAAGCCGCTCGTCCTGCGAGCTGGGTTCGATCTGAGCAGTGCGAAGATCACTGAGTTGCCCGTGGGAACTCATCTGTGGGTCCTCGAGACCCGTGATGGCATTGAGGGCACAAGGCGCTCACGCGTTCGGTGCGGCGCGGGCTCGGGCGCCGCCGCCAGCGACGTTGCAAGCAACGGGCCCAGCGGCAGCGGCAGCGGCAGCGGCAGCGGCAGCGGCAGCGGCAGCGGCGCCAGTGGCGCGGAAGGGTTCCTCGAGGGGTGGCTGACTTCACTGCTGACGAGCGGCATTCGCAGCCTTCTCCGCCCAGAGGCCTTTGCCGCACTGCCGCAGCCTGGCCGTCGAGTCTTGGCAGAGGCAGAGCAATGGCTGACGGCGGTGCAGACGGCGCGCGCGGGGGTGCACGAGTGCCTGGCGAGCGCGCTCGACACAGCGCCCTCCATGCTCGACACGGCGCGCCTTGAGGCTGAGGGCGTCGGGCGCGCGGCGCTCACCGGCGGCATCGACAGCAACGAGCTGCTGATGGCACGTACGAAGCTCGAGATGGTGATCTCGCTTCGTCAAAGCGCGGTGGCGCAGCTCCGGGCCGTGCAGGCGGCGACCCTCGCGGAGCAGGTGAGTGTCGTCAATTGCCTCTTGGCTGCCTCATGATTGCCTCTTCTGATTGCCTCTTGACTGCCTCTTGATTGCCTCTCTGACGAAGCGCGGCCCTGGAGGAGCGCATCTGATTGCCTCTCTGACGAAGCGCGGCCCTGGTGGAGCGCAGGACACGGCTGCTCTCGAGCAAGCCATCCAGCAGGCGCTCGAGTCGGGCGTCGCGCAGCCCGCGTACCGCCTTGAGGGCGGCGAGCCAGGCGAGAGGCTCGTCACCGCCGCCTCGAGTTGGCTTTCCGACGTGCAGGCAGCGCGGGCGGCCGTGCGCGCATGCCTCACGAGCGCGCTCACGACGCCCGAGACGGCGCTCGACGTGGACGCGCTCACGACACACGGGCTGCTCGGCGCATGCAATGCCGGCGGCATCGATCTCGAACTGCTCGGGGCAGCGCAGGCGAAGCTCGAGCATGTCCAAATGGCACGTGCGAACGCGGTGGCGGAGCTGCTCGCCGCACGCGCCGCCACAACGGCGGAGCAGGACACGGCCGCGCTCGAGGCCGCGCTCGACACGGCGCAGCAGGCGGGCGTCGGGCAGGCGGCGTACCAGATCAACGGCGAGCCGGGCCTGCGCCTGATGCGCGATACGTACGCGTGGGTGTCCCAGTGCCGGCGTGCGGCCGCCGACCGCAAGGCCGAGCTGAACGCACCCGTGCTGCAGGAGGCTGCGGAGCAGTTGGCTCTTCTCGGGCGCCTAGAGGGGATCGCCAAGGGCCAGGGGCGCGAGGAGCTCAGTGCGTGCATCTCGGGACGGCGGGAGAAGCTCGAGCGGCTCACGCGCACCTCGGAGCTCGAGATCTTCGACGAGCTCACGCATCTCGTCGGGCAGACGAAGGTGAGGGGCACGCTCTGGATTGTAAGTTGATTGCCTTTGAGTGCCTGAGATCGCCGCCCATGAGCTTCGTCAATCTCGACCCGATCTCGACCCAGGTGGAGTTCGGGGACGACTTCGCGAAGCTCGCGCGGGGCGACAAGGCCGAGGTGGAGTCGGCGGCCGAGGCGGCGGCGGCGGAGGCGGCGGCCGATAAGTCTCCTGAGAGCACGAGCGCGCGGCTGCAGCGGCTGCGGGCGGAGGCCCTCGAGGGGCTTCGCAAGGGGCGTCACGAGGCCTTTGGTGGCATCGAGTGCGTCGCGGCCGCGGCGGGGCAGACCGACGAGGCAGCAGCTGGGGCGCGTGTGGAGGCGGCGCCGGCGGCGCTGCTCAGCGACGCGGAGAGGACTCGCCGCCTCGCCCTCGCCCCGCCGGCGCTGCTGCTCATGCAGGAGGGCGCGATCGAGGGCGAACGACCCCCGTACGAGGGCCTCTATCGGCTGGATGAGGGCAGCTTCGTCAACCAGCGGCCTCTCTTCCGGCTGACGGAGATTCCAATGGAGACTCCCGGACATTCCGTGCCGCGCTTCCTCGCCTTCGTCAACGAGGGCAAGGTGCAGACGTGGGCCGGGCAGCTTGACACGCATCTGGGCTCCACGACCGCCTATTTGCAGCTCGTGGACTCCACCGTGCCTGCGACGCCCGACCGGCACGCGCCCTCGTGGCAAGGGGCCGTGTGGCAGGATGCACTCTCACCCGAAGGGCAGTGGACGGTGCGACCCAAGCTGCGCTGCACCGCACTCACAGAGGAGCAGACCGGGGCGTGGGCGGGCATTGAGGTCGAAGGGCAGCTCATGGCGACGGGGATTGCGATCTCGGTGGTCGGTTTCGTCGACGAGGAGGAATTCACCGAGTACGTGCTGCACTCGATCCTGCAGGCCGACGACGGCACGATGACCGAGCATCGCGCCAAGCACCGATTCTCCAACTTCGTCCAATTGCATGCGGCCGTGCAGCCCTCGCTCGCGCCGTACGTGCCGTCCAAGTTCCCCCTCGGTCGGATGCAGGTCGCGCTCACGCCCGCGGGCAAGGCGGCCGCCAAGCAGAAGCGCGGCCAGCAGCTCCAAGGCTACCTCCGCCAGCTGGCCGCCGCCGCGGCCCTCAAGGGTGTGCGCCGTGGCGGTCCCAGGCTCTACGCCTTCATCGACGTCAACGCGTGGCTGCATATGGACGCGGACACTCTGTCGGCGATTGGCGGGGGTGGCGCTGGTGCAAGCCCTCTGCTCTCTGCCGAGCTTCTCGGAGCGCCGTCGCCGGCACGCGGCGCGGCGCCACTCCTCTCGGCTGAGGCACTCGGCGACGAGTCGACCGATCCGTCGCCGCCGCCGCCGCCGCCGCCGCACCACTTGGACCTACAGCCGCAGCCGCAGCAGCAGCCGCGCTGGCGCAGCCTGTGGGGAGGAGGCGCGGGATCGAGCGAGGCGCGTCGCACCTCGGCCCTCGACCTTGATGACGACCGACGCACCTCGAGGCTCTCGTTTGACGAAGCGGAAGGGGAGCCGAGCGCCGTGGCGGGCGGCGCGCCTCTGCTCGATCTCGATGCGCTCACTCCGGCAGCGGAGGTGCCCGGCGCGGCGCCTCCCAAGGATGGCAGCAGTGGCGGCGAAGCGGCGGCCTCGGCCGGTGACGAGAAGCCCACCGCCGGGTTCGTCACCGCCGGCGGGGGCTGGTTCTCTCGAGCGAAGGCGATGGCGGCGGCCAAGCTAGAGGCGATGGCGGCGGAGAGGGAGGCGGCTAAGGCGGAGGCGGCGAAGGCGGCGGCGGCCAAGTCGGCAGCTGTGCCCGTGCTCACGTCACCCACTGGCAAGGCTTCGCCACCGGCCAAGTCGGCGGCGGCCGTGGCCGCCGCCGAGGCATCGCGGCTACCCGACGCCGCCGCCGACCCGGCCCGTGCCGTCAGCGCCGGGTCGGCGCCCACGGGGCTGATGGCGGAGTTGCAAGTGGCCGAGGCGGACAAGGTGGCATCTCGGGACTATCTCGGCGCAGCCAAGGTGCAGGAGGCGATGGACGCGATGGACGCCGCCCACCACAGCGCTCTGAGTGCATGCTGATTGCCTCCCTCATCAGGTGCAGGAGGCGATGGACGCGATCGCCGCCCACCACAGCGCTCTGAGTGCATGCTGATTGCCTCCCTCATCAGGTGCAGGAGGCGATGGACGCGATCGCCGCCCACCACAGCGCTCTGAGTGCATGCTGATTGCCTCCCTCATCAGGTGCAGGAGGCGATGGACGCGATCGCCGCCCACCACAGCGCTCTGAGTGCATGCTGATTGCCTCCCTCATCAGGTGCAGGAGGCGATGGACGCGCTACGTACGATGCACGCAGCCCTATCAGAGCTCGAGGCCACGGAGCGAGCGCAGGTGCTCTCGAAGCAGTACACGGCCGCCGCGGCCACGACGGAGCTCGTGCTGGCCGCACGCGCCAAGCTCGATGCGGAGGAGGCACGCGTGCGCTCGCAGCTGCTCGGCGGCTCCGGGCTGGTATGAGAGGCCGCAATTGCAGGGGGAGCGGCCTCTCTCGGGGGGAGCTCGGGGGGAGCTCCGGCCGGTATGAGAGAGGCCGCGATTGCATCGGCGCGTGCGGCCCGATGAACAGCGGCACGGTCGCATGCCGGGGGGAGAGAGGAGAGATCAGGGACAGAGCTGCGCTCGTGCGTGCGCAGTTCTTGCAGAGCGCATGTGGCATGTCGCCGCGGGTTGGGGCAAATGCGGGCACGCTCTTGAGTCTGAACGGAATGGGCGGGCGGCGGAGCATCACGCACGCATGGCGCCAGGGGCGCGCGAAGACTCACGTGGGGACATCGACTCCGCTAACTTTAATTGAAAGCGTCACATGTGTCGTGTCGTTTCGTCAAGTTTGCGCTAGAAAAGCTCGCACTCGACTGTGACTGTCTGAAACGAGTGAAAATCGATATCGTCGTGTGGCGAGCGCAAGCGCGCCGCGTTCGAGATTGCCAAACGCCGAAATACTTATTAAAGCGCGCAGACACGCGCCACGGGCACAGGGCCGCAGGCCTCAGCGGAGCCGGTAACACCGTACACGCTTCGTATGCCTGGGGGAGACCCCCTCGCCACGTGTACGCTGCCAGTTGGCGTTGTTTACTTACTTACTTACTTAGCGGAGCCGGAGGCGGCGGGGCCGGCGGGCACAACACCGACGGCACACGTGTACGATCGACGGTTGAGGACACGCCGACTCACCTCCACCTTCCCCCCAAACGCCAACCCCCCACCTGATTGCCGATCACAAGGATCCCGCCCAGCAGAGGCTGAGGCAGCAGTACCGTTGACGCGACACCAAGGACTCAGCTCGTTCGACGAGCGAAGATGCGGGGGCCGGGGCACAAAAAGCCCAGGAAGCGCGCGCAGAGTCGATCAACGAGTTGTTGGGCAGGGCAACTGGATTGTGACTTGATAGATATATTCATTCGCTAGTATTCCTCATATTAACTAAACACAAGTTAGAATTCCGCAGAAGGCCTATTTTAAATAGGGCATTAGTTTCGGATCGGACGCGGAAATCTCAAGGGGCTGGCAGCCCCTTGGAAATCTGAACGATCATGTCGAGCGAGGAACGCTCGGATTAGGGTATTGCGATCCCCTGACCGACGATTCGCGCTCTGCGTCGGTACCATGCCACAGACAGCGACGCGCTATTTTTCAGCCCGCGACGACCGTGACATGACGATGATCGCACCGTTTTCCGAGGTGGGCCACGTTAAGTCCAATGTGGTCTCCGCCGTCTTCGCTCCGCTGCCGGTGCTGATCAAGGGAGGCAGCGCCGTCGGCGCCCGGTCGAACCGATTCGGTTCGGCCCTCTCGCCCCCGCTCGACTTACGCCCGAAGCTCAAGACGCTGCCACAGATCTCTCGATATGCTCCGCTCGTCGGGAACAGCGTCGTCGCGCTGAGCCCTGGCTTGATGTTCACCGACGGCGAGAAGTTCACGGGCTCGTCGCGCGTGCGCATACGGAAGCCCTCGGATCCGACGAGCCGCCCGCCCATCTTGCCGCCCGGCACGCTCGGCAAGAAGCAGACGTCGCCGGCGGAGGCCGAGGCTGAGGCCATGCCATCGCCGGAGGAGGATCCCGCAGCCGCTGTCTCGGGCGCAATGGGGACTGCGCAGAAGCAGGCCGAAGAGCAGGAGCGGAAGCGGGTCCGGCGCACGCCCGAGGATCTGCTGATCGAGCAGGTGGGCGCGGGCAACCATGACCTGCCCGGCGTGGGAATCAATGCCTCGCCCTCTACGCTCGCCGCACCCCAAAAATGGGAGTCGATGAAGGAGAATTTGAAGAAGTCGCTCGCAAAGACGCGCCGGGCGTCGTTCCTCATGCTCAGCGGCCAGGTGGAGAAGCTGCTGCAGTCGCCGCAGGCCGGAGACAACCAAGAGGGCCTCAACCTCGCAGGGCGCACTAACGCCACGAAGGTGATCCAGATGCTCAACGCGGTCACATGGTTCCGCCGCCTTTCAAACTCCGAGCTGCGAAAGCTTCTCGGACGGAGCGAGATCGTCCTCTTCAAAAAGGGGGCGCAGATCTTGCGCGAGAGCACGTACGGCTCGGCCTTCTACATGCTGATCGAGGGCGCTGTCTGCTGCAAGTCCGAAAGCAAGCACATCGACGTGGCACTCCAGCCGGGAGCCTGCTTCGGCGAGTCCGCCCTCGCGACCTCGGTACACGTACGTCGGGAGGCGACGGTGACGGCGCTCGACGACTCGTGGTGCCTGCGCATGACGGCCAAGGACATGCTGGACTTGCCCGTCGACCTCGACTCGCTCAAGAGGATCTACTACGCCAAGCTCCTCCATACGGTCACGTGGTTCGATCGTCTGCCGTACTTCAAGCTGGAGGCCCTTGGACGAATCTCGGAGCTCGAGCACATACCCGCCTCCCGCGTCGTCTTCAACGAGGGCGACGCGTCGGACAAGATGTACGTGCTCGTCTCGGGCGCCGTCGGCATCTTCAAGCTCAAGGGTGGCGAGGCCGGGAGGGAGACTCACAGCGTTCCCAGCGTGCCGCCGCCGCCGCCGCCACAGGCCAGCGCGCAGGCCAGCGCGGAGTCTGGCGCGGAGGCTGGCGCGGAGGCTGGCGCGGAGGCTGGCGCGGAGGCTGGCGCGGAGGCTGGCGC
>ENA-UOXO01000613-UOXO01000613.1-mixed-culture-metagenome-genome-assembly--contig:-NODE-613-length-26973-cov-46.189687_pt1 | contig 26973 bp, 9 predicted proteins | sample MGYA00238162_ERZ761640 | MGnify/ENA primary metagenome ERZ761640 (study PRJEB28914, sample SAMN08778297) | mixed culture metagenome | isolation source: Freshwater growth medium | place: USA...
CTGCTGCTGCTGCTGCTGCTGCTGCTGCTGCTGCTGCTGCTGCTGCTGCTGCACCGTGAGCTGCACCGTGTGCCCGAGCTGCACGCTCAGGGCCGCCCTCACATCGCTCCCTGCGAGCAACGCCTCGGCTGCGGAGAGCTCGTGGAACGCGCTCGGGGGCGGCGGGCTGCCGCTGGCTGCAGCCACCGTCAGGGCAGCACGCTGCCGCTGCAGCTCGGCCTTTGCATTGGCCACCCACTCGGCGGGTATCTGGCACTGAATGCCGCCTCCATCGGCCCCGGTTTCCTCGGTAGGTCGGTGGGTCGGGCACACGCCCGAGACGTCGACGAGCGAGAGGAGGCTTTGCAGCGACTGCACGTAGTTGACATCAGAGAGCGCCTCACGATGGATGAGCAACGACACGGTGAAGAGGTCGGTGCCCTCAAGCATCGCCTCCGGCCGCGCGTCGGCGGCGCCCGCGCGCGCCCGCAGCTCTTCGACGAGCTCCGCGAGCACGGCCCGCAGCGCCGTGGCGGCCGGGTGCGGCGGGTGCTCGGGGCGCCGCTCGAGGTGAAGCGAGGCCGCCTGCTTGAGCAGCTTGAGCGGCTTGTGCACGCTGCTTGGGAGCACCGCAGCCTCGGTGCAGATGTTGAGCGCGAGCCGGAGCGAGCCATGCACGATGCCAGCGTGCCCGAGGTGGCCGGTGAGCGCATTGAAGAGCAAGTTCGAGACGAACCCGTAGTAGCGCGCTATGTTGGGCGCCATGGGCGAGTGGGCGAGCATGCGCCGCCGCTCCGCACGCACGCCCGCGAGCGAGCGGCTGCTGGCGAGGTCAGCCGTGCCGAGCTCGGCGGTAGGCGGTTGCTCATGGTGCGTGCGCAGCGTGCTCAGCATCAGCGCGGCGCACTGCATATCCAGGCTGGCGAGCGCAGCCGAGAGCACGTACACGACCGCGAGCATCGTCTCCGGAGGCGGCTCGCGCACGGGCGGCGTCGGCGGTGTCGGTGGAGGCGGATTTGGCAGCCCCGCTGCAGTCATGTCCGCGCCGCTATTGGCGGCTGCGGCCTCGGCAGCCGTGGGCGGGGCGGCCTGTTGCTGTGGCACGAGCAGCGTGGCGGCGGCGGCGGTGGGCGTGGGCGTGGGGGGGTGGGCGGTGGGCGTGTGCATGCGCAGTGTGGGCGCAAGCACGGAGAAGCACACGCCAAGGAGCGGCAGAACGCGCCCCGCCTCGGTCTCCATGCCCCACGCGGCCATGCAACGCTGTCGGCACTGCACGCTGTGTGGGTCGCGCTTGTCGAGTTTCTGGATCCAATCCACCAGCCGAGCAGCGACATCCATCACGATGCGCAGCACACCCCACGTGTTAAACTCGCCCGAGGCCGTGCGCGCATGCACGAGCTCGATAATGCTCGTGAGCCGCGGCAGCAGTCGCATCTCGCACGCGAGGGACTTGTCGTCGGGCGATTCGATCAACAGGTCGAGGAGCACGAGTACGTTGCCCGAGTTGAGGTTGGCGCGCTCGTCGAGGGCTTGCTGGAGCACATTGTAGCGGAATTGAGGGTAGAGCGCCGCGGGCTCGAGCATCGTGAGCAGGGTCTCGGGGAGCGATAGGCCCTCGGGCAGCGGCTTGCGCCCTTCCCCCAGCCTATTGGGCAGCCGCGCGGCGTGCAGCGGCAGGAGGCTCGCGTAGTCGGACGTCTCTATGAGTATGTAGCGCACGGCCCACTCCCAGTTGCGGTGCGTGTGCAGCACCTGATGGCAATCGTAGCTCGGCGGCTCGACGGTCTCGTACTCGAGCACGGCGCGCATCAGCCCATAAAAGGGCGTGAGCAGCTGCTGGTTGTACTGGATGCTACGCTCCTTCGGTCGCAGGCTCACGTGCGAGTCGAGAAGCCGCCTGAAGGTGTTGGGCTGTGCGGCGAGCATGAGCGCGGACGCGTGCACGGGCCCGCTCGGCTGCGGCGCGAGCGCCGCGTAGTACCAAAAGGTGATGAGATGCCGCTTGCTCTCGTCGTGTTCGATGTGCTGCACATCCTGCGCGTCGTAGCAGCTCAGCAGTGGCGCGAGTGGCACGCTCGCAACGGCGCCATTCTTGACCATCCACGTGAGCACGCGGAAGTACGCAGCCAGCCGCATCGAGGAGTGCTCCTGCAGCAGCGCCTTGTTGCCCGGCACGTCGCGCGGGTCGGGAGCCTCGCGGATCTGGAGACTAAGCTCCTTCGCAATGTCCGTAGCCCACGGCAGCAGGCTCAGCAGATGATTGTACAAAAGGTCGAGGCAGGCTGAGTGGGTGGGCGGCGGCGGCTGCGGCGGTTCGAACGGCGTCGTCGCGGGCGTCGTCGCAGCGATGGTGGTGGCGCCCGGGAGCAATGGACCCTCGACCTCGAGGGGCATGCCGTCGATGTCTTCAGACGGCGCCATGCCGCTGGCCGTCGGACCTCGGGTTGTCGTGTCGGGCGAAGCGGGAGCGTCCCTAGTGAGCAGCGTGATGACGAGCGTCTCGGCAACAGCGCGTACGCCCTCGCCGTTTGTGCCGAGCAGCCAGTCGGCCAGCCACAGCTGCGTGTTCTCGAGCAGCCACCGACGCGCCCCTGGGTGCGCCGCGAGCGACACGAGCATGCGCAGGCATGCCATCGTGGCGAGCTTGAAGCGCATGTTTTTGGCGATGACGTTGAGCAGCCTGGCCATAGCGGCGGGGATGCGCGATTCGTGCAGGGAGTCGGGCATCGTGACGACGGCCGAGAAGATGTGCAGATACGGCGCGAGGGCGTCTGCGTCCATGGTGTCGATGCCCTGCAGCACGATGTGGATCACGTGGCCCGTCTGGCCCTTGTCGTCGAAGCATGTGTGCAGCAGCAGCGCCTCGAGCGCCCGCACGTTGAGCCCATCCTTGAGCATCTTCGAGACGAAGGGGGTGCACGTCGCCATCTGCAGGTCGTCCGAGGTCATGGTGAGCAGCGGCGTGATCGAGTAGGGCGTTGCCGCGGAGGCAGGCGGCTCGCGCGACGACGAGAGCACGAGCGTCGCAATCAGCTCGAGCATATGTTCCAAATTTGGCAGCGTGAACTTGTCGCCCATGCGCGTGCGCTTGGAGCGGTGATTGGGCCCGTCCGAGTCGGCGAGGGGCGAATCGTCGCCCAGGTAGAAGTCGACAAGCTGCGTGACGACACGCCGGCGGAGCAGAAACTTCTTCTCCTCGGCACCAAGGCGGGCGAACTCGAGCATCACGAGGAAGAATTGAGGAAAGTGGCGCCAGTGCGATGAGGCCTCGTTGACCATCGAGAGCAGCGCCGAGACCGTGCGCACCGCCGCGGCCGCCGGCTCGCGCCGCATGGGTGCCATCGCCTCGGCATGCGGAGGCGGCTGGGGCTCGATCGCGGGCGCCGTGGCGGTCGCGGTCGTGGGGCCGCCACTGATGCGCGGGCGCGTGCGCCGCTCTCCACCCGCTGGATCAGCGCCCATCTCGGCGCCCATCTCGGCGCCCATCTCGACGTCCATAGGCTGTTCCGGCGGAGGTGGGGGCGGTGGCAGCTGTGGCGCGTCGGCGCCGTCAATCGCGGGATGCGGGGCGGGCGTGGCCCCGAAAGGTTCTCGGGTTGATGGAAGATGGCCATTGTTCGAATAGGGTGGTGGTGGCGGGCCATCGCGTCCGCGCGCGATCCTGGGGGCGCTTCCATCGCGCTCCGAGCTGTCGTCTTCCTCCGACGAGGAGGACGACGAGGAAGACGAGCCACCGCCGATGGCAACGCCCTGCATGGGCTCCTCGATACCATCTGGTGTGTGCCACACGTCGTACAACGCGAGCTCTGTGGAGCGCAAGCAGCGCATCGCATGCAGCAGCAGCGACGAGAAGGCGTTGCGCATCTCGCCCACGGTGCACACGAGGAGCATCTGGCGCAGCCATCCCGCCGCCTCCGCCTCGAGCAGCAGCCAGCGGCACGCAGGCAGGCTGCGCGCAAGCCCATCCTGCAGTAGCGAGAGCCACGCGTTCAGAGACGACTTGTCCTTCGCATGCGCCAGGCAGACGACGAGGAAGCGGCAGCCCAGCTGCAGGGCGCGCATGATCTGATCCGACTCAGCGTCCAAGCATGCCAGCGATGCGGGGTCCGCCGCGATGCCTGGCGCCATCGTGAGCGTAGCCGTGCCGGCCGCAATTGCGTCGGCCGACGGCATGGACGGCGCAGCTTCAATCGATGGAGCGGCAGCCGAGGGCAGTAGCTCGGGGAGCTTCGTGATCGCGCCGGTGACCACGCGCCGCACAAAGGCAAAGTGCGCCGAGTCGAAGATGAGTCGATCGCGCAGGAACTGCAGATTCTCCGACCAGGCGGAGATCGTGATCGACGGAGGCACGCGCACTGGCGGCGCCGCGCGCAGCAGCGTGGCGGTGCCGTGCTCGGCCCCCACCTCGTTGACAGCCTGGGCCGGGGCTGAGGCGTTGGCGACGGAGGCGGTGCCATCCGCATTCTCCGGCGTGGCGGCAGCATTCGCAAAGGCAGGGACTGCGGTACTCGTCGGTCGGTCGGTTTCCGTCGTCGGCGGGGGCATACGCTCGTACAGCAGCATGTAGGCGGAGTGCGGCTTGGGAGCCAGTCGCGGGACGTGCTTCTGCAGCTCCGCGTCCCACTGCATCACGGGCTCCATCCCGCCGTAGCAACACCTAGGCAGGTCGCGCTCGGCGAACGGCTCGACGAGCGTGTCGTTGAAGTGCAACCAGCAGCCCGGGCCGCCCGAGCCGGCACCGCTCGCGACGCTGGCGGTGCGCCGCTCCTTAATGTAGGAATAGTAATGGCCCGAGTCAGCGGTGCCCGAGTGCACGAGCACGCCGACGAGCTCGTACAGCTGCCCCGCCGCCAACGCGACCGCATGGTCGGTGGCGCTAACGCCAGCCGCGCTGTCGTGAGCGCCAACGCCTGCCGCGCTGGCGGCCGACGCACGGGCAGCCGCTCCGCTCGGCACCCCGGCTCCGTCGACTTCAGCACCAACGCCTCCGCCGTTGTCGGAAGACCCGGTGACGGCCGCGTCGGCGGCGGCCGCTTGCGAGGCGGCCGCGGCGGCGATGCCTTCGGCCGTGTACGGCCGCATGTTGATGGTGAACGGGAACTCGAAGTGGTCGTCCAACTTCACCTTGCGCATCGCCTCGAAGTCGAATTCGAATCGCTTGAGGTGGATGAAGAGCACGGGCGGCAGCTTGCCCACGCATGTGCGCTTCAGGGCCTCAACGTACTCGCCGCTCTCGCACTTGAACTTGTTGTCGCCGTCGAGCACCTCGCCCTCGACATACGAGGCGAGCCCGTCCAAGACCGACTTCTTGCACTTGACGTCGATCGAGAGCGTGTAAAAGATCTCGTGTCGGTCGGAAAGCATGCGCCCGTCCTTACTCACGATCTGGTTGACGAGCGTGCCGCCGAAGAGGGAGGACAGCAGCTTGGCGGCGGGCGTGTCTTTCAGAGCGCCCTCGAGCTGCTCGATGAGCTGGTTGTAGAACTCGTCCACGTCCATCTGGACAGAGGGGTTGATGGGCAGCGCGTCGTAGTCGCGCCACGCGGCGCATAGGTCGCGCGTGTCGAAAAACTTCTTCTCGCTCTCGTGCAGGAAAGCGTACATGATCTGTAGCTGCGCGAGGAGCGCCTTGTTGGGCGTGCCCTTCTCCTTCGGCGGCTGCGGAGGCTCGTCGGGCATGGGCAGCTCAATGATGCCGCCGCGGAACTCGGGGATCATGTACAGCTGCTGCACAAGCGCGTTCATGTAGCACGTGGCGCCCAGGTTCTTGAGCCCTACGAAGCCGCAGCGCGCTCGCTCCATGGCGCTCGGCATGTAGTGCCATAGCGTGCGCGGCGGCGCGCCGCCGGTGCGCGGGTCATGCAGCCGCCGAAGCAGCTCGATGAGCTCGTCGCGCTCGGCGCCCGCGTGCGCACGCTCCTCGGCCATCTCAACGAGCAGCGCGAGCGCGCACACGCGTGTCTCGGCCGCCTTGCACTTGGGCGGCGCCGTAGGGCCGAGCGCTCGCGCCTCGAGGAGGCTTGGAAGCGAGAAGAGGTCCGAGAAGACGTCGTGCAGCAGTTGACGGCGTGCGGGCAGTTGTAGCCGCGAGTGGAGCAGCCGCAGGCCGTGCAGCAAGCCGAGCAGCACCTGATCGACGACCTCAGGCCGGTCGCGCCGCTCGTACACGCCGTGCGTGCGCAGCATCGTGATCAGCTGCTCGGCGAGGGCCTGCGCGCGCCCTTCGCCCCCCAGCCAGCTCGGCGAGCCCGCGCAGCTGCTCGCCAGGTCGCCGATGATGAGCGCGTGCATCAGCTCAAAATACTGGCGCGAGCGCGCGTTGTGCGCCTGCACAGTGGGCAGCAGTCGCAGCAGTGCGGCAAGCAGCACCTGCCGTGTCTGCATCGCGTGGCCGCCGGCGACAACGGACGAGGCGGCGGCGGCGGCGTGCCCTGCCGCAGACCCCACCGACGTCGCCGCGCGGCTCGCCTCAGCGACGCCGCCCGAGGGCGCAGGAGTACTCGGCGCCTGCTGCTCGGGCGCCGCGGAGCCGCCACCGAGCACATGTAGCGCGACGCAGCACTCTAGCCTCGCCTCCACGTTTGGGCACCGGAGCAGCATCGAGAATAGCCAGCTGCCGTGCGTGATCTCCCGACAGAGGGCGTCCAGAGGTGCCGCCGCCGAGGCGACGCTTGCGGCAAGCAGCTGGAGTGCCTCGCGTGTGATCTGCACGTCCACCGCCGCATCCGAGCCCTCGAGCGCGGGATCGTCGACGTGCAGCGCCTCTGTTCGATTTGCGTCGCCATTGCTGCTGGCCGCGCCGCCCGCTGACGGCTCCACGGCCGATTCGAGGGGAGACGCGGCGTTGGCGGTGCGCTCGAGCAAGCTTATCAGGCGGGCCGCAAACTCGGACGAGCGGGCCGGCTCGCTCACGTCGCCCTCGGCGAGGCGCGAGAAGCTGCGTCGGCTCCAAATGGGCTGCGCAGCGGGCGGTAGGCTCGTGCCCGCGCCGCTAGCGGCCCCGGGCAGCTCGGCGACGCTGCTGTCATGCGACACGTTTGCGACGGAGGGAAGCGGCGAGAGCTCCGGCGGCTCCACGGGCGCGATGGGCAGCGGCCCAGCGGCCGTCGAAGGCGCGGCGAGCACGAATTGGCACACGAGCTTGAGCAGCAGCACCAGGCACGGCTTGCGCTGTGAGCCGCGCGTGTTGTCGAGCAGGTCGGGCGTGCCCGGCGGTGGCAGTAGCAGCGCCAACAGCTGCTTGACGCCGCCGTGCGCCACAAAAGCCGCTTTCCACCTTAGACCGTCGGGGCTCGCGCCCGCGTCTGCCTCAGCCGACGAGCCGAACATGAGGCTGTCGACCGTCTGCAGAGCGTAGAAGAGCTTAAAGGAGGAAGGTCCTGTGTGCAGCAGCGCTGGCCAATCGACGGGGGTGTGAAGTGGCAGCGAGGGCAGTGCGGCGAGGCCCGAGCGCATCGCACGGTTGGTGGGTAGCATCATCAGCAGCTGCCATGACTGCAGCGCGAGGCGCGAGTCTGAGAGCGAGAGCAACTCGAAGAGCGTCGCAAAGTGCGTGCCCTCATCCGCGAGCATCTGGGCCGGTGATGAGGAGCCTGCAGCCTCAGGGCCGCCCTCGGCGTCGCCGTCGCTGCTACACGTCGCCTCCATTGGCGTGGGGCCGTCGGTATTTTCGTCGGCATCGGCTGCGCAGCCGCCATGGCTGCCCGTTTGACGCGCGGCGGCGTCTGGCTCGGGCGCGCCGGCGCCGGCAGAAGTCGCGGTCCCGGTCGCGGACGTCGCGTCTGCCGCATCGGCACCGGGGGCGCCCTTGTTCGGTGAGGTCGACTGTCGGCGCATGACGTGGATGCAGTATGGCTCGCGCAGCTTCAGCTCGGCGAGCGTGCGATAATCCTCCTTCAGTTCCTTGCCCTGGGTGATCATGCGGAGCAGTTGCGGCGTCTCCGGCTGCCACTCACCGTGCGCCGAGAGCTCACGCCACACGTGCGCGCGTAGCGCCGCAACTGTCAGGTGGGCGTCGACGACCACCTCGAGCTTGGGGGTGTTCGAGCCGCCCACCACGGCCACGAGGATCCGCATCGGCGCGCCACGAACCGCGACGCCGTGCCGACGCGCACGCCCACCTCGCGATTCGTCCGGCGGCAGCTTGACCTCGACTTCCTCGACGAAGAGTCGGAGCAACGTGAGGCAGCGCTCGACGCGCAGCGAGAGCGTGGCTTCGCGCATCGTGCCTTCCTCGGTGGACAGCGCGTCTGGCAGCTGCTCCGCGTCCGCCGCGGCGGCGCCCGACGAGGGCGTGGTCGGCCTCAAGGCCGCTGGCGGCGCGCCCTGCAGCGCGCGCAAATCGTCCGCGGCAGTGGCGAGAGAGCGCATGCATTGGTGGACGAAGGCGCGCCGCTGCTGCGCTTGAGCGCGTGGCTGGTCGGGCGGGAGCGAGCGATGTAGCTGCGTGAGCAGCGCGACTGCATGCTTGCCCACCGTCACATCCGTCGCTCGCAGCGCCACATCCCAGAGTGTGCGCACGCCGAAAAGCGGCAGCCCGAGCACAGTGAACGCGCCCTGCTCGCGCTGTGCGAAGAGGCCCTCCTTCCAATTGATCCACTTGAAGAGAAACTCGATGCATGAAAAGCCTCCCGTCGTGAGCGTTGGAAGCGGCAGCGACGACGCGCGCTCGAAGAGCATCTTCGTCGTCTCCAGATCGAATGCGCTCTCGCTCTTGAGCCGCACGTTCTCGATCCACTGGTATAGCCTGTCCGCCTCGGAGTCGCAACTCTGCCGCTCGACGCAGCAGCCCCAAAGCAAGAGCACCTGCCGCTGCGAGAGCTTCAGGAGCGAGTTGGTGACACAGAACGAAAGAAACTCGAGCCGATCCATCATCTCGCTCATGTGCTCGCCACGCGCACGGTTGATTGCCGCCGCTGCCGCCGCCGCGTCTGCACCGCCGCCGCCGCCGCGGCTGCCTCTGCCCGCGGCAGTGGTGGCGGCGGCGGCGGCGGCGGCGGCGGCGGCCAGAGTCTCGAGACGCTGCGAGGCCATGGCATGGTAGCGCTCAAAGTCTGCAAAGTAGGCATCAAGCAGCTCGTGGGTCTCGTCGAGGCACTGGAGCACGTCGCTCGCCTGGTGCACATCGGTGGCGCCCTTTTTGCGCGGCTTGTTTGGGAATGCGCCCACGACGCGCTGGCACAGGCGAAGTGCCTGCGCGACGGACTCGCCCGCGCGCAGCTGCATTACGCACCGCTCGAGGTACACGGTCCGCTGCGCCGCGCACGTGGGCCAGACGAGCATGTCGCCGAGCATCTGCAGCGCGGTTGCGCGCACCTCGTGCGACGCGTGCGTGCCCTGCTGCATCAGCTGCCAAAAGTCTTCGAGCCCGTACCAACGCCTAGCCTTTTGCGGATTGTGCGGCGACTGCAGCGCGCTGACCGAGAAGCCGCGCAGAAGGGTAACAGTGTGCTGGGTGTACTCGGCGTGCGAGATCGAGCGGATGCGGCTGTACAGCACGTCGAGGAGGTCCAGCGGCAAGCAGGCTGATAGCTCGATGACGACGGAATAGATGGCCTGCTTGACACTCTCGTGCTTGTCGAGTGAGGCGCGCCATACGATGTCGAGCAGCCGCTGGTCGAAGGCGTTGCACAGCGCGAGGAAGCGCAGCACCTCCTGGCAGCGGCGTACCACCTGGTCGTGCAGGCCCTCGCCAAAAATGAGCTCGACGAGCTGCTCGCGCTGCAGCCACGCTACGATCGTCTCGGGCGTCGACCACGTCGAGGGCGACGGCGGCAGCTGCTGCGGGCCACCGCCGTTGGTCTCTCGCTCGCGCAAGCTCTCGTGGTACTCGTGCTTGCGCAGCGACGTGTTGACGACCTCCTTGATTTCGCCGAGCCCGTACAGGCGCTTCTCGAGGTTCTGCGAGCGCATGCACTTGACCGCGAGCGCGAGCGTCCATTCGTCGACAAGCCGGTGTGCGTCGGGCAGCTTGGCCGCATGCAGCATAATCTCGACCGTATTCTGCAGGTCCTGCATCGTTTTGCGGTCCTCCTGCTTGAGCTGCTCGTCGGTGAGCGAGCTCAAGTGGCCCATCACCGCGCCGAGCGCGGCGCGCGCAAAGCTCTGCAGCGCGTGCCGGCTGAGCAGGTCCTTGACCTTGATGAGCGGGCGCAGGAGCATCTTGACGCCTAGCAGGCTGACGTGCGGTTCGCGGCCGATGCGCGCGATGCACGCGTGGAAGCCGCCGAGCTGGTGGAACTGCTCCACGTTCTGCACGTAGTACGGTGAGAAATCGTCCGTGTTGGCCGAGAGGATTCCGGCGGGGCCGCCCTCATAGCCCGCGCCACCCTCGCCGTAGAGCGAGCCCTCTGAGCCCGAACCCTCGCCCGAGGAGTTGGACTCTAGCTCATCCACGAGGGCCGCGCCAGCGGGCGATAGCGCGCCTGCGCCGCCACCGATGGTCGGCCGGCACATGTGGTACACGGAACTGTCGGTGAGCACGCGGGTCGCGCACTCGATGAGCTCCCATATCGTGCTCGTGCGTAGCAGCTCGACGGTCGTGCGCAGCACCGCCTGGAAGAAGACGTTGAGCCGGCCCATGTCGGCGTCTGAGCATCGCAGCTTCAGCAGAATCAGCAAGAGCTTGGGCATCGCGTGCATCAAGACATGCTCTGACTGCTCCGGCATGAGCAGGTTGCGACGCAAGAGGTCGAGTACCTCCTCGAGTCGCGTGAGCAGCCGATCGAGGTGGGGCACCTCAGCCATGCGAAGCGAGTCCTCGGCGTCCTCGAGCACGGCCTGCAGCACGGCGTTTGTCATGGGACGGACCTCGCCTGGAGCTGATGGCGCCTGCGGCGGCGCTGTGACCATGGTCTCGTCCATTCTGAGTGCACACACGCAGAGAGACTTGGCACGTCAGATGGATGCTAGGCTTTACGGGCGGGCGCGATGGCTCAGGCGTTGCGTGCAGACGCGGGCGGTCGGCAAGAATGTCGTACTGCGCGAGAATGCCCGCCCTTTCACGTTGCGTGAACGTTAACACAAGAGCGTGAGGGCGTGAATGTGGAAACTCTTCAGGACGTACGTGACTTTCGAAGCCATTAGTTAGAAATTCGAACCCTTTCACACATTGCAAACACATTCACAGCTTTTGAAAGGAGGCCGAATGAAAATGTCGTCTTGAATTGCGTTCCCGCCGCGACGCGGTGACCCTCTGAGAGAGAGAGCGCCATGGACGAAAAAGAACAATGGCTCAAGAGAATGGGTCTGCCCGGCGGGCGCCCGAGCGGCGGCAGCACCAGCGGCGGCGGCGGCGGCGGCCCGATGCCACCAGCACCAAAGCTTGACGCCAGCGGCGCGCAGTCCAACGCGCTCGTGCTGTCTTGGGATTGGCCGGGGGCGCCGGCGGGCGCAAAGTTCGCATTCTGCTACCGCGGTGCGAGTGGTGCCGGCACGTGGCGCACTGACACGATCGCTGGTGTCTCCGCCTCTGGCCACGTGCTGCGCTCGCTCAGTCCAAACACAACCTACGCCGTCGCCGTCGAGATGACGCTGGCGCAGGCCGGCACATCACCGGTTCGCGGTGCAGAGCTGATTGCAACGACGGCCCCAGCGGCGCCGAGCGGCCTGGAGGTCACAGAGGTCACCGACTCGTCCATTGCCCTGAAGTGGAACCGGTCGCCTGGCGCCGACGTGCGGTACGCCGTGTACGGCTCGGCGGCGCTCGGATTCAACAAGGTGTACACGGGCGCGGAGGCTCACTGTACGATCACCGGGCTAACCAAGGGCAAGGAGTACGGCTTCCGCGTGTGCGCGATGAACGGGCAGGGCGGTGCCTCCGACTTTGGGCAGGAGGTCACCGTCAAGTGCGATGCAGCCGGAGCGAAGCGCGGCGGCGGCGGCGGCGGAGGCGGAGGCGGAGGCGGAGGCGCGGCGCGTGGCATCCAGGCAGAGCTGCTCACGCTCACGCACGACGCGCTCTCGATGCGATGGCCGGCGCCGCCCGGCGGCGCCACCAGCTACACAGTGGAGCTCGCCGAGGGCGATGGCGGCGTCGTGGCCGAGGGCGAGGAGTGGACGGTGATCTACGAGGGCGCACCTCCCGGTTGCGAGATCAGCTATTTGGCGCCCGAGACCGAGTACCACATGCGCGTCAACTACAAGGACCACAGCGGGCGCACGCACGACTTCGGCCCGTCGCTCATCGTGACCACGCCAGAGGAGCCGGCCAAGCCTAAGAAGGCAAGTGCGAAGAAGAAGGCTACCAGCGAGACCAAATCTGCCACGCCAAAGCGCCCACCCAAGCCGCCGCCGCCGCCGCCGCCGCCGCCCAAGCCGCCGCCGCCGCCAAAACCGCCGCCGATCCCGACGCGCCCGCCGCGCGCGCCCATCACGAAGCAATCTGGCCCGGCGCCCTCGCCTCGGCCGGCCTCTCCCCGGCCGGCAGCACCGAGCAGCTCGCGCAAGCCGCGCAGGCCTCCGCAGTCGCCTCGGCGTGGCGGTAGGGAAGACGAAGACGAGACGGCCGCAAGCGACGAGAGCGAGGACGAGGAGGACGGCGGGCGCTCCTCCCATCGCCATCGCACGAGTGCCGGCTCGTCCTCTGCCTCCGCCATCCACGAGCGCTTGTACGGCCTTCACCAAGGCCAGCTCGAACGCCTCAAGGAGCAGAAGAAGCAGTTCCTCGACTCGCTCAGCAGCCAAGCCGGAGCGCCGCTGCGCGAGAAGGCGGGCATCGCGATGTCGCCGCGCTCGCGTTCGAACGCTGCACCGCTCGGCGGATCCACGCCGCGCCCGGACCTCTGGCTCGGCTCGCATGCGGCTGCGGGACCGACGACCGATAAGGCACTGCCTGCCTCGCCACGTGGGTCGGTGGCGGGGCGTACTTCGCAGGCTGGCGCCTCCGAACTCGGCGACGAGAAGCCCGGCCCGGGCGCGTACAACAGCACCTCCGACTTCAAGCCTGCCGACCGCCTGAGAAAGGACCCATCCAAAGGGTCGGCGAGCTCATTCAAATCGAAGACGAAACGGCTCTTCGACTTTGACGGCGCCGTGATCGATACGACGCTTCATCCGGGCAAGAAGCTGTCCGATGCCCCCGGCGTGGGCACATACTCGCCGGCGGACATGGGCTCGATCGAAAAGGTCGCCGAGGCGCTCAAGCGGCGCGCGGCCAAGCTCGCCACCTTGCGGCGCAATAAGGACATCAAGGAGCCTAATCGCTTCCAGTCGGGCACTCTGCCGCCCGCGGCGACGCCTGGCCCAGGTGCGTACGACACGGATCGGCTCGCCAAGGCCAAGGAGGAGCGCCAGTACGGCGCGAAGTTCATGGCGTTCAAGAGCGGCAGCCGGCGCGCGCTGCCGTGGGGCGGGCGTGGCTCCGACGCTCCACAGTCCATCCGTGCCCGCAAGGTGGACGACCTTGAGCTCGCCGATCTCGAAGGGCCTGGGCCAGGGGAATACGAAGCCTCCTCCATGTTTGCCAAGCCGGCGCCCTCCGCGCGCCGCCGCGGCACCGCCTGGTCCAAAGGTGCGATCTCGCTGATTGCCACTGATTGCCACTGAGTGCCACTGATTGCCACTAATTGCCACTAATTGCCACCGCCTGGTCCAAAGGTGCGCCTCGCTTTGCCCCGGAGCCGTCGATCGAAAAGATTGGGCCCTCCGCCGTGCACTACACGCCCAACTACTCGCAGTGCTCGTAGGCGCCGTGATGAGCACTCGCATGCGTAGGAGCATAGCACTCCCAGCTACTCGCAGAGCGCCTTCCAGCGGCGGGGCTCATCTCGTGTGCCATACTCCTGTGTGGCCTAGTGCCGTGAGAGAGCTGCGGAATCGTGAAAGCTCTGCATATGCATGCAATGCATGCATGCGTGACCTGTGGGCATGTGTTTGGTCGGACTCGGAGCGAGCCGCGTGTACGTGCGTGCCGTGTGGGCGGGCAGTACGCGCGGGTGCCAGTCAGTCAGTCAGTCAGTTTCGTCGCGGTCCCCCGCGCTCACCACAGCGCGGGTAGCGCGGGTGCGGCCTGTCCGATCTGCGTTGTGTGAGGCCATGCGTGCGCGAGCGGTCGCGGTCCCTACCGTCCGGTCGTACACGCTCGTACCCCCCCGCGCCCCCGTGCCCCCGTGCCGTACGAGCACGGGTCCCCGCCGGCGCGGCGCTCGAGAGACACGACACCGCTTTACGGTTGCGATTATAGGCCGCCTCGCAGACCGCTCACGTGGGTGCAGGATGGTCGCAGGTCTCCGGCGTAGGCCGGCACTCGGCTGGCACAGAAAGTTTGGGTGAACTCGTTGACGGTTTGGTCAATCATTTGTCAGTTTTGGCGTTTCAGCATATTTCTTATGACAGTCTTCGTCTTTCTTCGTCCGGGGGGATTCGGAAACTGAAATGAAAGCCGCGGGAGGGTACCCACCGACTGTGCGCGCGGCAGACTGGCGCGGAGCCGTACCGGTACATGTACCGGTTGGGCGGGCGCGGCGCCGTGGCGTGGGGTGGGAACACGACTGCCACGCGGCTCACATGACAGCGCAGCCAGCGCTGTCCGCCACCGGGCCGGCGATTTCGGCCGGCGGCGGGCCGCAGGCTTGCATCTGTTGCATGAGCGTCGCGACCCTGTCAGTGTCCTCGGGCGACTCCTCGTACGCCCGCAGGATGTCGCCCACGAGCGCCTCCTGCTTGCGATAGCGCGCGAGCTCCTCGGCTGAGAGGCTCGACTGGTTGGCCGCAATGTACCTGGGGAACTCCGCGTGCAGATGGCGCATGGGCTCGAGCATCACATCCTTCGAGAGGAGCTGCCCAACGAGCTTGTCAAGCATCCCTTCCATCGCCGCATCCGAGTCAGCCTCGCTGCGGGTCGGCGGTCCTGCCACCGCCGGCCCGGCGGCGCTGGAGCCACCTCCGCCCCTCGCCGCCTCGGCGGGCGGCACCACGGCGCTCAGCTTCTGCAACAGGTCGAGCATGCCATCGTCAGCACCGCCTGCGTCGGCACTGCCACTACCACCCAGGCCTGTAGCGAGCTGCTGCAGCAGCTTGAGCATGGCCTCCTCCTCCGCAGTGCTTCCCGAGCTACCGGCGCCGTTGGACAGAGCCTCAGCGGACGCGGCGAGGTTACGCAACGTCCTATCGAGCTGCTCGTCATCATCGATGCTGTTGGCTGCCTCTGGTGATGCTGACTTGTCGCCGCCGCCCACACTCAAGCCATTGAGAAGCATCTTGGCGAGCTCGTCCGCCTGCGCGTCCAAGTTGGCGGCTTGTGCCACTCCACCGCTCGCGGCAGCAGGCTGCGCATGCGCAGGGCCACCTTGGGTGCGAAGGGCTGCCAACGGCGCCTCCGGTGCGAGCGGCGGCGGCGCAGGCAGCTGGGCGGCGGCTGGCGCCACCGTGGATGCTGGTGGCGTCGGCTCAGCGTCGAAGTCGTCGAGCGCCTCGGCGAGTAGCTTGGCCAGCTCGGCTTGGGTCGGCATCGAACTCATAATGCGTATTGGGATCTTCGCAACCCCGAGCCGCGCCCGCGTCGCGCCAAGTTACGCAGCCAAAGTAACGCAGCCCGGAGAAGCCAAACGCCTGTGCCCCACACCGGAATCATCGCGATGAATATCCATACAAAACGATCGAAGATGTTCCAAAACCTCGCGTTCGGCCAAAACTATTTTCGGTTGACAAACTTTGCCAAACCCCCGCGCTGTGCCCGCTTCGGCCTTTTGGCCGCGGCGCCGGCGCCGCGCCGCGAATGCTTACAGACAAGGCCGACAGCGTCTCTCCGAGCGGCTCTCCGACAAAGATCGGTCCGCTCTTGTCCATTGCACCGCCGCCTGAGAAACCGGTAGTCACCAGGCACGCCGCCGTGCAACCGCCTCCAAACGACCTCTTCGTGCATGCCAAGAAGGGCGACGCAGTTGCTTTGGAAGCCTTGCTGCAAACGGAGGAGGGCAATGCTCTGGTCAATACTCAAAACTATGAGGGCAACACGCCCGTGCTCATCGCCGCGCATTGGGGCCACGTTGCCTGCGTGAGGCATCTCGTCGCCGCCGGGGCGAGCTTGTCGATCTTCAACAAGATGGGCAGCACGCCGCTGCTGGTGGCGGCGTACAATGGGCACGCGGAGTGCGTGGCCGCGATACTTGAGGGTGGCGCAGCGGTGGACTCGGCCGACCGGCACAAGCGCACCCCGTTGCACGCTGCGTGCCACAAGGGGCGATTCGAAGTGGCGCGCTTGCTCCTCGACGGGGGCGCCGACGCGACCAGGGGGGACGCGGGCGGCTCGCTGGCGCTGCACGCTGCGGCGCACCAGGGGCACACGGAAACCGTTGAGCTCCTCGTGGACCGTGGCGCACCCCTCGACTTATACGACGGCAAGGGGTCACCCGCGCTGCTCACTGCATGCCTTGCTCGCCGCTCTGGTTGTGTTGCGGCCCTCCTCAGCCGCATCGACTTTTCGAATGAGGCGTCGTGGCGGCCAGCGCACGTCTGGGCGGTGCATCCGGGCCATGGCGACGCGGGCCACATTGAGTGCGCCACCATGGTGATGGCGGCGGTGGAAAAAGCGCAGGCGCAACCGAGAGAGGCACCTGCACCCGAGGCGGCGCCTGAGGCGGTATCGGGCGATGCGGCAGCGGCCGAGGCAGCTGCGGCCGAGGCAGCCGCGGCGGACGCGGCGGACGCGGAGGCAGCTGCAGCCGAGGCGGCAGCGGCGGAGGCGGCTGCAGCTGAGACGGAGCGCGAGCAGCGCATGGAATGGCAGCGCGCACAGGTGGAGCAGCTCGCACTGGAGGAGGCTGCGGCTTTGGCAGATGAGACGGCTGGTGCTGAGGCGGCTGCAGCTGAGGCGGCTGCGGCGGAGGCGGCGGCGGCGGCGGCCGAGGCTGCTGCAGTGGAGGCGGCGGCTGCGGAGGCGGCTGCGGCGGAGGCGGCGGCGGCCGAGGCTGCTGCGGCGGAGGCGGCGGCTGCGGAGGCGGCGGCGGCCGAGGCCGCGGCGGCAGAGGCGGCGGCGGCGGAGGCGGCGGCGGCGGAGGCGGCGGCGGCGGAGGCGGCTGCGGCGGAGGCGGCGGCGGCAGAGGCGGCGGCGGCCGAGGCGGCTGCGGCGGAGGCGGCGGCGGCAGAGGCGGCGGCGGCGGCCGAGGCTGCTGCGGCGGAGGCGGCTGCGGCGGAGGCGGCGGAGGCCGAGGCGGCGGCGGCCGAGGCGGCGGAGGCGGCGGCGGCGGCGGCCGAGGCTGCGGCTGCGGAGGCGGCGGCGGCGGCGGCCGAGGCTGCGGCTGCGGAGGCGGCTGAGGAGGCGGCGGCTGTGGCGGCGGCGGCCGAGGCGGCGGCGGAGGCGCTCGATGTGTCTCCAGACTTCGTGCAGCCGTTGCCGCCACCCTCGAGCACTAGGCGGCTCTATGCCCATGCACCCCCGGTTGAGAGCCAATTGTTGCCTGAGAAGCGCTCGCCCTTTTACGCGGGGTCCAGCCTGGCAGTCTCGCCTTCGAACCCTTTTAGCGTGCGCCAACCGCGGGCCTCGAGCCCGCCGCCGTCAGATCGAGCTGCGGGGTCGTATCGCAACCCCCGCTCTCCCAGCTACCTCTCACCGCCGCCGTCGTTCCGAGAATTGGAAGAGAGGCGCCAAGCTCAGTCGCTCCAAGCGCACAAGGATATGGCGGAGCTTGTAGCAGCAGCTTCTATTGCTGAGGAAGAGGCCCGAGAAGGGGCGCGCTCTGCAGTCAAGGCCGCGCGGGAGACCTTCGAAAACGCATCACGACGTGCGTCGGTTACGCCCCTCAAGCTACCTGCTGAGGAGTCGAGGGCGACGCGCACGGCCAGGCGTCGTCAGCTCAGTCAGCGGTGGCGCGAGAAAAGACGGTCCGAGGTCACGCCGCGACGGGGCGACACGCCCTCCTGAGGATCGGTGGGGTGCGCGGGGCCGTGTTGCTCGGCTATCCACTTACACGCGGGCAGTCCGCTCCCGCGCCGCCGCGGGCGGCTCGACGCTACAGATGTTCTCGCGGTCCGGCGTGTAAAACTATCCTTGAGCGCGTCCGACGGGTGACTGTGCTGGCGACATTAATTTCCCCTAACTTATCGAGACCATTAACATCATCACAGCCGCCTTGCCAACTTCGGCACTCGGACATCCAGGATCTTCTCTTCGAGTGCGTGCAGCTCCTGGCATCGCCAGGCAATCTGCTTGCCCTGTTGGCTGACGGCCTCACGACTCACCGTGCGCTCCATCTCGATGGGAAACTGCTGCTGTTCTGTAGGCTCATCGCCGCTCGCGGGCGCTTCTGCTGCCTGCTCCTCCATACGCTGAGCCGCTGCGAGTTCGCGCTTCAAGCTGAGCAGCTCGGTCTCCAGCCGGTGCACGGCGTTTCGCTTCTGAGCCTCCATTCGCTGCTCCTCCTCCCGGGCCTCCCAGAGGGTCTCGATTTCCTCTTCGAGCTTGCGCATCTGCGATTGTAGCTGGCGGTTAACGGCGCCAGGATCGGCGCCCGCACTAGCGAGGGCGCGCATCCTGGCTTCCTCGACGGCTGCAATTGGCGCTGGCGCCCGGAGCTCCCTTGTCGAGCCAGCCTTGCAGTCGGATTTGCAGAGCGGGCACGTTCGCTTCTGCCCGAGCCAGCGCTTCAAACACTCTGAGTGGAAGGTGTGGCCACAGCGGGTCACGCTCGAGCCAGGCACTTGCAATACGTCGCTGCATATGGTGCATTCGACCGCGACGGTGGCCATGGATGGTGGGAGGGCCGAACTGCCGGGAATAAGCGTCTCGTGCGCGTTGTTCTGGGCGTCGTCGCAGGCGTTTGGAAAAGCAAAAAGGGGGGCACTAGGGTTACTGTGGAAAAGGGGTCGAATTGTAGAACCGTCACTGCACCACTCGCGGTAACTGAAGCACTTGGTACTCGATGGACGTGCACTCCTCATCCTCCTCGGCTTCGGGGACCGACATCGCTCTTGCAGGCGGCACTATGTAGCCAAGCTCAGACGTCGTCGTCTGCCTCGCATAGAGCGGGCCCTCGAAGGTCTCAATTGGACCGATGGAGAACCTACTGCCCTCTCTCGAGGAGAGACGCTCGCGGAGCGGCCGGTATTCGCCGCCCACCCAGTCGGCAAAGTCGAGCTTTGCCACCCAGCCGCTGCCCTCGTCGGTCAGGTTCGTCCAATAGCCGCGCGCACCTAGCAGGGCGCCGGCGAGCGGACGTAGCGGCGCGGCTTGAGAACTTCGGCTGCCGCGTGAGAGTGCGGAGCACGCAGGCGTGAGTCGCAGGGCGACGGCGGCTGCAGCGAGCGCCGACGCCTCGACACTGAATGCAGCCCATCCGAAGATGGCAACACTCGTGCCTCGAAGCGCCCGTCCGGCGGCATTTCCGAGGGCGTTGAGGCCAGCGAGACTCGCGTTGGCAGTCGTGATCATCACCGGCAGGGCTGAATGCAGATTGGGCACGTCGGGGCCGCGCAGCCAGGCATCAAAGAGGTGATTTTCCTCCCAGCTCACGACAAATCGTGTCGACAGGACGTTGGTGACCTCGACATGCCGCAGCGACTCGCCTGAGGCATGCGCGTAGCGTGTCGGCTGACGTAGGTGTATGGTGAATCGGCCATTGTCGGCTGCATCGCCGTTCAAAGGTGTGAGATGAGACACTGGCAAATCTTCTTGGGTGTGCATGCCGACTGCGAGTCTGATCACAAAGGGAGTGTGGAGTGCGGCAAGTGGTGATCCGCCGTCGACATCGAGTCTGACAGACCCGGAAGCAGCGGGCAATATGACATAGGCCGGTCTCGCAGCTGCTGCGAGTTCCGAAGCAGAGAGAGATGGTGATGGTGGAGGTGGCATGGGCGCAGCTCCTAGGTGAGCAGAACCAGAGCCAGGGTCCCCTGATGCCATGTCGCCAGATGACTCATCGCCAGAGCCCACATCGCCTGGGGAGTATCCCACCATCATTGAATCGTCGATAGCAGCTCTGTATGAAACGGCTGTAAGCCGGAGCGTGCTCCCGCACTTCAAGGACCGAGCTACCTCCAACTCACAGTTGAAAAGGTCGTGACCCCGTCGATGCGACTTTTTTTCGAACGATGACGCTGCGCTTCACCGAGTTCTCGCACGAGTCGCGCCTGCCACGCGACGAGGTGCCAACACCGGACGTCGCGAACGGCACCACCTTTGGTCGCCGCCTGACCGGAAACGGGCGGCTCTCGGGCGCGCTGCACACGCTCGGCTACTATTCGACCGACGTGTGCCTGGGCTCGCCTGGCCGCCGCTTCGACCTGATTGTGGACACGGGCTCGTCGATCACGGCCGTTCCGTGTAGCACGTGCCGCCAATGTGGCACACACCGCTGCGGCCGTACGGGCTGCTTCGATCCGAAGCGCTCGCCGTCCTATCAGCCGGTCGATTGCCACAAGCCGCCGACCGGCTTCTCGTGCGAGAAGTGCGCTGCTGCCAATCGGTGCCAATATTCGGTGCACTACACCGAGGGCTCGGCCATCCAGGGCCACGTGGTCACCGACTACGCGCACTTTACGCGCATCTCGGCCGCGGGCGTCAGCGAGACCGTGAGCACGCGCGTCTACTTTGGGTGCCAGACGCTCGAGACCGGCATGTTCCATAGGCAAGAAGCTGACGGCATCATGGGGCTGCAGCCTCCGCGCGCACGTGCGCGCGTGCCGAGCTTCCTCACGTCGCTCGTGCACCAGCAAAAGGCCGCGAGCGAGGCCTTCTCGCTTTGCCTCTCCGATCGGACGGGACTTTTCCTTCTCGGAGGCCAACCGGACCCTCAGCTGCTCCTCGCGCGTGGTGCGCTCTCGCTGCCAATGGACCGAACGGCGCGCGCGCGGTACACGCTCTCGCTGAGCGAGATCCTCGTCTCGGGCGCGGGCAAGAACAACGGCACGTACATGCGCCTCGCAGGCGTGCCCGCGAGCTCCTACTCGCCCACCTTGGTCGACTCGGGCACGACGTTCGTGTACGTGAGCACCCCACTCTTCAAAGCATTGCATGCGCATCTGAAAGCGACGACGCCGTCGCTCACGCGCGAGGGCGGCAAGGTATGCGCGTACCTGAGCGACGCGCAGCTTGCCGCCATGCCCAATCTGCGCTTTATGTTCGCCTCCCAGTCGACGCCGCTACTCGTGCGGCCTCGTCAGTACATGGTCGAGTTTCCGAAGATTAGCTCTGGCAGCCGCGCAGGCTCGCGCCACCTATGTGCGGCCATCTTCGACAACCAACGCGGCGGCACTGTCATCGGCGCGTCGATCATGCGCCAACGCGAGGTCATCTTCGACCTCGCATCCTCGATGATCACCTTCCTGGACGCGGACTGTAGTGCGACCACTCCTGCGACGAGCGCCATGCGTGGCGCGTATGCCTTCGCGCCCTGCCCCAAGAGCAACATGAGCGAGGCGGCCGCCGGAATGCTCACAGGCCCTGGCCGGATAGCGGACGCTGTGAAGAGCTTCTTGTCGCGAAGGGCGGGCAGCAGCTCGACGCCCATCGACTTGCCGCGCGCCACCTCTGTCAGGACCGGGCGAGGGGGAAAGGACAACGCGGTGATCGCTCAGCAGAGGATGCGAAAGCGCTGGGCGACCCGACGCGCGGCCGCCAGCAGTGCGCACAGCAGACCGCCCTGATACTGCGTGCGCAACATTCCTATCCCGGACCCCTCATTGGCCTCCCACAGTAAAGACTTGTCTCTTACCTGCCGTGGTGCCCCAGCCACGCCGACAAGGCGGAGTCGTCGACCCCTTCCGGGAGGGACCCGACAGGCGCCGGCGACGTCGGATCTAAATTGAAATTCAGTTGGGCGAATGGACTCGATTCTATTTGGTCGTTATCCGACAAGGTGTTTTCAAAGTCTTATCACCGAAGTCGAAAGTGCGGTGCGGCCGGCGCGCGCGCGGGAAGCGCGCGGGGGGGGGGGCCGGCGGGCGCCCCCGCTCGCCCCGCCCCGGCGGGGGCCCGGGGCCGCCGAGGACCGGGCGACGCACGGCGTGCGTGTGCACCATCGCGGCCGTGAATGAGTGAAAAAATAGCCATCACACAGCACTCCGTACCGGAACTGATACCCACACCGGCGGCCTCTCGTCTGATCGGATCGGGATATGCCCCACTTCAACACACACAATCTGCGTGCCTCTGGGCGCTGGGTCTCACCTCCGCTCCGCTCGGGCTCAGCCGGCACATGGCGGGCCAGCGTGCGCGCGCTCTCCTGGCTCACGCGTCACTCTGCACTACATCGTCGCGCGCAGCGGCTACTGCCCGGCAGTGCGATCGTCACAACACTCAACAGGCCGGGCTTCGCTCATCACACTTTGCCCCTCTGGCGCGCTCTTTGCTCATCATCTCGTCGTCGCCACGTCGGAGTATGCCGCCGCCACGCCGCACCATTCCCTGCTCATCATACATCATGGCGATCCGATCCCTTGGCCGTTTCGTGGCCCCCCGTCCTCATATGGCCCGCCCGCCTCCTGCCGACTCGGCCAGGGGGAGGCGGCGTGGCCGAATACATGCGTCCTTGTGTCATATTAGGCAGGTTACATCGGGCCAGTCGTGGCCCGTGCCATATGGGGCCAGTGTCCCCGGGCACACGCGCACGACCCGCACCCAGGGCCAAGGAGCGGCCTCGGGCTCAGCGGGGCGAGAGGAGTGAAGCGGGTGCACGACGGGCGACGCTCTCTGGAGCAGCGGCCGCCGCGACGCGCCGCGGCTCAGCCGAGCTTAGGCCGCCTGAAGCGGCGGTTCAACACAGCGCAGCAGCTCGTGCGCGATGAACTCGATCGGCGACGCGACCTTGTGGCGCATGGCACGGTCGACAGCGCTCGCGAAGAGTTTGTCGAGCGAGTGCTTGCGGATGTACGCCTGGCGCGCCTCCAGGGCTGGGTCTGTCGCCGACGAGGCGCCATCGCACGGCGAGAAGAGCGCATCGAGCTGGGCGAGCATGCCCGCTGGCGAGCCATCCGAATCGTCTTCGGCGGCGTCCTCATCGTCGGGCATGTCCACGGGGTCGGCCGTATCGGTGGTCGACGGGGACGAGGCCGCCGAGAACTTGTCTGCGCTTGCGCCGACGCAGAGGGGGCGCTCGGGGGGCGAGGGCGCGGGCGCGGGTGCCCCACCAAAGAGGGAGAAGCTCGAGGGGTGGCTAGCTGCACCGCTGGCGGCGGGCGGGTGGCCAGCCGACGCCCATAGCGAGGGCGCCGCCGCGGGCGCGAACAGCTCCTTGGGCTGGAGCGTCGACGGCGAGAGCGGCGCCGCCGTCAAGGTGGCCGACGCCGGCGGCTCGGAGGCCGCCCGAGCGGGCACAAAGGGGGCGGCGAGGTGTGAGGGCACGCCCGACGCCGTGGGCTGCCGCTGGTGCTGCGCGCCGAGCTGGGCGCCGTGCTGGGCGGCCCACTGAGACTGCGCGAGCGACTGCGCCTGTGCCAGCTGCGCGCCCATCAACTGGGATTGGGCAGCGAGCTGCGACTGCGCCTGGGCAAGCTGCGTCACCAGCTGGTGGTGGCTCAGGCTGCCCACGCCGCCATTGCGCTGCGAGCCGCCAGCGGTCCCATGCGGCGACGAGGGTGCGGGCGAGTGCTCGCGCAGGCTAGCGCCGGCGCCGGCGCCGGCGCCGTGCGCGTCGGGCCAGTCGATGCGCAGCTCGACTACATCAAGCGGCCGGCCGGCAACGGTGCGCCCCGAGCGCAGATGGAAGAGGGCGGGGAAGCAGCGCACGTACGCCTTGAGGTTGAGCATGTCAAGGGCCTTGTTGCCGTGCGCGTTGCCCGTGCGCTCCTTGACGGCTGTGACCAGCTGCGGGATGGTGAGCGAGTGCGTGGGCGAGGCATGCATCGCGTCAACCAGCGCCGGCAGCGAGCCGTGCGCCACAAGCTCCTGAGGCCAGTCAGCGACAGTGCGGTACTCGCCCCAAACGCAGAGCCTCTCCATGACGAGATTGGAGAGTAGGCGAACGCGCTGCTGCTCGGGCGTGAGGGTGGGCTGTGGCGGGGGACGGGCGGGCAGCCCGCTCATCATGCTGTGCCCGTGCGGGCTCCCCATGCCCATCCCCGTCAGCCCACCGCCACTACCCATGCCTCCACTGCCCATGCCGCCGCCGCCCATGCCGCCGCCCATGCCCATCTGCATGGCGCTGCCGCCGAGGCCGCCCCCGAGAGCACCGCCATTGGCCATCACATTTGTCGCGGGGTTGCTCATCATGCCCGCACCGGAGAGTTGCCGGCTGAGGCCGCCGGCGCCCACACCGAGCCCGGGCGTGCCCCCGAGCGGCGCGCCAGAGCTGAGGACAGAGCTGAGGAGACCGTCACTCGAGTGGAAGCTCTGCATGCTGCTGAGCCCGCCGAGACCGCAAGCCGTCGCCTCGGGCGGCGAGCCGAGCGAGAGCGACTGCAACCGCGACTGCACGCGCGTCTGCTGCCACGGCGTGTGCGGCGAGAGTGCACTCTCGTCGAACGAGTGAGGCCGTTGCATCGAGGGCTCGACCGGACTCGCGTTGGCACTCGCCGAGGTGGGTGGCGGCACCGGTGAACTGAGCAGCCCGCTGAGCGCCGCCGCGGGCGCCGAGCGCGGCGCGGGGGAGTAAGGTGCAGAGGGGTACGTGCCGCCAGGCGTCTGGACCGTAAGCCCGCACGCGGCGGCGGCGGACTGCGCCGAGTATGTGTGGGGCTGCTGCAACGCGGGCGGCGGACCCCGTGGCAGCGGCGGCTGTCCACCGGCCGCGCCCATCGAAACGCCATGCGCCAGCGCCGAGGGCGCGGGGGCCAGTGGCCACGAGGCGCCGCTTGACACATTGATAAGGGACGCGTCCAGCGCGGCCTGCAGATTCATCTTGAAGGACTGAGGCATGTTCGCCTCGATCGGGCTGCCGACGAGCGGCGCCGACACCGCAGTCGGCGAGCGCGAGCGCCCGGAGCCGGGCGTGGGTGGTGTGAGGGGTTCCCCGGGAAGTCTCTGCGTCGGTGGCGGATCCCGGTGGAGAGCGCGGCTCCTGTGGTGGCGCTGGAGGATGAGGGCCGCCTCGTTGGCTGTGGTGAGCAGCTCGAGCATACTCTGCGTCATCAGGGTGCACCGGGTGGGTGGCGCGCGCCCACGGCGTCCCGCACTCAACTGGGGCCGCGGAAGCAAAGGCGCGAAGACCGAAGTCGCTTTCACGTTGTCTTCGTCGCGCGGGAAGGTCTTCTCTGTGCATCACACTTGTTAGGGATGTTAAGTAATAATCAGCCCCGAGAGCTGGCCTTGTGAGGCCGAGCTCTGAGTCCCCCTATTCTAGACAGTACGGGTCTGAGGAGGGTGGGGCACGACAAACGCGGCGGAGCCGCTGACCAGAATGCGCGACGCGCTTGGAGCGACGTCTCAGGAGATCTATGCGACACGTCACGCAATACGGATCTTGCTTCGCCAGATTTGGCAAGCACAGTATGCTTCTGTATATTCATGCATGCATGCATGTTAGTTTCACCCGCCCGCCGGCGCTCCGGGCTCGACAGTACGGGTCGAGGTGTTGCGCCTGCCGCCCTTAACGTTGTTCGCTCTGGAAGACAACCAATCTAGCGCCAGCGCTAGAACCCACCGGCTCAAGCTCAGTGGAACGTACACTGACACGTCTACCGTTATATACCGTCGATTCCCGGACTCGAGTCTCGACACTCGACGACGAAGATGGGTGTGTCAACCTCAAAAGAGGAGTAGAGGACAAAGACGTCGAGCCCGGGCCGGGGCCGACTCGCCTCGAGCTCGCAGACGGTGAGCGTTAGGGGCGGCGCAACGATGAGCGTGCCGAGCAACGATGACGCTCTGGCAGACCCATGGCAGGTTGTCGTGCGAGGGCGATCCGGGCCAAGGAAGTGCCGCCCACGCTTGCGAGTCACCGGTCGTGCGCGAGAGGAGAGGGCTGGCGCTGAGGAGCGCGAGGACGGCGGCGCCCAACCCGACGGCGATGGCGAGATGCAGCCGTTGCGCCAGCCTCGCCACCTCGCCCGCGGCCACTTGCTCTCTCCTAGGAGCAAGACAAGAGAGACTCACCAGGTGTGGACAAGGGCAGCGGCCGCCCAGGCGCGCACGCGCGACATCGAAGACGAGGTCCGACAGCGCCTCAGGCACCATGAGCACCACCCCGACGAGCACCCAGAAGAGGCGCAACGACGGCCAGGCGACGCGCGCCTTGTCGCAATCCCCGGGTCGCTCCGTGCTGCCCGCTCAGCGTCCGGTCCGCTCATCTTGGGCCAATTCGGAATGGACCGTGCAGGTGGAAAGTATTCGCGGCACCTCCCGCCTAATTCGGAGGCCTCCCTCCTCGAGCTCATTCTCAGTCCGCAGCGATGGTGCGATTGGCGACGGCGTGGTAAGAGGCCTCCTCGAGCTCATTCTCTGGCTCGAGTGACTGCTCCGAGAGGCCGAATGTACCATGCGCCTCGTCCTCCGCATCCATCGACTCGAGCATCGCGTCGCTCCTATCAAGGCCGCGCGCCCGAGGCGGCAGCTTGAGGTTGGTATCCAGACGCGCCGACATGACGCCGTACGGCTTCGAGCCCCGCCCCGTGGCCTGCTTGCGCGTGGCGCCCGATACGGCGCTGAGTGTGCCGCTGCTCAGGCCCCCAATCGACGTGCGAGTGCCCCCCCCCGCGGGTGGCGATTGTGCAGGCATGCTCACGTCCCTTTGGGACCCCTTGTGGAATTCACCCGAGAGGGCGTACGTGAGCTCCCGGGCCGAGGCGTCGGACGCGCCGAGGTTCGTCAACTTCGTCACGCGCGACGCCGGCAGCTCGTCGCCGAATTTCGCGCGCATTCTCCTCGTGAGGAGAGCGAGCCGACCGAGCGTCAGGCGATGGTTCAGCGGCGCCATGTGTGCACACCCATCGAGCTGGCTCTCGTCGTGGCACACCACCCCCGCGGCTGGCTCGAAGCCGCCCACGTCGGCGCTCACGGCCAGCAGTTCCGTCGGTGGCATGGGGTCGTCGGTCACTTCGCCCATGCACGCGTCTCTGTTGGGCGAGGCGCGGTTCGAGCCGCCCGCGACGGCGCTCGGTGACGAAACCGAGCGGCCGTTCGAGCCG
>ENA-UOXO01000626-UOXO01000626.1-mixed-culture-metagenome-genome-assembly--contig:-NODE-626-length-26742-cov-11.220032_pt1 | contig 26742 bp, 19 predicted proteins | sample MGYA00238162_ERZ761640 | MGnify/ENA primary metagenome ERZ761640 (study PRJEB28914, sample SAMN08778297) | mixed culture metagenome | isolation source: Freshwater growth medium | place: USA...
AGACGGCCGCGCCGACCAGGGCCTGTGGAACCTGGAGAACAAGGACGCGCGCACCGCCAATACCGTCAAGCTCAAGCTGTCGGTGATCGAGGATGGCGCACAGGCCCATGACGTGGCCGATGTCGCCTTCCCGTACTTTGGCGGCGTGGCAACGCCCAACTTCACGGCCAACGAACAAGGCGGCGACGTGATGGTGCGCCGCGTGCCGGTGTCCCACCTGGACCTGGCCGGGCACGAAGCCCAGGGCCGGGTGATGGTGGCCACCGTGTTCGACTTGCTGGCTGGCAACTACGGTATTGACCGGGGTCTGCCCGGCGAAGAGCAGGGCGTTACCTACGACAGCGACCGCCCCTACACGCCCGCCTGGCAGGAAAAGATCACCGGTGTGCCGCGCGATCAGATCATCACCGTGGCCCGCCAGTTTGCCGACAACGCGCACAAGACGCATGGAAAGTCCATGGTCATCATCGGTGCGGCCATGAACCACTGGTACCACAGTGACATGAACTACCGCGGCATCATCAACATGCTGATGCTGTGCGGCTGTATCGGCCAGAGCGGTGGCGGCTGGGCGCACTACGTGGGCCAGGAAAAGCTGCGCCCACAGACGGGCTGGACGGCGCTGGCCTTTGCGCTGGACTGGATCCGCCCACCGCGCCAGATGAACAGCACCAGCTTCTTCTATGCCCACACCGACCAGTGGCGCTACGAGAAGCTGGGCATGGAGGAAGTCCTCTCGCCGCTGGCCGACAAGAAGGCTTACCACGGCGCGCAGATCGACTACAACGTGCGCGCCGAGCGCATGGGCTGGCTGCCATCGGCGCCCCAGCTCAAGACCAACCCCATGCAGGTGGCCAAGGATGCCGCTGCAGCGGGCATGGACGCCAAGGATTACGTCGTCAAGTCTCTGAAGGACGGCACGCTCACCATGAGCTGCGAAGACCCAGACCATCCGTCCAACTGGCCGCGCAACATGTTTGTGTGGCGCTCCAACATTTTGGGCTCGTCGGGCAAGGGGCATGAGTATTTCCTCAAGCACCTGCTGGGCACCACCCACGGCGTGCAGGGCAAGGACTTGGGCAAGGACGAAGCCAAGCCCGAGGAAGTGCAGTGGCACACCAACGCGCCCGAAGGCAAGCTGGACCTGCTGGTCACGCTCGACTTCCGCATGAGCACGACCTGCCTGTACTCCGACATCGTGCTGCCCACGGCCACCTGGTACGAGAAGAACGACCTCAACACCAGCGACATGCACCCCTTCATCCACCCGCTGTCCGCGGCGGTGGATCCGGTGTGGCAGAGCCGCAGCGACTGGGAGATCTACAAGGGTTTTGCGAAGGCCTTCAGCGAGGTCTGCGTGGGCCACCTGGGCGTGGAAAAAGAAGTGGTGCTCACGCCCATCATGCACGACACCCCCGGCGAACTGGCGCAGCCGTTCGATGTGAAGGAATGGCGCAAGGGCCACTGCGAATTGATCCCCGGCAAGACCGCTCCGCAGATCACCGTGGTGGAGCGCGACTACCCCAACACCTTCAAACGTTTCACCGCGCTGGGCCCGTTGCTGGAGAAACTGGGCAATGGCGGCAAGGGCATCGGCTGGAAGACCGGCACCGAGGTGGAGCAGCTGGGCCAGCTCAACGGCACCACGCTCGACGAGGGTGTGACCCAGGGCATGCCGAAGATCGTGACCGACATCGACGCCTGCGAGGTCATCCTGCAGCTCGCGCCCGAGACCAACGGCCATGTGGCAGTGAAGGCCTGGGAAGCGCTGGGCAAACAGACCGGCATCGACCACACGCACCTGGCGATCCACCGAGAGGACGAGAAGATCCGCTTCCGCGACATCCAGGCGCAGCCGCGCAAGATCATCAGCAGCCCGACCTGGAGCGGCATCGAGAGCGAGACGGTGAGCTACAACGCCGGCTACACCAACGTGCACGAACTCATTCCATGGCGCACCCTCACCGGCCGCCAGCAGTTCTACCAGGACCACCCCTGGATGATTGCCTTCGGCGAAGGCCTGGGCAGCTACCGCCCGCCGGTGGACATGAAGGCGACGTCGGGCATCCACAACATCAAGTCCAACGGCAACGCGGAGATCGTGCTGAACTTCATCACGCCGCACCAGAAGTGGGGCATCCACTCGACCTACAGCGACAACCTGATGATGCTCACCCTCAACCGGGGCGGCACCGTGGTCTGGCTCAGCGAAGACGACGCCAAGAGCGCCGGCATCGTGGACAACGACTGGGTCGAGCTGTTCAACATCAACGGCGCGGTGGCCGCGCGTGCGGTGGTGAGCCAGCGGGTGAAGTCGGGCATGGTGATGATGTACCACTCGCAGGAAAAGATCATCAACACCCCGGGCTCGGAGATCACCGGCGTGCGCGGCGGCATCCACAACTCGGTCACGCGCATTGTGCTCAAGCCGACCCACATGATCGGCGGCTACGCGCAGCTCAGCTACGGCTTCAACTACTACGGAACGATCGGCACCAACCGCGACGAGTTCGTCGTGGTGCGCAAGATGGACAAGGTCGACTGGCTCGACACACCGGCCGACGACCACCTCATTCGAGCGTACCAATCACAAGGCGAAAACCCTTGAACACCCGTCGATCCGAAGGAGCCTGAATCATGAAAATACGCGCACAAATCGGCATGGTGCTCAACCTGGACAAGTGCATCGGTTGCCACACCTGTTCGGTCACCTGCAAGAACGTCTGGACCAACCGCCCCGGGGTGGAATACGCCTGGTTCAACAACGTCGAGAGCAAGCCCGGCATCGGCTACCCGAAAGAGTGGGAGAACCAGGAGAAGTGGCAGGGCGGCTGGACGCGCCGTGCCGACGGCTCCATCGTGCCCAAGCAGGGTGGCAAGTGGCAGCTGCTGATGAAGATCTTCGCCAATCCGCACCTGCCGGAGATCGACGACTACTACGAACCCTTCACCTTCGACTACGACCACCTGCAGTCGGCGCCGGAGATGAAGCACACGCCCACCGCCCGCCCGCGCAGCCTGATCACCGGCGCGCGCATGGAGAAGATCGAGTGGGGCCCGAACTGGGAAGAGATCCTGGGCGGCGAGTTCGCCAAGCGCAGCAAGGACGCCAACTTCAACGGCTTTGAAGCGGCGCAGAAGGCCATGGTGGGGGAGTTCGAGAACACCTTCATGATGTACCTGCCGCGCCTGTGCGAGCACTGCCTCAACCCGGCGTGTGTGGCCTCGTGCCCCTCGGGCTCGATCTACAAGCGCGAGGAAGACGGCATCGTGCTGATCGACCAGGACAAGTGCCGCGGCTGGCGCATGTGTGTCAGCGGCTGCCCCTACAAGAAGATCTACTACAACTGGCAATCGGGCAAGGCCGAGAAGTGCATCTTCTGCTACCCGCGCATCGAAGCGGGCCAACCGACCGTGTGCTCGGAAACCTGCGTGGGACGCATCCGGTATCTCGGCGTGCTGCTGTATGACGCAGACCGCATCCAGGAGGCCGCCAGCGTGGAACGCGACCGCGACCTGTACCAGGCCCAGCTCGACATCTTTCTGAATCCGAACGACCCCGATGTCATCAAGCAGGCCCGCATCGACGGTATCCCGGACAGCTGGATGGACGCCGCCCGCAACAGCCCCGTCTACAAGATGGCGGTGGACTGGAAGGTGGCCCTGCCGCTGCACCCCGAGTACCGCACGCTGCCCATGGTCTGGTATGTGCCGCCGCTCTCTCCCATCACGGCTGCTGCCAACGCGGGCCATGTGGGCGTGAATGGGGAGATCCCGGATGTGTCGCAGCTGCGCATTCCCGTGCAGTACCTGGCCAACCTGCTCACTGCAGGCGACACCGGCCCCGTGGTGCGCGCGCTGGAGCGCATGCTGGCCATGCGCACCTACCAGCGCGACAAGCATGTGGAGCAGCGCCAGAACCTGTCGGTGCTGCAGCAGGCGGGCCTGTCGATGGCCGAGGTCGAGGAGATGTACCACGTGATGGCGATTGCCAACTACGAGGACCGCTTCGTCATCCCATCGGCCCACCGCGAGTACGCCGAAAACGCGTTCGACATCCGGGGCGGTTGCGGCTTCTCGTTTGGCAACGGTTGCTCCGACGGCGCCACAGAGACCAGCATGTTCGGCGGCAAGAAGCCAAGAACGATCCCGATCAAGGCAACGGTCTGAAGCACACGCAAAAAGGAATCACCATGTTCAAGAAGAACCCGACCTCTTTGCGCCTGACCCTGCGCGCGCTGGGCTATTTGCTGAGCTACCCCGATGCGCAACTGCGTAGCGTGATGCCACAGCTCATCGACGCTCTGCAGGCAGAGCAAGCCCTGACGGCCGAGCGCATGGGTGAGCTGAAGGCGGTGTGCGAGCACCTGGCTGCACTCGACCCGCTGGAAGCCGAAGCCCGCTACGTGGACAACTTCGACCGCGGCCGCCAGACCTCGCTGCACCTGTTCGAGCATGTGCACGGCGACTCGCGTGACCGCGGGCCGGCGCTCATCGACCTGCTGCAGACCTACGAAAAGGCCGGCCTGAAGTTCGACGCGGAGGAGTTGCCCGACCACCTGCCCGTGGTGCTGGAGTTCGCCTCCACCCAGCCGCCTGAAGTGGCCAAGGAATTCCTGGGCGAGATGGCCCACATCCTGAACGCGCTGTTCAGCGCGCTGGTAGGCCGCAGCAGCCCCTACGCCAGCGTGATTGCCGCCGTGCTCGAAGTCTCGGGCCAGCGTGTGCAGTCGGTGGCACTCACGCCCGAGCCGCCCATGGACGAGGTCTGGGCCGAGCCCGAAGCGTTTGGCGGTTGCAGCACCCAGGGGCAGTCCAAGCCCGAGCAGCCCCAACCGATGCGTTTTGTTCGTACCCCCCGCGCAGAGCGGGCCCCGGAAGGAGTCTCCGTATGACCGCCTGGCTTGATACCCTGTTGTTCGGCATCTATCCCTACATTTGCCTGGCCGTGTTCTTCATTGGCAGCTGGGCACGGTTTGACCGCGACCAGTACACCTGGAAGAGCGACTCCTCGCAGCTGCTGCGCACCGGCAGCCTGCGCTGGGGCAGCAACCTGTTCCATGTGGGCGTGCTGTTCCTGTTCTTCGGGCACACGGTGGGCATGCTCACGCCGCACTTCCTGTACGAAGCCTTCATCACCGCAGGCGCCAAGCAGATCATGGCGATGGTGACGGGGGGTATTGCGGGTGTGCTGGCCTTCATCGGCCTGTCGATCCTGCTGCACCGCCGCCTCTTCGATGAGCGTATCCGCGCTACCTCCAAGGCCAGCGACATCCTGATCCTGGTGCTGCTGTGGCTGCAGCTGGCGCTGGGCCTGGCCACCATTCCGCTGTCGGCGCAGCATCTGGATGGCTCCATGATGATGAAGCTGGCCGAATGGGGCCAGCGCGTGGTCACCTTCCGCAGCGGCGGTGTGGAGTTGCTGGCTGAAGCCGGCTGGATCTTCAAGGCCCACATGTTCCTGGGCATGACGATCTTCCTGGTCTTCCCGTTCACCCGGCTGGTGCACGTGTGGAGCGGCTTCGGCACGCTGGCGTACTTGCTGCGCCCCTACCAGGTGGTGCGTGCGCGCCGCCTGAACCTGCCCCCGGGCCACATGCAGTCGCAAGACCGCCGCGCCTGAAATCCACCGACTATCAAGGAGTACACCATGAGCGGATGTGGAACCGGGAGCTGCGGATGCGGCTCCACCGAATCCAGCAATGCGGCACCCGCCAGCACGCTGACGCCCACGCAGGCGGCAGCCTATGAGGCGCTGTCGGCATCGATGGCGGATGCGCCCATGCTGGTACCCAGCGCCAGCGTGTCGCCAGCAGGCAGCTTTGCCGCCGCACCGGTGGCGCGCATCAACGGCGTGGCGCTGAACAGCCCGCAGGAACTGCTGGACGAGGAATCCCTGCGCCAGCGCGCCTGTACCGAGCTGCTGCGCCAGGCTGCACAGCAGGCCGGCCTGCTGTCACACGACGATGCCCCGGGCAGCGGTAGCGCCATCAGCGCAGACGCGTCGAGCGCCATCGAGCAGCTGCTCGAGCGCGAGCTGGCTATCCCCGAGCCATCTGAACAAGCCTGCCGCCGCTACCACGACGCACACCCCGCAGCGCACGCCCAGGGCGAGCGCACCCACCTGCGCCACGTGCTCTTTGCCGTAACGCCCGGTGTGGATGTGAAGCAGCTGCGCCTGCGCGCCGAGGCCATGCTGATCGACCTGCGCTGCGCAGACGACGGCGGCGCCAGGTTTGCCGAAGCCGCTGCACAGTGGTCCAACTGCCCCAGCGGCCAGCACGGCGGCGACCTGGGCTGGCTCACCCGCGCGGACTGCGCCCCCGAGTTTGCCCGCGAGGTGTTTGGCAGCGCCGAGATCGGCGTGCTGGCGCGCCTGGTGCACAGCCGCTTTGGACTGCACGTGGTGGAAGTGGTGGCGCGCGACCCGGGTCAGCAGCCTGCGTTTGAAGAGGTGCGCCAGGCCATTGCGCTCACGCTGCGCCAGCAGGCCTGGGTGAACGCACTGCGCCAATACCTGCAACTGCTGGCCGGAGCGGCCGTGGTCGAAGGTGTATCGCTCGACGCTGCAGAGTCGCCACTGGTGCAGTAGCGGTAACTGACGTCACCAACTGCAAGAAATGTATGCCCGATGAACTGCTAGCCCGCCTGCGGCGTTTCCACGACGATGCGTTCCCGCAGTACCGGCAAACCTTCCAGGCCCTGGTCGACGAGGGGCAGCACCCAACCACGCTGTTCATCGGGTGTTCCGACTCGCGCCTGGTGCCTTACCTGCTGACGGGCGCCGGGCCGGGCGAGCTGTTTCTGGTGCGCAATGTGGGGGCGTTCATCCCGCCGTACGACGGATCGCACGGCCACCATGGCACCACTGCGGCGATCGAATTCGCCGTGCTCAACCTGCATGTGCGCCGCATCATCGTGTGCGGCCACAGTCACTGTGGGGCTATCAAGGCGATGTATGGTGAGGTGTCGCCCGAGGCCCCCAACCTCAACCGCTGGCTCGACCTGGGGCGCGAAGCCTTGCTGCCCGTGCAGCCTGGCCCCGAGGCGTTGCGTCGCACCGAGCAACGCGCGGTGGTGCTGCAGCTCGAGCGCCTCATGGAGTACCCCATGGTGCGCAGCCGCGTGCAGGCAGGGCAGATAAGCCTGCATGGGTGGCACTACGTGATCGAGGAGGGCGAGGTCCATGTGTTCGACGTCCAGACCGGCGGTTTTGTGCCGGCTTCGCTGGCCGACAACAGCGGAACAGGGCCGTACCAGCCCTACGTGGAACACGACGGCCAGATCCTTGCGGAGTAGCGCTGCAGGGTGCATGCTCACGGCTCTGGCGCGCTCGTGTCTTGCCGCCGGTCGCACCGTCTTCGGGCTCCGCGGGCATGCATTGGCGCCTTGTTGACCAAGCGCAATGCCGCCGCCGCCCCAACCCCAATCATCTGCACCCATGAAGCGCGAACCTACTCCCTCCCTCACCCCGTCCACCTCCATGCAGCCCATCAGCCTGGATGTACTGCGCGAGAAATACCTCAAGCCCGGCGAAACCACGGCCGACGAGCTTTACACCCGCGTGGCGCGGGCGCTGGCGTCTGCCGAAGCGCCTGAACTGCGCACGGAGTACGAGGCCCGGTTCCTGGCCAACCTGCACGCGGGCGCCATTGGCGCCGGCCGCATCATGAGCGCGGCGGGCACCGACATCCAGGCCACGCTCATCAACTGCTTCGTACAGCCAGTGGGTGACTGCATCCAGGGTGTGGACGATGAAGGCTTTCCGGGCATCTACGAGGCCCTTCGCGAGGCGGCCGAAACCATGCGGCGCGGCGGCGGCGTGGGGTATGACTTTTCTCGCATCCGCCCCAAGGGAGCGCGGGTCAAGGGCACCGCCTCGATGGCATCGGGCCCCTGCAGCTACATGAACGTGTTCGACCAGTCCTGCTCCACGGTCGAGAGCGCGGGCGCGCGCCGCGGCGCGCAGATGGGCGTGCTGCGCATCGACCACCCGGACGTGCAGGAATTCATCACCGCCAAGCGCACGCCCGGGCGCTGGAACAACTTCAACGTGTCGGTGGGCGTGTCCGATGCTTTCCTGCAGGCCGTGCAGCGCGGCGCCACCTGGGACCTCGTCCACAAGGCCCGCCCCGGCGACGACCTGCTCGCCCAGGGCGCGCACCAGCGGGCCGATGGCCAGTGGGTGTACGCCACCGTGCAGGCCCAGGCGCTGTGGGACACCATCATGAAGTCCGCATACGACTTCGCCGAGCCCGGCATCCTGTTTCTGGGGCGTATCAACGAAGACAACAACCTGCGCTACTGCGAGGAGATTGCGGCGACGAACCCCTGCGGCGAGCAACCACTTCCGTCCTACGGCTGCTGCGACCTCGGCCCCGTGATCCTGCCGCGCTTTGTGCGCCATGCGTTCGGCTTCGGTGGCGTGCCCGCATTCGATTTTGACGCCTTTGCCAAAGTGGTAGCACTGCAGGTGCGCGCGCTCGACAACGTGCTGGATGTGACCTTCTGGCCCCTGCCGCAGCAGCGCGAAGAATCTGCCGCCAAGCGGCGCATTGGCGTGGGCTTTACCGGCATGGGCAACACGCTGGCCATGCTGTGCCTGCGCTACGACCAGCCCGAAGGCCGCGAGATGGCCGCGCGCATTGCCCAATGCATGCGCGATGCGGCGTACACCGCCTCGGTGGCGCTGGCCACCGAGAAGGGCGCGTTCCCCAAGTTTGACGCTGCGCAGTACCTGGCCGAAGGCACCTTTGCCAGCCGCCTGCCCGAGCCGATCAAGGCGTCCATCCGCCAGCATGGCATCCGCAACAGCCATCTGTTGTCGATTGCGCCCACGGGCACGGTGAGCCTGGCCTTTGCCGACAACGCCTCCAACGGCATCGAGCCACCGTTTTCGTGGATGTACAAGCGCAAGAAGCGTGAATCCGACGGCAGCACCACCGAGTACGCGGTGGAAGACCATGCCTGGCGCCTGTACCGCGAACTGGGTGGCAATGTGGATGCGCTGCCCGACTACTTCGTCTCGGCGCTGGCCATGTCCGCGCAGGACCACATCGCCATGATGGAAGCCGTGCAGCCCTTTGTGGACACGGCGATTTCCAAGACGGTGAACATCCCGGCCGATTACCCGTACGACGACTTCAAGAACCTGTACATGCAGGCCTGGCAGGCGCGCTTGAAGGGTCTGGCGACGTACCGGCCCAACGCCATTCTGGGATCGGTGCTGGAAGTGCACACCCCGGCGCCGGCTGCCGAGGCCGCGCCAGCGCCTGCAGCACCCGCCACGCCGGTGGACCCGATGCGCACCGTGATCGAAAGCCGCCCGCGCGGTGGCCTGTCGGCCGTGGCCGAAAAGCTCGAATACTGGACGCAGGAAGGCCACAAGACGCTGTACCTCATCGTCTCGTTCCTGCCCGTGCCCACCGGCATCGGCAACGGCACCGTGGATCGCGCCATCGAATTTTTCATGCCCGTGGGGCAAAGCGGCGAGTCGCAGCAGTGGATCACCTCCAGCATGCGCATGCTGTCGCTGGCGGCGCGTGGCGGGTTCCTGGAGCGGGCGCTGTCCGATATGCGCAAGGTGGCGTGGGACCGCGGCCCCGTGCGCCTGGGCACGCACCGCAAGGACGACGGCACCGTGGTGCCCATGTGGCACGACTCCGAAGTGGCGGCCATGGCCTATGCCATCCAGAACATCCTGGCGCGCCGCGTGGCCGACCCCGTGCAGCAGCAGCTGCCGCTGGAGGAACCCGCTGCCATGGCCGTGCCCGTACCCCAGTCCATGGCTGGCAAGAAGTGCACCGAATGCGGCGCCCATGCCGTGATCCGCAAGGACGGCTGCGACTACTGCACGCAGTGCGGGCATCTCGGGACTTGCGGATGAGCGCTGCCTTTCGCGTGCGCCTGCAGCGGCTGCCTTGCACAACGGCGGGCCGTACATGAGCCGCACCATCCCCATTGCGCGTGCCAAGCCCACGGCGCAGGCCATCGCGCAGCAGGATGCTGCCTGGCGCCCGCGTTACCTCATGCTGGCGCCGCACCGGCTGGGGTTCTTCCTGGCCATGCTGGTGCTGGTGGCGTCGGGCGGCTGGTGGGCGGCGGTGCAGGTGGCGCGATCCACCGGCTGGTGGAGCATGTACTACGCCATGTCGCCCACCACGATCCATGCCGCAGTGATGGTGCTGGGGTTCATTCCGCTGTTTTTTTCGGGCTTCCTGTTCACTGCGGGCCCCAAGTGGCTGGGTGTGGATGCACTGCCCACGCGGTCCATTGCCGCGCCGCTGGGGCTGCAGGCGCTGGGCTGGCTGCTGTGGCTGGCAGGTGCGCACTGGCGCATCGGCGCCTCGCTGGCCGGGCTGGCGCTGGCGGGGCTGGGGCTGGCGTGGATGACGGCGCTGTTTCTGGGCCGCGTGCGCGCCAGTCGGGCAGAGGATCAGGTCCATGCCCGGGTGATTGCCGTTGGTTGCGCAGTGGGTTGCCTGTGTGTGGCGGGCCTGTGGCTGAGTCTGGCCTTTGGCACGCATGCGCTGTCGCGGGCGTTCATCTATTCGGCCCTGTGGGGCTTTGTCGTGGTGGTGTACGTGAGCGTGGCGCACCGCATGATTCCGTTTTTCACGTCCAGCGCCATGCCCATGGTGCAGGCGTGGCGGCCGTTCTGGTTGCTGTGGCTGATGCTGGGCGCAGCGCTCATGCAGGTGGTGGCGGCGTGGCTGGAATGGGCTGGCGTGCCGGTGGTGGGCGCGGGCCCGCCGTGGACGCTGGTGCTGGGCACGCTGCAGCTGCTGGTGGGGGGCGTGCTGGTGTGGCTGGCCTGCGTGTGGGGCCTGGTGCAAAGCCTCAGGAACCGGCTGCTGGCCATGCTGCACATCGGTTTTGGTTGGCTGGGCGTGGCATTTGTGCTGGCGGGTGCCTCGCACTGGCTGGCCTGGGGCTTGGGCCTGGGCGTGCTGGGTCTGGGCGCCCTGCACGCGCTCACCATGGGTTGCCTGGCGTCGCTGATGCTGGCCATGGTCACGCGCGTGTCGTGCGGCCACAGCGGCCGTGCCCTGGTGGCCGACCGCACCGCCTGGACGCTGTTCTGGCTGTTGCAGGCAGCTGCGGTGCTGCGCATTGGTGCCGAGGTGCCGGGCATGTTTGGCGTGGCCTGGGCCTGGCTGCTGCCCACCGCGGCCCTGCTGTGGGCGGGCACCATGGCGGTGTGGGGCGTGCGGCTGGGCGGCTGGTACGGCCGCCTGCGCGCCGATGGCCGGCCCGGCTGAGTTACCTGAGGATCTGCAATGGCTGTCATTCCCTGGCCCCTGAACCAAACCCTGCCGGCTGCGCCCGCTGCAGAAGACGACATCGCGACCATGGCGGCCGCGCTCATCCAGTCGCGCCAGACCATCTTGCCCAAGCGGCTCGCAGCGCCGGGCCCGGGTCCGGACGAGCTGGCGCAGATCCTGAGTGCCGCGGCCCACGCGCCCGACCATGGCCAGCTGGTGCCCTGGCGCTTTGTGCTGGTGCCCGAGGCCAGCCGCCCTGCGCTGGCCGAGGTGTTTGCGCAGGCGCTGGTCGAGCGTGACCCCGCGGCCACGCCCGAGCAGATCGAGCAGGCGCGCGAGAAGGCCTTCCGTTCGCCCGTGCTCATGCTGGCGGTGGTTGATACCCAGAGCGGCGACCCCGAAGTGGACGCTGCCGAGCGGCTGGTGTCGGCCGGCTGCGCCGTGCAGAACATGCTGCTGATGGCCACGGCGCAGGGCTATGGCTCGGCGCTCACCAGCGGCAAGGCGCTCAAGTCGCACAGCCTGCGGGCGCTGTTCCAGGTGGCACCCACAGAGCAGGCGCTGTGCTTCATCAGCATCGGCACGGTGCAGTCGCGCAAGGCTGCGCGTGCCCGGCCTGCCGTGCGCCGCTACGTGAGCACACTGGACGCACGCCGTGGCGTGGTGCCCGGGTTTTGATGCCCGGTGAGCGCAGCGGCCCGTGCCGCGCGCATGGCTTACCAACACAACTTTGACTTCGATTGCGAGACCCCGACATGGAAATTACCAGCTTTGACGACCTGCTGATGGCCGCCCGCCAGCAGCCCGAGCCCCAGCGCCTGCTGTTTGTGTTTGCCGCAGCCGAGCTGCCCGACGATGCCACCCCCGCCCAGCGCGCGCGTTTCGAGGCCGGGCAGGGCGGCGCGCTGGTGCCACGGATGTGCGTGGACAAGACGCCGCAGGAGCTGCCCTCGTTTGCCGCGCTGGTGGACGAGGCACAGCAGTTCACCGCCCCCGGCCACGACTGGATCATCGTGTTTGCCGCAGCCCTATCGGGCACGCTCCACAAGGCGCCCACCAGCGCCGACGCCGAGGCCCCGCTGCAGCGCATGGTCGATGCCATCAAGGGCGGCGCGCACGGCGCCTACATCCCGTTTGACCGCAGCGGGCAGCCGGTGCGGTTTGGCTGAGGGCTGCACGATGGCCTCCAGCCCCGGCGCGCCCGCGCGCCATCTGCCCGGGTTCAGCACGCCAGCCGTCGGCTTTGACGAGCCCTTTGCCATGCTGCAGGCCTGCCATGAACGCGTGCAGCGCACGCTGGACCTGCTGGCGCGCCTGCGCGACCACGTGCAACGCCATGGCGCCGATCAGTCTGCCCGCGATGCCGCCCGCGACGTGCTGCGCTACTTTGACATCGCCGCGCCGCTGCACCACCAGGACGAGGAACTGCACGTGTTCCCGCTGCTGCTGGCGCAGGGCTCGGCCGCGATGCAGGCACTGGTCGAGCGCCTGCAGGACGACCACCGCCACATGGCGGCCGACTGGGCCGCTGCCCGCCTGCCGCTGCACCGGCTGGCCAGCGGGGAGGCCACCGCCTTCACCCCGGCCGATGCCGCCGCCATGGACCGCTTTGCCGGGCGCTACGCCGACCACATTGCCGCGGAAGAGGGCAGTGCCTACCCCGCGGCCGAGGCGCTGCTGGCGCCCCAGTCACTGGCAGGCATGGGGCAGGAAATGGCTACGCGGCGTGGCGGGGGTTGATTGCTATTAAAGTAATAGCTATAAAGTCAATAAATAAATGCCCAAGAGCCGTTTTTGACTCGTTTTTTGCTGGCCATGCCGTGCTGCGGGCGGTGGAGCGCCGCCCTGCATCTGGGGCCGCGCACGCCCTGGCCTGGCTCGTGCCAGCCGTCGCCTGCCTTCGCATCCCGCCTGGCCCACAGACGCCCCCTCCCGGTGATGCGTTCGTGATGGGCCCCTAGTGCGCGGGCAGTGCCCCGGCAACAGACACACTCGCCACGCAAACCTTTGTGCCCGCTTCGAGGGTGCATGCGCCTTCGGACACCACGGGTGCAGGGGATTGGAGGCACCACTCCACCGCCATCGGCCCTTTGCCAGCCCGCGATGGCAGCCATATCGCCTTGGCACGCAGGCGCGCAGCAGGGGGCTGTGCGCTGGCCCGATACTCGGGTGCTGGTGCCAGCGCGCCGCGGGTGCGTCAGCCGTCCGGCTGCTGCCTGCTTTGCTCGATTCCGTCCCTTCGCCTTGACCTTCCTCGCACGCCTTCCCTTCGCCGTCCGTGTCCTTGCCACCCTGGCGCTGGCCTGGGCTGCGGCCGCCACCTGTGTGGCGCTGAACACCCCCTTGCCCTGGATGATCGGCCCGCTGCTGGCCACCTCGCTGGTGTCCATTGCCGGCGGGCCCACCGAGAGCTGGGGCCCGCTGCGCAACGCGGGCCAGTGGACCATCGGCGCCGCGCTGGGCCTGTACTTCACGCCCGAGGTGGTGGCGCTGGTGGGCGGGCTGTGGTGGGCCATCGCGCTGGGCATTGCGTGGGCGCTGCTGCTGGGCTGGCTGTTTGGCGCCTGGCTGTACCGCGTACACGCGCCGCGCATGCATGGCGTGCCCGCGCCCATGATGCGCGCCACCAGCTACTTTGCCGGGGCCATTGGTGCGGCGTCCGAGATGACGTTGCTGTCAGAGCGCGAAAACGCCCGCACCGACCTGGTGGCCGCCAGCCACAGCCTGCGCCTGCTCATCGTCACGGTGACGATCCCGTTTGCGCTGCAGTGGAGCGGCCTGCACGGCCTGGACATCCTGCCGCCCACGCTGCGCGTGGTGAACTGGCCCTGGCTGGCGCTGATGGTGGTGCTGACGGGCGCCGGCGCCCTGCTGATGGACCGCCTGGGCCGCGCCAACCCGTGGTTCATGGGGGCGATGCTGGTATCGATGGCGCTCACCGTGGCCGGGTTCAGCCTGTCGGCCGTGCCTCAGCCGCTGGTGAATGCGGCGCAACTGGTGATTGGCGTGAGTTTGGGCGTACGGTTTCGTGCAGACTTTTTACGTACCGCACCTCGATGGCTGGCATCGGTAGCCGTGGGTACTTTGGGGCTGATGGCCATCTGCGCAGCCTTTGCCGGCGCACTGGCCTGGGCCACCGGCCTGCCGTGGGTCACGCTGCTGTTGGGCACATCCCCCGGCGGCATCACCGAAATGGCCATCACCGCCAAGGTGCTGCAACTGGGTGTGCCGGTGGTGACCGCATTCCAGGTGTGCCGCCTGATCGCCGTGCTGATGCTGGTGGACCCGCTGTACCGCAGAATTTACCCGCCAGCGGCCGCTGGCCCCAGGGCTTAAACAGGGCGGGGCGCTTTCGAAACTGTCACTACGCTATCGCGAGGGACGACAAGCAAGGGCCGCCCCGCAGCGAAGTCGTCGTCCCCCTGGGGGGGGAAGGCGCGCAGCGCCTCAGGGGGGATTCAATGCACCACCACCGGGTTCTGCGCCAGCCCCGCATAGCGGTCCAGCGCATCTTCGACCTCTTCCTGCGTCGGTGTGTCGCGCTGCCAGGCCAGGATCTGCTCCTGGAACATCTCGGCCCATGAGCCGTCGAGGTACACCTCTTTGCCCGATCGCTTGTCCACGATTTCAAAGCCGTGGCGCGCGAGCTGGGGAACGGCGGGTGCGGTGTCGTTGAGCGCCTGGCGACTCGTTGTCGTGGCCTGCACGGCATCGGGCAGCATGTGGACCACCACGAAGGATTCTGAGTCGTAGAGCATGTGCATCGTGTTCCCCTTGTCGATATGGAGCCTGTGGCGGCCCTCGCTGGCGCGAAAGCTGCACGCACGCTATGAATGTCAGATGACAGCGGGTGTGCGGAGTTCAAGCCCCGGGGGCAGCGGGCGCAGCGGTCTGGCGTGGCGATCACGTGGTGTCCTGCCTGCCAGCCCTTCGAACTGCAAGGCCTGCTGCACGGGGTTTTGCTCCGGCCGTTGCAGTATTTCACGAAACGCGCGGTCCGTCTGAAGCGGGGGGATATGTGCGGGGTGTGCGGCGCTGGCACAACAGTGCATGGCGCGGTGGGGCTGCACGGCGTGCACGCCTGGCAGCGCTGCAGGCGCGGTGGTGTCAGGGCGCCGCGTGGCTGCGCAACTGCAGGTCCGCAAAGTCGCCGTTGGCCTGCGTGATGCGGATGCGCACCGGCAGGTAGCCCAGTGCGGGCGCCACCCACAGTTCGGCCTTCTGGTCGTAGTCCTTGCGGGGCAGGCGCTGCAGCTTGAGGGCCTCGGTGGGCCCGGCGGGCAGGTCCAGCGTTTCAGTGGCTTCCACGCTGAAGGCCCAGCGGTCTGCGCTGCGGGCGCTCACGGTGGTCAGCGTGATCTGCGTGCCGGGCACAAACCGGGCCGGGTCGGCCGCCAGCAGGGCGCCGAGCTGGATGAACACACTGAGCCGGTCCTGCGTGCCCGGGCCCAGGGCGGCCTCGGGCGTGTTGGCGCTGAAGATCACGCGGCCCTTGGCGTAGTCAAAGTGTGCCGCCTGCTCGCTGCGTGATTTGTCGGAAAACCGCTCGGGCAACAGCCCCTGGCTGCTGAGAGTGCCCACGCTGCGCTGCGCGCGGCTGCCGACCAGAAACGCGCTGATTTCCTGCCGGGCCTCGTAGCGGGCGCCGTCGTGCTGCCACAGCAGTTCGGCACGGGCGTTGTACGCAAATTTCTTGGCCTGGCCGCTGACATCGAAGGCCAGCCGCGCGGGCGGGGGCAGGCGGGCCGGGGGTGGTGCCGTGCTGCGGCCTGCGCCACCGCCCGGCGGGCTGATGTCGATGCCTGCGCTGGCGGATGGGTCGGCGCTGGCCGCCCCTGGCGCCGAGGCCGGGGCCACCGGGCCCGAAGCTGCTGCCAGCGCGGCGGGCAACCCTGCGCCGGGCTGCTCTGTGGCCGCCGCTGCGGGGGCTGGGGGCGGTGCGGTGTCGCTGCCGGCATCGGCAGCGGTGTCTGGGGCCGTGTCGGCCGGGGTGCTGCCCGGCGTGGAGGGCAGGGCGGTTGGTGCGGGTAGGGCGCCCGTCGCAGGCGGTTTTCGGGGCGCCGGGCGCGCGGCCGGGGCGGGGCGCGGCTGGGTGGGGGCGGCGGCTTGCGGCACCGGCGCGGCGGGCGGCAGGGGCAGCACGGCCGGAGCCGCCGCAATGCTGCGGGTGCTGAACACCGGGCCCGCGGGCTGCGGCGCGGGGGCCCAGCCCAGCGACACGCCGCCCAGCACCAGCCAGTGCAGGGCCAGCACCACCGCGGTGATCAGGATCAGGGCGCGCCGCGGCACGGGCTCGTCGGGCGTCAGGCGCTGCCCGCGCCCAGGTCGCGCGACAGCTGGGCGGCGGCTGCGCGCAGCGGCACATCCACCGCGCCGCCCCATTCGGGGTCGAAGGTGGCAATCGAGCCCAGCGTGGTGATGCCCAGCTCCAGGTGGCCGTCCGAGTCGAACACCGGCGCGCAAAACGCCACGATGCCGGGCAGGAGGGTATCGACCACGCGGGCCGCGCCGCGCTCGCGCACCTCGGCCAGCAGCGTTTTCACCTCGCCCATGGTGGCGGGCAGGTCGGTGCGGCGCATCTTGACGGCGCGGCCGAGTTCCTCCTTGATCAGCGGTGCCACCACATCGGGCGCCATGTGCGCGGCAAAGCACCGGCCCGTGGCGGACGAGAGCAGCGGCATCACGTCGCCCAGGCGCAGGTTGGCGGTGACGGCCTGGGGCGATTCCTCCCAGTGCACGATGGTCGGCCCGTGGTTGCCCCACACGGCCAGGGCCAGGGTGTGGCCGATGCTTTCCATCAGCTCGGGCATGCGCTCGCGGGCCATGCGCACGGCGTCCAGCCGGGTGAGCGATGCCAGGCCCAGCTTCAGCGCAGCGGGGCCCAGGTCGTAGCGGGCGGTTCGGGCGTCCTGCACCACCAGCCCCAGGCGCTGAAAGCTCACCAGATACCGGTGCGCCTTGGCCGCGCTCATGCCACCAGCCGCCGCCACATCCTTGAGCATCAGCGGCCCGCGCGAGCGTGTCAGCCCCTCCAGCAAGGCAAAACCAACCTCCACCGACTGAATACCTGCACGTTCTTTGGCCATGTGCACTAAAATCCGCGTGTTTTGTTTAGTTAAATCAATTTACCCCAGCGTAATTCCGCTAGGGCCCCCGGCACCAAGGGCGCGCGCCGCTGGTGGTGCAGGGCGCTCTGGTGGAGCCACTTTTCACAGCACGTCATCCTGAGACAAAGGTCCTGCCACCATGAAACTTGCCACCTACAAAGACGGCTCGCGCGACGGCCAACTCGTTGTTGTCTCCCGCGACCTGGGCACAGCCCATTATGCGACCGGCATTGCCAGCAAGATGCAGCAGGTGCTGGACGACTGGGGCTTCCTCTCGCCCCAGCTGCAGGACCTGTACGACCAGCTCAACAGTGGCCGCGCACGCCATGCTTTCCCGTTCGACCCGGCCCAGTGCATGGCCCCGCTGCCCCGCGCTTACCAGTGGGCCGATGGTTCGGCCTACATCAACCACGTCGAACTGGTGCGAAAAGCGCGCAACTCCGAAGTACCTGAGAGCTTCTACACCGACCCGCTGATGTACCAGGGCGGCAGCGACGACTTCATCGGCCCCTGCGACGACGTGGTGGTGCCCAGCGAAGCCATGGGCATCGACTTCGAGGCCGAAATTGCCGTCATCACCGGCGACGTGAAGATGGGCACGGACGCCGACCAGGCCCTGGACGGCATCCGCCTGGTGATGATCGCCAACGACGTGAGCCTGCGCAACCTGATCCCGGCCGAGCTGGCCAAGGGCTTCGGCTTCTTCCAGTCCAAGCCCGCCACCGCCTTCGGCCCCGTGGCCGTCACGCTGGACGAGCTGGGCGATGCCTGGGACCACGGCCGCCTGCACCTCACCGTGCAATCGACCTGGAACGGCCGCAAGGTCGGCATGTGCGACGCCGGCCCCGAGATGACCTTCCACTTCGGCCAGCTGATTGCCCACGTGGCCAAGACGCGCAACGTGCGCGCCGGCTCCATCATTGGCAGCGGCACCGTGAGCAACAAGGGCATCACCGACGCCAGCGGCCGCACCGACTGGCCCAAGGGCTACAGCTGCATCGCCGAAAAGCGCTGCATCGAGACCATCCAGGACGGCAAGCCCAGTACCGAGTTCATGAAGTTCGGCGACACCATCCGCATCGAGGTCAAGGGCAAGGACGGCGCGAGCATCTTTGGGGCTATCGATCAGGCCATTGCAGCGCCCGCTGCGTAAGGCTCTGGGGTATTTTTGCCATAAAAATGGCTTCTGTGGCAAGGCTGTATTGCACATGAAGCTATCAAAATAGTAGCGTTTTCGCTGTCACCTGCGCGCGGCAAGGTTGGCGCAAAGCCGCTACCCTGCGGGGCTTCGTTTCACACGGCAGCCCCCCATGCTCAACTTCGACTTCCACAACCCCACCCATATCGCCTTCGGCCAGGGCCGCATTGCAGACCTGGCCGAACTGGTGCCTGCTGCCGCCAGGGTCCTCATCCTGGTCGGTGGCGCCAGTGCCGAAAAGACCGGCACCCTGGCCGAGGTGCGCGCCGCGCTGGGCGAGCGCCAGCACGCCACCTTCGCGGGCATCGAGCCCAACCCCAGCTACGAAACCTCGATGCAAGCCGTCGCCCAGGTGCGCGAGGGTGGGTTCGACTTCTTGCTGGCGGTGGGGGGCGGCTCGGTCATTGACGCCACCAAGTTCATCGCAGCCGCCGCGCTGTTCGACGGCGAGCCCTGGGCCATCCTGGAGAAGTTCGGCCGCAACGTGACGCGCGCCCTGCCTTTTGGCGCGGTGCTCACGCTGCCCGCCACAGGCTCCGAGATGAACAACGGCAGCGTCATCACCCACCGCGGCAAGGGCGCCAAGCTGCCCTTCAACAGCGTGCACACCTACCCCGTGTTTTCGGTGCTCGACCCCACCAAGACCTACACCCTGCCGCCCCAGCAGCTGGCCAACGGCGTGGTGGATGCCTTTGTGCACACGGTGGAGCAGTACCTGACCTACCCGGTCAACGCGCCGGTGCAGGACCGTTTTGCCGAGGGCATCCTGCAGACGCTGATCGAGGTGGGCCCGCGCCTGCTGACCGCGCCCGAGCCCGTGTACGACGACCGCGCCAACCTGATGTGGGCTGCCACCATGGCGCTCAACGGGCTGATTGGCGCCGGGGTACCGCAGGACTGGGCCACGCACATGATCGGCCATGAGCTGACGGCGGCGCACGGCATCGACCACGCCCGCACGCTGGCCATCGTGCTGCCCGCGCTGCTGCACGAGCGCCGCGTGCCCAAGCAGGCCAAGCTGCTGCAGTACGCCGAGCGCGTGTGGGGCATCACCACCGGCAGCGACGACGAGCGCATCACCGCCGCCATCGAGCGCACGCGCGATTTCTTTGAAAGCATGGGCATCCGCACGCGCCTGTCGGGCTACGGCCTGGGCGCCGACGCCATCGGCCCGCTGATCGCGCAGCTGGAGGCGCACGGCATGGTCAAGCTGGGCGAGCAGCGCGAGATCACGCCAGCCGTCAGCCGCCGCATCCTGGAAGCGGCGCTTTAAGCGCCGTTGCACGGGCCGGGCCGGCATGCATGGGCCCTGCCCGCAGCGCATGCGGCGCTGCGCAGCGGCGTTTCGTCGCCGGGCGCCGGAGCCTGCACCGTGCGCTGCCACCGTGCCGTCAAGCCGCCCATCCGTCCCGCTTGGCGGCCTCTGGCGAAACGCATCCCGTGGCCCGGCTCCTTTTTTCCTGGCGCTGCGCCCGGCACGCCCCGTCGCACGCGCGCCGCCGGTGGCGCCCTTTTTGCGCAGCAGCTGCGCTGAAACGGGCCGGGGACGGGGCCCGGGCCCATCGCCATGCGGGCGCGGCTGTAGGCCAACGCCGCGAACCGCGCCGCGCCATGGCACGCCGGCCCGCATCGCTGCTAGGGTGCGCCCTGCACACCGATTCACCCCACCACGAAAGCGCCACCCATGCCACACATCCTCATGGTTCTGACATCCCACGACCAGCTGGGCGACACCGGCAAGAAAACCGGCTTCTGGCTGGAGGAGTTTGCCGCGCCGTACTACGTGTTCAGGGACGCGGGTGCCCAGGTCACGCTGGCATCGCCCCAGGGCGGCCAGCCCCCGCTGGACCCCAAGAGCGACGAGCCCGGCGCGCAGACCGACGCGACCCGCCGCTTCAAGGCCGATGCCGATGCGCAGGCCGCGCTGGCCAGCACCGTGCCGCTCGATGGCGTGGACCCGGCCGACTTCGACGCCGTGTTCTACCCCGGCGGCCACGGCCCGCTGTGGGACCTGGCGTATGACGCGCGCTCCATCGCCCTCATCGAGGCCACCCTGGGCGCCGGCAAGCCGCTGGCCGCCGTGTGCCATGCGCCCGGCGTGCTGCGCGGCGCCAAGGCGCAGGACGGCACACCGCTGGTGCGCGGCAAGAACGTGACCGGCTTCACCAACGGCGAGGAAGCCGCCGCGGGCCTGACCGATGTGGTGCCCTTTCTGGTGGAAGACATGCTCATGGCGCACGGCGCGCTGTACACCAAGCAGGCCGACTGGCAGCCGCATGTGGTGACCGATGGCCTGCTCATCACCGGGCAGAACCCGGCGTCTTCGGAGCCAGCGGCGAAGGCGCTGCTGAAGGCGCTGGGCGGCACGGCTTGACGTAAGGCGCTGTTGCGCTGAAGCCCGCGCTGGGGCAGGGCTTTGGCACCCCTGATGCGATGGGCGCAGTGCAGTGAGCTGCCACGAGATCGCTGCGCGAGCTTCAGCGTCGTGCGGTCAAGCGATGTGAAGAGGCAGTATTGGAAGGTCAAGGTTTTGCAGCGGAGGTTTCATAATCTGCCGATACTGCGACGAGACCTGCCTTGCCTGCCCTTTCTACCACCCCCTACCAATCCCAATACTTTGCTTGGCTGCTTTCAAGGCAGATAGGGCTTGATTCACCGGATCTGCTGGCATCGACCCTGGTTGATGCGCAGGTGGACCTCAACCCCCACCAGGTCGAGGCCGCGCTCTTCGCCTTCCGCAGCCCGTTATCGCAGGGCGTGATCCTGGCGGACGAGGTGGGCCTAGGCAAGACCATTGAGGCGGGCTTAGTTATTGCCCAGCGCTGGGCAGAGCGCAAGCGGCGCATCCTCATCATCACGCCAGCCAATTTGCGCAAGCAATGGCACCAAGAGCTGCAAGACAAGTTCAGCTTGCAGGCGCTGATCTTGGAAGCCAAAAGCTACAAAGAGCAGCGCAAGGCAGGGCTGCGCAACCCATTTGATCTGACCTCAGACACAGCCCAATCACACGCCAGCCAGATCGTTATCTGCTCCTACCAGTTTGCTAAAACCAAGGCCGATGACCTGCGCCGTGTGCCATGGGACTTGGTGGTCATGGATGAAGCCCACCGCCTGCGCAATGTGTACAAGCCCGGCAACGTGATCGGCAAGACGTTGAAGGAGGCGCTGGCCCACGCCCCCAAAGTGCTGCTCACCGCCACGCCCCTGCAAAACTCCCTGCTGGAGCTGTACGGCATGGTCAGCCTGGTGGACGAGCGCGTGTTTGGCGACCTGCCCAGCTTTCGCGAACAATTCGGCGCGCTGGGCAACCCCGACACGCTTGCCAAGCTGCGCAGCCGCTTGCAAAGCGTGTGCATGCGCACTCTGCGCCGCCAGGTGCAGCCCTACATCTCGTACACCCGGCGCATTCCCATGGTGGAGCCCTTCACGCCATCGGCAGAAGAGCTGGCCCTGCACGACCGCGTGGCCGAGTACCTGCGCCGTCCCTCGCTCAATGCCCTGCCTGCGGGGCAGCGGCAGCTGATTTCGTTGGTGCTGTGGAAGCTGCTGGCCTCCAGCAGTTACGCCATTGGCGGGGCGCTAGACACCATGGCCCAGCGCCTGCAAGACCAGCTCAGCGCCGAGCCCACAGGCCAGGAAGACGCCAGCCTGGCCGAGCAACTGGACAAGGACTACGAGTCCCTCGACGAAATCGAAGAGGAATGGACTGAGGCGGATGGCGACGCGCCCGGCACGTCCAAGGTCAGCCTGGCTGACGAGATTGCCGAGCTGCGCGAGTTCCAGCGCATGGCCACCACCATCCGCGACAACGCCAAGGGCCAGGCCCTGCTCACAGCCCTGGGCAAAGCTTTTGCAGAGCTGGAGCGCCTGGGCGCAAAGCGCAAAGCCCTCATCTTCACGGAATCGCGCCGCACGCAAGACTATTTGCTGGGCCTGCTGGAGCAAAGCGCCTACGCAGGCCAAACCGTGCTCTTCAACGGCACCAACAGCAGCGAGCAGGCCACGCGCATCTACCAAGCCTGGCTCAAACGCCACGCAGGCACCGACCGCATCACCGGCTCCCGCACCGCAGACACCCGCGCTGCGCTGGTCGAGCATTTCAAAGAGTCCGCCAGCATCATGATCGCCACTGAGGCCGGGGCTGAGGGCATCAACCTGCAGTTCTGCTCGCTGGTTATCAACTACGACCTGCCGTGGAACCCCCAGCGCATCGAACAGCGCATTGGCCGCTGCCACCGCTACGGCCAGCAGCACGACGTGGTGGTGGTCAACTTCGTGGACCACAGCAACCCTGCCGATAAGCGCGTGTACGAGCTGCTGGCGCAAAAATTCCAGCTCTTTGAAGGCGTGTTTGGAGCCAGCGACGAAGTGCTGGGCACCATCGGCAGCGGCGTGGACTTTGAGCGCCGCATTGCCGAGATCTACCAAACCTGCCGCAACCCGCAAGAAATTGAAGCCTCGTTCCAGCAACTGCAGCTCGACTTGTCGGGCGAGATCAGTGCCGCCATGCTCAAAACCCGGCAACTGCTGCTGGAGAACTTTGACGAAGCCGTGCAAGACAAGCTCAAACTGCGGCAGACCGAAAGCACCAGCGCCCGTAACCGGTTCGAGCGGCTGCTGATGGACCTGACCCAGGCCGAGCTGCAAAGCCACGCAGAGTTTGACCACAAAGGTTTTACCCTGCGCCAAACACCCCCCGGCTTGCCGCCCGCCGAAGCACCCGCAGGCCGCTACGAGCTACCCCGCCGCAGCGAAGACGCCTATCTGTATCGCACCGGGCACCCGCTGGCACAGGCCCTCATTCATCAAGCCCGCCAGCGCACCCTGCCCACTGCGCGCGTGCAGTTCAGCTACGACGACTACGGCACCATGCTCGCCACCCTGCTGCCCCTGCGCGGGCAAACCGGCTGGCTCAGCCTGAGCGTGCTCTCCATCGACGCCCTGGGCGTGCAAGAAGACTATCTGCTGCTGGCAGGCATTACCGACGCTGGCCAGCCCCTGCACGAAGAAGACGCAGACAAACTGCTGCGCCTACCCGCCCAGGTGCAACAGGCCAGCTTGTTCATGGAGCCCCCAGCCGCGTTGGCCCAAGACGTGGAGCGGCTGGAGCGCGCACAGATCCAGGCCGTCAACACCCGCAACCTGGGCTACTTTGATGCCGAAGTGCAAAAGCTCGACGCCTGGGCCGACGACCTGAAGGTGGGCCTGGAAAACGAAGTCAAAGAGCTGGACCGCGAAATCAAAGATGTGCGCCGCACCGCCACTGTGGCCGCCACGTTGGAAGAAAAGCTGCATTGGCAAAAACGCCAGCGCGAGCTGGAAGACAAGCGCAACCAGCTGCGGCGCAGGATTTTTGATCGGCAGGATGAGATTGATGCGCAGCGCAGTCGTTTGATTGAGGATTTGGAGGGCAGGCTTGCCAGTTCAGCCTGTCTGAAGAAACTGTTCGCAATACAGTGGAGTTTGGATAAAGGCGGGAGGCCCTGATGTCTGCAACTAATTTCAAAACCGAGAACAACACCTATCGCAAATTGATAGGTAACGGCCTGACTTACAGGATTCCGCGTTTTCAGCGCGACTACAGCTGGTCTGAAGACGAGTGGGAAGACCTGTGGGCCGACATATTGGGCATTCTTCAAGAAGGGGGCGAGCCTGCGCATTACATGGGCTATTTGGTTCTGCAATCGCAAGACGACAAAAGTTTTGATGTGATCGATGGGCAGCAGCGCCTCACCACACTCACCCTGGTGGTGCTGGCTGCCATGAAGAACCTGCAACGGTTGGTCAACGACAAGACCCAGGCTGAACAAAACCAACGCCGCATTGACCAAATCCGGCAAACGTACATCGGCTACCTGGACCCTGTCACCTTGGTCTCGCGCACCAAGCTCACCCTCAATCGCAACAACGACAGTTACTTTCAAACCTACCTGGTACCGCTGGGGCATTTGCCGCAGCGCGGGTTTCGCGCATCGGAGCATTCACTGCGCAAGGCATTTGAATGGTTTGAAAAGCGCGTGCGCGACTATGCCAAACGCCAAGGGGGCGATGAAGGCATGGCGCTGGCGAGCCTTGTTGAGACCATGAGCGACAAGCTGTTTTTCACCGTCATCAGCGTCACCGATGAGCTGAACGCGTTCAAGGTATTTGAAACCCTCAACGCCCGTGGCGTGCGCTTGTCTTCCACAGACTTGCTGAAAAACTACCTGTTTTCAGTGCTCCACAAAGAGGCCGAACATGCCCATGAGATGCAGGTGCTGGAAGACCGCTGGGAGGCCATGGTCACCCGCTTGGGCAGTGAGAGTTTTCCTGACTTCTTGCGTGTGCACTGGATCAGCCGCAAGACTTTTGTGCGCCAAGCGGAATTGTTCAAGACCATCCGCAGCAAGGTCACTACGCGCGCAGTGGTTTTTGAGTTGCTGCGTGGCATGGAAGAGGACATGGATGCCTACCTGGCCCTCACCAACCCCGAAGCCTCAGCGTGGACGCCAGAGTTGCGTGGCCAAGCCCAAAAGCTGCGCATGTTCAGCGTTCGGCAGCCTTTCCCGCTGATCGTGGCAGGCCACCGTCACCTGAACGCAGCGGACTTTGCCACGCTGCTCAAGGCTTGCGTCACCATCTCGTTCCGATACAACGTCATTGGCAGCCAACCTACCAATGAGCAAGAGCGCGTGTACTACGCAGCGGCGCAAAAACTGTCGAATGCGGAAATTAATAACGCTGCTCAGGTGCTGGAGGCCCTCAAACCTGTCTACCCCGCAGACGAGGCTTTCAGAAGCGCCTTTGCCGACAAGATCATTCGCACTACCAACTCACGCAATCTGCGCATCGTGCGCTACATCCTGTGTGCACTGGAGCGCCAGCTCAACAACACCGACCACGACTTTGAAAGCGATACCTTCAACGTGGAGCATGTGTTGCCTCAAAACCCCGGTGAGGGCTGGCCTGCCTTTTCGGACGAAGAGGTGGAGGCCATGGCCTACCGCATAGGCAATATGGCGCTCATGGCCAAGGGTGCTAACAGGGACATAGGCAATGCCGCTTTTGCTGTGAAGAAGCCCGTCTTGGCCGCCAGCGCATTTGAGCTGACGCGCAAGGTGGCCGAAGACAACGCCGACTGGACGCCCGAGCGCATCGCAGCGCGGCAAAAAAACCTGGCTCGCCTGGCCTCTACCGTGTGGCGAGTGGCCCAGCTATCTGATTGACCCCATGGCACACCAAAAACTAGAACTCACCTGGATCGGCAAAGACCAGCGCCCCCGGCTGGAGCCGCGCATTTTGCTGGAGGACCCGGCCCGCAGCTACCACGCCAAGCAGCGGGTGACGGACCGGGATATTTTTGACAACCGCCTGATCAAGGGCGACAACCTGCTGGCGCTCAAAGCGCTGGAGGCCGAGTTTGCGGGCAAGGTGAAGTGCGTGTTCATCGACCCGCCGTACAACACCGGCAGCGCCTTCACGCACTACGACGACGGGCTGGAGCATTCCATCTGGCTGGGGCTGATGCGCGACCGGCTGGAGATCATTCGCCGCCTGCTGGCCGAGGATGGGTCGTTGTGGATCACGATTGACGACAACGAGGCGCATTACCTCAAGGTGTTGTGTGATGAGATTTTTGGGCGCCGTAACTTCGTCGCGTCAATTGCGTGGGAGAAGGACCAAGCGAGGCATAACGATGCCGTAATTTCTGGTGCGCATGATCAAGTTCTGCTGTATGCAAAGGATCAATCAATTTGGAAACGAATTCGAAATCTTCTGCCGCGCGAAGAAGAAGGTAATGCTCGATACAAAAATCCTGACAATGATCCTCGAGGTCCTTGGTTACAAGGAGCATGTGCCACAGCAAAAAGTGGCTCCGAAAAAAATAGGTTTCCTGTGATGCTGCCATCGGGGCGCTTCATACAACCACCTCCTGGAAATTATTGGCGTTACTCCGAGGAGACGTTGAAGCAGGCACAAGCGGACAATCGTGTGTACTACGGAAAAAATGGGGATCGCTTACCGATCATTAAGAGCTATCTTTCGGAAATTCAAGATGGCTTTGTTCCAAAGACACTTTGGCTGGCTTCTGAAGTTGGCTCAAATCAATCAGCCAAGCGCGATCATTTACGCAAGCTGCTAGGGAAGCTCTTCACGAATCGGATCTGGCTGTGCCATAGCGAGGCCGCACTAA